>OBDG01000005.1_pt1 | contig 328741 bp, 250 predicted proteins | sample 1481331 | NCBI WGS metagenome assembly OBDG01 (sample SAMN00990124, study PRJEB22392) | human gut metagenome
TCATTTTATTGAATTTTACATTTATGTGCAAGTTGGGCAAAGTGTCTTATTTTTTCAAAGTATTTAAAAGTAAAATTACATGTTAATACGTAGTATTAATGGCGAGACTCCTGAGGGAGCAGTGCCAGTCGAAGACCGAGGCTGAGACGGCACCCTAGGAAAGCGAAGCCATTCAATACGAAGTATTGTATAAATAGAGAACAGCAGTAAGATAATTTTCAATTAGAAAATATCTTACTGCTGTTTTTTAGGGATTTATGTCCCAGCCTCTTATGCATGAAAAATCAAAAGGTTATTCTCATTGTATAGTCCTGCTTCTCATCATGACATGTTGTTCACTTCATTGTCAGAACCCTTCTTGAAAACTATGCCTTATGACTCATTTGCATGGCAAGTAATATATGCCAATATTAGCGTCTAAACAAATCTTTGACTAAACGTTCACTTGAGCGACCATCTTGATATTTAAAATGTTTATCTAAAAATGGCACAACTTTTTCAACCTCATAATCTTCATTGTCCAAAGCATCCATTAATGCGTCAAATGATTGCACAATCTTACCTGGAACAAATGATTCATATGGCTCATAAAAATCACGTGTCGTAATATAATCTTCTAAGTCAAATGCATAGAAAATCATTGGCTTTTTAAATACTGCGTATTCATATATTAATGATGAATAATCACTAATCAATAAGTCTGTAACAAAGAGAATATCATTGACTTCACGATAATCTGATACATCGATAAAGTATTGTCTATGTTCACGTGAAATATTGAGTCTATTTTTTACAAATGGATGCATTTTAAATAATACAACCGCATTATTTTTTTCACAGTATCTTGCTAAACGTTCGAAATCAATTTTAAAAAATGGATAATGTGCCGTACCGTGACCATTACCTCTAAATGTCGGTGCGAATAGAATAACTTTCTTACCTTTTATAATTGGCAATTCATCTTCCATCTCTTGTTTAATTTGTGTTGCATAAGTTTCATCAAATAGTACATCAGTACGTGGTACACCTGTTGGTACAACATTTTCTTCTCTAATTCCAAATGCTTCAGCATAAAATGGAATATCGGTTTCTGATGATACATATGCTTTCGTGTAACTACGATGATTTAATGAATCGATAAACGGACCACCTTTTTTACCTGTACGACTAAAGCCAACTGTTTTAAAGGCACCAACGGCATGCCACACTTGAATAATTTCTTGTGATGGTCTAAAGCGAACCGTATAAATTAATGGATGGAAATCATCGACAAAAATATAATCAGCCTTACCAAGTAAATATGGCAATCTAAACTTGTCTCTCCATTTACGTCTATCCGTAATATTCGCCTTAAATACCGTTTTAATATCATAATCAAAATCTACTTTTTGGCGAAGTAACTCATCATATACATACTTGAAATTCCCTGATAAATTCGGACGCGAATCTGATGTGAATAATATTGTTTTGCTTCTTTTAATATGTAGTAACTTTGTAATATTAAAAATAGCTTTAAATAAGAAACTTCTACTTTCAAATGAAGCTTTATGTCCTTGTTTATGAAGCCAGTGTGCGCTTGTCGCAATGACCCCTGATTTCTCTTGAGGTAAGGTGATTTCAATATCAAATACAAATTCGTTAACGTCACTTGCTATTTCCGGAGTAATGGTATAGACCGTATGTTGTGATACGCCACCTTTGCGGAAAACTTTAGCATCATACGCTAATAAATAGTTCACTTTTCCATTTTGTGTAGTCAGCTCATTGTATTCTTCAATTTGCTCTTCATTTAATGCCGCATAAGCTTGATCAATAATATTTGGATTAAGTTGTCCAATATACTCTAACTGGTCATGATAAACAAATAAATATTTATCCATTGGTAAATAGTATCCATCGTCTAATATTGCGACGTTGAATCTACATATAAATGTATTACCGTCTATTTTCATTTCATTTGCTTCTAATGTTTTTGTTTCGGTTAAATTCCTCAGAACAAATTGTCCTGATGTTAAATCGACACCTTCACTATGTCCTTCAATATATAACTGAACACGTTCCCAGTATATGTTATCAATATGTATTGCTTGTTTCGTTTTTGTCATTGTTATTCCCCCATCGGTTTATTAAATCGTCCATTTCAATACTGTTTTTCCCCAAGATGTCGATAAATCCTTTTCAAACGCTTGGACGATATCTTGCATCGTACATACATTAATTTCATGTCCTTTTAATAAGGCTAACTTTTCAACAATGTCTGGGTACTTACGATATAAATCAACAACTTGCTCAAAATCTTTAGAGCCGCTTCGACTACTACCAATCAACGTTAATCCTTTTTCAAGTACTAATCGTGTATTCACTTCCACGGGTAATTCACTTACGCCTAACAAAGCAATACTGCCTTCTGGTGAAATATGTTCAACTATTTGTTGAAGTGCAACTTGACTTCCTTTACCTCCAACACATTCAAATGCATGATCAATTTTAAGATCATCTGGTATTTGATTTACTGTAAAGATGTCATCTACAAATGAAAAATGACTTAATTTATAGTCTGTCTTACCAAATACATAAGTTTTAGCTTCTGGGTACAACTTACGTAGCAAAATAGCAGTAATATAACCTAAGTTACCATCACCCCAAATACCAAAGCTGGTTTTCAAAGGTATAGATTTACGTTCAAATCGTTGTATAGCATGATAACTTACTGACACTAACTCTGTGTATGAAATCGTACTCAAATCAATGTCATTAGGCAGCGGAACGATACGATCATGTGCCATCACAACGTAGTCTTGCATAAAACCATCATAACCACTAGATCTAAAATAACTAGAGGCTAAGTAATTCTCCGCAATAATATGATGTTGCTCTGTAGGTGTATTCGGTACCATTACTACTTTCGTACCTTTTTCAAATACCCCTTTACTATCAAATACAACTTCACCAACAGCTTCATGAACTAATGACATTGGTAATTTTTTGCGTAGTACATTTTCATCTCTTCGACCTGTGTAATACCTTTGATCAGCTGCACAAATAGACAAGTATAAAGGTCTTACGATGACATGATTACCATAAATATCAACATTATTATATGTGACGTCGAACTGTCTCGGTGCAACGAGTTGATATACTTGATTAATCATCGGCAATATCACCTTGAATAATGGCATTTGCTACTTTTAAATCATACGGTGTTGTCACTTTAATGTTGTATAGTTCTCCACGTACCAATTTAACTGCATGTCCAGATTCGACAATGATTTTACATGCATCTGATAAGATTTCTTTTTGTTCACTACTTAAGGCGCGATAACTATCTTGTAATAATTTAATATTAAATGATTGTGGTGTTTGGCCTTGATACATTTCATTCCTTACAGGGATACTGTGTATGTTCTGTTTATCTTTAGACATTACAATCGTATCAATTGCTTCAATGACTGTATCTACTGCACCATATTTTGCTGCTACTTCAATGTTCTCTTTAATAATACGTTGAGTTAAAAATGGTCTTACGGCATCATGAGTTACAATCACATCATCATTATTAATTCCATTTACATTGCGAATATGGTCGATAATGTTCATAATTGTTTCATTTCGATCCGTACCACCTGCAACTACTTTGACACGTTGATCTGTAATGTTATATTTTTTTAAAATATCCTGTGTATGGGAAATCCACTGTGCTGGCGTTGCGATAATAATCTCATTAAATTCACTCACTAAAATGAACTTCTCAATTGTATGGATTAAAATCGGTTTATTATCAATATCTAAAAATTGTTTTGGTAATGGCACGTTCCCCATTCTCGAACCAATACCTCCTGCTAAAATACCTGCATAAATCATGTTGTCCTCCATTCTGTCATTACATCATTTCCATTTATACATTACTGACCTATGCCCGCACATAAGCCTAACCTATTGCTCACTTGCCTCTTTTATTAATCCAAAGATAGTTGTCACAATAGTGTGATAATTTTTTATAAAAATGTATTTTTGTAACTGACCATTCTAAGTTGTTTTGCCATGCAGTTAATCATTAACTCTGACGATATTAAATTGTTAAAGGTATTAATGTTTACTCTTTTTCAAATTCATTATTACTGCCATCATTTTACCATATATTATAATAAATTTATCTTATTAAGTGGCTGTACTTGATTTTCACTTTAAAAATTATCAAATATTGCCATCTCATTTTAAGTATACAAAATGCAAAACAACCGATTCACAAGCATATTTCACACAAGTAAACCGGCTATTTATCAACGTATATTCGAAGATGAATTATTTCGATAGTATCTGTAGACCAGACGGCATTCGCACTTTCATAGCTATAACTATACCAGCGTTTTCGTCCTCAAAGGTGCATACTAATAAATCGTAAACATGACTTTATCAAATCGTTCTTTCTTGTTAACTAATTTATCAAATGTCTCCGGGCCTTTTTCTAACGGTAAAAAATGAGAAATAATAGGCTTTACATTAATATCTTTCGTCTTCATATAATGTAAGGTTGCCGTCCACTCTTTGCCCGGAAAATTACTGGACAAACAGTTCCAAGAGCCACATACTGTCAACTCATTACGCAGAATTTTTTCAAAATGAACGCGATCAATCTCAATATCATCATATGGTATTCCGAGTAATACCACCTCGCCACCTTTTTTAGGTAGCGTCAATATTTGACCAATCGTAACTTTAGCACCTGATGATTCTATAGCTAAATCGATTTGATTGGCGTAATGATTTTCGATGAATTTCTCAAGATTTTCTTCTTTTGAATTGATTGTTTGATGTGCGCCCAATGATGTTGCAATATCTAGTTTATGCGCATCTATATCTATAGCGATGATATGTGCAGCACCAAATATTCGTGCCCATTGAATAGCTAACAAACCTATACTGCCACACCCCATTACTGCAACAGTCATACCAGGTTGTATATTCGATTTATAAAACCCATGCGCAACAACGGCTGATGGCTCAACCATTGCTGCTTCAATGTAATCAACATTGTCTGGAACCTTTAAAACATTTTGCGCTGGCAATTTGACATATTCCGCGAACGATCCAGGTTCATATGAGCCAATGACGAATAACTTTTCACATCGTGCATATTCACCTTTTAAACAATACCCGCATTGATAACAAGCTATTGCTGGGCAACCTGTCACTTTGTCGCCCACATTAACATGCGTAACATCACTTCCAATGGCACCTACTACACCTGAAAATTCATGACCAAATGGCATACCTTTAATGTATGGCCCCATTTTTTTGTATCGTGACGTGTCTGAACCACATATGCCAGTCGCTCGTACTTTAATAATAACGTCATTCGCACTTTCTATGACTGGCTTTTCATTATCCTCATACCGTAAATCTTCCACGCCATATAATTTCAATGCTTTCACTTGTAAATCACCTCAAATTTGATTTAATTCACAACTTTTTTCTTTTTAAAAATACCTGTTGCAAAATAACCTGCAATGACAATGGAATTACTTACGAGTAAATGTTCCATATAAAAATCAGTGATTTGTCTTAATGGCCCAAGCATAAAAGTTAGCATTGATTCTACCATATTAATTCTCTCCTTCATTTTCATCTAAATCGAGCGGCTTAAGTAATGCTTTAATACCTTCGCCAGATTTTAAATGTTGATACGCCTCGTCCCATTTCGAAATATCATATATTTTTGTCACCAAAGCTTCAGCATTTACTAAACCATCCGCCATAAGTTGCAATGAAGGTTCCCAATCTGCTGGCTTTTGACTTCTACTACCAACAACTGTTATTTCTTTTTGAATCACTTTTTCCATATCAAATGGAATTTCAGCATCCTTAAAAATACCTATTTGACTGTAGAAACCTTTTTTGCGTAAAATATCTAAACCTTGTCGTGCTGCTGGAACTGCACCTGAACATTCAACAACAACATCTGCACCGTAACCGTCTGTAATTCCATTGATATACGTTTTTAAGTCTGTTTGTTGTAAATTGACTACATAATCCATGTGCAATGCTTCTGCTTTATCTAATCTGACTTTGTCATTGTCCAATCCAGTTACCACAACAGTTGCGCCTTTACTTTTCAACACTTGTGCTACAAGTAATCCGATTGGCCCAGGTCCCATTACAACTGCTACATCGCCTGAATTGACTTGAATCTTAGAAACGCCATGATGTGCACATGCTAATGGTTCTGTCATAGCTGCAGACTGATACGATACTTCGTCTGGAATATGATGCAAACTTTCTTCACGTGCAATGACATAATTAGTAAATGCGCCATCAACTTGTGTTCCAATACCTTTTCGATGGTTGCATAAATTATAGTCTTTTGATTTACAGTATTCACACTCATTACAAACATAGAATGTCGTTTCAGAAGTGACACGGTCGCCAACTTTAAAATCTTTAACGTCTGCTCCAACTTCAACGATTTCACCAGAAAATTCATGACCTAATGTCACTGGAAAATTAACTTTATAATGACCTTCATAAGTATGAATGTCTGTGCCACAAATTCCTGCATAATGTACTTTAATCTTTACTTTATCATCTAGCGGTGTTGCAACTTCTTTATCAAGAAGTTCTAAGTTGCCATGTCCTTCTCTTGTTTTTACTAAAGCTTTCACCACAAACACCTCGATTTTTAATTGAATAGACTAAATAGTTTAAAGATAAGATAGTTAACGATATTACCACCTTGATCAATACTTGAAATTTCAGATGAACCTTTTGGCATTTGTACATTCGTACCTTTCGCCATATCTGTGAAAATGGGTGCTACGTCTGTTGCAATATATAATGAAATTGCAATCATAATCGTACCCACAATGACAGAATGAATAATGTTTCCTCTTGCTGCACCAACAATAAACGCGACAACAAATGGTATAGTTGCTAAGTCACCAAAAGGTAGTACTTGGTTTCCTGGTAAAATAACGGCTAATAAAACAGTGATAGGTACTAAAATTAATGCTGTCGAAATAACCGCTGGATGACCTAATGCTACAGCCGCATCCAATCCAATATAAATTTCACGTTCGCCAAAACGTTTATTTAGCCATGTTCTTGCAGACTCTGAAACTGGCATTAAACCTTCCATTAAGATTTTTACCATTCTAGGCATTAATACCATTACTGCAGCCATTGACATTCCTAAATTAATGATGTCTCCAGGTTTGTAACCTGCTAACACACCAATACCTAAACCTAAAATTAATCCGACAAAGATAGACTCTCCAAATGCGCCAAAACGTTTTTGAATTGTTTCAGGATCAGCATCTAACTTATTCAGACCGGGTACTTTTTGTAACAATTTAACTAAGTAAATACCTGGTGCATAAGAAATTGTACTTCCTGTAGCAATCGATACACCTGGTAAATCAAAGAACTCACTCATCATCGGTGCTGTCCAATCTGCTACTTTCAAACAGATAACTTGGAAAATAACTGCTGCTAATAACGCTTGCCAAATACTGCCTGATACGGCATAAACCATTGCTGCTGTAAACGTATAATGCCAAAAATTCCAAATATCTACATTCATCGTCTTTGTCACTTTAGTTACTAGTAATACAACGTTAACTATGATTCCGAGTGGAATAATAAATGCTGCGATAGATGATGCCCAAGCGATAGATGATGTTGCTGGCCAACCTACATCAATCACATTCAGACTGACGCCTAAATTTTTAACCATCGCTTGTGCTGCTGGCCCTAAATTTTTAACTAATAAATCGATGACTAAGAAAATCCCTACAAAAGCCACACCTATTGTTAAACCAGACCTAAATGCCGCTCCAATTTTCTGCCTAAAGAATAGGCCAAGCAAGAATATGACAACCGGTAAAATAACAGTTGCACCTAAATCTAAAAATCCCCTTACAAAATCAGTGAAGTAACTCATATTTAAACCCTCCCTGTTATATATGCATTGTCACGATACTTTCCGATTGTGATTACATTTGACGTTACAGTCATTTCAACGACAACCCTTGCTACATTCGACTGCAGTCATTTTGAATTACAGTCACTGCGTTTCTATGTCATCAACAATCATTTGTCGTGATAGTCATTTATATGCAATTTGCATATATTAATATGTTATCGACCCACGTTACATATCAATTCCGTTATTTTTGTAACTCTGTTAAGATTTGTTGTTTTGTTTCTTCAATACCAATACCAGTTAAGAAATTACGTGCGTTGATAACTGGGAATTTATATTCTTTTTTTGTCATTGCAGTTGTAACTAATAAATCTGCAGTGTCTTCATAAGGTCCAACTTCTGTAATTTTGATTTGTTTAATATCTACTTTAATATTGTGTTCCTTTGCCATTTCTTCAATTGCATTATTTACTACTGTTGACGTTGCAATACCTGCACCACACGCTACTAATACTTGTTTCATTTTCAATTCCTCCAATTAATTTTTAGTTATATTCCAAATAATCATTGATTAGTGTTGCTAAAATTGTTTCATCTTTCGTTCGTAGAATCTGCTCCAATTTTTCTTCACTTTGAAAAATTTGCATCAACTGTTGTAACAGCTTAAGTTGATCATCTACTTTATCCATTGCTAACATAAAAACGATTTTCACTTCTGTCTGTTGATCAAGTGTTCCCATTTCAATAAACGGCACTTCTTTTTCTAGAACAGCCACACCTATCGTTCTATGGTTAATATGTTCGACATCTGTATGCGGTATAGCGACCGAACATAGATGCGTTGGTAAACCAGTAGCAAATTCTTTTTCTCTGTCGATGACTGCATCTTTAAACGTTGACTTCACGAACCCATTTTGAAATAACACATCTGACATTTGTGACAATACGGATTCTTTATCAGTTGCCGACAAATTGAGCATTATATTTTCTTTATGCACTAATTGCTGTCCCATCCATTTTCCCTCGCTTCTTTATTTGAATAATTTTTTAAAATCTCATTTACATCAGAATTTTTGCGACTTTGTATGATGCGCTTAATTGCGTCATTGTCTTGCGCCACATCTCTCAATTGTAGTAACGCTCTTAAGTGTGTCACTTTATCAACAGCAGCAATAGGTACAATAATATGGATTGCTGTGCCATCTGACATGTATATTGGTTCTTGTAATATCAACATACTCATCGCCGTTTTATGTACATGCTTTTCAGAGTATGCATGTGGAATAGCAATATTTTGCATGATAACCATATACGAATCATCAAATACCTGTTGCATCTCATGAATATATTTAATATCAATAAAATGATTAGCAACTAACACATCACTTGCTTTAGCAATAGCTTCATCAATATTTTCAACATGATGTATTCTTTTCACGTGCCTTGCTGGTATCAAGTCAGCTAAATCTAATGTCTTATTTTGTGTGACAATCGATCCATTAATGGTTGAAATTGAATTATAATTCGCAATAAAATCTTCTAAACCATCACGTAGTTCTGTAATGTCATTAACTGTCGTTGTGCGTTCAATTAATGCCATTAACTTGTTTATTTCCTTATCAATGTCAGCCGATTCTTTATTAATGTACTTCATCACTTCTTTACGTAACTTTCGTTGCTCATTTTCAGATAAAGCTACTTTTGTGATAAATAATTTTTTATGTGTTAGGACAAACATTGGTGAAAAGACGATGTCATAATCTAATGTGTAATTTTCAAATGTTCTAAGTGAAATCGCATCTAAGAAAATAATTTCTGGAAATAAGTTTCGCAACTCGTATAACATCATTTGTGATACTGACGTGCCTTGTGTACACACGATAATAGCTTTTATCTTGCCATCGAAGTTTTCATCTTGACGTCTCAAACTACCTCCGAACAACATGGTTAAATATGCTATTTCATTATCAGGCAACGATTTTCCGAAATATTCAGTTAACGATTGGCATGATTGTTTCACCATATGAAATAAGGATTGATAATTTCCTTGTAAAGGATTTATTAATTCATCACGATCCGTTAAGTTATATTTAATCCTATAAAAAGCAGGCGTTAAATGTAACAAGAGTTGCTGTGATAATTTCTCCTTATCTTCAATGTTAATAAAAGTGATTTGTTCAAAATGGTGAATCATTTGAGCGATGGCCATCGTTAAATTCGATATGCTATCTGATTCTTGCAAATCAGTCCATTGCACACTTGTTGAAAGTAAGTGTAATGTCAAATATAACTTTTCCGCTTCTGGCAAATCCGGCTCATGTTGCGTCATAATCTCCGTTGCTTGATATTCTTTCGTATCCCTCAAATACTGATAATTAATATTTAATGGATTCATCACATGACCACTTTGAATTCGTCTACGAATCACACAAAGGACATAAGGCAATGAACTAAGTGATTTGTCTATAAAGCGACTCTTCAAAAATTGTTCTACCTGTTTGATCTTGTCTTTTTGATATGCGATATCTTCGAATGTTAAGTTGAGCGCCTTTAAAACTTCACTTTTAGTAATATCATGATTCAACCTTTGATCAATCAACTTAATGAAGAAACGGCGAACTTCAAATTCATCACCAACAATTTCATAACCATGCTTTCGAGAATACTTAAGTGACAAACCATGATCTTCCAATTGCTCTTTCACATGATTTATATCGTGAATGACAGTATTTTTACTGACTTGTAAATCAATTGAAAAATGGTTTAGAGACATTGCATTTTCCTTACTAAAAAGCATGAGCATTAAATAATAACGACGTGTTTCTATGCTAAAAATGACATTGTTGCCGTTTAACATTTGCTGCTCCGATACATCTCGCTTGAATAACGTCATGATCTCAGAACTTACAATAAAATTTCCTTGGCTTGTTCTTTCAAGTTTTGGATAACCCTCTTGTTCAAGCCACAAATTGATTTTTTGAATGCGATATCCTAGTTGTCTACGAGACAAACCAAATATCGATTCAAGTTCTTTACCATGAATAGTAGGATTCAATACAATTTCTCTGAGTATTTGCTGATTATCCCCGTTCATGTTCGATCCTCCTTTGAGCATCTGAGCTCAATTTATCATCAATCGTCACACCGATGTACACACTTTGAACACATATTTTCAAAATGAGCATGTACATCATTGTGATGTTTTAACAACATTTCAATTATATCTATATTTTTTGTGATTTTAATCTTTTAAAATAAAGCAATTGAAATTTTTACATATATTTTTGTGTTTTATGCTTTTTGAAGCATTTTTAACATACATATCTCAATCATTATCAAATTGTCATGACCAATGTAATCCACTACAAAAACCCTAAGGACGCTTATATCAGGCGCCTTAGGGTTAACTGTATCTATTTAATTAAGTATTATTATTCGTATGTACGTAACTTATGGTCTATCAAGTTCCACACTTCTTCAACATCAACTGCTGTAGCAAAATAAGCATTGGCAGGCTTACCTGTAACATGATTTAAATCGACAGCCATAGTGCCATAAGTTAGTGGACTTTGATGTTCAATGTCGATATTAACGGGTACCATTGTAAACAATTCTGGTTGTAACAAATACAAAATTGTACAAGCATCATGTATTGGACCACCATCCATATTAAAGTGAGTCTTGTATGTCTTCTTAAAGAATTGCAATAATTCTACGACGAACTGTGCAACAGGATTATTGATACTTTCAAAGCGTTCAATCACGTGATTGTCGGCTAAAACTTGATGTGTTACATCTAAACCAAACACATTTATAGTAATCCCACTTTCAAAAACACGCTTCGCTGCTTCAGCATCTACCCAAATATTGAATTCTGCTGTAGGCGTCCAATTTCCAAATGTACCACCACCCATCAAAGTAATAGATTCAATATGCTCAGCGATTCTTGGCTCACGAATCAATGCCGTTGCTACATTCGTAAGAGGACCTGTCGCTACAATTGTTACAGGTGTATCACTCGTCATCACTTTGTTTATAATCACATCTGATGCTGGCATTGCAACTGCTTGACGTGATGGTGTCGACGGTAGTTTCGGACCATCTAATCCAGATTCCCCATGTATTTCAGAAGCAAAGGCAGCTGGTTTAATTAACGGCCTATCCGCACCTTTCGCTACTGCTATATCTTGGCGTCCCATAATATCCAATACGTTCAAGGCGTTTGTCGTATTCTTGTCAACTGATTGATTACCTGCGACTGTTGTTACAGCTAATATCTCTAGTGGACTGTCAATTGCCCCCGCTAAAATTAATGCTATTGCATCATCGTGTCCTGGATCACAATCCATAATAATCTTTCTTTTCATTTATATATCCACCTTTCTTAAGTTGTTATCGATAGCTTATGTATATTTATTTATGTGGTGAATCATGTTTATTTTGAAAAATAGTTTTAACTTTCTCATATTTTTGGATACAAACACTATTTATCTATTTTATGGCTTATAAATTTATCCGATATGCCTTATCAACCTACCTCGCTAAAAATAGGATGTCTACATATCTATACCGACTTTTGTCAACTCATTTTCACAACAATATAAACAGCAATTTATATGATTGTTACATGATTCAAACAATTTTTATGAAAAATATTTTCATACACAGAATATATATTGATATTAAATTTCTCAAAAGCTATATTGAGAATAATTAGGAGGGATGTTGATGAAATCTTTATTTGAAAAAGCACAGCAGTTCGGCAAGTCCTTTATGCTACCTATCGCAATCTTACCAGCTGCAGGTCTATTGTTGGGTATCGGTGGTGCATTAAGTAATCCAAACACCGTTAAAGCATACCCTATTTTAGATATTACCTTATTACAAAATATTTTTACATTAATGTCAGCTGCAGGTAGTATTGTTTTCCAAAATTTACCAGTCATCTTTGCAATTGGTGTCGCAATCGGATTATCTAGAAGCGATAAAGGTACTGCAGGTTTAGCTGCACTACTCGGTTTCTTAATTATGAACGCAACTATGAATGGCTTATTAACTATCACGGGCACATTGGCAAAAGATCAGCTTGCACAAAATGGACAAGGCATGGTGCTCGGTATACAAACGGTTGAAACCGGTGTTTTTGGCGGGATTATCACAGGTATTATGACCGCAATACTTCACAACAAATATCACAAAGTAGTATTACCACCGTATTTAGGTTTCTTTGGTGGCTCTAGATTTGTCCCTATTGTCACAGCATTTGCCGCAATCTTTTTAGGTGTATTGATGTTTTTCATTTGGCCAAGCATACAAGCCGGCATTTATCATGTTGGTGGATTTGTAACGAAAACAGGTGCCATCGGTACTTTTGTTTATGGCTTCATCTTAAGATTGTTAGGTCCACTCGGTTTACATCATATTTTTTACTTACCGTTTTGGCAGACGGCACTTGGTGGTACTTTGGAAGTCAAAGGGCACTTAGTTCAAGGTACGCAGAACATCTTCTTTGCTCAACTTGGTGATCCAGATGTGACGAAGTATTATTCAGGTGTGTCACGCTTTATGTCAGGCCGTTTTATTACGATGATGTTCGGCTTATGTGGTGCCGCACTTGCAATTTATCACACAGCTAAACCTGAACATAAAAAAGTTGTCGGCGGTTTAATGTTATCCGCTGCACTCACTTCATTTTTAACAGGTATTACCGAACCTTTAGAGTTTAGTTTCTTGTTTGTCGCACCTATTCTTTATGTAATCCATGCCTTCTTTGATGGATTAGCATTTATGATGGCAGACATTTTCAACATTACAATTGGTCAAACCTTCAGTGGAGGCTTTATCGATTTCTTACTTTTTGGTGTGCTACAAGGTAATAGTAAAACAAACTACCTATACGTCATACCTATTGGAATTGTGTGGTTCTGTTTGTATTACATCGTTTTCAGATTCTTAATTACGAAATTTAATTTCAAAACACCTGGTCGAGAAGATAAAGCTGCAGCACAACAAGTTGAGGCTACTGAAAGAGCACAAACTATTGTTGCTGGTTTGGGAGGCAAAGATAACATTGAAATCGTTGACTGTTGTGCAACGAGACTACGCGTCACACTTCATCAAAATGACAAAGTCGATAAAGTATTACTCGAAAGTACTGGTGCCAAAGGTGTAATCCAGCAAGGCACTGGTGTGCAAGTAATTTATGGGCCTCACGTTACAGTTATCAAAAATGAAATTGAAGAATTGCTCGGGGATTAAGACTAACCGAAATATCAACAGAACTAATGGCAACGATGTACGAAGTAAGAAGTGACATCGTTGCTTTTATTTTTAATGTTACATTTGAAGCATTAAGTTCATCATACACTGTAGTGAGCCCGCAAATCGCCTCTGCTAGACAATCATCTTAATGCTATGATTAAAGCTTAAGTGCCAGATTTGAATTTAATTTCAACAACGACTTTCACTACATTAAAAATAGGGCTACTCGACACATATAGTTGTATCAAATAGCCCTTTATACAATTTTTTGGGTAAGGTTTTACAATTTTTGGAATGGTATAGATTTTTTAAAAAGTTATTTAAGTTCTTCTGCTTCAGCCATAATATCTTTTAATGTTTTAGCTGAATGTGCGAACTTGCTTTGTTCTTCGTCGTTTAATGGGATTTCTACGACGTTGCGAATACCGTTTCTATTGATGACTGCTGGAACACCAATATAAACATCTTCTTCATCATATTCGCCTTCTAATAATGCTGATACAGTCAATACGGCATCTTCATTTCTGAAAATCGCTTCAGTAATTCTAGCTAATCCCATTGCAACACCATAATAAGTGGCACCTTTAGCTTGAATAATGTCATATGCTGCATCACGTGTTTGAACAAAAATTTGTTCAATTTGCGCTTTGCCCTCAGGACGTTGTTCAAGTAATGTCTTCAAAGGTTGACCCGCAATATTAGCGTGTGACCATACTGGTAATTCAGTGTCACCATGTTCACCAATAATTTGAGCATCGACGCTACGTGGCGCAACATCGAACGCTTCGCTTAACAATAATCTAAAGCGTGCAGAGTCTAAAATTGTACCAGAACCTATAACACGTTCTTTAGGTAAACCAGAGAATTTCCATGTTGCATACGCTAAAATATCAACAGGATTTGTAGCTACCAAGAAAATACCATCAAATTTTGATGCCATTACTTCACCAACAATTGATTTGAATATTTTCAAGTTTTTAGATACTAAATCTAAACGTGTTTCTCCAGGTTTTTGTGCAGCACCAGCACAGATGACAACTAGATCCGCATCATGACAATCACTGTATTCGCCAGCTTTCACACGAACTGTTGTTGGAGAATATGGTGTGGCATGTTTTAAATCCATAACATCTCCTCGAACTTTTTCAGTGTCTAAATCAATGATGACTAATTCATCAACAATGCTTTGGTTCACTAATGAAAATGCGTAGCTTGAACCTACTGCACCATTACCTATTAATACAACTTTGTTCCCTTTAAATTTGTTCATTACAAAAACTCCCTTATGATTAATTCACTAACATACGTGTAGCTTCAAATATGTTAGTTTAATGCTGCTTATTGACGATACAAAAGCAAATAAACATCTCTTTTATTTTCAACGCATAACTTAAAAGGTCATGTGTCATCCACTTTTAAGTTTGTGATTTATTTCACATATAAAATGTAACATGCATTAAGTACTGGGTCAATATTAAATTGTGATTTATTTCACATTTTATTTTAATTTTTACACCTTTTTAATTTGTATACGATTACATCTTAGATGTCTTTAGTCTTCGTACTTCGCCAGTGATTATTTACACTTTCACATTTTTATTATCATGTTTACTTTATTCTAAGAAAGCAACAATGTTTTTTGAATTAGTCAAATAAATGCGCGCAATCGTCGGTGTGCAAACAGACAATTGTACACAACGCTTATTGATAAGTATTTAAAAAATTAAAAATGTCATACAATTATCAAATTTGCCATTTTATTTATATTTTCTCAAACTAATTAATTGAATATCGAAATTTTTAGTAGAATAATCAAAATAGACAGATTAAAGGAGGAGTATCATGCTTACAGAACAAGAGAAAGACATTATCAAACAAACAGTGCCTTTACTTAAAGAGAAAGGGACAGAAATTACGTCAATCTTTTATCCAAAAATGTTTAAAGCGCATCCTGAACTTTTAAACATGTTTAATCAAACGAACCAAAAACGAGGCATGCAATCTTCAGCATTAGCACAAGCTGTAATGGCCGCAGCGGTTAATATCGATAACTTAAGTGTTATTAAACCAGTCATTATGCCAGTCGCATATAAACACTGCGCACTACAAGTTTATGCTGAACATTATCCAATTGTGGGGGAAAATTTATTAAAAGCCATTCAAGACGTGACAGGATTAGAAGAAAATGACCCTGTCATTCAAGCTTGGGCAAAAGCATATGGCGTTATTGCGGATGTGTTCATCCAAATTGAAAAAGAAATTTATGATCAAATGATGTGGATTGGTTTTAAACCATTCAAAATTACCAATATTAAACAAGAATCTGAAGACATTAAATCATTTACAGTTGAAACTGAAGAATATGACTTTAGTGAATTTACACCAGGCCAATACATCACAGTTGATGTTTCTAGTGATAAACTTCCATATAGAGCTAAACGTCACTATTCTATCGTATCAGGTGAAAAAAACCATTTAACTTTTGGCGTTAAACGTGATGTCACAACAGAACATGAAGGCGAAGTTTCAACAATTTTACACGATGAGATTAAAGAAGGCGATATGATTAATTTAGCTGCGCCTGTAGGTGGATTCGTATTAGAGAATACGACTGAACCACAACTTTTCTTAGGTTCAGGTATTGGTGTTACACCTTTAGTAGCTATGTATGAAGCTGCCTCTGCCAAAGGTTTAGATACACAGATGGTTCAAGTTGCTGAAAATGAACAACATTTACCTTTCAAAGACAACTTCAACAGTATCGCAAGCCATCATGACAACGCTAAATTATATACACACTTAAAAGATAAACAAGGCTATATTGGCGCTGAAGAATTACAAGCATTTTTAGCAAATAAACCTGAAATTTATATCTGTGGTGGTACAAAATTCTTACAATCTATGATCGAAGCACTTAAATCTTTAAATTACGATATGGATCGCGTACACTACGAAACATTTATTCCAAGACTAAGCGTTGCAGTATAACTGAGAAAAGAGGTTTAGTGCTCATATGAAACTTAATCAACGTTACGTAAAAGTATTTGCATTATATTTCGTAAGTATTGTTACTGCAAATATTATTGTTAAAAATAATAATTTAATTAAAACATTGATACAAACCATAGCCGGGTACACGGTCTTTGCAGTTGGTTTGAAGTATTTAACTAAACGTAAAAATAAATAACATATATACAAAAACAGCTATGACTTTACTTTGTCATGGCAGTTTTTTAATTGGGAGTGGGACAGTAATGAGATTTTCGCAAAATTTATTTCGTCGTCCCACCACAACATGCATTGATGTATGCTCACTGAATTTCATAAGAAAGGAGTTCACAAGATGACCGTAGATATTGGACGGATTTATGACAATAAAGATAATACCGACGCTATTCGTATCCTAGTCGATAGAGTCTGGCCGAGAGGTATTTCGAAAAGAACTGCTAACCTAGATTATTGGTTAAAAGACATTGCCCCTTCTACTGAGTTGCGACAATGGTTCCAACATGATCCTAAACTTTTTGGAGCTTTTAAAGAAAAATATGAAAAAGAATTACGTGATCAGGATGCACAAAAAGATGCTTTTGAAAAATTAAAGGATATTGTAAATCAGCATAATCATGTTCTATTGTTATATGCAGCAAAAGATACTAAACATAACCAAGCTGTAGTACTACAGCAGTTGCTCAATACTTAGGTATATATGTTTATCGTGAATCACTATAAATGTCGCTAACTTCATTTCTAATATTTATTTTTAAAAAGCATAATTACTACAATTAATTGAACTTTAATGATTACTAAACTTGAACAACATTTTACTTTAACAAAATGAAGTTTTAAAATATTAATTGTTGGGTTTTACATAGTAATTAGAAAGAGAGTGTTAATGAAATGAAGTTTAAAAGACTAGCAACTATATTTTCAGCAGTATTAGTGTTATCAGGATGTGGCTCAATGCATTCATCTGGCAAAGACTTAAATATTTCGTTACCGTTAAAAACAAAGTCTATTGCACCTTATGAAACAGATGTACCAGTTAAGATTGGTGCTGCAGAATCATTATTTAAAACAAATGATCAAGGAAAAATAGAAAAAGCATTAGTGAAATCGTATCATCAACCAAATGATACAACGTTAGATATAGAATTAAAAGATAATATTAAATTTCAAAACGGTCAAAAATTGACTGCAGAAAAAGTGAAATCTAGCCTTGAAAATAGCATGAAAAAAAGCGACTTGGTCAAATATTCATTACCAATATCATCAATTACCGCTAAAGGTCAAAAACTGACAATTAAAACCAACTCCGCTTACCCTGAACTTGTATCTGAATTAGCTAATCCTTTTATGGCAATTTATGATACAGATGCTAAATCAGATGTTAATCAAACTCCTGTTGGTACAGGCCCTTACCAAATAAAAGATTATAAGCAATCTCGAAAAATATCATTGTCGAATTTTAAGGACTATTGGCAAGGTAAACCGAAACTTGATCATATTACTGTGACGTACCAAGAAGACGGCAATAATCGCGTCAGAAATTTAGAATCTCAAAAAGATGATTTAATAACTGATGTCCCAGTTAATAAAGTTCAAGACATAGAAAATAATCAAAATTTAAAAGTGTCAAAAGAATCTGGATTTAGAACTTCTTTACTTATGTATAATCATACTAATAAAAAAATGACTAAATCCGTTCGTGAAGCATTAGATCATATCATTGATAGACAAGGTATTGCAGATCATATTTATCAAGGTTATGCGAAACCTGCAACGAGTCCATTTAATGATAAAATTCCATATATTAAAGAACCTAAGTTAACCAAACAAAATATCGAACAAGCAAAAATGTTATTAGCTAAAGATGGTTATACAAAAGAACACCCTTTAAAAATTAAGTTAATTACGTATGACGGTCGTCCAGAGCTATCGAAAATTGCGCAAGTATTACAATCAGATGCTAAAAAAGCAAATATTGAAATCGACATTAAAAGTGTTGATGACATAGAAGGTTACTTAAAAGACCGTTCTGCATGGGATGCAACGATGTATAGTTTCGGAACAATTCCTCGTGGAGATACAGGCTATTTCTTTAATCAAGCATATAAAAAAGATGGTGCTATTAATAAAGGAGACTACAATAATAGCAACGTCGATGATTTAATTAATCAATTGAATCATACTGTAGATGTTAAGGAACGTCACAATATTTCTAATGATATTATTAAATTATCAAGTCGAGATGTACCACACAGTTATATTGCTTACAACGATCAAATAGTCGCTGCTAACTCTAAGGTTAAAAATTATAAAGTAACACCTGAAGGTATCTATTTAATCGATTATCGAACAACGATTGAACGATAAGGGAGTGTGGGACATTGATTTATGTCTCAGCCCTGCTTCAACTATAAAAACCACGCCGAAGTCATCCAATATGATTATGGCGTGGTTTAATTTGCTTATATGATTGTATTAATTTCTGTTTGATGAATTTCAATAAAATGATTATTACATACTTTCAGTGAATCATGTTCATTTTATATAAATCTAATTGTCACTATTTGTTTAACGTGAAACACTTTTTTAACTCCGAAAAGTATTCCTATTCCACTCTTTTAAAGACAAATTATAAAAATAGCTTATGTCACAAACATATGAGCAACATAAGCTTTAATTATTATTCGTCTACTTTTTTCTGTTGTTCTTTAAATTCTTTCTGCAGTAAATTCACTTGTTTTAAACCTGCCCCCATTAAAATGAATACAAGTATCCACACAATAACGATTAAAATAAATATTTTCAACGTATCACTGCCAAGTACAGTTAATGATGTATCCCAAATGCCATGTAAACCAACAGCTGATAAAAAGAATATTAAAAAGCGTTTATCAAAAATATCTTTGAATTCAAAGCCATGCTGTTCTTTCGCAATAACTATTGCAGCACCAACAATCGCTGACCAAACTAAATGACCACCAATCGCAGTCCACGCACGTGTGAAGACAATATCTAATAATGGGACATTTTCTCCTAAAGCGAAATTCAAAATATAACCTGCTGATTCAAAAACTGCGAACCCTGCACCAATAGCAGCACCGATTAATAATCCATTCAAAATCTTATTTGTTTTCAATTTATTGACGAAATAAACAATAATGAGTGCTTTTCCAGTTTCTTCAACTAATCCTACTAAAAATGCATCGAAAAATGTTAAAGAACCAAACCTTTCGAATTGATCACTAAAAACGACAAATCTATATAATACCATCGTACTTAGTAATGAAAATACGCCGCCAATAAAGAACATGATAATAACTTCAAAAATGCTAATATTTTTAAACGCATTTGATTCATAAAAGAAGAACAAACCCGATAATGGTACTGTTAAAGCCCCTATAAAAATGAGCCCCGGAATCGCGTTAGTGTTATTAAAAATTGCTGCCATGACCCATAATCCAATAAATGTTACTGTGAAAGCGATGAATACTCGAGAAAATAGCCATGGCTTCCCCCATTCTTCTGATATGTCACAAATTGCTGGCGTAGTTTTAGCAGTACCTGCTATAAATATTTCATCTGCTTCGTTTTTAGTATGCGGCTTAAATACTTCAGAAAACATATCTTTTAAATTAAGATTTAAGCTTTCATCATTGCCGGCTAGTCTACCGATTGATTTGGTTGCATTATCAAATAAACTTCTTGCTTCGGTTTTTAAATCTGCATTTTGCGCTGTTTCATGCGCTTTGGCTTCCATTTGTTTATTGATAGATTCATTATGTATGTCGGACGTCTTAGTTGATTGTGTACTTGCTGATGACATCCCCTCTTCACCTGTATTAGGTGCAACTGATTGCGTTTGTGTTGTCTCTTCTTTTTCTGTATTTCTTCGATGATTAAGACCTTCCATAGACTTACCTACTTTCACTTTTCATAATAAAACTATTTTAATTTAATATTGATGGATTTTCCATATTTTAATATAAATACTTTGTTCGATTGGGCACTTTGTATTTCATATTTAAAAATCAAAACCTATTTAACTTTTTATATTCCGAACAATATTTTTATATAAGTATTTTAATGATATTCAATTCATTACAAACCCTTGATATTACAATTGTTATCGACCATCAAAATGTGTCTACACTGTGTCTATTATCAGAATAAAAAGATATTTCTAATTGATTTTAAACGTCGTTATGTTATATTTCTTGTAAGGGTTTACACAAAGTGTAAAAACGCTATATTTTATCAAATGTGATGGAGGTGACTTGCTTGAAACAAATCACATGGCACGACTTACAACATATCATTAAAGATGGTGATGTGATTGGTTTACCAGCATTAGCTGTAGCCAACTTACCCGCCGAAGTTCTACGTGCTGTGTTAGCGCAACATGACACATATCATACGCCCAATGATTTAACGTTTATATTAGCGAATGATATCCATAGTTTAGGTGCCGCACCGGATTTAGATGATTTTATAGAACGTCGCATGATTAAACGTGTCATTATGAGTATTTTAACGGCTTCTTCCAAAACGGCACAAGCAATGAAAAATAATGACATTGAAGCTTATTTTTTACCACAAGGTATCATTGCAACTCATTATCGTCAGAGTAATCAATTATTACCTGGAGTTATTACTAAAATCGGATTAAACACAGCTGTTGATCCTAGATACGGTGGCGGTAAAGTAAATACACGAACAACTGATGATTTGGTTTCATTAGTAACCATCAACGATGAAACATACTTACATTACACATTCCCTAGCGTTGATGTGGCACTACTGAGAGGAACATACGCAGATCAACAAGGTAACATTTATTTAACTCAAGAAGCGTACTTGAGCGAGTGTTATCATGTCGCATTAAACGCGAAAGCCAATCATGGGAAAGTTATTGTACAAGTTAAAGCTTTAGTTGACGACTATCAACTAAAACCGAATGAAGTTGTTATCCCAGGAAATCTTGTCGATTATGTATACGTCACAGAAGATGAAAAGAATCACCGCCAAGTAATTCAAAGTCATTATTTACCAGCCTTGTCTGGAGAAGAACGAATTGATGGAATACCTGAACCCGCATTACCTTTTAATAGTCGCAAATTGATTCTCCGACGTGCTGCTCAGTTTTTAACTTATGGCGATACAATTAGCATCGGTTATGGCATCAATAATGAACTCTCTAATTTATTGCATGAAGAATGTGTTGAACATGATGTGCAACCGATTTTAGATGTTGGCATTTTCGGTGGATTCGTTGGTAGTCGTGAACATTTTGGTATGAATTACAATGCAGATGTGCGCATGCCTCATGATCGAGCATGGGATTTTATTTATAACAATGGTGTATCAGTTGCCTATCTTAGCTTTGCTGAGGTTGATCAATACGGCAATGTCAACGTGTCTTACTTCAATGACCGACTAAATGGATGTGGCGGCTTTATAGACATTACGCAATCTGTAAATAAAATTATCTTTTCAGGTACTTTTGTAGCTGGCAGTCATGTCTCATGTCATAATCAACGATTAAACATTGAAACTGAAGGACAAAACCAGAAATTTGTATCAGATGTGAGCCATATCGACTTTAATGCACAATATTCACAATCACTCGAGCAAGAAGTCTATTTTGTTACTGATCGTGCAGTATTCGAGCTCACCAATCAAGGCTTGAAACTAATTGAAATTGCACCAGGTCTTGATTTGCATAAAGATATTTTGAATCAAATGGCTTTTAAACCAATTATTGCTGATCATTTAAAATTAATTGATACCAGCATTTACAAAGAAAAATGGGGACAACTTAAACAATCAATTCATAAAGTATGAAAGTGAAGCTAAAGGGGGTATACTAATGAATTTCGATTGGATAAAAACGCGTTCAGACTTCGATGATGACAAGCCTGCCGTTATTGATCACGCAAAACAAACATCTTGGACATACCAACAACTCAATGCACGTGCTGATAATATGGCACATTATTTAACATCTCAAGGTGTTAAAAAAGGCGATGTTATCGGTATCTTTGCGCCAAATGATATTGCAATATTAGATTTATTATTTGCTTGTTTTAAAACAGGTGCGGTTTTTTTACCATTGAATTGGCGGCTTAACCCAAAAGAAATTGCAGCCATTGTGGAAGATGCACAATTAAAACTGCTCTTCTATGCTGAAAAACATTTAAGTTCACTCACCGATATTGACCAAAACTTATTGCATATGGATATTGATGTGGCGCAATATGATGAAATCGTAAATCCAGATTATCACCAACCTTTTCAAGCAACACCTGTTGAACCACAAGATCTTGCAGCATTAATTTATACAAGTGGTACAACCGGATCACCTAAAGGTGTGATGTTCTCATATGAATCATTTGTTCATAACGGTGCAAACTTAGAGCTGACGTATAAGTTCAATTCAAACTATATTACGATTGTATCAACACCAATGTTCCATGTTTTAGGGTTTAACGATACTGTATTACCAGTATTAATGTCAGGTGGCACACTTATTCTTCAACGTTACTTTAACGGCGAAGAATTGAATGACATGATTGCACAATATCACCCTACATTTATTATCATGATTCCGACAATGTATTATAGTACGCTACGTGCTAGTAATTTTAATCCTGAAAATTTTAAAGCTATGGATTATATCATCCAAGGTGGTTCACAACCATTACCAAGTATCCAAGCAGCTTTTAAACAATATGGCATAAACATTATTAACGGCTATGGTTTAACTGAAGCACCTCTTGTACTTGTTAATACACCGGAAAATTCAAAACGTAAGCCAATGAGTATTGGTAAAGCAGTCATGTTCGTTGATGCACGTATCCTTGATGATAACGGTGAGGAAGTACCTACTGGTGAGATTGGCGAACTTGCAATTAAGGCTAAAAATGTCACGCCAGGATATTGGAATAAACCAGCAGAGACTGCCAAAGCATTTCATGGTCGTTATTTATTAACTGGTGACTTAGCGAAGATGGACGACGATGGCGATATATTTATTATTGACCGCAAAAAAGAATTAATCATAACTGGTGGCGAAAATGTCTTACCATCCGAAGTCGAAAATGCTTTAGCTGAGCATCCACTAGTAGACCGGTGTGTGGTCGTTGGCTATGATCATCCAAAATATGGTGAATCAATTGCTGCAGCCATTATACTTCGCGAAGATGAACCTCATTACGCTAAAATTTTAGATCAACATATGCGAAGTCGTTTAGCAGGTTATAAAGTCCCAAGAATGTATGTACCAGTGACACATATGCCGTTAAACAGTACGCAGAAACCAGATAAACTTGCGATTCGACAAATGATGAATGACAAAGTCTCACAAACACTTTAAAGGTGATAAAAATTTTTGATATTCAGTGTAAGCGTTTACAAATAAAGCGTGTTGTTTTTGAATTAAATGCATTTCACATTAGTATTCATATTATTTTTAGGAGGAATTTATATGGCATTTGAAAAAGAAACGGTCTTAAAAACATTATTTCCTGAAGATGTACTTAGTATTGCTAAAGGTTTAACAGACGGTGAAGTCGAATTTTTACAACAAGTAGATTCATTGCTAGAAAGTAAGTACCGTGAAAATATTAATCAACATTGGATAGACGCTACTGTACCCGAGGACTATTTTAAAGATCTGGGAGAATTAAATTATTTTAACAATCCATTACTTTACAAGGATCGTCCAAACGCCAAAATGCCTAGTCAACTATTTCAGTTTTTCATGTCTTACCTACTCGCGCGATTTGATATTTCCTTAGCTACCCTACTCGGTGTTCACCAAGGTTTAGGGCATAACACTTTCTATTTCGGAGGTAGCAAAGAACAAATTGCGAAATATGTACCTAAATTACAGTCACATGAACTGCGTACATGCTTTGCTTTAACTGAACCAGAACACGGTTCGGACGTTGCGGGAGGTCTTGAAACAATCGCTGAACGCCAAGGCGATACTTGGGTTATCAATGGTGAAAAGAAATGGATTGGTGGTGCACATGTATCTGATGTCATTCCAGTATTCGCAGTAAATAAAGAAACTGGCAAACCCCATTGCTTTGTAGTCAGACCAGAACAAGATGGCGTCGATATTGAAGTCATTGATAATAAAATCGCACTTCGCATTGTTCCTAACGCACTAATTAAATTAACTAATGTCAAAGTAGATGAAGCGGATCGCTTACAAAACATAACAAGCTTTAAAGATATTGCCAAAATTCTTTATTCAACGAGAGCAGGCGTTGCTTATATGGCTACAGGTGGTATGGCTGGCGCTTTACGTGCCACATTAGATTATGTCACTGAGCGTAAGCAATTTGGCAAACCAATTAGTAAATATCAGTTAATACAAGAAAAGCTAGCAATGATGCAAGGTAATTTAGCTCAAGCAATGGCAACATGTGCTCAATTAGCAACTATGCAAGCACATGGTGAATATGACGAGGTTGCAACTTCAACGGCGAAGATGATGAATGCCTTACGTTTGCGTGAGACAGTAGCTATGGGCCGCGGTATTACAGGTGGTAATGGCATACTAGCTGACGATTATGATATTGCACGTTTCTTCTCTGATGCAGAAGCGATTTACACGTACGAAGGTACACATGAAATTAATGCCTTAGTAATTGGACGCGCTTTGACTGGAGATTCTGCTTTCGTATAAATAGCAAATAATTATATGAGATGCATTAATTTCACTAAAAAAGACTTATTTTAAGCATAAAGCTTTTTCCTTAAATAAGAGGCTAAGATGACTGTCAAAGATACTTAATTAATTTTATAAAATAGCAACGTTATTCCAATTATCTTAATGGTTATCTTATCCTCAACTAAATTGGAGGAATCACTATGACAATTAATAAAGTAACCGTTCTTGGCGCAGGCACAATGGGCGCTCAACTGGCAGCACTTTTTGTGAATGCTGGACTTAAAGTAAAACTATTAGATATTGTAGTGGACAAAAACGATCCAAATCTCATTGCGAAAAAATCTTACGATAAAATTACAGATAAGAAACGGCCGCTACTATTCGACTTAAATCTAGCGAGTCATTTAACATATGGTAATTTTGATGATGACTTGGTAAATGATGATGCTGATTTATATATCGAAGCAGTCAAAGAAGATATTGAAATTAAGCATGCTGTTTGGCAACAAGTTCTACAACATGCTAAAGAAGATGCTTTATTCGCTACAAATACATCAGGTATTCCAATTAATGCGATTGCTCAAGCATTTAACGAGAAGGATCAAGAACGATTCTTTGGTCTACATTTCTTTAACCCACCACGTATTATGAAATTAGTGGAGTTAATACCTACGTCACACACGAAGGAATCTATTATATTAGATGTAAAAAATTTCGCGCAAAACGTGTTAGGTAAAGGTGTCATTGTCGTCAATGATGTGCCTGGCTTTGTCGCAAATAGGGTCGGCACGCAAACAATGAATGATATTATGTATCGCGCCGAGCAACACAAGTTAAGCATTGTAGATGTGGATGCTTTAACTGGACAAGCGATTGGTCGTCCTAAAACAGGTACATATGCACTATCTGACCTAGTCGGTTTAGATATTGCAGTGTCTGTAATTAAAGGCATGCAACAAGTACCTGAAGAAACACCTTATTTTCATGAGGTCAAAATTGTAAATACGTTGTTTGAAAATGGCGCACTCGGACGTAAAACGAAACAAGGATTTTACAAAAAGGATAAAGAAACTAAAACTCGACTTGTTTACGATGTTGAAAAACAAGATTATGTACCTGTATCGCAACCACAATTACCAATTTTAAATGAATTTAATAAAGACTTAGTGCATAATCTTGATGTCATATTCAATGCGCAAGACGAAGCGGGACTATTTTTATGGGAGACATTACGTAATAATTTCTATTACTCTGCTATCAATGTACCTAAAGCTACTGATGATTTCCGAGACATAGACCGTGCGCTTGTCTGGGGGTTCAACTGGAAACTTGGTCCATTCCAATTATGGGATGCAATGGGATATGAACGTGTTAAAACACGTATGGAAGAAGAACTTGGAGACTTACCACAATGGATTAGTGATTTAGATGGTGGCTTTTATAAACAAGATGAGACCATCGAATATGCAACACCTGTTTCTCACTTCGTAAAAGATGAACTTTGGGATAAAGGTGATGCCAAACTTTCCGTAACTCATGATGATCAACTGTTACTGAAATTACAAAGTAAAAATAATGTCATTACCGATGAATTCAACGATGCGTTAGTTGATGCCATTGATTTACTGGAAAATGAACATTACACAAGTATGGTCATTTATGCAGATGGTAATAATTTCAGTGTGGGTGCTAACCTTTTCTTAATGAAAAAGGCGCATGAAGACGGTCTTGTAGATGATGTCGTTGCACAATCAATTGATAAATTACATTATAGCTTTAATCGTTTGAAGTATAGTTTGAAACCAGTAGTCACAGCTGTTCAAGGTCGTGCCTTAGGCGGTGGCTGTGAGCTTGTACTTTACTCACCTATTGTTGTCGCTGCAAGTGAAACGTATATCGGTCTTGTTGAAGCAGGCGTTGGCTTATTACCGAGTGGCGGTGGCCTTGCAGAAATGGCTGATCGCATATTACGCACATCGCATAAGTTTGATGACAAACAAGCTTCCATGACAAAAGTACTGACGAATATCGCATTTGCGAAAGTCTCTACAAATGCCTTTGAGGCACGTCGTTATGGTTATTTACGTGATACAGATACGATTATTTTCAATACAGCACAACGTGTCGAAGTTGCGCTCAAACGTGCGAAATATGAAGCAGAAACAAACTATATTCCGAATCCTAGACATCAATATATCGCTTTAGGCGAAGACTTCAAAGCATTGATCCAAGGACAATTAGATGCGCAAAGACGGGGTCATTTTATTAGCGACCATGATTATCATATCGCCTTAAATATCTCCACAATTTTAGCGGGTGGTGATTTACCAAGAAATACATTTATCAATCAACGTTACATTCAATCGTTGGAGAAAATTGGCTTTATTGACTTACTAAAATCTAAAAAATCATATGAAAGAATTGCACATATGTTAAAAACTGGTAAGCCATTACGTAATTAAAAGATAGTCATTAAGAGAGGATGATAACCATGCAAGAAGCATACATTGTAGCTTATGGGCGTTCAGCCGCAGCGAAAGCAAAGCAAGGCGCATTATTCCACGAAAGACCTGATGATGTCGCAGCCAAAGTATTACAAGGCGTATTGAAACGTATTGACGGAAAATTCAATAAGAATATGATTGAAGATGTCATTGTTGGTACGGCTTTTCCAGAAGGATTACAAGGACAAAACATTGCACGAACGATTGCATTGCGTACGGGATTATCTGACACGGTACCGGGTCAAACAGTGAATCGCTACTGCTCATCAGGATTACAAACCATCGCGATTGCAGCCAATCAAATTATGGCTGGTCAAGGAGATATACTTGTAGCTGGTGGCGTTGAATTGATGAGTGCCGTACCAATGGGTGGCAACGAGCCCACAAACAATCCAACCTTACAATATGATGATATAGGTGCGTCATATCCTATGGGTTTAACTGCTGAAAATGTAGCATCCCAATTTGACGTATCACGCGAAGATCAAGATGCTTATGCTGTCAGAAGTCATCAACGTGCCTATGACGCACAACGTGATGGTCGGTTCAACGATGAAATTATCCCAATACAAGTAAACTCAGTTGAATATACAAACGCAGGACCAAAAGTACACACAAATATCTTTGACCAAGATGAATTTATACGCCCTGACACCACGATGGACGCATTAGCCAAATTACGTACAGTATTTAAAGCTGACGGCACTGTGACTGCGGGAACATCTGCCCCACTTTCTGATGGTGCAGGATTTGTAGTTTTAATGTCTGGAGATAAAGTGAAAGAACTAGGCGTGACACCTATTGCACGATTCGTTGGTTATAAGGCAGTAGGCGTTGACCCGAAAATTATGGGTATTGGGCCTGCATATGCGATTCCTGAAGTATTGTCACTCAGCAATCTATCTGTTGAAGACATTGATTTGATCGAATTGAACGAAGCATTTGCTTCTCAAACGATTGCATCTATTAAAGAAGTAGGTCTAGATATATCACGTACGAATGTGAATGGTGGCGCTATTGCTTTAGGTCATCCATTAGGTGCTACAGGCGCAATGTTAACCGCGCGTTTACTTAATGAAATGGGTAGACGTCCCGATAGCCGTTACGGCATGGTTACGATGTGTATTGGTGTCGGTATGGGTGCAGCTGCTATATTTGAATATGTGCGTTAGAATGGTTGATTTTGGATGAAGCGGATTCGTTTGGTTATTGAATGAAGTAGGCTGAAGTTGAAGCAGATTGAAGTTGAAGCGGGTTGAAGCAATTTCGTTTTATTAATGAAGCTGTGTGAAATATAGTGATTGAACAAAAAAGTGGTTTAATGGGATGGTGGTTATTTCCGTTTTAGAATTTAACATTTACACGTCTAATTTTAATCATTGTTTTAAATTTTATGAATCGAAGCCCTTTGATTTAATAATATTTGCTAATGCTAGTAACTTATCTGATTGTTCATGTTTAAAATAAAGAAAACCACTCACATCAGTGTGTGTTCGAACTAGACTTGTAAGTTCCAGTTCGGCACGACTTTCTAAAGCAATTATTATTGCTGTGATTGTCGTATATCACTTAGATGTGCGTGGTTTATTTTAATAGGTTAGTAATATATTAGGTCATGTTATGTTTAATACTATAATGAATAAATAATTTAGAAATATGCTTTCGATTGTTCGATGCTTTAATTCAGTTAGAAGCATCATAGAATGCATGATTACTGTTGTAAAGATACGTAATGTTTTGTATTGACTTGTATGTCTTTGGATAGAGTTACAAACTTATTTTGTTACTCTAGGCCCATATGTCGCAGTACCATCTGCATGTGTTGTTACATTATATGCGTTTGTTTCGCTTGGCTTGTTTTGTGTCGGGCGAGCGCCATATGATACTTGACCATTTGCATGTGTTGTTACGTTGTATGCATTTGTTTCGCTTGGCTTCTTGTATGTCGGGCGAGCTCCGTATGATACTTGACCATTTGCATGTGTTGTTACGTTATATGCATTTGTTTTGCTTGGCTTGTTTTGTGTCGGGCGAGCGCCATATGATACTTGACCATTTGCATGTGTTGTTACGTTGTATGCATTTGTTTTGCTTGGCTTGTTTTGTGTTGGGCGAGCGCCATATGATACTTGGCCGTTTGCATGTGTTGTTACGTTATATGCGTTCGTTTTACTTGGCTTGTTTTGTGTTGGACGAGCGCCATATGTTACTGTGCCATCTTGATTTGTCGTTACGTTGTATGCGTTTGTTTCTGATGGCTTATTGAATCTTGGTCTCGCTTCATATCCAAATGTTCCATCGTTGTATTCACGGATACCTGTACCAGCATCTCTATATTTAACATATTTAGGTGTTTTGTTAAATTGCGGTCTCGGACCATATTGAGAAGCTTCTGTTGTTTCAGTTGCTTGAGGTTTAACTTCAATATCACTTGATTCTCCTTGAGTACCTTTTAACGTTGATTCAGTACCTTGTGGTTTTATTTCAAGTTTAGATGAGCTACCTTCAAGACCTTCTAAAATAGGGTTCGTTAACGGTGGGTTTGTATAATTATTGCTTAATGATGGGCCGCTTTGTTCCATTGTTGGGAAATCTGGACCTTGAACAATTACACCTTGTAACGTTTTATTTTCCATAGTTGGATAGTCTGGACCTTTTACAGTTTCACCATAGATTGTTCCTTGTGGAATTTTTACTAATGGCTGTGCCACTGGTTGTGTTGTTTCTTCAGCTTTACCAGCAGTAGTTTTAACTTCTTGTTGGTTATCAACTTTAGGTGCTTGAGGTTCTTCAACTTTCTTCTCTTCTTTTACTACTGGCGATTTTGTTTCAGTTTCTCCGTATTTTTTGACAGTTTTCTTTTTCCAAGAATCATCTGCTTTTTCAACTGCTTCTCTTGTTTCTTTAACTAAAGCATCGAAGTTTTCTTTGTTATCTTTAGGACTATGAATATTTGGATTATATTTAGTGATTTTAACCGGTCTGTTTTGTCCAGTTTCCATAAAGAAGTCATCGATAATAGAATTTAAATCATCGGTCATTTCTTTTCTAATACGTTCATTAGTTATTCTATTGGGCTTTTTTTCTTCTCCAAGAATAATATCTAGCTTAGCTCTCAACTCTTTAGCGTGCTCCCCATAATCCTTATCTCCATAATATGTTACAACAAGAGTATCAATTTCACTAACTAATGAATATACTTTATCAGTTTCTTCATCTTCAGTTTTCTTGTCATAAGTTTGTAAATCCGAATTCTTTGATTGAATATGTTTAACTTCTTTATAGAACTCTTCCACTGCACCTTTTAGAGAGTGATGGATATCATTATATTCTTTCATTGTAAAATCATAAAGGTTATAATCATAAAATTTCACCGGGCTTAAACCAGCTTTTAAATATCTTTCTCTATATTGTTTATATTCATCTATTTTTTTCTTTAATAAGTATTGGTCTTCACCTAATACCCTAGTCATCAATTTGTCTTTGGCGTCTTTATACTCTTTTTCCCCATATTGATAATCTTCTATAATATCTATCGCATCTGCAAATTGTGACTCCAAGGATTTAACCTTTCCCCAATAATACCAATTTGACATTGGCGAATCATATTTACTCTCTTCTTTCACTCTTGATTCTTTACTATAATCCTTTGTTACTATCGCATCTGCTTTGTTATCCCATGTAAATAAGCTAGATGCAACTGCTAATGCGCCTAGCGAAATTATTTGCTTTTTCATAATTTTTTAATTCCTCCAAAATGTAATTGCCCAATCTACATTAAAGAAACAAAATATTAAAAGACATTAACTATATATTAACTAGAATAAACAAAGCATTAACTATCTTTTTGTTATAGTTAATTAGCTTTGCAATATACAATAGTGTATAATTTTTTTGATTAATGTACATCAAAGGAGTAACAAAGCATGACAACACAAATGAAAATCAAAACATATTTAGTTGCTGGTATTAAAGCGGCGCTCCTTGATACGACTGGTATTAAATTAGCAAGCAAACCTGAAACTACATCACATACGTATCAACATCAAGCGCTTGTAGATCAATTACATGAATTAATAGCAAACACTGACTTAAATAAATTATCGTACCTAAATTTAGATGCGTTTCAAAAACGCGATATTTTAGCTGCGCACTATATTGCAAAATCCGCTATACGCACTAAAAATTTGGATCAAATGACTAAAGCGAAACAAAGATTAGAAAGTATTTACAATTCAATTTCTAACCCTTTGCATTCACAAAACAATTAATAATTCACCAATAAATCATGTAAGTGTTTGTGACGCCAAATTGCCATACAAATACTTGTCATATGAATATAAACGAATGAAACGATTGCCTATCCCATAGATGGCAACATTAAAAAGACCTCTGAAGGTATCATCTTAATAACTTTAGAGGTCTTTGTTTATATTATTCAAACAAAATTCTTATAGAACGATCGAAGTATGTTTCGTCTTTCTTTTCTTCTTTAATCTGATCAGCTAATGCTGGGTCATCTGTGATAATACCATCAACATTGGTTTGTAAGTATTTCGTTAAATCTTCTTCGCCGTTAATAGTCCAAGTATAGACTTCTTTATTTTCCAAGTGCGCTTGATTAACAAGTCTTGGCGAATAAGAAAAATCTTCGATGACAAAGAAATCTAATGATGTTTCTTTAAAATGACCAAACTGCAACGGAATGATATAACCACACTTGAGATATGGCGCTTCTTTTTTCAACTTAGTCATCACATCATAATCCAAAGACATCACACGATATTGATGTTCAACACCATGCTTTTTCAAAATATCAATAACACGTTGTGTATAATCTGCTGGTTCTTTACCATGTGGCTTTAACTCAACTAGTAGCTTCACATTTGATTGTTTAGCCGTTTCAATAAATTCGTCTAAGGATACAAGTTTTGCTTCATGTCCATTTTGACGCATTTTCAAACCGACGACATCTTTGAAATTAGATTCAGAAATGTTTTTATTAACACCTGTTAAACGTTTCAAATTGTTATCATGACTAACAACAAATTGTTTATCTTTCGTCATAATTGTATCTAACTCAACGTATTCGACATTCGCTTTTGCAGCAGCTTTCAATGACGGAATAGAATTTTCAACCCCTTTATCTTCGAAACCACGATGGCCAATAATGGAGATATTTGTATTGATAGTATTATTGTAAAGTAAGTACATGTTATAACCGATAAAACATGTCACTGCAAGCACCATTGAAATTATAAAGAACCTAGACTTCCGTTTCGGTTTTGGATATTTAAATTCTAAGCCCGGTTGGTCTAATACATTCTCTTGTTTTAAGTGCAGTACTAACACACTGATTAATGATAATTTCGTAAATAAATAATAGAAGAACAATGCGCTTTTCAATACAACAAATAAAATTGATGAGACTAAAAACTTATCTCCTTCTTCATCTACACAAATAGCAAGATATGTTGCTCCTGAAATAATTAATGTTAAAATCGCACCAATGATGAGTTCCAATATAACTATTTCTATAACAAGTCGAAACTTATTTCGCTTCGTAATTTGCCAACTTAGTCTCATATTTTTAAATAACGACTGGCGGTTTAAAATCGTTAACGGTAACGTAAATATTAATTTAAAGTTTAATATAAATACAGCAATCATAAAGGTACCGTAAATGATTATACCTTTCGTCGTTTTCATAAGTTCTTCCGTTAAAAATTTAGGTATGTAAATATTTTTTGTTAATACTGAACTTAGTCCTAGGTTGGCAATGGGTATCATTAACATTAAATAAATAACAAAGAAAATAACTGGTACACCTATGAGTTTACGCACATTTACAAAGGCATTTTTAAAAATGGATTTAAATGTAATAATTTGTCGATCAAAGCCGGCATAAACCATATAAACTAACAATGAAAACTCTACATAAATCAGAAAGGCAACACTTAATATGAATATAATAAGAAGTATCACACTGGCGGGATGACTAACGATTTCCGTCCAATTGTTAATCGTAAGTTGGCTTTGCCCAGCTACTTTTAACATCATATTAAATAGTAAAATTAAGTATGTACTACTAATAAAAATCATGATTAACTGCAATAGTAAGGCATTAATGCTAAAACGCCCTTTATTTTGATACAGTAATTTAAATACTGCCCATATATCTTTACTAATTCTCTTCATAATCACGCTCCGCATTGCTTTAATATTAAGTTTCATCTTAATATTTTTCATTACTCAGGGTCAATAAAAATTTGAAAAGACTCATATTCATATGCAAGTAGCAAATAATAACCCATTCAACATCAGCTAAATGATGATATTGGAACCCCACCTTTAACAAGACATCACATTCTTTATCAGCATAGCTACTTACAAAAACGTCTTCCTTCAACCATTGTAGAAGTTGTCTCATATACTTACTACGTCTTGCTAATACTCAATACCCAATTGAAAAAGAAGCATATGCCCCTTCACTCTTGAAGTTGCATATGCTTTCTTTTCGGTCTGAATTGTATTTATAATTCAACGGGAATTTTCCCTTTGAAGTTAACATAACGGTAGGCTGCTTTAACAGCTTCATCATCGGGCGCTTCGACATCTTCTAATTCATATGCAATGCCCAATGTTTTCCACTTATGAACACCTAACTGATGATATGGCAGAATTTCAAACTTTTCGACGTTATCAAGAGAATTAATAAATTCCCCTAGTTTAATTAAATCGTCTTTATCATCAGAATAACCAGGCACAAGGACATGTCGAATCCATACAGGTTGTTTCATATCTGACAGTTTGCGCGCGAAGTTAAGGATGTGTGTATTAGGCTTTCCTGTCAATCTAATATGTTTGTCATTATCAATATGTTTTATATCTAATAATATCAAGTCTGTATGTTTTTGTAATTCTTCAAAATGCCTTTGAAATGCTTTTGTATCATTAGCACATCCAGCCGATGTGTCTAAGCAAGTGTGCACACCATTTTCTTTTAATTCTGCAAATAATTTTTCTAAGAATGGCATTTGTAACAATGGTTCGCCACCACTGACTGTTACACCGCCACCCGATGCATCAAAGTATGGTTTGTATGGTAATATTTCATTCACCATTTCATCAACTGTGACTTCTCTTGATGGCTCACTAATTTTCCAAGTATCTGGATTGTGGCAATACAAGCATCTAAGTAAGCATCCTTGTGTAAATAATATATATCTTAATCCCGGTCCATCGACAGTACCTAAACTTTCGACAGAATGTAAGTGTCCCTTAAGCATAGTGCTCCCACCTTAAATTTTGTTACATACTTTCATGGAATGTACGAGAAATTACATCTAATTGTTGTTCACGTGTTAATTTAATGAAGTTAACAGCGTAACCAGATACACGGATTGTTAACTGTGGATATTCTTCTGGATGTTCCATTGCATCTATTAATGTTTCACGGTTAAATACGTTAATATTTAAGTGGTGACCACATTGCATTGCGTAACCATCTAACATACTAGTTAAGTTACGGTTTTGATCTTCTGGTTCTTTACCTAATGATTTTGGTACGATACTGAATGTATTTGAAATACCATCTTTACAGCAATCGTAAGGGATCTTAGCTACAGAACTTAATGAAGATAATGCACCTTTTTGGTCACGGCCATGCATTGGATTTGCACCTGGAGCAAATGGTTCGCCAGCTTTACGTCCGTCTGGTGTGTTACCAGTTTTCTTACCGTATACAACGTTTGAAGTAATTGTTAATACACTCATTGTATGTTCTGAATCACGATATGTTTTATGACTACGTAATTTAGTCATGAAACGTTCTACTAAATCAACTGCAATATCATCTACACGGTCGTCATTGTTACCGTATTTAGGGAAGTCGCCTTCGATTTCAAAGTCTACTACAAGACCTTCTTCGTTACGAATTGGTTTAACTTGTGCATATTTAATTGCAGATAATGAGTCAGCTGCTACTGATAAACCAGCGATACCTGTTGCCATTGTACGTACAATTTCTGTATCATGTAATGCCATTTCAATACGTTCATAGCTGTATTTATCGTGCATGTAGTGAATAACATTTAATGAGTTAATGTAAACACCTGCTAGCCAATCCATCATTTGATCAAATTTCTTGAATACTTCGTCATATTCTAATACTTCGCTGTTAATACCTTCGAAGTTTGGACCAACTTGTGCACCAGATTTTTCATCTTTACCACCATTGATAGCGTAAAGTAATGTTTTAGCTAAGTTCGCACGTGCACCGAAGAATTGCATTTGTTTACCAATTGTCATCGCTGATACACAACATGCGATACCATAGTCATCGCCATAGCTTTCACGCATAATGTCATCATTTTCATATTGGATAGAACTTGTTTTAATACTCATTTTTGCACAGTATGTTTTGAAGTTGTCAGGTAAACGTACTGACCATAATACTGTTAAGTTTGGTTCTGGAGCTGGACCTAAGTTATCTAATGAGTGTAAGAAACGGAATGAGTTTTTCGTAACAAGTGGACGTCCGTCAATACCTACACCACCGATAGATTCAGTTACCCAAGTTGGGTCTCCAGAGAATAATTCATTGTAATCAGGTGTACGAGCAAATTTAACAATACGTAATTTCATGATGAAGTGGTCAATAATTTCTTGAACTTCGCTTTCAGTAATAACGCCTGCTTTAAGGTCACGTTCAGCATAGATATCTAAGAATGTTGATGTACGACCTAAACTCATTGCTGCACCGTTTTGTTCTTTAATTGCAGCAAGGTATGCTAAGTATAACCATTGAACTGCTTCTTTGAAGTTTTCTGCTGGACGGCTTAAATCGAAACCATATTTTTGTCCAAGTTCTTTTAATTCTTTTAATGCACGATATTGTTCTGATAATTCTTCACGTAAACGAATTACATCTTCTGACATTTCTGTAGACATCGTGTTGAAGTCGTGCATTTTTTCTTCCATTAAGAAATCTACACCATATAAAGCTACACGACGATAGTCACCGATAATACGTCCACGTCCGTATGCATCAGGTAAACCAGTGATTACACCTGCTTTACGGCAGTTCAACATTTCTCTAGAATATGCATCGAATACACCTTGGTTATGTGTTTTACGATAATCTGTAAAGATTTTTTCAGTTTCTTCGTCTAATTCGTAACCGTAAGCTTCACAAGCTGCTTTCGCCATACGAATACCACCGAATGGTTGCATTGAACGTTTGAATGGCTTTTCAGTTTGTACACCTACAATTGTTTCTAAATCTTTGTCTAAATAACCAGCATCATGAGATGTGATTGTTGAAGCTACTTTCGTGTCCATATCCCACATGCCGCCACGTTCACGTTCTTCTTTCGATAACTGCATTACTTGTTCCCAAAGTTTAGAAGTTGCTTCTGTTGGTCCTGCTAAAAATGAATCATTACCTTCATAAAGAGTGTAGTTTAATTGGATAAACTCTCTTACATCTACGTGTCTGTTCCATCTTCCATTTTTAAATCCTTGCCAAGCTGTTGCATGATTTTTATTTGTTTCTAACATACTAAACGCCTCCATCTGTATAATGTTGTGAATTTGAAATGCTATGTTAACGTTTTCATAGTCATTGTAGCATGTTTGTTGTGATTTTTTTCACATAAATTATGTACAATTTTCATCAAATGTATGTCAAAACATAGAAACTGTACTAATTTGTGTAACAGTAATATGCTAATTGCATTCTGTTACACAACAGTTATAATGTTCACTATTTTCATTGCTTTAAAAGTTAATTTAGGAGTATATATTTGTTTATAAAAAATGATTGTTGATAAGCGTTAAATCAACACTTAGAAAGATTTACTTTTATATATGAAGAGACTGGATTAAATACTTTTATTGACGTAAAAATTCACTTTTGAACCGTTCAATATCTTGCCGATTTTTATATAACAGCTACAAATAAAATATAACAGTTTGATTTTACAGCCTCGGTAAATCGTCTTGACAAACAAAAATTTTGTGCTATCACAACATTTGCAACGTCTTAACAAGTCATCTATAAACATTTCTAAATATTTAACATTACTTATGCGTCATTTATTGCTAAAATTATTGTATTAAAATATACATAGAATTGATGGGATATCATGAAATCAAAAATTTATATCTTGCTATTATTTCTCATTTTTTTATCAGCATGCGCTAATACGCGTCACTCTGAATCAGATAAAAATGTATTAACAGTTTATTCTCCGTATCAATCAAACTTGATTCGTCCAATTTTAAATGAATTTGAAAAACAAGAGCATGTCAAAATTGAAATTAAACACGGATCTACTCAAGTACTGCTTTCAAACTTGCATAATGAAGATTTTTCGGAGCGTGGTGATGTCTTTATGGGTGGTGTGTTGTCAGAAACAATTGATCATCCAGAAGATTTTGTTCCCTATCAAGATACATCTGTAACACAGCAATTAGAGGATTATCGCTCGAACAATAAATATGTTACTAGTTTTCTATTAATGCCAACAGTTATAGTAGTTAATTCAGATTTACAAGGAGATATTAAGATTCGAGGTTATCAAGATTTATTACAACCTATACTTAAAGGTAAAATTGCGTACTCAAATCCAAATACAACAACGACAGGCTATCAACATATGCGCGCTATTTATAGCATGCATCATCGAGTAAGTGATGTGCATCAATTCCAAGACCACGCGATGCAACTGTCAAAGACGTCTAAAGTCATTGAAGATGTTGCTAAAGGTAAATATTACGCAGGCCTAAGCTACGAACAAGATGCACGCACATGGAAAAACAAAGGTTATCCTGTATCAATCGTTTATCCAATTGAAGGAACAATGTTAAATGTTGATGGTATTGCTTTAGTTAAAAATGCACACCCTCATCCTAAGCGTAAAAAGTTAGTGCAATATTTAACAAGCCGCTCAGTACAACAACGATTAGTTGCAGAGTTCGATGCCAAGTCAATTCGAAAGGATGTTAGTGAACAAAGCGATCAGTCTATCGAAAATCTTAAGAACATACCTTTAATACCGAAATCTAAATTACCGGACATTCCACATCATAAATTTTTGGAGATGATTCAATGACGGCATACAAACCTTATAGACATCAATTGAGACGATCGTTATTTGCGTCTACTATTTTTCCAGTATTTTTAGTCATTATTATTGGACTAGTAAGCTTCTATGCCATCTATATTTGGATTGAGCATCGTACGATTCATCAACATGTTGATGAAAGTCAGTCATCTTTACATCATACTGAAAAGCAGATTCAGACATTTATTACACAGCATAATAATTCGTTTCAAGAGCTCGATTTAACAAATCATCATGATGTTACCGCTACAAAACGTGAATTATTAAAATTAATACACCAACAGCCCGCAACACTTTATTATGAATTATCTGGACCAAATCAGTTTATAACCAATAATTATGAACATTTAAACACTAAAAATATGTATTTATTTTCAACGCATCAGCTTAAATTCAAAAATAGTACATATATGCTTAAAATTTATATGGCTAACACCCCACGTTTAAGTGAAATTAAGAAAGATAGCCGACAATTCGCACTTATCGTTGATCAATATGACAATATTTTATACGCCAACGATGACCGTTTTACTATAGGTGAAAAGTATAGACCACAACAATTCGGATTTATGAATGAATCTGTAAAATTAAATCATGATGACCATCGTCTCATTATTTATAAAGATATACATGAAAACATTGAAGATGGTATCACGTTGTTAATTGTTATGGCCGTAGTTCTTGTTTTACTAGTAATATTTGGTTTCATTAGCGCAGATAATATGGCTAAACGACAAACAAAAGATATCGAAACGATTATTCAAAAAATTTACTATGCCAAAAATCGTCATCTAGGTACATATACGCCTTTAAAAAACAACAGTGAACTAGAAGAAATTAATAATTATATTTACGATTTATTTGAATCAAATGAGCAACTGATCCATTCTATCGAGCATACAGAACGTCGCTTGCGTGATATTCAGTTAAAGGAAATAGAACGCCAATTCCAGCCTCATTTCCTATTCAATACGATGCAAACAATACAATATTTAATTACGTTATCTCCGAAATTAGCACAAACTGTGGTCCAACAATTATCGCAAATGTTACGTTACTCATTACGTACAAACTCACATACAGTGGAATTAAACGAAGAGTTGAACTACATTGAACAGTATGTTGCAATACAAAACATCCGTTTTGATGACATGATTAAGCTCCATATTGAAAGTTCTGAAGAAGCGCGTCACCAGACAATTGGTAAAATGATGCTTCAGCCACTCATAGAAAATGCTATTAAACATGGTAGAGATACTGAGTCATTGGACATTACTATACGCCTGACATTGGCACGTCAGAATTTACATGTTTTAGTTTGCGACAATGGTATCGGGATGTCGTCATCTCGCCTGCAATATGTACGCCAATCTCTTAATAATGATGTATTTGATACTAAGCATTTGGGATTAAATCATTTACACAATAAAGCAATGATTCAATATGGTTCACATGCACGACTTCATATTTTTTCAAAGCGTAATCAAGGTACGTTAATTTGTTATAAAATACCACTTTCAAGGGGGAATGTAGATGTTTAAGGTAGTTATTTGTGATGATGAACGAATTATTCGAGAAGGTTTAAAGCAAATCATTCCTTGGGGAGACTATCATTTCAATACAATATACACTGCTAAAGATGGTGTTGAAGCATTATCACTAATTCAACAACATCAGCCAGAATTAGTAATTACTGATATTCGTATGCCACGTAAAAATGGCGTCGATTTACTCAATGATATTGCGCATCTAGATTGTAATGTCATCATATTATCGAGTTACGATGACTTTGAATATATGAAAGCCGGCATTCAACATCATGTTCTTGATTATTTATTAAAACCAGTAGACCATGCACAATTAGAAGTTATTTTAGGAAGACTTGTCCGTACCTTATTAGAGCAACAATCACAGAACGGCCGTAGCTTAGCATCTTGTCATGATGCCTTCCAACCACTATTAAAAGTAGAATACGATGATTATTATGTAAATCAGATTGTTGATCAAATTAAGCAATCTTATCAAACGAAAGTGACTGTTTCAGATTTAATTCAACATATCGATGTTAGTGAATCGTATGCGATGCGAACATTTAAAGATCATGTTGGTATTACAATTGTCGATTATTTAAATCGCTATCGTATTTTACAATCTCTGCAATTGTTAGATCGACATTACAAACACTATGAAATTGCAGACAAAGTAGGCTTTTCAGAGTATAAAATGTTTAGCTATCATTTTAAAAAATATTTACAAATGTCGCCAAGTGATTATTGTAAGCAAGCAAAATAGATTAGCAAATAACTAATGATTATGGCGCATCCATTTTGTTCTATGAAAAAGCGGACTGATAGAGAAGTTTTCACTTTTCTATCAGTCCGCTTTTTAGAGAGTTTAAATATAAAACAATACTCCCTACAATATTGACACCGCTATATGTCTTTATTGTAAGGAGTAAATTCATTGAGTCACCCTAAGTCGGGCAAATAAGGATACTTCATAACAGGGAATTATGATCTGCCCCGAGACATAGAGATGATATATTTGCAAGGGTAGAAGCAGTATCTTTCATCTCTTCACGCACATGCCGTCGGGGCAGGATTGCCAACTATATTGCAATAGATTGGCGATACTTTTAATCCGATTTATATTAAATTTTTAAACTTCTAATTTTCTTTTCTTCATAGAAAGCAACGATTCCTAATAGAATCATGCCTAGGAATAATGCAACATAGAAGACGATGAAAACATCTGTCCATCCACTTAATGTATATCCAAAGATGTTTAAACCGTTACGTGTTGGATCAGCAATAGCCGCCAAACCAACTTTTGCCATTGAGTCACCGAATAGATACGCGAATGAACCTGTCATTCCGTTTGCTACACTGATGGCATTTTTAGGAACAAAACCAGTCAATGATACACCAATTAATAATTGCGGACCAAAGATTAACGCACCTAATGCAAACAATGAAATGTTAACCATCATGACACTTGTAGCATTTGTGTAGAATAAGACAACAAATGTAATCATAAACATACAGCCAATAGCTACAATTGCACGACGACCTTTTAATAAGTCTGATACGTAGCCCCATAATAAACTTGCAACTAATGCACCAATTTCAAAGTAGAATATCGTATTAACTGCATCGCCTTTACTAAAGTGTAAATGCTCTGACACATATAACGGTGCCCAGTTATCAATACCGATTCGTACAATGTATACAAAGACGTTTGAAACACATAGAATCCATATAACAGGATTTCCCAGGATATATTTTTTAAAGATCTCCCATTTCGTCATACCTTGAGAATCAATATTTTCTTTATCAACCGGCTCTTCCCAAATTTCTTCAGCACGATTCCATCCTAATTCTTCTGGATCATCTTTTCCGATAAATAATGTTGCGATACCAATAAGTAATGCAATCACCGATGGGAAAATGAACATCCCTATAACATTTCCATGGAAGAATACATTAGCACCCCAAAGTGCAACACCACCTGCAATGGCACCACCGATATTATGTGATGTATTCCAGAATCCTAAGTATCGGCCACGTTTCGTTCTTGGCGCCCATCTTGAAATCGTTGAATAACTTGCAGGTCCACCAACTGATTGGAACACCCCGTTAAGTCCCCAAAGTACAATTAATAATCCCATTACAGAACCAAAGTAACTTAAAACAAATCCCATAATTAAAACTGTAATCGCAGATAAGATAAGTAAGAACGAGATAATACGTTTTGTGTTACGTCCATCGACAAAATATCCAAGTAATGTTTTCCCTAAACCGTACGTGATACTAAATGCTAATCCGATATAACCAAGTTCTAATGTAGATAATCCAATTTCCTCTTTTAAAAACGGTTGTGCCGCCTTAAAATTGTTTCGAATTAAATACATAGCCATATAAACAAAGAACACTACAAAGAAAGCTTGCATAAAGTTTCTAAGCCATAATTTACGTTGTACCGATAATGGAATGCCTTTGTTCGGAATCTTATGGATATCAAAAAAGTTCATCTCTGTCACCTCAATCATTTTCGTTAAGCCAAATATATCACGTCGGTGTAAGCGCTTAATATCCTTAAAATTATTAAATTATCCAAAATACTGAACATAAACACATACTTAGAAACATATTTATGTACTAAAATTAATAAATAGTTAATAGTATTTGACAAGCTTTATCTATAAAATACTTTATGTTGTCAAAATCAACGCTTATACATATGACATAATGACGGAGGACATCATGATTCTATCTATATTACTTATCTTTTTCTGTATCAGACTTGTCAGCTTAAAGATATCTATTAATCACTCAAAACAATTAAAAGCAGACGGTGCAGTTGAATATGGCGTTAAAAATTCGAAGTTTTTAGCAATAACACACGTTTTAATTTATGTATTGGCTGGTGTAGAGGCATTTATTAATAAAGATACATTTAGCTTTGCAAATGGTATTGGCTTAGTTATATTAATCTTTGCTTATATCATGTTATTTATGGTTATTAAAACTTTAGGTGGTATTTGGACATTAAAATTATTCATTTTACCTAACCATCCTATTATTAAATCTGGATTATATAAAATTACAAAACACCCAAATTACTTCTTAAACATCATTCCTGAATTAATCGGTGTATTATTATTAACACACGCAACATATACAACTATTTTATTAGTACCGTATGCGTATTTCTTATATGTACGTATTAAACAAGAAGAGAAATTAATGAATATTTAAAAAGATGAAAGCCTGTCATCACATTAGTCGACATCGACGTCCATCTTTAAAGTGCGTTCTGAAATATTATATTCAGAAATCTTTAAAGTATGTCGTGTCTATGACCATTGTGACAACAGGCTTTTTTTATTATCATATACCTCACTATCGTAAAGGTTATATACTCTTTTCAATGGTGAGGATTGTTACTGTGAATGGGTATGATCATCGCTAAATACTTATATAAAATACACCTTCTTTACAAACAATGACATGATTTAAGGTGTGAAATTTTTGGCAATGGCTTGGCGACATATGCATTTATTCAACACTGCCACCAGTCTTACTTCAGACAAACTTCAGACTAACCTCGAGTTCGTATTATGCCCACCACATGTCTGCTGGCTTGTCGTAAATATTAACAGATTTCAAAGTTTGACAAGCTTTTTGGAAACCTTCTTCTACTGACATAATAGGATCTTCATGTTCAATACTTAATACATAATCATATCCATTAATAATAAGTTGACTTATGATATCTGCCCATACATATGGACTATGTCCATAACCAACTGTACGGAATGTCCATGCTCTTGTCGCAACGTTACCATATGGTTGCATATCAGTTAGACCATACATATTTACATTTTCTTGATTAATATACGTATCTTTAGCATGGAAGTGATGAATTGCATTTGCTTGGCCTAATATGCGAATCGCAGCAATTGGGTCAATACCTTGCCACCATAAATGACTAGGATCTAAGTTAGCACCGATATATTCATTTGTAGCCTCACGCAACTTCAACATCGTATATGGTGTATGAACTAAAAATCCTGCATGCAACTCTATGGCAATTTTTACATCTTGCTCTTTTGCAAACTCAGCTAAATCTTGCCAATATGGTATCAACTTTTCATTCCACTGATAATCATAAATTTCAGAGTAGGCTGTTGGCCAAGGTGTAACAGGCCAATTAGGCTTTTTAGCGGTATCATCTGATCCTGCAATGCCAGAAAATGTATTAACAACTGGCACGTCTAATAGATTTGCTAAACGGATTGTTTTACGTAACGTTTCATCGGCTTCTTTCGCTTCTGTCGGATCTGGAGAAATTGGATTGTTATGACAACTGAAACCACTTATTTGTAAGCCTCTGTCTGTGATTGACTTCATAAATGCTTGGCGCTTGTCTTCATTTTCTAACAACTCATCTAACTTACAAAATTTATCTCCTGGGTTACCACCTGTTCCAACTTCAATCATATCCAATCCAGATTCTGCGACATAATCTAACATATCTTCAAAATTTTTATCGTAAAATAATACTGAAAATACACCTATTTTCATTGAAAAGCACTCCTTCTTTTTATATTGAGAATTTTGTATCATATATGATAATCATTAAAGTTGTATACTCTTATTATCAAGATCACTACGATAAATCGCTTCTATAAGGGCATTTACATTGCGTGCTTCTTCCGGTTTCACCACAATCTCTTCTATACCTAAACACGCATTGACAAAGTTACGCGCCTGTCTCTCACCAGCAATGTCTTCGTTATGCTCAACATTAGCTTTGCTTTCAAAAATAGTTCCAAAGCGGGGCTCATATATTTCAAATGGAAATAAATTGATACCGCCATCTTCTCCTGATAAACTAACGTGTACCTTATCTTCCTTTATATTTGCAGACCACGAACATTCAAACTGCATGCTTGCTCGATTGGCAAATGTCATATAACTAGTAACATGATCATCGACATCAAATTTAGTGTGATCAAATGTTCCCCAATCATTAATTTGATTCGGTTGTTTGCTCAATTGATTATATGTTTTTCCTAGCACTTCATGCGGCACCATATCTTTACCTAATAGCCACAAAGATAAGTCTAACAAGTGGCAACCATAATCGATTAAACTACCGCCACCTTGCAACGCTTTATTGGTAAAAACGCCCCACCCAGGTACTTTACGCCTACGCATCGCTTGTACACGTGCTACTAATGGTTTACCAACAACACCTGCTTCAATTGCTTTTTTAGCAGTCATAGCGACATCTGTGTGACGATAATGATAAGCGACAGTTAATAATTTGTGATTTTTATTAGCCGCTTCAATCATGCGATCACACTCTTCCGTCGTCATTGCCATTGGCTTTTCGCATAAGACATGGACACCATGGTTCAATGCTTCTATAGAAAGATCAGCATGGAATTTATTGGGTGTACAAATGACCACCGCATCAACAAGTTTAAACAGCTCGCTAGGTGTCTCAACTGCCTGAGGTATATTAAAGCGCTTCGCAACATCAATCATCTGAACTGTATTAATATCTTGTACTGCAACTAATGAGACTGTGTCTTTGAGTTTCAGCAATGCTGGAATATGACGGTCTTGTGCAATGCCACCAACACCTATCACACCAACTTTTAATTTTGTCATGATGTGCCTCCTTACCGTATGATGTTATTCAAAGTAAATTGCTTTGCCTGATTTTGCAGACTGATAAATCGCTTCAAGAATTTTTGTAACTACCATTGCTTGTTCCGGTTTCACAACTGGTTCAGTATCATTTACAACTGCATCAATCCAAGCTTTTGCTTCTTCTTCAGCTTCATCCACTTCATTACCTTCATAAAAGTCGACGCCTTTGTTTTCCAATTCAACGTGTTTGGTATAAAGTGTACCCATGTCTTCACCATGAATACGTAGACCATCTTTCATATCAGCACCTGCTTTAGTTCCTGATAATGAACATTTTGCCTCATCCACTTCTAAAGAATTAATCGCCCAAGCGGATTCTAAAATGATCGTCGCTCCATTCTTCATTTTAATAAAGCCAAACGCAGAATCTTCAACTGTAAATTCATCTGGATTCCATGAACCCCAAGCGTTTGCCGCATGATGCTGTTTATTTAATTTATGGAATGTTGAACCCATCACTGATTCTGGCTCATAATTATCCATCATCCATAACGTTAAATCTAAAGCGTGTGTACCGATATCGATTAATGGTCCTCCACCTTGAGCTTCTTCGTCTAGAAAGACACCCCATGTTGGTACTGCTCGACGACGAATGGCATGTGCCTTTCCGAAGTAAATGTCTCCTAAGTCGCCACGTTGCGCTGATTTATATAAAAATTGACTATCTGGTCTGAAGCGATTTTGATAACCTATTGTTAATTTTTTACCTGTTGATTTAGCTGTATCTATCATTTTTTGAGCTTCTGCTGTCGTTTTAGCCATTGGTTTTTCACACATCACATGTTTACCGGCATGCAACCCTGCTACAGTAATTTCACAATGCGAGTCATTTGGCGTACAAACATGGATAACATCAATCGTGTCATCTTTTAACAATGCTTTGTAATCATCATAAACCTTTGCATTGTCAGTTCCGTATGCTTCTGACGCACTCGCTGCTTTCGAAATGTCTACGTCACAAAATGCGATCATTTCAACATTTTCAACTTTTTGTAAACTTGGCATGTGCTTGCCATTCGCAATACCACCACACCCAATGATTCCAACTTTAATCGTCATCATAACGTCCTCCTTTTAATCTTTATCGTCATTAGTGGTTCTTTATCAATTCTGCCCCACTCCTAATTTCAAACTAACCTTTTGTCGCACCTGTTGTTAAACCTGATACTAAATAGCGTTGCAAGAACAAGAATACGATTGCTATAGGTACTGCAATCATAATTGCCCCTGCTGCAAACACTGTGAAATTATTTGCATACTTATCATTAATAAAGTTGAACAATCCAACTGCTAATGTGAATTTTTCAGGACTTCTTAATAGTATTTTAGGTAATATAAAGTCCATAAATGGTCCCATAAAATTGAACAAAGCAACAACTGCTAAAATCGGCTTAGCTAATGGAAGCATAATTTGTAAGAAAATACGCATATGCCCTGCACCATCAATTTTGGCAGATTCATCAAGTTCTTTTGGAATCGTATCGAAGTAACCTTTCACTAAAAAGGCATTCATCGGTATTGATCCACCAATATATACCAGTGTTAGTCCAAATAAAGAATCTAATAAACCAATTGTATTTAGCAAAATATAGATTGCGACCATTGCCATTAATACAGGGAACATTTGTAAAATCAAAAATGTAATCAGCCCGTATTTACGACCAACAAAGCGATATCTAGAAAAAGCATATGCTGTTAACGTGACAAATATCACACTAAACAGTGCATTTGCAGATGCTACGATAAGCGTATTTTTATACCAAGTCAGGTATTGACTACTGTCATCGAATAGTAAGAATGCATAATTTTTAAATGTTGCATTGTCTGGTATCATTTTGGCACCATACAAGTTCGTACCTGGATTAAGGGAAATGCCAAATGTCCACAGTAGTGGATATAAAATGATGACAAACATCATCGCTATAAAACTGTAAATACCGATTGCTTTTAATATGTTTTTCTTCTTTGTCATCTTATAAACCTCCCTCATCTTTAAACGTACTTGTACGTCTGAATTGAATAAATGCGACAATAGCAACAATAAATCCAATAATTAATGACACAACTGCACCCATGTTGAAGTTGTTAAACTCAAATGTCAGATTATACACCCAAGATATCAAGATATCTGTACTACCAGCATTCTGCCCTGACACTGGTGGACCGCCTTTATTAAATAGATAAATAAGATTAAAATTATTGAAATTACCTGCATATTGCATAATTAACAATGGCGCTGTGGCGTAAATGACATGCGGGAATGTGATGTTTCTAAACTTTTGCCAACTAGACGCACCATCCATATCTGCTGCTTCGTACCAATCTGATGAAATACTTTGCAGTACTCCAGTGAACAGTGCAAAGACAAATGGGAATCCAAGCCATACTTGAATGCCGATTAATGCCACTTTTGCCCAAAACGGATCACTTAACCATGCTGGTGCTACACCTAATAAAGGTTGCAAAATATCATTATTTATCGCACCAAATTCATCATTAAATAACGCTACAAATATTAAAATTGTCACAAATGATGGTACAGCCCAAGGTAGGATTAACACAGTACGGATAAATTTCTTACCTTTGACGACAGGGTGATTTACAATAATTGCCAAAAACAGCCCTAATGCAATTTGAAGTGTCGTTGCAACAAGCGTCCATACTAATGTCCAAGTAATAACACTGAAAAATGTTTTGCGCCAAACGCCAATTGTGAATAACGTTTTAAAGTTATCTAAACCAACCCATTCTAATGTGTGTCTCGGAGGCGCGTTGTATAAATTGTAGTTTGTAAATGCTACTCCAAACATAAATATTAATGGAAATACAACTACAAATATCAATAAGAATGTACCTGGTGAGATTAGTAAGTATGGGAACGTCTTGTCCCATGTTGCCACCATACGCGCCTTCGGATCCTTTATTTCCTCATTGCGATTAAATCGTTCAGCATTACGATATGCATCTAAAATATTAATGATATATAGCATGATTGCGAAAGCAACGAGTAAGATAGAAATAATACCTTGTGCAAGTAAGACACGAGAATCGTCTAACTTAGGTACTGTCCCTAATGTGAACAATCCCCAAAAACCAATATTTAAAAAGCTATAAAAAACAGAAATAAAACTGATGAAAAAGATAAAAAATATCGTCCCTTTAATGGGTCTTTTATTATAAAACTGTCCCAAACCAGGTATAACAGATAATAATGCCGCTAATTTAGGGTTACGTTTCGTCATAACTAATCTCCTTTCTTATCATTTTGTGATGGATGAAGAATCTTAATATTTTGCGTTATATCATTCGTCGCCTCATCTAACGCTTGTTTAGGATTCTTACCATTTGAAATAAATATGCTTGCATTGCCCATCGGTTCCCAAACTTGTCGCATTTCAGGAATATTAGGCATCGGTTCAGCATGACGTGCTTGCTTTTCAAACACTTTTAAATTTGGATTAGATGATTTCACGTCAACACGTCCAGTAATTTCGCTCATTTCATCTGTATATTTTTGTAATGTATCTTTACTAGTGATATACAGCATTAAATCTTTAGCCCAATACTTATGTTTACTATATTCAGATAAATACCAACCACGTACACCGAGAAATGGTTTCATAGGTTTGCCACCATCTGTAGGTAATGTTGTTACTCCTAAATCTTTACCAAACGTTTCTTGATATTCATTAATGTTCCACGGTCCAGTGACAAATTGTCCTACTTTTCCTTCTTTAAAAAGACCAATCATGACATCATGTGTTGCTGCCTTAGGAAGATACCCTTTGTCGTACCATTTTTGTAATCGTTCAGCATTTTTGACGACATGTTTTGAATTTAGTCCTAGCTGATGAATATCATATTCACTGCCATTTTTCTTGAAAATATAATCATCATTGCCGAATAAAAACGGATAATTAAAATAGAAATTTTTAGCATCAAATAACATACCGTATTGTTTCTTTTTACTATCAGTTAGCTTGGCAGCATTAGCTTCAACTTCTTCTAACGTTTGCGGTGCATTTTTCACTAATTTTTTATTATAGAAAAGTGCGGTTGTTTCTACGATAGCTGGCAATGCTAGTTGCTTATTGTCATAATTCATCGCTTTAAGTGCTTGCTTATTGAAACCTTTCAACTCATCTTTTGATAATTTGATTTCAGCAGCTAAGCCTTGTAGATAGGCACTTCCAGTATTATCATGTGCTAAGAAAAAGATATCTGGACCTTTTCCTGCAGGAGCGTCTAGCGAAATATTTTCTAGTTGATCATTTTGACCAATATTTACAAGCTTTACTTTGATGCCAGTTTTTTTAGTATATTGATCCGTAATTTTTTTATAAAACGCCATTTGCTTGTCGCCATCCACCCACATCGTAAGTTGGTTAGGCTTGTCTTTAGAATTATCTTTATTCAATGCTTTATCAATATCTTCTTTCGAACGATTAGGGCCACATGCAGTTACGATTAATAACATTACCACGGCTAACGTGACACATTTTAAAATTTTAGACATGAATACTCCCCCTTAGACGATACGATTTCCTGTTTTTTCATCAAAAAAGTGACACTTATTCATATCAAATGCTAGTGTAATCTTGTCGTTCGCCATCACTTGTGTTCTTGAATCTAATTTAGAAATCAATTCCATTCCTTGGAATGTGCTATGTACCATAATTTCTGAACCTAACAGTTCGGATACAACTACTTCAGATTCAAATTGTGTCTCTGGAGAAGTTTGAATAAATATTGGTTCTTCATGAATGTCTTCAGCTCGAATACCTAAAATAATTTCCTTGTCTAAGTAGCCAGCAGCTTTTAACTTTTCAAATTTTTTATTATGTAATTTAAAATGGTGTGTTCCTACCTTCAATCCGTCCATTTCAACTGTAGCATTCAACATATTCATTGCTGGTGAGCCGATAAATTGCGCCACAAATATGCAATTAGGGGCATCATATATTTCTCTAGGTGTGCCGACTTGCATAATGTCGCCATCTTTCAAAACAACAATTCGACTAGCCATCGTCAATGCTTCAGTTTGATCATGTGTAACATAAATTGTCGTAGTATTAAGTCGCTTATGTAATTTCAATATTTCTGTGCGCATTTGTACTCGAAGCTTCGCATCAAGATTCGATAATGGTTCATCCATTAAAAAGACTTTCGCATCCCTAACAATAGCTCTGCCCAAAGCAACACGTTGACGCTGTCCGCCAGATAACGCTTTTGGTTTACGACCAAGATACTCAGTTAATCCTAATATTTCAGCTGCTTCATTAACTTTTTGTTCAATCTCTTTTTTATTTACTTTACGTAGCTTTAGCCCAAATGCCATATTTTCAAAAACAGTCATATGTGGATATAATGCATAGTTTTGAAATACCATCGCAATATCTCTATTCTTTGGTTCAACATCGTTCATGCGTTCCCCATCAATATAAAAATCTCCAGATGTGATAGACTCTAGTCCAGCAACCATTCGTAATGTTGTTGATTTACCACATCCCGATGGTCCAACAAATACAATGAATTCTTTGTCAGTAATATGTAGATTAAAATCTTTCACTACAGTATTGTTGTTATCATACGTCTTTTTAATATGCTCTAACTTTAGTTCTGCCATGTTATGCCTCCCATACTTTGTTTACAGTTTGATTGTGCAATACACTTTGTGAAAACGTTTGCACAAATACTTACATAAATCATATATTCAGTCATTATTAATGTCAATCATAAATTGTAAACGTTTACATTACTGTCAGAATTAAACTTTTATACAGAAAATTGATATAGTGCACAACTATTTTCTAGTGTGACAATAATGTTTTTTTATGTGCGATATTTCACTGCCAATGCAAACAACCTTGTCTTACATTTTAAGTAATATCTAAATCAAACAAGTATGACTTAGCATTACGATTTTCATTGAAAAAAGCAACCATTATGTAAGTATCATACTCACACAATGATTGCTTAATTTTTTAGACTGCGGGCACTCTTCTATAACTACAAATCATATAGGCTACGTTCCCCATCAGGTAACTGATCGATAAACGGTTTAGGATCTTCTGCATATGCATTACCTACGCCACCCTTCATTCTTTGAAAATGTAAATGTGCGCCTGTCGTTTGTTTACCTGTATTGCCTGAATATGCAATAATATCACCTGCTTTAACTCGATCACCTACTTTGACATTATATTTGTCTAAGTGTAGATACCACTGGTGATATTCTCCATTGTCTTCGGCAATCTGTAATACCTTGCCGCCTAATTCATTATTAAAGATACGTGTTACTTTACCATTCGTCGGCGCTTTAATTGGTGTACCTTTTGGCAATGCAAAATCAATGCCATAATGCTTACCATCAAATGGTGAATGTTGATATTTGCCAAAAGTCTCAGTAATCCTACTCCCTCTAAAAAAGTCTTCCCATTTTGAGTGTCCTTGTCCTTTATGATTTTGTGTCAATTTATCGGTATATTGGTTAAACCATTTTTGAATGTCATCTATATAAATAAACGTAAATAATAGTGAAAGAAAAATGATAATTGTTGCCAAAATACGTTTTGGTCGCTTTGTCATAGTGGCATCCATCCTTCATATATTTTGGGTATTAAGTATATATTCTAAATCAACTATTTCATAATTAAATGCACTCATACTTTAGTAGTACTGCCAAATATAGATGAAGAAAATGATGGTAATTTGAATATTTTTATTGATATCAAATTTTATATCTAATATAATAATTATACTCAAGAAAATAACAGAAACAGAGGAGAATTTTCAAATGGCAAAAGTATTATATATTACAGCACACCCTTTTAATGAACTGGTATCAAATTCTATGGCGGCTGGTAAAGCATTTATCGAAACATATCAACAACAACATCCTGATGATGAAGTGAAACATATTGATTTATTTGAAACTTATATTCCAGTTATTGACAAAGATGTATTAACTGGTTGGGGAAAAATGAGTAATGGCGAAACGTTAACTGATGATGAACAAATGAAAGTTTCAAGATTGAGTGACATTTTAGAAGAATTTTTAAGTGCAGATAAATATGTATTTGTAACGCCTATGTGGAACCTTTCTTTCCCACCTGTAGTTAAAGCATATATTGATGCTATTTCAATTGCAGGTAAAACTTTTAAATATTCTGCTGAAGGACCTCAAGGTTTGTTAACTGACAAAAAAGTATTACACATTCAATCACGTGGTGGATATTATACTGAAGGACCTGCTGCTGATTTTGAAATGGGTGACCGTTATTTAAGAACAATTATGACATTCTTAGGTGTGCCATCATATGAAACAATCATTATTGAAGGACACAATGCTGAACCTCATAAGACTGAAGAAATTAAAGCAACTAGTATTAATAATGCTGAAAAATTAGCAACTACATTTTAAATTTTTAATTACACTGTGTGACTCCTCAACGTCATGCAGTTTTTTATTGTATCTCTTTTCCGCTTTTTATAAATATCTATTATTTTCATAAATTTAAAATTTGATATTCACTTTAATACTGATGTAAATATTTTTCAAAATATATTATTATAGTGTTAATGAAGTATTTTGAGAAACGGTGGGAATGTATGAAAGCACATAAAATTTTCTGGTTAAACTTAGCAGCAATTATTATTATTTCAATTGTAGTCAGTGGCGGTATGTTTTTGGCAATGAAGTGGGAACAAATTCATTTGAAAGATGGTCTTAAAAAAGTACTAAGTACGTATCCTATTAAAAACTTAGAAACGCTTTATGAAATTGATGGTCACGATAATCCCCATTATGAAAATAATGATCAAGACACATGGTATATAGAATCCTCTTATTCAGTTGTTGGATCAGATGAGCTTTTAAAAGAAGACCGTATGTTGTTAAAGGTAGATAAGAACACACATAAAATAACTGGTGAATATGACACAACTACAAACGATAGAAAAAATGCTACTGACTCGACATACAAAAGTTATCCAGTAAAAGTAGTTAATAATAAAATCGTTTTCACAAAAGACGTAAAAGATCCCGCGCTGAAACAAAAAATCGAAAACAATCAATTTTTGATTCAAAGTGGTGATTTAACAAGCATTTTAAATAGCAATGATTTGAAAGTCACACATGATCCTACCACTGATTATTATAATTTATCTGGTAAGTTGTCGAATGATAATCCAAACGTTAAACAATTAAAACGTAGATATAATATTCCCAGAAATGCATCAACAAAGGTGGAATTAAAGGGAATGAGTGATTTAAAAGGCAATAATCATCAAGATCAGAAACTTTATTTTTATTTTTCAAGTCCTGGAAAAGACCAAATTATATACAAAGAAAGCATTACTTATAATAAATTAAGTGAACATTAATACTTATGATGTAATTATAGAAATAACCAAATCATTTATTAAAATCACACATTATAAAAACGCCTCACATCATTCATTTAATTGTACCGAATCACATCAAGTTAGATTTTAGACTAACTATTGTGGTGTACATCAAAAACGAATTTGTGGGGCGTTTTATATTTTACAAAGGCGACTAGCGTTTCTTATAACAACTTCAACATTACTACACTCAAGCATCACTCTAAAGTTTGAAATCGAACCCTTTCGTTCAACAAGAATCAAAATCCACTTCAAACTATATATCAAATACATAAATTATCTTGTGATACTATCTCGATCATATCTATAGTATGCATTTGTGTTTGCTTTCACTGAATGATATGTTTCATCAGTTAAGTATAAACTGTCATCCTTTAAGGTAACTTGATAACCTTTCTTCCGTGCCAACCAGGCAATATCTATATAATTTTTTCCGGCGATTTCATAACTTCTTAAATCTTCAATATGCACACTAACTTCAGGGAAAATGATTCTAATAACACTTTCATCAACCCAATATTTGTCATGCATCCACCGCACTTGTTCAGCATATAATGGCAACTGCATATCATTGAAATATACTCGATGGGTGTCATTATCGTATATTTTCGGACTAGGTAATGGTTGTTTTCTAATTGATAATACATCGCCACCTATCACTGTGCCTTCCCTCGTATCATCAGCACCTCCCGACGCGTCACGTGTATTCAAGTCAACCTGTAACCCATGTACATCTCCAATATAGGCATCTGGTTTATGTTCCATTGCATGTCCACGTGCAATCAATGCTAATATTGTAGATTGTGAAAATTGAGGCTCCCATTCAATGCGATTAGGATGGCTACTATAAATTCTAGGTTCATCTATAGCCTGCTGAATATCCATGCCAAACACTAATACATTGATTAATGTTTGCGCAACACTAGCAATGATACTTATGGCACCAGGTGCACCTACTGTTAATATCGGCTTCCCGTGATGCATCACAATCGTTGGAGCCATGTTACTTAGTGGTCGTTTATATGGTGCAATTTCGTTAATACCACCATCTACTACATCAAAACCATCCATTGTGGTATTCAATAACACGCCGTACCCTGGAATCGTAATACCCGATCCGTAAATCATACCGATTGATGTCGTAAATGAAGCAATATTACCTTCCTTATCAATCACACAAAAATGAGTTGTTTCGGTATGATTTTCTTCAACATCTGTATGACTAATGCAATCAGACACAACACCATGCTCTATATCAATATTTGCTTTATTGCTATCAATGAGCGTACTGCGTGCTTTTAAATAATCGTCATCAATTAATGACTGTACAGGCACCTCATGAAAATTATCATCCGCCAAGTATTGCGCGCGATCACTATATGCTAAATGCATCGCTTGTATCAAATGATGCAAGTAATCGACAGATCTTGGACCCATAGATGGTAAATCGACATGTTCTAATAACTTCAATATTTGAATTACCGTGATACCGCCAGAACTAGATGGTCCCATTGAATAAATGTCATAGTCTTTAAATGTTGCACTGATTGGCGCTTTAATCTGAATGTCATATTTGGCTAGATCCTCTAAAGTGATTGTCCCACCACATGCTTTGACAACATTGACTAATTGTTTCGCAATGTCACCTTTATAAAATGCATTAAACCCTTGTTCTCTTAATATTTGAAATGTCTTACCTAATTCGGGTTGTACAATCCAATCACCTTCACGCCAATATTGATTTTCATGCGTAAATACTTGTGCCGTTTCATAATACTTTGTCAATCGTGCGTGTTGCTGGCGCGAATATTTTTCAGTAGCCCAATTGGCTGCATGACCTTCAATAGCTAGTTCAATTGCAGGATTAATTAAATCTTCCAATGACAACTTAGCATAACGCTTGTGAATATAATCAAACAGCTTTGGAATTGCTGGCACAGCGACAGTTTTACCATGTGTAGTCATATCAAAAAATGATTTATATTCGCCTGAATCATCTAGATAAAATTGTTTATCTACATGTGCAGGGGCTGTCTCACGCGCATCAAACGCAGTTATACTGCCAGTACTTTGCTCATAATATAGCAAATACCCGCCACCACCAATACCTGATGCAAATGGTTCTACCACATTCAATGCCAGTTGAATTGCAATCACTGCATCCATGGCGTTGCCACCTTGATCTAATACATCCTTACCAATTTTAGCCGCAAGAGGATGTGATACGGAAATTAACCCTTCTTTAGATGTTTTTGTCTGTTTGTCATTTAAGTTAATGACCATACTATATCCTCCTACTTTCTGTTAAATATTTAAAACATTATTGATTAATGGCTTTTTCTACTTTTTCTAAATCTTGACGTTGCTCGTTACCAGTATCGACAAGTGGTGTAATCGGTGATGCAATTTTAAATTTATCGCCACGATAAAACTTAATAAATTGATCCTGATCTATCGCATTAACTACTGCTTGTCTCAAGTTTGGATGCGTCTTAAATATACCTTTTTTAATATTTAGCATTAAAAAGACTGACTTGCGTCCATTTTTGCGAATAATGCTTAAATTTTTATCCGACTTAATTAAATCAAAATGTTTTTGATTCACATCTGCCAACATATCAATTGAATGATTTCTAAGTTCTGACAATGCATTATTCGGGTCACCATTAAACTTCAATGTAATATTTTTAATTTTAGCTGGTCCATAACTACCTTTTTCTGTTTCGTTGAATCCTGGATTACGTTGAAACGTTGCTTGATATGCATTTTTCTGTGTCATAATGTATGCGCCACTTGCATACAGCGCATTTTTCCCATCTGAATTTGCAGGAATTGTACTGCTATCCCCATATCCTTTTGGATATTCTTGATTTACTTGATTAACAAATTTTTTAGATAAAATGCCTGCCGAAGAGTGTGTTAAGTAATTTACCTCTCGAGGCATCGATTGATCTGTCGTAATTTTAACAATTTGATAAATACCGTCTTTATTATTTACTTTTTGACCATCTGTCGTTAACGATTTGACGTTATAAGCTTTAATCAACTTATCATAGATTGATTTATCGTCCTTGTCTTTCTCTTTACGCAACTGATCGATGTCCTCATCTTTTAATATCTTGATGTCATTTATATGTTTGTGCATATTGTAAGTATTATTGTTAGGCACAGACTTTTTATCACGTGCTCTATCTAAAGAAAACTTAACATCTTCAGCCGATACACGCTCTCCAGTATTACGTGCTTGTCCATTGACCACTTTCGCAAAATAATCATCATCTCTTAACAAGAAATAAAATGCTTTATTGTCCTTATTCACAGCATAATCATGACTTAACGAACCTTTCGTTGTTAAATGATCATTTTCATCTAATAATAATAACCTTGTGTACATATTCATATTAATTGAATATACTGACGGCGCAATTGAACGTATTGGATCCAATGTAGGAATTTCACCATCTTGTTGTGTCATCACAAGTGACCGCGTATCTCGTTCTCTACTATTGTTGTAATCAAATTGTTGCCATATTAATGCACGTGAATTTGGCAATCCAACACTATTTTTATCTAACACTTTATTGTCATATACTAAATTCTTTTTTGATCCATATAAAGGCGCCATATACCCTTTATCAAATACAACTTCATCTTCAATTTGCTTATATGTTTGTTTAACATCTGCTTCATTTTGAGTAGAAGCTTTATTTAACAACTGGTCTACATGTTTATCTTTCAATAAACTATTTGATCCTGTAGAACTAAATAATGCCGTCATAGCATAGTTCGGGTCACCAAATACTGTCATCCAGTCATCAATTTGGATATCATAATTGCCGGCTTGACGTTGTGTACGATAGCTACCATAATCTGGTTGGATATTCATCTTCACGTTAAATCCTGCATTTTCCAATTGATCTTTAACGATATTCATATCATTTTCATAACTTGCTTGTCCTAGGAAATGTATCGTTGGTCGCTCGCCTTTCACTTCAACTTTCGATGACTTTTGAGCCACTTCTGATTTCGTAGGGACACCACAACCACTTAATACCAACGCTAAAACTATAATTGCGATACTAATGATTTTCTTCACATCTATCCCTACCTTTTTAATGAATTCTTGGATCTAGTGCATCACGCACTGCATCACCTATAAAATTAAATGCTAAAACGACGAACATAATACAAACACCAGGTACAATAGCTAAATTACTGTGCGTTTCCAAGTAGTTACTACCGGTACGTAAAATGTTGCCCCATTCAGCTACATCAGGTGCAACACCAAGTCCTAGGAAACTTAAACTACTTGTTGTTAATACAACCACACCTATATTTAATGAAAAACGTACAATCATAGGCGCAATCGCATTCGGTAAAATATAACGCCATATGATATTCCAAGTGTTTTCACCAGTGATACGTGCTGCATCTACATATTCCATGCGTTTAATTTCTAAAACACTGGCACGCATTGTCCGTGCAAATGATGGTATATTACCGATACTTAAAGCAATAATTAAATTTGGAATACTTGCTCCAAATGATGCAATAATTGCCACCGCTAACAATAATGATGGAATTGCAAACACTACATCTAAAATTCGCATTATTAAATTATCAATATGATTAAAATAACCTGCGATAGTGCCTAGTAACACACCAAAAATAACTGCAATAACTACTGAAATAATTGAAATTGAAAATGTCAGCTTCGTTCCTACAACTACGCGTGTAAATAAGTCTCTACCGAAATCATCAGTACCAAACGGATAGGCTAGACTCGGTCCATGTAACAGTGCATTGAACTGATTTTTAGTAGCCAATGTCGTATCAAATGTAAATTGTGACACAATTGATAATGTCAGCATGTAGACTAAAATAAGTAACCCGATAATCGCAATACGATGTCTAGTAGTTTTTCGTATAAACGATTCCCACCCGTTATAACTATGTATTTGCGATGTACGTTGGTAACGTCTAATACTTACAAACATTAATAATGTAAATACGTTGCCTGTTAATGCCATCAACAATAACAACACTTCGACGATACGTCGCCATAGGTCATGATGCTTCCATGTTTGTTCCGTTGTTAAAATGATAATTAAAATGATGGTTAAAACGATTAGCAATGTTTCAGCAATATAGAACGTATCGGCCACATAACCTTTAAAAAGATTTAATGCACTCGTTAATATAACTAAAATATAAGTTGCTATAGCATAACTTGCGAATAGTTTTAAGGAAGCTATCTTTGTTGTAAGTTTTACCATATGCCTCACTTCCTTTCGTTAATTTCACTACGTAATTTTGGATCGATTAAAGCATAAAATATATCAATAATTAAGTTTGCTAAAGATATTACAATTGATATATATACGACCCCACCCATGACTGCTGGAATATCAGGTATTAGTTGTTTTTGGACGATATAACGCCCGATACCATTAATGTTAAATACTTGTTCCGTCACTGCTGAACCGCCTAGTAACTCTGCCACTAGAAGACCAACTAGCGTTACAATTGGAATAATGGCATTTTTCAAAATATGTTTAATAACAACTTGTGTCGTCGATAATCCTTTTGCATAAGCAGTTAAAACATAATCGCTGCGCATTACTTCAAGTACAGAAGACCTTGTCATACGCGTGATAGAAGCAGCAATACTTGTTCCAATGACAAGTACAGGTAAAATCAACGATATTGGATGTTCTGGCATATAAGATGGTGGCAAAATATCCAATTTCAATGAGAACGCTAAAATGAATAATAGCCCTTGCCAGAAACTTGGAATAGATAAACCAATTAATGCAATTATCATTAACGTGATATCAAGCCAACTATTTCGCTTCATCGCACTGATAATACCAATTGGTATTGCAATAATTAATGCCACCATTAGCGCTAATACTGCGACAATTATTGTAATTGGAATTCTTTCGCCAACTGCTTTAGTCACAACCTCATTCCCTTTGTAAGTCGTACCTAAGTCAAAGGTAAAAACACCCTTGATGGTATCCCACAATTGAATAAAATAAGGTTCGTTAAGATGATGTAATACATTGAATTGATGTATCTGTGCCTTTGTTGCATTTTGTCCCAGTATGCTATAAGCCGCATCAAGCGGTGAAAAATACAGAATGGTAAACACACTGACAATAACACCAATGATGACAATCACAGCCATGACAATTCGTTCAAAAATATATCTAACTAATGGCTGTAAATAAAAAGTCAATAAGATGAACATCGGCAAGGCCAATATCACTTTGATCATGATGAACTTATGAAATAATACATTTTCAAAGTATGTTGAAAAATGTGCTTGTTCAATATTCTTTGAACTCGTATTAGAACTTTGTGCCTTGAATATTTTTAATGCTTCTTTATGTATTTGTGTGGATGACTTTTGCTGCGATAAATATTTATATTTTTGATGTAACGCCTGTTCAAATTCTGAAATTTCAGAATTATTAGCGTAAAAATTTTTTCTCTTAGCAGAAAAGAAAAACTTTATCACTGCATATAAAAATATTGGCAAGCTTAATACCGATAATACAAACTTGTAAAATGCCTTGTGATACAACGACTTAAAAGATTCTAAATAAGTAATTATGATAATCACTCCTTGTAAAATAATCTTGAGTAGATTACTATGATATACAAAAGTATAGAATAAATTTACACATTTGTGAATAGGGAGGCACAACATCATGTCAAATTTATTAGAAGTCAACAGTCTGAATGTACAATTCAATTATGATGAAACTACAGTTCAAGCGGTAAAAAACGTCTCTTTCGAATTACGAAAAAAACATATCCTAGGTATTGTTGGTGAATCAGGATCAGGAAAAAGTATTACTGCTAAATCTATTTTAGGGCTACTACCAGATTATCCAGATCACACATTAACAGGAGAAATTATTTTTAATGGGCAATCGTTAACTAATTTATCAACTTCAGCGTTACAACAAATTCGAGGTAAGGATATTTCAATGATTTTTCAAGATCCACTCTCTTCGTTAAATCCAAGATTAACGATCGGCAAACAAATTACAGAAGTACTATTTCAACATAAACGTGTATCTAAATCTGAAGCAAAGTCGATGACAATAGACATTTTAGAAAAAGTAGGTATAAAACATGCAACTCGACAATTTGATGCTTATCCACATGAACTTTCTGGTGGTATGCGTCAACGTGTCATGATAGCAATGGCATTGATTTTAAAGCCACAAATTTTAATCGCAGATGAACCAACAACGGCATTAGATGCCAGTACACAAAATCAATTACTGCAGTTAATGAAGTCCCTTTATGAGTACACCGAAACGTCTATTATTTTTATCACTCACGATTTAGGCGCTGTGTATCAATTTTGCGACGATGTGATTGTAATGAAAGATGGAAGTGTCGTTGAAAGTGGCACGGTTGAAAGTATTTTTAAATCGCCACAACATACCTATACGAAACGCTTAATAGATGCAATTCCTGATATTCATCAAACGCGTCCGCCAAGATTGTTAAACAATGATATTTTATTAAAATTCAATCGCGTGAGCGTGGATTACACATCACCGAGTGGTAGCCTATACCGAGCAGTTAATGCTATTAACTTGGCTATTAGAAAAGGCGAAACATTAGGCATTGTTGGTGAGTCAGGGTCAGGGAAATCGACATTAGCTAAGACGGTCGTCGGTCTAAAGGAAGTGTCAGAAGGCTTTATTTGGTATAACGAATTACCATTAAGTTTATTTAAAGATGATGAATTGAAATCTTTACGACAAGAGATACAAATGATTTTTCAAGATCCATTCGCATCTATTAATCCAAGATTTAAAGTCATTGATGTGATTAAACGACCACTAATCATTCATGGGAAAGTCAAAGATAATGATGACATTATTAAAACTGTCGTATCGTTGTTAGAAAAGGTTGGCCTAGATCAAAGTTTCTTATATCGCTATCCACACGAATTATCTGGTGGGCAACGTCAGCGTGTAAGTATCGCGAGAGCACTTGCTGTAGAACCTAAAGTGATTGTTTGCGACGAGGCAGTGTCCGCTTTAGACGTTTCAATTCAAAAAGATATCATCGAGTTATTAAAACAATTACAGTTAGACTTCGGCATCACTTATTTATTCATCACACATGACATGGGTGTTATCAATGAAATATGTGATCGCGTTGCAGTTATGAAAAATGGCGAAATCGTTGAACTGAATAACACAGAAGATATTATCAAACATCCGCAGTCAGACTATGCAAAGCAACTTATTTCAGAAGTAGCAGTTATTGCTAAATAAAAGTCATGCGTTGTGCAACTTTATCACTGTATGGTCTGAAATAAATTGCGCGACTTCTGATGTGTTATGTTAGATGACTTTGTCATACTAACTATATTGTGCTAAGTTAGGGCTCGGCACCATATCAAGTTTTAGGTGCTTTGCCATGATTTAAGAGTCACCCCCATACTTTGGGCATTTTAACGCCAGAATAAATCCCCCGCCACTATGTGAAGTGCGGGGGATTATTTATATTTTATTAGAATATTCAGATTTTTGAGTGTGTCAACTTAGCTTAGTCAATGTATATTTAACGTCACTTACTCTTTTTCTTTCATAATTAACACATTCAAATAAACTTTGATCAAAAAACACAAAGTTAAAAGTACCATCTTGTAATATGCTCTCATACATTATCCCGTCATATTTAAGGCTTCGAATATAATCAGCTAAATATTGAAATGGCAAATAATCTATTCCTTGTTCATCGCTTGGATTTGTTATTCCTTTATGAATCTTTTTTAATGTTTGGTAATTTACAAAATACTTTCTAAATCCATCATCGCCAGCTTTGATTGCATTACTAGTTAAATTAGTTAAATTCGCAATTTTCAATTTCTCTTTTGTCACGTTTTTTTGTAACTTAACCTTACCTATATAAATAATGTCATTATGCTTAGGTTTAACTTCTTCTATACTGACCTGTTCTTTTGTACTAAGGTATAATACGCTTATCCATTTAGAATTCAATCTTCCTGCCGTTGCAAATCCCTTTGGTGGTGACATTAGTTCACTTTTCTCTGTAATGAACTTAACTATTCTAGATCTATATAATGGTTCAAATCTTTCTCTAAATTCCTCAATACTATAGTAATTAGTAGTGATATCGAGAAAGAACGCTAAATTCTCTAAATTGATCATATTATTATGAAATCTATTTTTATACTTCAAGCTCTCACAAAATCCATCCCAGTCATTATTTGCTACAATTAGATTTTTATTTGTATATTTTTTATCGTTTATGATTTTAGCGCCTACTAAATCTTCCAACACTCGTCTATCTAAATTTTCATCATCTTTAAAAAGTTCATTTAAAATACAACTTATTTGAGCTTCCTCAACATTAAATATACTCCAGTCGTCTTTTAATGCTATTTCAATCTTTTTACCTTCTTTTGGGCTAAAAGTATCTGGTAAATTTATACTAATATCATATAATTCTAATGCTGGTCTTAAATAATCTCTAATAAGTTCTAATTTATCTATGTCCTTAGTCGTATCAAATATTTTAACACCAAGATGATTGTTATCAATATCACAATTGTCAAATTTGCTATTATCATTTGCAATGATTTCTACGATTTCAGTATTATTAAAACATTTTTCACATATTTTCATTTTGAGACTCCAAGTATCTATTCATAATTTCTAGGTGATGCATGATAGATAACCTTTTAATTAAACCTAATCCTGGATACTTATTATTTTCATTTAATTCTTCAAATTGTCCAAGCGCATAAGATCTATTTTTAATATCTAAGTTTTTTGACCATGTTACTAATTTATCTACAGCCTCAAAAAACTTTTTACCTGGATTTGATCTATCATTATTAGAATCAGAGACAAAATGCTTAACTCTTAGCTCATTAGCCTCATCAAAATAGACAATATGTATCGCAATAGCTAATGGCGAAAAGCCACCGTCTACATATTCTCCACCTATAACAGAATAGTCTGAAAATGCTACGTATCCATCTTCCTTATAATAAAGGTGATCGTCGCTATAAAACTCGTCATCATTATCTAAATAATCAACATTACGACTTAGTTTATTAAAAGGATCCATAATGATGCCTTTGTTTGGAATATTACGCAATTTACGTTTAATGTGTCTATCATCTGGTACAAAAACCATTTCAAGTTTATTTTTATCTCCAAACATTTCCCAATCATCTACACTTGTTAAAATAGCTAAACTATTACTTGAAAATTGCTGTTTCAACCTATCATTGCCTTCATCAGAAGGACCCAAGTAAGCTTTTTGAATAACACTTTTGTTTTTTGTTATTATTTCAGTTAAATGTGCAACAGTTTCGTTACTAATCTCTTCTTCAGTTAACTTTGAATTTACTACTAAATTTATAGAGAATGCTTTTTCACCACAGTATTGCAAAGTATTTTTAAATGTGGTTGTATATTTAATTGGTTCAATTATAGGTTGAATACAATCACCAATCAAACCTTTCTCTAACAATTCTCTAATTGCAAATAGTTCATTTTGTTTCCCACGCAAATAAGGATAATACATATTAATCCTCCTTAAGAAAATGATATAGTTTATTTTTATCTTTCTTTGTCATTTTTGCGAAATATAACAAGAACTTAATTTCAGCCGGCGCTGCTAAAAATTCATCTTTGTATTCTTTCATGTTTCCTCTTTTTTTCAACTCAGAAATCATATTGTTATGCAGTTTCGTCATTGGTATTTCTTTAAACACGTCAAATAACACATCATACTCTGTGAAATCATTATAAGTTGGCACATCCATATGATTTTGTGCAATAACTCTTTTTCTTTCTTCTTTTCGTAAAAAGTTGTACATCGCTTTTGTGTTTAAGAGACTATTGTTTTCTTTAGGTTTTTGAACTTCACTCAGTGTATTTCTAGTTGTTAACACTAAAATTCCAACTGTTGTATCTTTGTATCTAGCCATAACTTTATTCAGATGTTTGTCATTTGTAATAACTACGACATAATTAAACACTTCATAATAATCATTAATTTGATTATCTAATCTATCCAGCTTATCTAATTCTGTTTTAATCTCATAGACAACGCCTTTGCCGTTTAACAATATAAAATCAGCAATACTTTTCCCTATGGGCATCTCAGAAAGTGCAGTAGTTGTATTAATAGAATGTCGTCCTAGAAGGAGTTTATTAAGTATTGTGTTTTTGTAAAAATATTCGTTACGATAAGACTTTTTAAGATAGTTATATAAAGATTTCATCTTCTGTATTACATTGATATTTTTAGGTCCCTGTATATAAAAATCATATGCCTCATCAACAACATCACTTTTATTTTTGATTGCAATTTGATGTAATATCTTTTGACTAAAAACACGATTAATCATATTTCTATTATCCATAGCTACGCACCTCCTTCAACATACATTTAATACTTATCCTGTTAATATTATAAACTATTTTAAATGCCTATAGACATTATTTCTATACACATACGATTATAAAATTGTATTGAAACCAAATGATGGTTGCCAAACACATGGTAACTAACAAAAGATAGAAAATAATAATGCCCCCTACACTAATCTAGCGAGGGGGCTGAATCATTACACACCGTATTTTTCAGTTGTTTCTGCCACGAAAGATTCAATGGCTTTTCTTGCTTTACGTTTTTCTTTCAATGGCAAATCACCAATCATTTTTTTAAGGTGATGTGGGTTTACAACACCACTATACTGGTAGTCATTTGAAATTGTTTTTAGGGCTTGTTCATCGATAGATCTCTCTCCAGCAAATCCTTTGAACTCCGCTTCTTTTTTAATGCTTTCGAAATTAACATATTCTTGATCGATATCATCATCCTTATTTAAAGAAGGTACAACATTGTCGATGAATTCTCTAATTAGATCTCGTTTTAACCTCAATGTCGGATCATCTGCATGATCTAAAATGCGTCTAATTTGTTCTTGGTTACGACGTTGTTCCGCTTTGTCTTCAAGATCAATTTGTCTCAATATATTCATAATATAATTCACATTAATCGTATCATTACGCATCATTTCTATTTCGAAATCAATATCATTTAAAATGGATACTTTATTTTTCTCAGCCGTCGCTCTTTTTACTTGATCGTACACAGCTAAATATTTACTTTTATAGTCTTCATTCTCTTGTTCATCCATTCCAATTTCATCAATTGTAAACTCAAACTCGTCAAATGCTTTTAAACGTAATATTATTTTAGCTAATAAACGATAAGCTTCAACAAAGCGCTTTAGCTCTTCTTCATCTTGAATGTCATCAACCATGTGTGGTGTCGGCACAATCATTTTAAGCTCACGATAAGCGTCCATAAATTCTTTTTTATACTCTTCATAACTGCGCATTAAAATTGTATCCGTATCATTTGTTTGTGAGAATACTCTCAGTGCATCGTCTGTCTCTTTTTTCAAGTCACGATAGTTTACAATTTTACCAAATGGCTTTGATTCTTTTTCAACCCTATTTGTACGTGAATACGCTTGAATTAAATCATGATACATTAAATTCTTATCAACATATAAAGTGTTCAGTACTTTACTATCAAAACCAGTTAAGAACATATTAACAACGATTAAGATATCAATTTTACTATCTTTAACGCCCTTTTTAACGTTTTTTGAAATATGATTAAAATACTCATTAGTTGTGTCTGTTGAAAAATTCGTCTCGAACTTTTTATTATAATCACTAATCATTATCTCTAATTTTTCACGTGAATGATATGGCACTTCACCATCACGATCATCTTCATTAGGTTTAAACGTAAATATACCAGCTATCGTTAACGGTTGTTCCAACTTTTTGTTAAGTCGCTTAAATGTCTCATAATATTTAATAAGCGCGTGAATACTTTGGACTGTAAATATACTTGAATATTGACGATTACGTGTATATTTATCATGATTATTGATGATATGTCGTGTTACTAATTCCACACGTTTATCCGCTAACCATACTTCTTCCGTATCAATTGCTTCAACCATGCTGTTATCTTCTGCTTTTAAAGCTTTATTTTTAAAAGTATTAATATAGTCAACTGAGAAACCAAGTACATTACCATCATGAATGGCATCTCTAATTAAATACGTATGTAAGCATCTACCGAAAATATCTGCAGTTGTTCTACCATCTTGACTACTATTTTCTGGAAAACGTGGCGTACCAGTGAATCCAAAGTATTGGGCATTTTTGAAATGTTGTTTAACTAGACGATGCATGTCACCAAATTGACTGCGATGACACTCATCAATAATAAATACAACTTTATTCGTTTTATACTGTTCTAATAAATGGGCATTACCTTGAATCGCTTTAGCCATTTTTTGAATCGTCGTTACAATAAGTGGCAAACTTTTATCATTTAGTTGGCGTACCAGTTGCGAGGTATTAAAAGTTTTGTCTACAGCACCCTTAGCAAATTTATTAAATTCCTCTTCTGTTTGACTATCCAAGTCTTTACGGTCAACCAAAAAGATAACTTTCTTAATGTCATCTTGCTGTGATAAAATCTGACTCGCTTTAAAAGAAGTCAACGTCTTACCACTTCCAGTTGTATGCCATACATATCCATTATTCCCTGTCTCAGTCGCTTGTTGAATAAGTGCTTCTACCGCATACACTTGATACGGACGCATTGCCATCAGTATTCTATCTGTTTCATTAATAATCATATAGCGCGATATCATCTTAGCTAATTGACAAGGTCTCATAAATGACTCAGCAAACGATTGCAATGTATTGATACGGTTATTCTGTTTATCACTCCAATAAAACATGTGACTCTTCAATAGTTCGCTATCATTATTAGAAAAGTATCGCGTTTCAACACCATTACTAATGATAAACATTTGTATGTAGCGGAATAAGCCTGTGTAATTTTGTTTACGGTAACGTTTTACTTGGTTAAACGCCTCATTAATATCAATACCTCGACGTTTCAATTCAACTTGGACAAGGGGTAGTCCGTTGATTAATATCGTTACATCATAACGTGCTTTATATGTATCCTCGACAGATACTTGATTCGTCACTTGAAACTTATTTTTACACCAACTTTTCGTATCTAAAAACGACAAATAAATCTCAGACTCATCATCACGTCTAAGTGGTAATTTATCACGTAAAATACGGGCACTCTCGAAAATACTTTTCCCATCAATCATCGTTAACAGACGTTGAAATTCTTTATCTGTTAAGGGATTGCCTTCTAATTTGTCCGCATGACGCTCATTTAAAATCGTTCTAAAATTATCAAGCAATTGCTTATTATCACGTATTGTTACTCTTTCGTAACCCAATTGTTCAAGTTGATTCATCATTTCATTTTCTAATGCGTATTCACTTTGGTATGCCATTCATATCCCCTTCCATACACTTTCTATTGCTCTAAATATATCATAAACTTTAATGAAAAATGTTTGTTTTTTATCTTCAAACGTAAATTTATTCTAATTTTATTGTCTTATCTTTTAATATTTGTCTTTGAGGTAAGTCGTATACTAAAATTTGAATACAAATAATCAAATCATTGATAAATTTTTTGTCTACGATTAATGGAGGGACTTGAATGGTGTTAATTACCTATCAAATCATTTTATTTTTTATTATTAGTCTAAGTTACTATTTAACTTTAAATCATTACATGGCAGTCACTGTAGGTAACTTCACTTCAATATTCGGCATGTTCGCAGCCATACTCTTTATGTACTACTACCTACTCTATAAAAGTCCCGAATACAATCAACGCAAACGATTTAAACATTTCATTCATATCACTAATTTGATAATAATTGCTTTTAGCACCTTCGTATTAGTTCATTTAGCATTAAAATTATTCTTCAGCATTTAATTTCCATCTATGAAAAAAGCAAAGCTCAAATCTGAACTTTGCTTTAATTTGTCACGCCTTTATCATTTTCAAAATAGCCTCTATGCCAGTTTTACAAACTTGTAGCAACAATTTTTCATCAAGCAACTGAATCACATCAAAAACTTCAATTGTTTACGTTGCAACTAACTTTATATTAATCTAATGTTTAAAATCTATCGTCGCAAGATGCTTCCTGTAATTATCAAGTGCCATTTTCGATTGGGTTATACAATCTAGAATCGCATGATAATTTAATGCTACAAATCGATAGTACAATATATCTACCGTGAATAACTGTGCAAATAGTGACGTTGTAGCCGCCATACGCATTTCATTTTCATCAGTTCTGCCATAAATCAATGCATAGTCTGCAATTTGAGCCACTGGATTATTAGCTGTACTAGATATAGTTATGATGGGAATACTGTAATGTGTGGCCACCTGTGCAATTGACTGCAATTCACTATGACTACCTTGATTCGTCACAAAAATCATGCAATCTCTATCATCATGCGTCGCAAATGTTGACACAAGTAAATGCGTTTCATGTAATAACCTGACATTTAAGCCAATACGAGATAACTTTTGAAAAAGATCACCAATAGTCAAACTCGATGCGCCAAATCCAAATAAAAATATTGTCCTGGCATTTTTCAACACATCACAAATTGCATCAATTTGCGCATCCATAATATTAGTAGCTACAAATCGCATCGTATTCGTTGCTCTAGCAATCATTTTATTTTTCAAAGTTTCTACAGATTCATTTTCAATCAATTCTAAATGTGGATTGGTTGCAATATCTTCGGGTAAGTATCGAGATATCGCAATCTTTAGCTCTTGAAAACCTTGATGTGTCATTTTCCGACTAAATCTAACAATTGATGCTGTACTAACATTCGTAACATCTGCCAAATCATTCACAGTCATATCAATGATTTTATGTGGATTCTTTAAAATGTAATCAGCGATTATCTTTTCTGTCTTCGTAAAATCACTCAACTGCTTATCAATGCGATATAAAATATTTGTCATCATTAATCACCCAACAAATCTGTCTGTCGCATCGCCTTTGTCGTTCCAAATAAATATGTACAAACGAATCCACCAGCATACGCAGCAAGTAATCCTGCAATATAACCTAAATACATATTATCTGAGATTAATGGTAATAGTGACACACCACTTGGGCCTATTGCTTTGGCACCAATATGTCCAATTCCACCTATTACAGCGCCACCAATACCACCACCAATACAAGCAGTTAAGAAAGGTCGACCTAATGGCAAAGTCACACCATAGATTAATGGTTCTCCGATACCTAGGAAACCAACTGGCAATGCACCTTTTAAAGTATTACGTAATGTTGTGTTGCGTTTACATCTTACCCAAAGTGCTAATGCGGCACCTACTTGTCCAGCACCAGCCATCGCTGCAATTGGCAATAAGTAAGTAGCACCTGATTGGTTAATCATTTCTATATGAATTGGCGTAAAAATATGATGAAGCCCTAACATAACTAACGGTAGGAAGCTTGCACCAATGATAAATCCACTAAATACGCCACCAATACTAATAATTCCGTTAACTACTGAAACTAAACTGTCTGAAACAAAACCTGCTAATGGCATAAAGATAAAGATAGTTAATAGTCCTACAATCAACAATGCAATAGTCGGCGTTACAATAATATCAATCGCATTTGGCACAATTTTATGTAATCTCTTTTCGACAATACTTAAAATCCAAACGGCAAAAATAACGCCAATAATCCCACCTTGTCCAGGTTGCAATGGTTCTCCAGTGAAGACATTCATTAAAATATTTTTACCAGCAATACCCGTTAATAACGTTGTACCACCAATCACGCCACCAAGTCCTGGTGTCGCACCAAATTCTTTAGCCGCATTAATACCAGTGAAAATAGCTAAGTATGCTAACATACCGTCTTTAATGACATTGAATACTGTTATAAGTTGCGTAATCCAAGCACCTGAAATATAGCCTGCCACCATTAAGTTACTCAGTACTGCTGCAATACCACCAATTAATCCAGCTCCAATAAATGCAGGAATCAACGGTATAAAGATATTGGCAATTGATTTCAATACTTTATTCAACTTACCATTCTTTTGTTTTGCTTTATGCGCTTCCTTATTCGCCTTTGCTTTATCAGCTGCATATGATTTATAGTCCATTTTTTCACTATCATTGTGATTGTGTGGTATTGGGTCACCTAGTTTAACACCACTTAATTCCGCCATATGATTAGCCACTTTATTGACTGTACCAGGTCCAACCACAACTTGAATGCGTTCATCGTGTATAACACCCATGACACCATCAATATGCCTTAGTTCTTGGTCATCTACTTTATTTTCATCTAATACTTTAATACGCACACGTGTCATACAGTTCATGACACTATCTATATTATCCATACCACCTACTGCAGCAATAATTCGTTCTGCAAGTTGTTGTTCTTTGGTCATTTAAATCCCTCCTAAGGTTGTCTATCTCTGATTGCTCGTTTAACAATGTCACCATTGTTTAATAACCGTCTTGTTGCTTCTTCCTTAGAAATGCCACACATACCCATAACTGTCGCAACTTTCACATCATGCTCAGACACCTGATATAACACCATTGCTTCATCATATGTGATAGCACATATTTCTTGAATAATACGCACTGAACGGTCGATCAGTTTTTGATTGGTTGCTTTAACATCAATCATGAGGTTATCGTAAACTTTTCCGACACCAACCATTGTGATGGTTGAAATCATATTTAAAATTAACTTTTGTGCTGTACCAGACTTTAAACGTGTTGAACCAGTTAATACTTCTGGACCAACTTTAACTTCTACTGGATACTGCGCAATTTCACTTATAACTGCATGTTCATTGCATGAAATAGATACTGTTGTAGCACCGATTGTGTTAGCAAATGTTAAACCGCCTATAACATATGGCGTTTTGCCACTCGCGGCAATTCCTATAACGACATCTTTTGATGTTAAATCTATATTTTTCAAATCTTCTTCCGCTAATTTTTTGTGATCTTCCGCACCTTCTACAGCCATCGTCATAGCATGTTGTCCACCAGCAATAATACCTATAATTTCATGAGGGTCAGTATTGAATGTAGGTACACACTCCGCTGCATCTAAGACACCCAATCTTCCACTTGTACCTGCACCGATATAGATCAATCGTCCACCCTTTTTATACTGTGCAATTGTTTTTTTAATTACTTTTGTCAATTGTGGTATTGCCTTTCGAACTGCTAACGGGACTTGCTGATCTTCTTTATTCATCGTAATTAAAGCCTCTTCCACAGTCATTTCATCAAGATGCATCGTCGCTTCATTACGCGCTTCGGTCGTACTATTTTCCATCACTTCTTACACTCCCTAGTTTTTTGAAAATCAAATGTATCATTCGGCTCGATACAACTTAACAGTGGTAAGTCTTCTTTAATAATTTGTGCAACAACATTCACATTGTCATGTGCACTAAGCGTTTGTCTCACAATTTGCATTTCGCCTTGATAACGTCCGTTATTCAAATTATCAACGGTTACTGAACCAATGCGTCGTTGCGTCGTAAACTGTGGTTGAATCGAATGTGGACATATTTGTCTTGACGTTTCCGAACGAATGACATTTTCCGGATTATCCGGGCGTACTTTATGACACATATCGAAAAGGTAAGTCACTGTCGTATCAAACACTTCTTCAATACATAACGTGAAATGCCTATGCTTGCAAAAATCTATAAGTTGTTTTGCCTGCCTCATTTCAATCAATGAGTCTCCAACTAACACTTCAGATACACCAGTTTCTTGTAATAATTTAGCTGCAACGACAGGATGACTATGTCTCGTTGCTTCAATTGTTGGCAAGCCTTTATGCAAAGGACCTCGCAAACCACTCCCTACAATAAAACCATATATTTGTGCCTTTGGATTAAATTGATAAATGAGTTCATTTTTCTTATTGACCAAGTCAACAGATAATCCCGTATCTGGTCTTGGATAATAGTTATGACAAAATGAAAGTAATGTAAAATCATTCAATTGTTGATGTAAGCTTGTTAACAATTCCCGGGAAATAATACTTGCATTCAAACAGCACTTTAAACCCTGTGCCATTATCGCTTCGATTGCCTCAATTGATGTACTATGATCGATACGAATCATAAATTGTGCATCATATTGTCGAAGATGCTCATAAAAAGATGGTGTTAAAATAGATGGATTAGCATCTATGAGGTAAGTCACTTGTTCATGTTTCAATAAATTGAGTAGTTTTGTGAAATAATGATATTTTGTCTCGTCATCTTCTTCTGGTATTTGTACAGATGTAAAAATCATTTGGTAACCTTGTTTAATCATTCGCTTAATATACGCTTCATCTAAAGGTTGTCCTAAATACACTGAAAAGCCTGTCAAAGTAGCCCTCCTTAACAATATAATTATTAGGAAAATATAGTTGAGTTGTGTAATCGCTTACATTTTACTATAAGAGAAAACACATTACAATATTAATCAGTTAAAGCCTGTTCATTGTAATAATCTTACATATTTCTGTCACAAGTTAATTATTACACCATCAAAGATTATCCTTTCTTTTAAGTGCTGATAATAGCTGCTACTGCTGGATTATTACAACAACTTTTATACATTTTATTCAGGATTATCTTATATTATGTTTTAATAATAATCTGTGAACATTTAAGAGATTTGAAATTGAATTTAATAATTGTATTGAAAACGCATACTTCACCATGCTAAAATAGGAGTCGCAAACAAATAAGATTCAATAAGATGTGATGGTAAGCTAGATAAACTAACGTATCAGTTTTATATACTACTTAGTCAATTGCTTCTTTTACATTAATTACATACACCAACGTGTTACTAAGTAAGATTAGGCATGAGTTAAATTAAGCTGTGATGGTTACCAACACAGTCTATTTGCTCGTGTCTTTTTTATTGAATCTTAAATATTACATACAACTTTGGAGGTTGGACAAGTGAGGAAGAAACTTTTCGGTCAATTGCAACGTATTGGTAAAGCGCTAATGTTACCTGTTGCGATTTTACCAGCAGCTGGTCTGTTATTAGCTATCGGTACAGCTATGCAAGGTGAATCATTACAACACTACTTGCCGTTTATACAAAATGGTGGCGTACAAACTGTCGCTAAATTAATGACAGGTGCTGGTGGTATCATTTTTGATAACTTGCCTATGATTTTCGCATTAGGTGTCGCAATCGGATTAGCTGGCGGTGATGGCGTAGCAGCTATCGCAGCATTCGTCGGTTACATAATCATGAACAAAACAATGGGCGACTTTTTACAAGTTACACCTAAGAATATTGGTGATCCAGCGAGTGGTTACGCTAGCATTTTAGGTATCCCAACATTACAAACAGGTGTGTTCGGCGGTATTATAATCGGGGCCCTGGCAGCTTGGTGTTATAACAAGTTCTATAACATTAACTTACCATCTTATTTAGGTTTCTTCGCTGGTAAGCGTTTCGTACCTATTATGATGGCTACAACATCATTTATTTTAGCATTCCCAATGGCATTAATTTGGCCAACGATTCAATCAGGATTAAATGCATTCAGTACAGGATTATTAGATTCAAATACTGGTGTTGCCGTATTCTTATTTGGTTTCATCAAGCGTTTATTAATTCCATTCGGTCTACATCACATTTTCCACGCACCGTTCTGGTTCGAGTTTGGTTCATGGAAAAATGCAGCTGGTGAAATTATTCACGGTGACCAACGTATCTTTATCGAACAAATTCGTGAAGGCGCACATTTGACAGCTGGTAAATTCATGCAAGGTGAATTCCCTGTTATGATGTTCGGTTTACCTGCAGCAGCTTTAGCAATTTATCACACAGCTAAACCTGAAAATAAGAAAGTAGTAGCAGGTTTAATGGGTTCTGCTGCTTTAACATCATTCTTAACTGGTATTACAGAACCATTAGAATTCTCATTCTTATTTGTAGCACCATTATTATTCTTTATTCACGCAGTACTTGATGGTTTATCATTCTTAACATTGTACTTATTAGATCTTCATCTAGGTTATACATTCTCAGGTGGTTTCATCGACTACTTCTTACTCGGTATACTACCTAATAAGACACAATGGTGGTTAGTTATTCCTGTAGGTCTTGTATACGCAGTTATTTACTACTTCGTATTCCGATTCTTAATTGTAAAATTAAAATACAAAACACCAGGTCGTGAAGATAAACAATCACAAGCGGCTACTGCTTCAGCAACTGAATTACCATATGCAGTATTAGAAGCTATGGGTGGTAAAGCAAACATTAAACATTTAGACGCTTGTATCACACGTCTACGTGTTGAAGTTAACGACAAATCTAAAGTTGATGTTCCTGGTTTGAAAGATTTAGGTGCATCCGGTGTATTAGAAGTCGGCAATAATATGCAAGCGATTTTTGGTCCAAAATCTGACCAAATCAAACATGAAATGCAACAGATTATGAATGGTCAAGTAGTAGAAAACCCTACTACTATGGAAGACGATAAAGACGAAACTGTTGTTGTTGCAGAAGATAAATCTGCAACTAGCGAATTGAGCCATATCGTGCATGCACCATTAACTGGTGAAGTAACACCATTATCAGAAGTGCCTGATCAAGTGTTCAGCGAAAAAATGATGGGTGACGGTATCGCTATTAAACCTTCACAAGGTGAAGTTCGTGCACCATTCAACGGTAAAGTACAAATGATTTTCCCAACAAAACATGCAATTGGTCTTGTATCAGATAGTGGTTTAGAACTATTAATCCACATCGGTTTAGACACTGTTAAATTAAACGGAGAAGGCTTTACTTTACATGTTGAGGAAGGTCAAGAAGTTAAACAAGGTGATTTATTAATCAACTTTGATTTAGACTACATCCGCAATCATGCAAAGAGTGATATTACGCCTATTATCGTGACACAAGGAAACATTACAAACCTTGATTTTAAACAAGGTGAACATGGCAACATTTCATTTGGCGATCAATTATTTGAAGCTAAATAATGCTTACTATAAACAGGTGCGTATACCTTCATAAGGTGACGCGCCTGTTTTTTCTTTGCTATTGTATTTTGCAGCATCATTGATAGTTCGCTCTCCCCTTAAATTTTGAATTTTAAGATCATCAATTAAAGCCCCCCTTCATACTCATTTCCTAAAAAATATTAATTGTTCACTATTGTTAGCGTTTTCACAACAAAGTCAACTTCCTTGACCTTACACTATATTCGAGGCTATCATTTTAAGTGTAAATATAGAGAAAAGGTGGTTTTTTTATGAAACAACGCATTGGAGCTTACTTAATTGACGCTATTCATCGAGCAGGCGTCGATAAAATTTTTGGTGTTCCTGGTGATTTTAATCTCGCTTTTCTAGACGATATTATCAGCAATCCCAATGTAGATTGGGTAGGAAATACAAATGAATTAAACGCAAGTTACGCAGCGGACGGTTATGCCCGTCTTAATGGACTCGCTGCATTAGTTACTACATTTGGTGTTGGCGAATTAAGTGCCGTCAACGGTATCGCAGGTTCATATGCTGAACGCATACCTGTCATTGCGATTACAGGTGCGCCGACACGTGCTGTTGAACATGCCGGTAAATATGTACATCACTCACTTGGTGAAGGTACATTTGACGACTACCGAAAAATGTTTGCACATATAACCGTTGCACAAGGTTATATCACACCTGAAAATGCAACAACCGAAATACCACGTTTAATTAATACAGCAATCGCCGAAAGACGCCCAGTTCATTTACATTTACCAATCGATGTCGCAATCTCTGAAATTGAGATACCGACACCATTTGAAGTAACGGCAGCCAAAGATACGGATGCATCAACATATATAGAGTTATTAACATCTAAATTGCATCAATCGAAGCAGCCTATCATCATTACTGGACATGAAATTAACAGTTTTCACCTTCATCAAGAATTAGAAGATTTTGTAAATCAAACACAGATACCAGTAGCACAACTTTCATTAGGAAAAGGTGCTTTTAATGAGGAAAATCCATATTATATGGGTATTTACGATGGGAAAATTGCCGAAGATAAAATACGAGATTATGTGGACAACAGCGATTTAATTTTAAATATTGGAGCCAAATTAACAGATTCAGCAACAGCAGGATTTTCATACCAATTCAATATCGATGATGTCGTTATGTTAAATCATCACAATATCAAAATTGATGATGTTACAAATGATGAAATATCTCTACCATCGTTGTTAAAACAGTTATCCAATATTTCATATACGAACAGTGCAACGTTCCCTGCGTATCATCGTCCAACATCACCCGATTATACTGTTGGCACAGAACCATTAACACAACAAACTTATTTTAAAATGATGCAAAATTTCTTAAAACCAAATGATGTCATTATTGCTGATCAAGGTACATCATTCTTTGGTGCTTATGATTTAGCATTATACAAAAACAATACTTTTATAGGGCAACCGTTATGGGGTTCTATCGGCTATACATTACCTGCAACATTAGGTTCACAATTAGCAGACAAAGATCGTCGTAACTTATTATTAATTGGTGATGGCTCATTGCAACTAACTGTTCAAGCTATTTCAACTATGATTAGACAGCATATTAAACCGGTATTATTTGTGATTAATAATGACGGCTATACGGTAGAACGACTTATTCACGGCATGTATGAACCTTATAATGAAATTCACATGTGGGATTATAAAGCTTTACCAGCTGTATTTGGTGGTAAAAATGTTGAAATTCATGACGTTGAATCATCAAAAGATTTACAAGACACGTTTAATGCAATTAATGGTCATCCCGATGTGATGCATTTTGTCGAAGTCAAAATGTCTGTCGAAGACGCACCGAAGAAACTGATCGATATCGCTAAAGCTTTTTCACAACAAAATAAATAATTTCATCGTATACAGGGTATAAGTTTAAGCGAATACTTTATTAAACGAAAAGGACTCTGATATAAGATGATTAATTTTAATAAAACCGCTTTAGTGTTAATCGACCTGCAAGAAGGTATACTTAAGATGGATTATGCGCCACATACAGCTGAAAATGTCGTTCAAAACGCTAATAAATTAATAGATGTTTTTAGAAAAAACAATGGCTTTATCGCTTTTGTTCGCGTGAATTTCTATGATGGTAAAGATGTATTGCAACCAAATGCAATGATCTCATTACCACCAAAAGAAGGCGACGACTACAGTCGTTTCCATCATTTATTAGACACGAGAGATGACGATTTTGTCATAGACAAACGACATTTTAGTGCATTTGTAGGAACAGATTTGGACTTACAATTGCGACGTCGAGGAATTGATACGATTGTTCTTGGTGGTGTCGCAACGCATATTGGTGTAGATACGACAGCACGAGACGCCTATCAATTAAACTACGATCAGTATTTTGTTACTGACATGATGAGCGCTCAAAACGAAACGCTACATCAATTCCCAATAGATAATTTATTCCCTATAATGGGGCAAACAGTAACCACAAGCGAATTACTAAATATATTGAACTAAGCATACACTTACCCCCTTCGATCATGTTGAAGGGGGTATCTTTATTTTACAAAGTATTAATACGTCGGGTTGTCTAACCTCCTATCTATAAACTTAGCCTATATCTGTTAAATCGTTCTTAACTTACGCCCCTACTACATAAAAAACAGTATTTATTCCGGAATTTTCAAAAAATTTAGTATTTATTGCAAAATTATGTATCACTTTATGTTTAATTTTTGATATTATCTTAATTAAGTAGATTTTTATAAGTTCTAAAAAGGAGAACAAATACATATATGAAGAAGAAACTAACATTTAAAGAAAACATGTTTATAGGTTCTATGTTATTTGGTTTATTCTTTGGTGCCGGCAATCTTATCTTCCCAATACACTTGGGTCAAGCTGCTGGTTCTAACGTTTTTATCGCTAACTTAGGATTTTTAATTACAGCAATTGGCTTACCATTTCTAGGTATCATTGCTATTGGCATTTCAAAGACATCTGGTTTATTTGAAATTGCATCGCGTGTTAATAAAACATATGCTTACATTTTCACGATTGCCTTATATCTAGTTATCGGACCATTTTTCGCCTTACCTAGACTGGCAACGACATCATTTGAAATTGCATTTTCGCCATTTTTATCACCAAAGCAAATCACTTTATATTTATTTATTTTTAGCTTCGTCTTCTTTGTGATTGCATGGTTTTTTGCGAGAAAGCCATCAAGAATTTTAGAATATATCGGTAAATTTTTAAATCCGGTATTCTTAGTATTATTAGCAATTATTTTATTATTTGCTTTTATCCATCCATTAGGTGGCATATCTGATGCACCTATTAGTAAACAATATCAATCACATGCCTTATTTAACGGCTTTTTAGATGGATACAATACCTTAGATGCGCTAGCGTCATTGGCATTTGGTATCATCATTGTTGCAACGATTAAAAAGTTAGGTATCGAAAATCCAACTGATATCGCTAAAGAAACAATTAAGTCTGGTACTATCAGTATCATTATGATGGGGATTATTTATACCCTACTAGCAATCATGGGTACATTAAGTATTGGTCATTTCAAACTTAGTGAAAATGGTGGTATTGCCTTAGCGCAAATTACGCAATACTACTTAGGTAACTACGGTATCGTCCTGTTGTCACTTATCGTTATGGTTGCTTGTTTAAAAACAGCCATCGGTTTAATTACGGCATTTTCAGAAACATTTGAGCATTTATTCCCGAAACTGAATTACCTAGCGATTGCAACAGTTGTGAGCTTTATTTCGTTCTTATTCGCGAATGTTGGCTTAACTAAAATTATTATGTACTCAGTCCCAGTGTTAATGTTCTTATATCCATTAGCAATTGCCTTGATTGTACTAACATTATTTAGTAGCAAATTCCATCATTCCAAGATTGTGTATCAATGTACCATTTTCTTTACAATGATTGCCGCATTAATAGACGGATTAAAAGCTAGCCCAGAGTTCATTTCAAGCACATCATTCTCACAAACTTTGATTAATTTCAGCCAAAAATATTTACCATTATCAGACATTGGTATGGGCTGGGTTGTTCTCAGTTTGATTGGTTTCATTATCGGCTTCATTATTTATAAAATTAAGCATCGTAAAATTCCACAAGCATAATACTATGCCACAGTCATATGTTAAACATATGCTTGTGGCATTTTTTATTCATACTACATTAAACTGCAATCGTATACATACATATCAATGATTATCCACAAAAAATATTAGTACTTTCATTTTACAAATCACATTAATACAAACACAACCTTATCTTTATATTATTAAATTTACATTTGACACTTATATTGAACAACTGTAATATATTAATATTAATTCTTTAAAATGTATAAATATAAAGGAGGGAGACCGATGAATTCAATCATTGAATTAACTGATTATTATAGCTCTAATAATTATGCACCACTTAAGCTTGTCATTTCTAAAGGTAAAGGTGTCAAAGTTTGGGATACTGATGGCAAACAATATATAGATTGCATTTCGGGTTTTTCAGTTGCAAACCAAGGCCATTGTCATCCAACAATTGTTAAAGCGATGACAGAACAAGCTTCAAAGTTGTCTATCATTTCACGTGTCCTTTATAGTGACAATCTCGGGAAATGGGAAGAAAAAATTTGTCATCTTGCTAAGAAAGACAAAGTACTCCCCCTTAACTCTGGTACTGAAGCTGTTGAAGCAGCCATTAAAATTGCTAGAAAATGGGGCTCTGAAGTTAAAGACATTACTGACGGACAAGTTGAAATCATCGCTATGAATAACAATTTTCACGGTCGTACACTTGGCTCATTATCACTATCTAACCACGACGCATATAAAGCAGGATTTCACCCCCTACTTCAAGGCACTACAACAGTAGATTTTGGAGACATTGAACAATTAACACAAGCTATTTCACCGAATACAGCAGCAATTATTTTGGAACCAATTCAAGGTGAAGGTGGCGTTAATATACCACCGAAAGGATATATTCAAGCTGTGCGTCAACTATGTGATAAACATCAAATATTATTGATTGCAGATGAAATTCAAGTTGGTCTTGGTAGAACTGGGAAATGGTTTGCTATGGAATGGGAGCAAGTCGTTCCAGACATTTATATTTTAGGTAAGGCATTGGGTGGCGGCTTATACCCTGTATCTGCTGTACTTGCAAATAATGATGTCATGCGTGTTCTAACACCAGGTACACATGGTTCAACATTTGGTGGTAACCCTTTAGCCATTGCAATATCGACGGCAGCGCTTGATGTACTTAAAGATGAACAACTGGTTGAACGATCAGAACGCTTAGGTTCATTTTTATTAAAAGCGTTGCTACAACTTAAACATCCTAGTATTAAAGAAATTAGAGGTCGTGGTTTATTTATAGGCATAGAGCTTAACACAGATGCTGCACCTTTTGTGGATCAACTGATTCAACGTGGAATCTTATGCAAAGACACGCATCGTACTATCATTCGATTGTCTCCACCTCTAGTCATTGATAAAGAGGAAATCCATCAAATTGTTGCAGCTTTTCAAGACGTTTTTAAAAATTAACAATTAATCATTTATATATGACATAGGAGGGATTCATGATGATTAAAGTAGGTATCGTTGGCGGTAGCGGTTATGGCGCAATTGAATTAATTCGATTGTTACAAACACATCCTCATGTAACGATTGCACACATCTACTCACATTCAAAAGTAGATGAACCGTTGAAATTAACATTTCCACATTTACAACATATTATGCAACATTTCGAAGCACTTACAGTGGACAATAATGACTGTGATGTAATTTTCTTTGCGACACCAGCACCCGTAAGTAAAACATGTATCCCTCCCTTAGTAGAAAAAGGTATTCATGTTATCGATTTATCTGGCGCATTTAGAATTAAGAATCGTGAAATATATGAAGCATATTACAAAGAAACTGCTGCAGCACAAGATGATTTGAATCATGCTATTTACAGCATTTCAGAATGGCAATCGTTTGATAACAATGGAACGAAGCTCATTTCTAATCCTGGCTGTTTCCCTACAGCAACATTATTAGCATTACATCCACTTATTAGCGAAAAAATAGTAGATTTGTCATCTATTATTATTGATGCTAAGACCGGCGTGTCAGGTGCTGGTCGTTCATTATCACAACGTGTTCATTTTTCAGAAATGAATGAAAATCTAAGCGCTTATGCAATCGGAAACCATAAACACAAACCGGAAATCGAGCAATATTTATCTATCATTGCGGGTCAAGATGTATCAGTCATATTTACACCACATCTCGTACCAATGACACGAGGTATTTTATCAACAATATATGTCAAATTATCATCTGAATATACGACTGAATCATTACATAAATTAATGACCTCTTATTATGCTAATCAGCCATTTGTCAGAATTAGAGATATTGGGACTTTTCCAACCACAAAAGAAGTACTCGGTAGTAACTACTGCGATATCGGCATCTATGTAGATGAAACAACGCAAACAGCAATTTTAGTATCAGTGATTGATAACCTTGTCAAAGGCGCAAGTGGGCAAGCCATTCAAAATTTAAATATATTATATGATTTTGAAGTGACGACTGGCCTAAATCAATCACCAGTTTATCCATAAGGGGTGTTAGAATGAAACATCAAGAAACGACATCACAACAATATAACTTTTCAATTATTAAACATGGCGATATCAGTACACCTCAAGGCTTCACGGCTGGTGGTATGCACATCGGTTTACGCGCTAACAAAAAAGACTTTGGGTGGATTTACTCATCGTCTTTGGCAAGTGCAGCTGCCGTATATACTTTAAATCAGTTTAAAGCTGCACCACTTATTGTCACTGAAGACACTTTACAAAAGTCTAAAGGAAAATTACAAGCACTTGTTGTTAATTCAGCTAATGCAAATTCTTGTACCGGTCAACAAGGCATAGATGATGCACGACAAACACAAACATGGGTTGCTCAACAACTTCAAATACCATCTGAGCATGTTGCTGTTGCTTCAACTGGGGTCATTGGTGAATATTTGCCTATGGATAAAATTAAGACTGGGACCGAACATATTAAGGATGCTAATTTTGCAACGCCAGGTGCGTTTAACGAGGCAATTTTAACAACTGATACCTGTACAAAACATATCGCTGTATCACTAAAAATCGATGGTAAAACCGTTACAATTGGTGGTAGCGCCAAAGGTTCAGGTATGATTCACCCAAATATGGCTACCATGCTTGCTTTTATAACAACCGATGCATCGATTGAATCGAATACACTTCATCAATTATTAAAATCTTCGACTGACCATACATTTAATATGATTACTGTTGATGGCGATACAAGTACAAATGACATGGTATTAGTCATGGCAAATCACCAAGTTGAACACCAAATACTTAGTCAAGACCATCCACAATGGGAAACATTTGTTGATGCATTCAATTTTGTCTGTACATTTTTAGCTAAAGCTATAGCCAGAGATGGCGAAGGCGCAACAAAGTTAATCAGCGTCAATGTGTCAGGCGCTAAATCAATATCAGATGCAAGAAAAATCGGTAAAACTATCGTAAGTTCAAATCTAGTAAAATCAGCTATTTTTGGCGAAGATGCCAATTTTGGTCGAATCATTACAGCTATTGGCTACAGCGGATGTGAAATTGATCCTAACTGCACATATGTTCAACTGAACCAAATACCTGTCGTTGATAAAGGTATGGCTGTACTATTTGATGAGCAAGCTATGTCGAATACATTAACTCATGAAAATGTCACAATTGACGTTCAGCTTGGTTTAGGTAACGCTGCAGCGACTGCATACGGTTGTGATTTATCCTATGATTATGTGCGTATCAACGCATCATATCGAACATAAGGTGGTGTTGGTTAGATGAAATTTATTGTCATTAAAATTGGTGGCAGTACACTTAGTGACATGCATCCATCAATTATTAACAACATTAAGCATTTACGATCAAACAACATCTACCCCATTATCGTTCATGGCGGTGGCCCATTTATTAATGAAGCATTATCAAACCAGCAAATCGAGCCACACTTTGTTAATGGCCTAAGAGTGACTGATAAAGCAACCATGACCATTACTAAACACACGCTCATTGCAGACGTTAACACTGCATTAGTAGCTCAATTTAACCAGCACCAATGTTCTGCAATAGGCTTATGTGGTTTGGATGCACAGCTGTTTGAAATTACATCTTTTGATCAACAATATGGATATGTCGGTGTTCCGACCGCTTTAAATAAGGATGCTTTACAGTATTTATGTACTAAATTTGTACCTATCATCAATTCGATTGGTTTCAATAACCATGATGGAGAATTTTACAATATTAATGCTGACACGCTTGCCTATTTTATTGCATCATCATTAAAAGCGCCTATTTATGTATTAAGTAATATTGCAGGTGTACTCATCAATGATGTGGTTATACCTCAATTGCCATTAGTCGATATTCATCAATATATTGAACATGGTGATATTTATGGAGGTATGATTCCCAAAGTGCTAGATGCCAAAAATGCGATTGAAAATGGCTGTCCTAAAGTTATCATTGCATCAGGAAACAAGCCAAATATCATTGAATCTATTTACAATAATGATTTTGTTGGCACAACAATCCTTAATTCATAACTATGAAATTAAGGCCTAACAAGTTTTGACACGCGATGATTCCAGTTCGATTATCCATTGCGCTAAAACATTTATTTACCGTTCATCTCGTTAACAATTTTGAATACAGTACGATACAATATGAGATGTAAAAAACTAATAACCTTTTACAAATTTGTTCATCAAAATATTTTAAGTTTTGCAAAGCTTTTTATTGTGATTATTTTCACAAAATACTATAATGAGGATAGTAAATAGAGAGGAGTCCTTAAGTTGACGAAACGACAAATGGGTATATTCATTTATGCTGGAATTATCGGTGGCTTGTTATCTGGAATTGTAAAATTAGGTTGGGAAGTCATGTTTCCACCTCGCACACCAGAACGTAATGCAACGAACCCACCTCAAGAGTTATTGCAACAATTAGGATTTAGTAGTGAATTTACACATCAGACGTATACATTTTCAAATATGGAATTACCTTGGGTAAGCTTCATTGTTCACTTTAGTTTTTCTATCGTCATTGCAATTATTTACTGCATATTAGTTAAAAAATACGCTTACTTAGCAATGGGACAAGGTGCTGTTTTTGGTATTGCTATTTGGGTATTATTCCACCTTATCATTATGCCAATCATGCATACTGTACCTGCTGTGTGGGATCAACCATTCCAAGAGCATCTGTCAGAATTCTTTGGCCATATCGTCTGGATGATGACAATTGAATTAGTGCGACAACATTTTGTCTATCGCTATAAATTAAATTAATACACTGACTAACATTAACGTGAGTTTTAAATCATCGTTTGAGTATGATGATTGATGCTCACGTTATTTTATTAACTGACATGATATGATTCCAGCCAACTTACGTGAGCATTAAAGTCTCAAATGCGTCGTAACAAACTATTATTTTCGGTAATTTCAATATTGCTCAGTATATTTTCACCTTATCACTTACTTTAATCTCGTCATGATTTTGAATGATGCCATCGTGTATTCACCTTTCATTTTTCCAATAAAAAAACATCTAACAGTAAACATTTAGGCAGTATAGTTTAAAATCACTGCGCAATGATACTGTCAGACGTCATATTAACTACTCAATAACTGAAATACAGACACTTTTTTATAACCCCAGGGTGCCTGTCCTAAGAAACATACCTGTACCATAAACTGATCAAAAATAAATTGTTTGAACTTCACTTCACGTGATTGATAAAAGTGTGATTGTGTCATATCATAAATGTCCAATCCTTTGATTAAACCTTCACCAATCAATTTTGTAAAACTTTCTTTTTGTGTCCATATTTGATAAAAATCATTTAAACTACATATTTGATGTGCTTCGTTTGTAGAGAAACACGTCACTAACGTACGCCAGTCTAAACGTTGTGATATCTTTTCGATATCTATACCAACTGGTTCTTTATCGACAACACACACGATATAAGGATAACTATATGATAAGCTCACATAGATGGGCTGTCCATCACGATTGTGTTGAACAATATCTGCCTTACCTCGTGGCGAAATGTGATAATGCCATTCATGTGGTAATAAACCTGTGTCATGTTGAATTCCATATTGCACTAAAATATCTCCCAATCTGTGCATGAGTTTATCTTGATTGTATCTATAGTTGACTGTACGCGGTTTTTTATATGACCAACGACTTTGTGATATTAATTCTTCAATACTTTTCAAGTTACTCTGTAATTGCATTACAAATACTGTCATAACTTTCCCTACTTACTTATTGAATATTGTTTTGATATATTGTGCCCAATGATACAGCCAATTGTTAGTTATCGTTGGCCATTTTTCACTGATGTGATTCATTATTTTTAATGTTAATGTTGTATCTATCATTGCTAGTTGTTGTTCACGGTCAACACTAGTTAATCCAATCGTTTCGTACATGTCTTGTTTCTGTAAAATTTCATTAAATGATTCATCGCTGACGAGTTCAATTTCTTTGCGCTTAACGCATTCTAACAAAGATTTCACCGGCATTTTATTAGGTGATAGCACATGGTAAATGATTTGTGGTGTGTTGACTTGTGCTAATGCGACAATTTGTCTTGCAGTCGTATCCACAAAAGAAAAATCTACAGGCATTTCAGCCATGCTAACCCCGATACAATCCAGTTGTAACAAATCATTCATTACCATTGAAAAACGGTTAGTCTTTATATTTCTCATATGCCATCTTCCATTGTAAGGACTCGTCAAATTACCAACACGTACAATCCGACCATCTAAGCCATTATTTACAGCTTCTAATACTTTTAATTCACTATAAAATTTGCTCCGTGTATATGGTGATGTTAGTAGTTGCCCTTTATAGACATCCGCTTCTGAAAATGTCACATCTTCTGTGTCTATATCAAAATAAGTTCCCACACTTATCGTAGACACATATATTAACCTTGCATGATGTTGTTGTGCCAAACGTATGACATCAACAGTACCTTGAACATTTACTTTTTCAAATTCATCATCATCACCAAAGTGATCTGTACGAGCACCTGCATGAATAATCGTATCCATGTTTTCTGGTAAAACAACATCATCCATACACTCAAAATCACCAACAATGACTTCAATGTTTGATAACATCATTTCAACCGTCTCTTCTGAAAAATAATCATTTAAATTCGTCATCAACTTATACCATGCTATTTCCTCATTATCAGCACGTATGAAACAATAAATGCGATGACTGTATCCTTGTAGTGCTTCAATCAGATAAGCACCTAAAAACCCTGTAGCGCCAGTCAATAGTGTATTTCCTAGAGGTCGATGACTTAGACTATCCTCTAAAACACCCAAATTATAACGAGACATAACAATCTTTTGTAATTCCGAAAGATTATCCGGTAATGCAACTAATGATTGTTGATTTTGGTGCATATAATTAACAATCTGTCGCACGGTTTTATATTGGTATAATGTCTGCATTGAAATATGATGGCCAAATCGTTTTAAATGCGAGACAACTAACATCGCCTCTAATGAGTTACCACCAAGTTCAAAGAAATCATCGTCAACACCGACATCATTTTGTTTCAATACCTCTCCAAATACATCAACAAATGTCTGCTCAATTTCATTAGATGGTTCGCTATACACTTTATTAGACTGTTGTATAGGTGATGGATTTGGCAAACGCGTAGTATCCACCTTGTCATTCGTGGTTAATGGCATACAATCGATATGCGTTATAGTCTTAGGAATCATATACTTAGGCAGATGATCATTTAAATATTGCTTCAAATCCTGCTCCATTTGTTGCTCTCCGACATAATAAGCATTCAATATATCATGCGTATCAAAGTGACTTACTGTTACAACACAATCAGATATACCACGAATAGCTAATATTGCATTTTCAATTTCATCAAGTTCAATACGGTACCCGTTAACTTTCACTTGTTTATCTATTCTTCCTAAAAATTCAATTTGACCATCAGATGTATAACGTGCTAAATCACCACTATGATACAACTTTCCTTTACCAAATGGATTATTTTGCCATTTATCAGCCATTAATTCTGGACGGTTAATATATCCTATCGCTAAACTATCACCTGCAATACACAACTCGCCTGGCATACCAATACCGCATAACAAACCATCTGACATAATATACACTTGGATGTTAGATAAGGGTTTGCCAATTGGAATCGTCTCAGGTATCAAATCACCACAATGATGTGACCAATACGATGTGATGACTGTTGACTCAGATGGTCCATAGGCATTGAAATACGTGCCACAATGCTTCTCAATATATTTAACAAAGGATGCCGTACTAGTTGCCCCGCCTGTAATCAACTTTTCAATATAAAAGTCTTCCATAACACTACACATCTGTAACGGAATCGACGCCACCGTCACACGATGCTTATTAATGAGTTGTTGTAACTGTGCTGGATTAACACGTTCCTCTCTATCTGGAATCACAAGCGTATGACCATTTAACAAACAACAATAAATCTCCATAACTGATGCATCAAAAACAATATTTGCATGTTGCAAAAATACTTCATTGTCGCCTAATTGCAATTCAGTTGACCATGCATGCACTAAATTCAACAAATTTCGTTGTCGTATGGCAACCCCTTTAGGCATCCCGGTCGTACCAGATGTGTAAATAGCATACATCTCATTATCTAACATCGCTGTGTTTTCAAGTTGATCGCCATGTAAATCATCATATTGTTCATTTTCCTTTGATTCAACAAAGCCTTTAGCATTTTCCAATTGAATGACTGGTAATGTCGTTTCAATTTCAACGCCGTAAGACATGACTGCAGTTACTTTAGCATCCTCCAAAATTGCACCTTGTCGCTTTTTCGGAAAATCAATATCGATAGGTATATAAGATGCACCTACTTTAACTGTCGCCAACATCGCCGCAATCATTTCAAAACTACGTTCTGTAAACAAGGCAACCCGTTGACCATTGCCCACACCATTTGATAGGAGCATGTGCGCAATGGCATCCACATAGTTACGTAATGTTTCATACGTCATTGTCAAATCATTCATGACTAGCGCAACATGATTACCTTGTCGTGAGACAACTTCATTAAAGTAACTTATGATAGATTTATTTCCCAGGACATTAAGCATTCGATCGTTAACATGCGTATTGACCCAATTTAGAAGTTCCTCCGTGCCGTTTGGTATATCACAAATTTGTAGTGTATCTTGATGCTTCAAAATATAATCAATCATAATCATACATTGATTACCCATGTGACGAACTGTTTCTGAGTGATATAAATCGGTATTATACTCGATATTGATTGTATAGTCATCGCGATCTTCTTCAATGATGAAAGATAAATCAAATTTCGCCGTCACCGATTTGGGTTGAATGTGTGTTAATTTACTATGCCCAAAATGAGCATGATTCGTTTCATTGTTTTGTAGTACTAACATGACATCAAATAATGGATTCCGTGAGGCATCATGTGATTGATCTAAGTCATTTACTAAACATTCGAATGGGTATTCTTGATGCTCGTATGCCTCCAAACTCATTTCCTTAACCTCTTGTAAAAACTGTGTCCACATTTTATCAGGTGACGGTTGCCCTCTATATACCAACGTATTAGCAAACATGCCTAGCATTTGCTCCGTGCCTTTATGCATACGCGCACTCATCACACTACCGACAACAACATCATCTTTTCGAGCATATCTGCTTAACAACGTCATGACCACACTCATAAAGAACATAAAATCAGTAATTTGATGCTTTTCTACATACTTTTGAAGTAGCTGTCTCATTTGTTGATTCATTGTAAATGACATCATTGCTCCATTTGTCGTTTTAATATTTGGTCTAACATAGTCTGTCGGTAAGCTTAAAATAGGTACTTCATCTTTGAATTGAGATAACCAATATTGTCTATGTTTCGTCATATCACGATGCGACATCCACTCACTATAGTCTTTATATTGCAATTTAAGTGGTAACAATAATTTATGTTGATAAAGTGCGTTAAGATCATTCATTAATTGTATATTACTCATACCGTCATTAATGATATGATGTGTATCTATAAACAGGTATGCATGTAAGGGACTTCTAATGTATCTCACTCTAATTTGACTTGGCTTTTCCAAATTAAAAGGTGCTACAAATTGGCGCATGATTTCTTGTTCATCCGTAAAATGCGTGTTAACTTCTTCAAAGTCAGCTACAACATCTGCCACAATACGTTGTCGAACCTCATCATCTACAACAATATATTGTGTTCGTAGAATCTCATGTCGCGCTATCAAATGCTGAACTGCTTGTCGCAATTGAGCTACATTAAGTTCTGATGATAACCGCCATAAAAAAGGTATGTTATACACCGTATCTTTATGGTTTGATTTCCATAATAAATACATACGCTTTTGTGCAGAGCTCAGCACATAATCATCTTTAACTATAGCTTCTGGAATCACTTCATAGTTTTGTTCTTGAACCTTAGCAATTGCTTGAGCTAGTTCAAATACAGTTGGCTTTTGTAATAAATCACCAATTTGTAATCGTTTCCCAGTAGATGCCTCTATCCGATTCACCACTAACGTTGCTTTTAATGAATGGCCACCTAATTCAAAGAAATTATCATGAATACCTACTTGATTCACATGTAAAATATCTGCAAAAATTTGGCATAGCAAGTGTTCGGTATCTGTACTCGGTGCTACATAGGCATCCGTATCGACATAGTCCATGATTGGCAATGCCTTCTTATCTAATTTCCCATTAATAGTAATAGGAATTTGCTCAATATGCATGAAATTAACTGGTATCATGTACTCCGGTAAGGTCATACGTAATTGTGATTTAATCTTATTATGTGATAATGTATGCATCGCTTCATAATAAGCAACGATATACTGATCTTGATCATGATTTTGAACAATAACAACAGCTTTATTAATACCTTGTATACGCTCGAGCGCATGCTCAATCTCTGACAACTCAATCCTAAACCCTCGAATCTTAACTTGTTTGTCCTTTCGATATAAATAATCTATGTTGCCATCGGGTAACAAACGAACGATATCACCACTTCTATACATCAGCTGATTTATATTTGAATCTTTGATAAATTTATCTGCTGTCAATTCTGGCTGATTTAAATAACCTGCAGCTAACCCAAAGCCACTTGTACATAATTCTCCAGGAATACCAACGCCACACCGACGCTCGCCTTGCATGATATAAACATGAGTACCCAGAATCGGTTTACCAATAGGAATACGATTTGGAACTTTGTTAGGTATATTATACGTCGTTGTAAATGTTGTATTTTCAGTTGGTCCATAACCATTAATAATTTGAGGATGCTTCGGTTTTTGATTAAGCAAATCCACCCACTTAGCATTCAATACTTCTCCACCAATTAATAAATACTTTAACGGTACCAATACTTCTATTCGTTCACTAGCAATCTGATTAAATAATGAGGAGGTTAACCACATAGTATTAACGTCATTTTCATTGATCAATTGTTCTAACGCTATTGGATTTAATAATTGTTCTTTTTTAGCAACAATCAGTTTTCCACCATTGAGCAATGCACCATATATTTCAAATGTTGCAGCATCAAAGGCTATAGTTCCTGATAACAAAATCGTCGTCTCTTCATTTAATGGTAAATAATGATTTTGATGAACCAAGCGAACAATACCTCGGTGCGGAATTAGTGTCCCTTTAGGGTTACCAGTTGTCCCCGACGTGTAAATAACATAAGCATGATCTTCTAACGTGTTACATTTAGAAAGATTATCAATATTTTTCCACGCTATCTTATTCAAATCAATGTGATTAATATTTTGTTTACCATTTTCATATAAAGCTTGGTACGTTATTACAACTTTAGGCGTTGCATCTTTTAAAATGTACTCCTGACGATCACTTGGATAGTTCGGATCAATTGGCACGTAAGCCCCACCAGCTTTCAACACACCTATCATCGCTATTATCATCTCAATACTTTTTTCAGCTATGACAGCGACACGATCATTAGGTTCAACACCATACTGGTTTCTCAAACGGTGTGCTAAATCATTCGCGCGTGCATTCAATGTTTGATATGTTATAAACACTCCGTCAAATTGCACAGCGACATGATTCGGCGTTGCTTCAACTTGTTGCTCAAATAAGGTAACAACTGTTTGCGCATCATCTATCTCAGGCAAACTTAAATTGATATCGTCATATAATTGAATATCACGTTCTGTCATCAAATTAAGTTCATCTACAGTTGTTCGTTTATTTCCATTTTCTTCAGTAATTTGCAAATAAATATTTCGAACTAAGTCACTCAGCGTCTCGATTGAGAGCAAATCATATGCTGCACTGTTATATATAATTTTGAACCCGTGTTGATGTGGAAAAATTTCAATATCCGCTAAAGATGTATGTGCATCATGTATTTGATGTACATCCTCAATAACATCATTACAACAAGACATCATATGATGATAACAATGAAAAATAGTCTCTAGTGAAAGCGAAGACTTCGCGCACTGTAATTGCGACATATTTTGCAACACACATTTATTAAAATCTGTTGTAAAACGTTGACATACATCTTTTGCATCGATTGTTAACGTTAACGGCACAATATTTCCGTGTAAATCATTTGGTAAATGTGATGGTACATGTATACCTAATGTGACATCATGTTGTTGACTCATTATATGATTAGCTAAATACACACTAACAGCCAACGATGCCATATCTATTGATGTCATATCATCAATCAAATACGTTTGATATAAAGCTTGCTCAAATGGATGCTTAATTGGTAAATAACTATCAATATGGATGTCAGAGTTATTCTCTAACCGAAAATAGTTTGAGTCTAATGCTATATGCGATGCATCTTGATTGTCTTTATCATCATTTCTATTTAAATGTGCATGCTGTCGAGTATTGTTAATAACAGTATTGCCACGATATGCATTGCATAAATCATCAAGAAAAATATCAATTTGACTATCATCGAAAATGGACACATGAAAATCTAATAGTATATATGCAGCATCAGCGAACTGAAACAATTTAAATTTGAATAAAGGTGAATCATTAAAATGGTAAGTACTTAATTCTTGCTTAAAAAAAGCTTCTAAATCATAGTTTGCGGAAGAAGTTGGAACTTGTTTTATCTCAATAAAAGGCAGAAATTCATGAAGTATCATTGTTAAATTGTCATCGGTAGTAACATCAAAAAAATGTCTTATAGATGCATGTTGTTGTACAATTGTCGATAATGCATACATCATTTTAGTAGCTTCAACATTTTTAGCGAGTTTAACCCAATACGCATTACGGTGTGTCGTTGATTCTGTATTATTTTTGTATATACGAAAATATTCCTGTTGAAATCTCAAATTACCCATAATCATAAAAAGTCCTTCTTTCATATCATAATACTCATTACTTACTGAAATTGCATGATGATATGATAACCGACGAAATGTTAATTAACTCGTTATGTAATGATTAATATAAAACACCATTCGCAACATATGAGCGATATATTCTACCCTAAAATACATCTTGTATCATCGTTACAATTGGTATATTTTTCAATGTAAATTACATACATCTTCGATAAATAGCATACTACAACTCGTTAATCACTTTCTGTTGTTCATATCTCATTGCAAATTCAATATTGTTGTTACAAAATATCCATGAAGCAAGTTTATATTAAACAAACAACTCGCATAAAACAATTGTTATCCTTAAATTTTAACAAATTCTTAATAAATTTATCTCTACTTTAATTACGACCAAATTAATAGGTTTTCAATATAAAAAGATGCATAAAATAAATATTTAAATAAATTCAATTTGTATTCACTTGTTTTTGTCCCCCGAATACACCAGCAACAAGCATGCTAGCACCAATTGTTAAAACGATAAACATATACAGTCCCATTTGTAATGACGTTAAGAAAACACCCAACACAATCCCTAACCTAGCTAGTGTTTCTGAAAAATGAATACCTAATGCATTAACTGCACTATATGTTCCTCTTTTAGCTTTAGGAATAATTTTAAAGCGTTGTTCTGAAACTATAGGCGAATAAATAATCTCACCTACAGTCGCAATTATCATAAAAACAACTAATAAGCCAAACTGATTAAGATAGGTTAGACCACTATAGCCAACAATATAAATCAGCAAACCAGTGATTAAAGCTTTTTTAAAATCTATTTTCAATACAACTTTCGAGATTGAATACGTGAGTAAAATGACGACGACCGTATTAATCATTAGCAAGATTGCTAACATCTTAGCACCTGTAATATCATATGAACCTATACTTATTGTTTCAAACTGATCCTTTAGTCTAATAGCAATATATGAGGAGATTGAAAATTCACCCATCATGATGATACTGAACCCCGAAATCAATAACATATAATTACGGTCTTTCAAAACTAATTTATAACTGCGAAATATATTCATTATTTGTAATTTTTGATAACGACTTGCATGCCTCTTGTCATCACTTTGCTTTACTTGATTTCGGTCTTGAGGTAACCAAATATATAAAATAAAGAGTACAATTAAAAATATACAAGCTGCTATTAAGAAAAGTAGTAACATACTGTAGCCATACATCAAGCCACCTAACAATGCCCCAATAGCTACCGATAAGTTCGTCATCCAATAGCTAATCTTGTAAATATAATGTTCCACGTCTTCGGTAATTGCATCCATAATTAATGTGTCCATAACTGGAAATTGTAATCCCCAAACGATTGTAAATATGGCATATGCAACACAAAAACCAATAATTTGCCACAATTGATGTGACCCAAATATGCCCATGAACACAAGCATTATCACCATCGTCGCTTGATAAATAAGTACTAGCAACTTTTTCGGAAATATCTCAATAAGGTAACCAGATATAATGGACAATGGAAATTTTAGAACCACTAAACCAACAAGATATATACCGACAATTGATTGACTTAACATATCTGTTAAATATAGTGCTATAAACGGCATAAATGCTGTCGTAATAATTAGCTGTAAAAAATTGCTAATCAATCGTACTTTCAAAGTCGTACTTAAGCGTTTCATTAATAACTACACCCCTATCCACATATATACACACTACCATTTATATAAAATCTATTATTAGATTATACGTTGAAACAAAGAATTTTTAGTTATACAAAGTTATTTAACAAACAAATGCATCGATTTTACAATGCATCTTGCATATAATGCCTCAAAAAAATTAGCACTATATGACTATATATTATTCCAAATGAATGAAATTTATCAATAATTGCGTAAGTGAACACATATGTGCGTAAATGTTAAATCATTGTCCTAACATAGCCGTGACTATACTTAGATGTAATCATAAAAAAACTACTGCCATCTTTACAACAGCAGTAGTGCTTATATGATTCATTTATATAAAATTGAAAGCGTTAATCGCTAGCCCAGCATCCTTATTCTATTTAGCTGTATAACTTTTACTAGCAATACGACCACTTGCAACAATAATATCTTTATCTTGGAAAGGTTCATGATTGAAGAAACGCTCTAAAATATCTTTAACTCCATCTTCAATACGTTTTTGTGCTTCTAAAGTCATACCTGAATAGTGAACTGTCATAGCATTTCTAGGCATTGTTCTCCATGGATGATCAGCAGGTGCAGGTTGTGGATACCAAACATCACCAGCATATCCTTGTAAATGCTCGGATGCTAACGCTTCAATTAACGCATCGCGATTTACAATTTTACCACGTGCAGTATTCACTAAATAACTGTGTTTTTTCATACGACTTAAAACATCTTTATCAAATAAGTTATCAGTTTCTGGTGTTAATGGTGCATGAATTGTAATCGCATCACTTGTTGAAACAAGTTCATCAAAGCTTACAAATTTAGACAATTTATGGTCTTGTTGATTGATTGGATCATAGTGTTGTAATGTTACATTAAATGGCGCTAATCTTTCAGCAACAAGTTGTCCAATTCGACCAAATCCAAAAATACCAATTGTTTTGTGTTGTAATTCATGCGCATGATTACCTACTTGAGACAAGTTCCATTCACCTTCTACTGATTGACGATGACCTTCTTCATAGTTTCTAAGAAGTATTAATAAATCCATAACCGCATGTTCTGCCACACTAACTGTATTACTTCCTGTAACTTCAACGACACCAATATTGTGTTCACTTGCTGCCGCTAAATCTACATGGTCAGATCCTACACCTGCTGTAATTGCTAATTTCAAGTTCGGTGCTTTTTCAATACGTTCACGAGTCATATATGCAGGATAAAATGGCGCACTAATAATCACATCCATATCTGGTAAATGTTTATCTAAGTCTTCACCATTATCTGCTAATATAATGAACTCATGTCCTCTTTCCTCTAAAAATGTTTTTAATCCTAATGTTTTTTTAGTATTAAGTAATTGATTTTCTTGACCTTCTACTGCTTCTGGAAATAATGCTACGATTTTCATATCCATCTCTCCTAAATGATAAATTTTGACTTCCTTAAAGTACGTGTTGCATGTTGCTTGTTTTAAAAATATGACAAAAAAAACGGCACCGTTTGACATACCACCCCCTTGAATTATTGTTAAATTCAAAGCGAAGTTAGCAAACAGCACCGTGTACCTTACACCAGCAACACTTATTCTATTGACTTATCGAAAACAAATATTGAAATGACTTCATCATCATTCAAATCAATATCTGTAAATAATTTTACAAACTTAGCGCCTACAAGACTTTCCATCTCATTTACATCTATTTCTTTATACATCTGTTTAATCTTCTCTGTGCGTGTATAATGGAGCATCGATTCATTGCGTTTGTCGTTTAGGTAAAAACTCTCAACTTTACTCAAAACACCTGTCATATGTGCAATCGCCCAATTATCTTTAAACGACACTCGAATACTATTGGGTCCTTTACCCACGTATTCTTTACGATAAGATCTTACTAGATTCGAGAATTGTTGTTCTTTAGTATGCGTATCTATAGTATTCACCTTCTTTAAAATAAGAAGTTCATTAATTGTTCACATTTTCATTATACACCTTATTAACACTTTTTCAATGATAACGATTATTATTATTACGAAATGTATATTTTCCTAGTTAAAAGGATATAACAAATTAACAGAAAATGTTTATAAACTAAGATTTATATTATTTTAAAAAATGTTTCAACAAACGCATCTAAACAAAAAATCAGCTTATCACACTTACCCCTTCAACTCTGCTTCAAGTTTACCTAAATGTCTTAATGTTGGTGTCAATGCTGCAAAGAAGAATCCTTCTTTTAACTTGCGAACTTGTGGCGAATATGGTGTGTACGCTCTTGAACCACCATTGACAACAGAAGCTTGATTTACATCTAGCAATAAATAGCCGATGTCCTTCTTCAATGATATTAATTCATTTAAATGTGAAGTTAAGTTACCGTCATCTAATATTGCATAATATTCTTCTCTAAGTTGACGATAACGTTTTTTAAAAGCTTCAACATCATACTCTAAATATTGATTTATTCCGTTTTGCACATTTGAAAATGCATCAATTAACTCTAAAGAACTTTTAATTGAGCCTAATCCTATTGGAATTTGGTAAGCAATAAATTGCGGGCGAATAGTTGCCGCAAACTGCTTCGCATCATGCGTGATGATTTGTGATTGTGGCACTACGACTTGATTCAATGTGATTTGATACGTTGCTGACCCGTTGACCCCTAAAAAATTTGTTTTTTCAACGAGAGTGATACCATCTTGATTGGCACGTAGAATGAACATGACAAATTCATCTGATGATTCATGTTTCGAAATCGCACCAAAATAATGGTCTTCTTGAATATTACTTACAGCTGGCATACGTCCACTGACAACCAATTGTCCATCAACATAAGTGTGTTCAAGGTTCAACTTTTCTAAATCATTAAATGACTTCATCGGATTAGACAATCCGGTAGCACCTAATATTTCTCCAGATAACAATTGCTGTTGTAAGTCATTATTTAAATGTGGCTGCGTGGCATTTTCTAAATACGTTGAAAAAGCTAATTGGCACCATAAACAAAATCCTGTTGTCAAACAAGACTGCGATACAGCTTCGATTACTTCAGCATTTTTTCTCAATGCCGCCTCACCGAAATAACCATCTACAAATAATTGTTGAATAAATGTTCTCGGATAATACGTCCCTTCATCAACTTCTACTAAATGAGGATCTAATTGTTCTTTGATAAGCGTTTCTAAAGTCATCATCATCTCTCCTTATTCACCAAATCTTCTAAGTATAAACTGCTCAATATAACTAATGAATCGATCAATAATAAAACCAAATAATCCGATAAAGAATATTGCTGCTAAAACATCTTCTAAGTTCAACATATTTCGTGCATCAACGATTAAAAAACCTAATCCCGATTGTGCACCAATCATTTCACCAGAAACTAAAAATATCCAACTTGTTCCTACCGCCATATGTATCCCAGCCATGATTTGTTTAAATGCCCCGGGAAATAATATATTGCGATACAATGACCACCCAGTTAAATTTAAATTTGCCGCTATTTTTAAATATTGAGGTTCAATGTCTCTAACGCCTTTAATAGTATTGAACACAATTGGGAAAAAAGCAGCGATAAAAATAATCGCAATCGCTGGCAAACTACCAATACCAAACCATAGAACAACAAATGGTGCCCATGCTATCGGAGATATCGGTCTAATCAATTGAAATAGCGGTTCGATAGCGTTGTATAGCCAACGATTCCTTCCAAGCAAGAAGCCCAATGGAATAGCAACCAACAATGCGACAACAAAGCCCGCTACAAATCTCCATAAACTAATTGCTAAATGTTGGAAAATTTCTCCAGTAACAATGAAAGTCCATATACTTTTTCCTACAAGAGCAGGACCAGGTAACAATACAGGTTGGTAATGCCCAATAATAATGACCATTTCCCAAATGCCTAAGAAAATAATAAATGTGATAATAGGTAATATAAATTTGTTATTTGTGGGACGTGTCATGAACGCGATGCCTCCTTATACAATGACGGTTCAACAAAGTCATCATATGCAGGTGGATTAAACAAATGATGTTGTTTTACCAATGTCGTAATTTCTTGATAGCCGGATGGCTTAATTGTTAAATCACCATAGGATGTCCATGCCGCTGACTGTGTTAAAACGTCACGACTTTGTTTAAAATGATGCGTCATAATGTCTACACTTTGCTTGCGATCATTCATTTTAAATCCAGACTTTTTATAATCTTGTACAAATGCTTGCGCTACATCCTTGTGTTGATCAAGCAATTCCCCTCTCAGTACTAGCACACAGCAATACGCATCAGGTATAACGTCATCACCATGTTTCAAAGTCTTACCTTTGCCTAACTTTTCACCCAGTGCACCGAATAGTTCGGCTACAGAATACCCTGTAATTCTGTGTTCACTCAATGCGGCTGGCATTTCTGCTGGCGACATTTCATGATAGCTAAAATGCCCCGGTTTAATCTTTAATTGTTTACGTAATTCCTCAAGTAAAAGATAATGTGTTGAATAACGATGTGGTATACCAAAATGGTAATCATCGCCATTATTAAATTCATTTAAGTGCATACCTTTTTGTCCCATAATGACATTGCCTTCATGATGGCCCAATGCCACAGCCTTTATATTTGAGCCCTTCTGTTTTGATTTCATCGCTAGCTCTATTAAAGTTGATGCACCATCAATACGACCACTGTTTAATGCGTCCATTAAATCTGGCCAATTATTGAATTTAACTAATTCTAGTTTATATTTCGGATGATTGTATTGTGATAATAATTTTTTAGTCATCATCAAATTAGCTGAATGTGTAATCGGCAAATATCCAATTTTAATCACTTGCTGATTTTGGGCATTTTTAGACGGTTCTTTAGACGTCCTTTGCCAATCACATCCTGTAATTATAAAGATTCCAATGATGACGATTATGCTTAACCTTTTCATCGTCACTCACTCCTTATAAATAATATTCAGGTTCAACTTGATGATGATTCAATGCAAATGTTTCCATAATTTCATTACGAATCTTAAGTAGGTGGCTATCATTACGACTGCGTGGATGTGATGCTGTAATTTCATATTGAGAAATAATATTGCACCCTTCACCTAACAGAACAATGCGGTCGGAAAGATAAATAGCTTCATCAATGTCATGCGTCACTAAAATAATAGTTGATTGCGTTTTATGTTTTAGTTGCACTAGTTGATCCTGAAGTTTATAACGTGTAAATGCATCTAATGCACCTAATGGCTCATCCATCAATATAACGTTAGGCTTATGCACATGCGCTCGACATAGTGCCACACGTTGTTTCATACCCCCGGACAGTTGCTCGGGAAAATGCTTTCCCCTGTCTTCTAAATCAACTAATTTAAGCTGTGCGTTAATCTCTTCATCACTAATTTTCTGTTGAAATCCAATCCTAATGTTGTCATTAATCGTTTTCCATGGCAGCAAATTATGATGTTGAAATAGCATTAAACAATCTGGAGATGGCTGTTGTTTAATTTCGTTATCAATAATGACACGACCAGACGATGGATGAATAAATCCACCGATAATATTGAGTAAAGTAGACTTTCCGCAACCACTTTTCCCTATGAAAGTGACTATTTCTCCCTTGCTAATGTCCAAATTAAAGTTATGAATTACTTTAAGTGATCCAAAGTGATGTTGTAATTGTTGAATTTTAATCATGACAAGCCCCCTTTTAATCCCTACTATTTTAATAGGAATTAAGTGTATATCTAAAGGGCTATGCCAAACACAGCCCTTATATCGTGAATTGTTATATCTATAGATGATTATGGTTTGGTATGAGTGCTCTTATAACATAAGCGTTATTCAATTAACGACGTTATATTAATTTCAGCTCTACTAAATTTCAATAAAATGATTGTTTTAGAAAATACTTGCATTTAGTTCATTAGTTTCTTCATATCAACTACTTACATTTATAGCATTGAGCTATTCTAATTAACTGCAATCGAAATCCACGTCAAACCTATATACATATATCTCATCAACTTGTTGTCTTATTAAAGTTTTTCGATGCCATCAATCGGTGTATCAACTGCTTTTCGCGCGCGACGTACCGCTTCTTCATCAGGTGCGTTGTATAAACAAATACATTTAGACATATCTTCACATACATATGTGCGTTTAAATTCAACTTCTGGCACTTCTTCATAATGAACAGAATTTTTCTTTTTACGTGCTAAATATTGATCCATCGTAATGCCTTCCGGAATGTTCCAAGTTACAAGGTAATCAACATGTGCATCACCATTTTTAACTTCATCTAAATCTTTACCAACTAAGCGTACTTCTTTGACTAATTGAATACTAATATCTGCTTCTGTTAAAAATTGTTTAGCTTCTGCTTCGTCATTTGCTTCCACAATAAAATAACCATGAGTTAAATTTTCAGTAGCTTGTACTTCAATTAATGTTGGAATTGTCTTCGTAGATAGTGATGCTGCCTTTGCTTCTAGTTCTTCTTTCGTTGATGCAAAATCAAGATTGTTAGCTTCTAATAAAAATAATGTCATTAATAAGACCTCCTATAACAATGGTTGAAAAAATATTACTATAATTCTTATCGGATTACAAGGATATTGAGCGATTTTTTTAAATATTTAGATAAAATTCTGTAAAATATATTTTCAAAGAGTATAAAAATCATGTTAGGGTATAAGTAAATAAACATATATATAGGGGGCTATCATTATGGATAAAGAATCTGTCGTAGCAAGTTTAGCTAGAAACAAAAAGATTGCTGTAGAAACAATGGCCGGTCAAAGATACATCATAGAACGCATTTTACATACAAATGATGAAAAACATATTCATATTTTGAAACCTAAAGATGTCGTGTTAGATGTAGATAGCATCAAAGAAATTGACGAAAATCATTTAAATGATGCAACATAATCCAAAACAAACGTGGGAGTGGGACAGAAATGATATTTTCGCAAAATTTATTTCGTTGTCCCACCCCAACTTGCATTGCCTGTAGAATTTCTTTTCGAAATTCTCTGTGTTGGGGCCCCTGACTAGAATTGAAAAAAGCTTGTTACAAGCGCATTTTCGTTCAGTCAACTACTGCCAATATAACTTCGTAGAGCATAGAACATTGATTTATGTCCCAGCCTGTACAATGTTTTATTTATGTTAATTTGTCGAAGTATGGCTCATCTAATGGATTCAATTGCAAGTTTTCAATTTGCAACGTTGAATGTGCAATGCCATATTTTTCTTTCAACAATGATGATACTTGATCAATCGCTTGATAATCATCACCCTCATATTTTTTATCTAACACAACATGGGCACTTAATGAATAATGCTCTGTTGTAATACTCCACAAATGAAATTCATGTACATCTAATATGCCATCTATGTTTTTAATATCTGCCATAATTTGATCAGTATCCAAATGTTGAGGCACACTTTCCATTAAAATTAACCACGCATTACGCGTAATTTTATAACCACCACGTAAAATGATGAGTGAAATTACAATACTAATGATTGGGTCGATGATGCGCCATCCTGTAAAGTAAATCAATACAACTGCAACGATGACACCAATAGAGTTCAATAAGTCTCCCATGAAATGCCATAATGCACTTTGAATATTGATATTGTCTTCTTGTTTTAAAGACCTTACAAGGATAATTGTCAAAATAATATTAACGAGTAAACCAATACTAGCAATCATAAACATAATGCCACTTTCAATTGGTTGCGGATAAATAATACGTACAATAGCTTCATATAAAATCCAGATTGAAATTACAATTAATGCTAAACCATTTAAAAATGCAGCTAATATCTCAAATCTTAAATATCCAAATGTGTATCGTGCAGTCGGCTTTTTACTTGCAAAATAAATGGCCAACATAGATAAACCAAGTGCTAATACATCACTAAGCATATGAAATGAATCTGACAGTAATGCCAATGAATTAGATACTAAACCTCCGACAAATTCAATCACTGTAAATAACAATGTGATGATTAGTGATGCCCACAACGTCTTTTTAGAACTTTGTTGAATTTTTTGATGATTGACATGATGAAAATATTTGTATCTGTTTATCGTATTCGCCTTTTTCCCATTCATACGTTTGCCACTCCTAAATAAATGCGTCGTATTTAATATTGTCGCTTTTAAAAATAATTCTTTATAGCTTCTCAGATTAATATTAATGCTTCCGTAATTAACCATAATTTATACACCATCGTTCTTCACATGACAACTCATTAATCTTTACCCTTTATACCTTTATGTAATATCACCTTGGAAAAACTTTTACAGCACACTCGCTCTTTACTTTATCCCTATCATATAGAAAATTTTAATAATGTACGAGATTATTGTGTTAGTTACATAAAAATGACAAAAAAGTATCTCAAATTTATTGTTTAGTTTCATTAAGTTCAAAAAATCACAATAACTTTAATGATTGTTCCACATATTAAAACAAACGATGACTTTGCATATTGAACTTCATATTTCTAAATCACCATAATTAATAAACAACTCTGTCCTTATAATAGCCGCATCGCAAATTAGCATAATTAAAAAAAGCAGTAAGATGATTTGCAATTAAAAACCATCCTACTGCTATTATTTTAGTCATTATATCCTAATATCATGATACGTGTTCCTATATATTTTGTTTTGCTTAAAATCTAAACAACGCCGTTAAATGTTAAGACTTACCGCTAGACTGACCTACAAACACGCTTCAGAAACGATATTTATTCTAGTACAAACCTTTTAAAGCATTGCTTGTATCAATATAAATATTTTTAACTTGTTGATAGTTACTTAACGCACCTTTATAAGTTTCTCGACCGATACCTGATTTTTTATAACCACCAAATGGTGCGCCTTCTGGTACTTGGTTGTAAGTGTTAATCCAAATACGTCCTGTACGTACAGCTTTAGCAATATTTAATGCACGTGTGATATTTTGAGAAAATACACCGCCTGCTAAACCATACTCAGAATCATTAGCTATATCAATTGCTTCTTGATCGTCCTTCACTTTAATAACTGTTAACACTGGTCCAAATATTTCTTCTTGTGCTAATTTGTGATGATTGTCTGGCACAGCAATTAATGTCGGCTCAAAGAAGAACCCTTTATCTAATCCATTTTCAGTTAAGCGATGACCGCCTGCTAAAATTTGTGCATCTGATTCTTTTGCTGCATCAATATATGATTGAATTTTATCTAATTGATCCTTACCAGTTTGACTACCCATTTGTGTAGCTTCATCTTGTGGGTCTCCAACTTCAATATTTGAAAATGCCTCTTGTAAACGTGGCACCAATTGATTATAAATTTTTTCATGAACTAATAATCGAGAACCTGCACTACATACTTCACCTTGGTTGAATAAAATACCTAACTGAATACCTTCAACTGCAATGTCTAAATTAGCATCATCTAATATGATATTGGCGCTTTTACCACCAAGCTCTAATGTAGCGGGTACTAGATGTTTTGCTGCAGCTTCGGCAACTTGATAACCTACATCAGTTGAGCCCGTAAATGATAATTTATCTACACCATCATGATTGAAAATTGCATTACCTGATTCTGAACCTTTACCCGTTAGTATATTGACAACACCTTTAGGTAATACCTCTTGGAAAATTTTAGCAACTTCCAATAAACTTAATGGTGTTGAAGACGAAGGTTGAATCACAATTGTATTACCTGCAGCAATGGCTGGCGCAATCTTCCATGCAGCTAATAGCATTGGGAAGTTCCAAGCAACAACAGCACCTACGACGCCAATCGGCTCATGTCGTACGATACTCATTGTGTCTTTATCGATATCATTCACTGTACCTTCTTCTGTTTCAATAACACTTGCGAAATAATGGAAATGTCTTGCAGCAAATGGAATATCAATTGCTGTTGTCTCACGAATCGGTTTACCATTATTTAATGTTTCAATCATTGCAATTTTATCTTTTTGTGCCATTAATTTATCACCAATATCACGCAACATTTGTGCACGTTCTGATTTAGAAGTTAATGACCATGATTCAAATGCCTCTTGCGCCACTTTGACTGCATGATCGACATCTTTATCTTTTGCTCTTGTAATATGTGATAGTGTTTCTCCAGTTGCTGGATTAGTCACTTCGATTGTTTCGTCACTGCTACCTTTAACAAATTCCCCATTGATAAATAAACCATAATTCTCTGCAATATAATCTCGAACGTTTACTGCCATATTATCTCTCCTTTGTTTATTGGCTATAATATAAATCTCTTAGCATCATATTTAATAATGCTTTTAAACGATATGATTCACATTATATAGTAAGCGTTTACATTTTATAAAATAATCAGCTCACAGAAGTCTCATTTTTAAAACTTTTGCGTCGTTTTTGCACATAAAAATAATCTTATTTTCGAAAACATATTGCACTTTTCAAAAATAAAACACATAATATAACTATAATACTTGAGAATAATTCTCATTAAATAGTTTGGTTGTTATGAAAGTCGCGCTTAAAATGCGTTAATGGGACAAGAATAATTCAACAACGTTTCATTTTACTGAGTCATTGCACTTATCATACACATTATATTTAGCATGAGTTATATTACTAAAACAATATTACATGCGCATTAGTACTAGAATGGAGTTTTTTCAATGCGACTTATTTTAATCGTCATTGGCTTAATATTTACAGCGCTTGGTATTGCAGGTGCCGTATTACCTTTACTGCCAACGACCCCTTTTTTACTCGTAGCAGTTTTTTGTTTTGCTCGAAGTTCAGATCGCTTTTACAATTGGCTTATTAATCAAAAAATTTATAAAGAATATGTAGAAAACTTTTATTTACATCGAGGCTACACGCTACAACAGAAAATTAAAATTTTAATTAGCTTATACATTGTAATAGGTTTTTCAATTTATATGGTGGATGTTCTTGCAGTACGTATAGGATTAATCATAATGGTTATCATACAAACCGCTGTACTCTTTACATTTGTAAAAACATTACCCAAATCAAATCATAAAATAGAGGAGTGATTGCCCATGTTTATGGCAGAAAATAGATTACAATTACAAAAAGGCAGTGCGGAAGAAACGATTGAACGTTTTTACAATAGACAAGGCATTGAAACTATTGAAGGCTTCCAACAAATGTTTGTCACTAAAACATTAAATACTGAGGATACAGACGAAGTTAAAATCTTAACTATTTGGGAATCTGAAGATAGCTTTAATAATTGGTTGAATTCCGATGTATTTAAAGAAGCTCATAAAAATGTACGTTTAAAAAGTGATGACGATGGACAGCAAAGTCCAATATTATCAAATAAAGTATTCAAATATGATATTGGCTACCACTATCAAAAATAAATATATTAAAAACCCCTAGTCACCGCTGGTTGTCTAAACCAACTTCATGATTAGGGGTTTTTTATTATTTGTGACGTAAAGGTACGAATTCATCCGGCTTTTCTGAGCGCAATCCAAAATAATATTCTATTGCTTCACAAATACGTCGTGATGCTTGTCCATCACCATATGGGTTATTCGCTTGACTCATACGTTGATACGCTTCATCATCCTCAATCAATTGTTTCACATTTCGAACAATATTGTCATAATCTGTGCCAATTACTCTCGATGTTCCCGCCTCAACGCCTTCGGGACGCTCTGTATGATTCCTTAATACCAACACAGGTTTTCCAAATGTAGGAGCCTCCTCTTGAATACCACCAGAATCTGTCAGCACGAGGTACGATTGATTTGTAAAATTATGGAACTCAATCGCATCTAATGGCTCAATTAATTCAATCCGATTTCTCCCAGATAAATATTTTTCGGCAATCGCTCTTACCTTTGGATTACGATGCATTGGATAAATGAAGACAACATCTTTATATTCATCTGCCAAATCTCTTACTGCTTTAAAAATCTGATGCATCGGTTCCCCAATATTTTCACGACGATGCGCTGTTAGTAAAATAACTTTCTTGCCTTTATGTTTATTAATAATCGTTGAAACAAAATCATTTTGAACTGTTGTTGACAATGCGTCAATAACTGTATTTCCAGTAATAAAGATACGCTCTTTGTCTTTGTTTTCAAAAAGTAAATTTTTAGCTGCAATTACTGTTGGCGCAAAATTCAATTCAGCAATATTACTTACCATGACTCGATTTAACTCTTCAGGAAATGGTGAGTATTTCTGATGTGTTCGAAGTCCAGCTTCTACATGTCCTACCGGAATTTGATGATAAAATGCTGCCAAACTTCCTACAAAAGTCGTTGTAGTATCACCATGTACTAAAATCATATCCGGTTGTTCCTCATTAATGATGCTATCAAGTTTAGCAAGCGCATTCGCCGTAAGGCCTGCTAATGTTTGTTGATCTTGCATAATATTTAAATCATGATCAGCTTGAATATCAAATATACTTAACACACTATCTAACATATCTCTATGTTGTGCTGTAATCACAATGTTCGCTTCAAAGTTCCCATTATGATCAATTTCTTTTACTAATGGTGCCATTTTTATTGCTTCGGGTCTCGTACCGAAAATAACCATAATTTTTTTCATAACATTATCCTCTCTGAAGTTCAAACACATGACAGCTTATCTTTCCTTAATCATGTATGCCCTAGTTTGACACATTTTATTTGTCGATAAAATTAAATATATTGCCATAATTATAATACGATACATCTTCAAATGATGATTTCACAACATTTTTTGTATCAAAAATCACTTTATGCTTCATTTTATCAAAATGACTGTCCGATAAATTTTTAAATTCTGAGTGGTCACTTAAAATCAATACTAGCGATGCGTCTTTGACAGCATGTGACATATCATGTTCCACAAAATCTAATTCAACATGTGGATCATAAGCACATACTTCTATGTCTGGTTCTTGATTTAATAGCTCATAAATATCAAATGCTGGCGATTCTCTTATATCATCAACATCACCTTTATAAGTTAAACCAAAGACTGTGACTTTATTCCCGCTCAACGCTTTGATGATTTGCTTCGTTGTATCAACAACATAGGCCGGCATTGAATTATTAATTTCACGTCCAGTTTGAATTAACTTTGCATTTTCAGGGTCTTTAGCAATAATAAAGTACGGATCAACAGCTAAACAATGACCGCCTACACCTGGACCAGGTTGATGGATATTAACACGCGGATGTTTGTTTGCCATTTCAATCACATCTAATACATTAATATTTAAGTTGTTGCAAATTTTTGTTAATTCATTAGCTAAAGCAATGTTCACGTCTCTATATGTGTTTTCCATTAGCTTACTCATTTCAGCAGTACGTGCATCTGTTTCAATCATTTCTCCCTGAACGAATGTGCGATAGACACATTTACCCGCTTCAATACAAGCTTTAGTCACACCGCCAATGATACGATTGTTATGAACTAATTCTTCTAAAATTTTTCCTGGCAGTACACGTTCTGGACAATGCACTAAATAAATATCTTCACCTATTGTAAATCCTAAATTTTCGATGACTGGTTTTACAAAATCATCCATCGTTTTAGGCGCAATTGTCGACTCTACAATAATAGTATTTCCTTTTTCTAAAAATGATAAAATACTATCTAATGCACGCATAACTAGCGAAATGTCACATGACCGGTACTGATCATCATTATTCGGCGTCGGAACGGCAATGATAAAAACATCAGATGCTTCTGGCGTTGTAGATACCTTCAATTTTCCCGATGACAGTACCTCTTCATAAACCTCTTGTAATCCAGGTTCTTCAATACTAATTTGACCACTTTGTAACTTATCAATCGTTTGCTGATTAATATCAACACCAAGCACATCGACGCCATGTTTTGCAAACATAATTGATGTTGGTAAACCAATATAACCTAAGCCAACTACTGTTAACTTCATACTATAACCTCCAAATAAAACGATTTGTATGTTGATTTTATTTAATAGATGACTTATGCCTTATCTTTGGTTGTCGTTTCATCCATGATGTCCGCAATAACAAGTGACATTTTTCCAGGAATAACTTCAAGTGCATTATTATTATCATATAACGTATTGCTGTATATTAAATTGCCAAATAATTTTCTAAAGACCGACAACTTATTAAAATACTTATTTAACACTGAAGGCATGTTGATCAATACCGTTTTACGATGTGATTGGCGACGTATTTCATACATTACTGACGATGTATCAAAGTAAAAACTATCTTGAGGATGATACACGCCTGTCACTTCTAATGATATTAATTGATCAATAAATGCTGTCAGATGTGTAATATATAATGCACTGCGCTGATTGTTAATATTGGGAATGATTGGCAGTCGCTTTGACAATTGCATTAACCGTTGGAAATTTCCTGGGCAATGTGCACCATAAATCATTGGTGGTCTCACAATTGCTACTTTAAACGAATCACTAATCAACTCTTGTAATGCTTGTTCAGCGAACTTTTTGGAAATACCATAGTTGGTCGTAGGGTTCATTGGTGTTTGTGTATCAATTTGATCTGATTTACCAACCTGACCTTCTTTTCCATAAACTGCCATAGTACTCATAAAAATAAATTGTTTAACGTCTTCAGCTTTAGCCTTTTGTGCCAATTGTTTCGTCAGCAACATATTCACTTGCATATAATCAGATAGCCTTGCTTGAGGTGAATTGTTGTGAACCAAAGCTGCTGTATGAATTAAAACATCATAATCTTTGAACGAGGTCGACTTCCATAATTGATTCCTAACATTAATTTGATCTACTTGATGTCCTTGTTCAATAAGCTTATCTTTTAAAGCATTACCGATATATCCATGTACGCCTGTAATTAAAATATTTTTTCTCATTAGTGATGCACACCTTCTGAAGTAACGATATTTTTAATTGTTTTATATATGATATACATATCAAGCATCATAGATTGATGTGTTAAGTAATAATGATCATACGCTACTTTTTGATCATCAGTGATATCATCTCTCCCCATCACTTGAGCTAGTCCTGTCACACCTGGTCTAATCGTATGCACGTTCGCTTTTGTACGTTTTTCGATTAATTCGTATTGATTATAAAGCGCTGGTCTAGGACCTACAATTGACATTTCTCCTTTTAAAACATTCAATAATTGTGGCAATTCATCAATAGAGGTCTTACGAATGACCTTCCCTGTCTTTGTTATATACGATGTTGAATCCATTAAATCAGTTGCAACATTAGGTGTGTCTATTTTCATTGATCTAAACTTATAAATATTAAACAATTCATTATTAATCGTCGGTCTTTTTTGTTTGAAAATGGCTGGTCCAGGTGATTCCATTTTAATTAGTAATGCTGTAATTAACAGAATCGGACTTAAAACTACTAAACCATATATTGAACTCACTACATCGAATAATCGCTTCATAATTATCTCCTCACTTCAACAGATTGTAATACTTCATAGTATTAATTTCTCTCGTATATTTATCTTTAAACAGTTGATGTGCGCGCTCACCCATCTCGTGCAATTCCTTACTCGAGTGAGTGTTGATGAAGTTATAAATGGCATGTGCATCGCCATTATCAATTTGGATACCCGCATCATATTGTTCAACATGTTGAACGATATCAGATTGCTTATCCATGATGAGTACCAACGCTTTCTTAGCTGCAAGATAGCCATAATTCTTGCTCGGCACGCCTAAACCGACGCCTTCTTTAATCAGCGATGCAATACATACATCCGCAATTTTTAATACGTCAGCATAGTCTGTACCTGTTAAAAACTCAAACATTTTAACATTTTCAATACGATGGTCTTCTATTGCCGTTTTGACATCTGCAAATTTCTTACCATGACCACAAAGTATTGTTAACGTTTGAGGCTGATCCTTATTTAATTTTAAAAATGAGATAAGTGTCTCCATATCCTGTAACTGCCCCATATTACCGCTATACAATAAAATTTTGTCGTATTGCTCACGGTAAGCTTTAAATGTGTCATTATAGATACGATTGTCTTGTAATTGACGCATGTCATACCAGTTAGGAATCACATGGATATTGTCAGCATTTTTAGAAATTTGATGATTTAGTAAGTAGTTTTTCATTTCCGTACCAAGGACAATGACATTTTCAGCATTCTTGTAGACATGTCTATTAATGTAACGCATCAGCTTATCAATCATGCTACCTGGACGAGTTGCACCTGTCTTAATCGCATTATCAGGTGCTATATCATACACTACAAAAGAATATTTTTTCTTAAGCAGTCTGTGTAAAACGTCTGGTATTAATGGCAAGATTGGTGGATTAGAGTAAACAAGAATCTGATCATATTTCAACATTTTAGGTATATTAATCACGAATTTTGAAAATAAACTAAAGAAATTGATGATCCTTCCAACCTTACTTTTGTTATTAAACCTCGAATACTTGAGACGTCGAATGCGAATACCACGATGCATCTCGGTTTTAGAAACCTGTTTATGATTACTATATTCATATGGCCATCCACACATGACATCGACATTAATGTGATTCGCAATTAAATCTTCCGCCAATTGAGTTGGTAACGTCGCAGAAGATACATATTCCGGATAAAAATACTGACATAAAATCAAAATCTTTTTTTCACTCATCTAATCGACGTCCTTTTTATTAATGAATTTAGACTTTAAACCTATAATATTTAAAATCACATACTTAATAATGTTGCTGAACAGCGTTGTCCAAAAGAATCCATTTAGACCAAACGCAATTGTCATTAAAATAGTTATGAATATAAATGTAATCGTGTGAAGCGTCATATAATTCGCTTGTAATGTTATTGATGCGTGTTTTGTATTTAAAGTTTGGATCATAATACTCACTGCATTGAATAAAACACCTATATTACCTAAAATAATAAACTTCGAATATAAACTTGAATCAATGTTATACAGTAAAGAGACAATAATTAATGTAATTGGATAACATATAATCATGACTAAACATAGTGCAGCTATAGCAAATAGATTAGTTTTCAAATATTGCTTCTTTATATTGTCGCTTTCATTTACAGAAATATATGAAAGTACTACATTATTAATCGGATACAGAAATGTAGCTAACATTTTCCCAATAAATGTTGAAAGAAATGATATAGTTACAGCTGTTCCACCTATAATTGGTAATAAGATTAATCTATCTAAGTAGAGATTCAAATTATTAAGGCTATTTGTACTCAGTAGCATCACATAATCTTTGACCACATTATTATCTTCACTTTGATACTCGCCTATAGTTAATCCCCGTAATTTAACCAATGTATATATCGTTGCAAACAATTCACTGGTAATAAAACAAACAATCCAGTTTTGGATTAAATAATATAGAAATAGTCCTATCAGCAAACCTAAAAATTGAATAAGAGCAATATACAAAATCTGATTATATTTTAAAGTCATCCTAAAAAATACATTCAGATAAATCCTTAAACACATTAAAATATTAAGTAGAATTAAAAAGATAATATCGATGGTGTTCAAATTAAAAAAGTAAAGAAATACAATAATTAAAGCTATACTCTCAATCAGAATTGAAATTAAAAGTATCGACACAAATTTCCAGTAGTAATGATTGGATTTGTATAGATTCATATTAATTAATCGTATATTGTTAAGCGTATTGCCTAATACAACACTCGTGATTGTTATTATTGTATAAATCGTTAAAATAGAACCAAACGCTTCATTACCTACTCGTTGATTAATAATTGGATAAGCTAAAAATTGTAATCCTAAAGCTATAAGCAACGTACCAATTATTGTCTTTACGCTATCCATAATAAAAACTTTCTTAACCATGATGACGCCGTCCTTTTGTAATAAAATAGAACAACACAAACCAAAATTCACTTACAACTAAATAATTTGAACTAAACATTAATAATGTGATTGGATAGATTGCTATAAACATAACGAGTAAATCTATAGTGTTTGGATCATAGTTCCTAATCATTTTATAAACTAGTAGCAAAATGCAAATCATTATGATAAAAAACCCTAATAAGCCAAATGATAGAATCAACTCAATAATGATGTTATGTGGTATATTTCCGATTAGTTTATAATAGTTAAATGGCCCATAGCCTAATAACGGACTTTGTTGAATAAAGTAAATACCTTTTTCATAAATCGGTCCTCTTCCAGAAGTACCTTCTAAATTAAGTGTTCCACCTTGTAGATATGAAAATGTTCTAGTATTCGAACCTTTTGTAAAAAGAAAGTAAATCAATACACTAGATATGCTTAATGCAAAAATATACATAATGCTTTTTACTGCAATAGGTATTCCTCTTTTAAACGTAATAAGTATAAATGCAAATAAGCCGTAAAGAATTAATAAAATAGCACCTCCACGCCCTCCTGGTATAAACACAATAGGGATATCAATTATTGTAAATAGAACATATATCCACTTATGTTTCACTGAACCTTTCATAATGAAATAAATGCCTAATCCGGCAGTAAATGCTGAAAGGTACGAAGCGTTTTGATAGTTCATAAGTCCAAAATTGATATAGCTAGGTATCTCACCTGTAAGTTTTGGTATTAAAATTACAAAAATAAATGAAATAGAAAATATGAAAAATACTAATTTAAAAAATCTTTCTACCGTAGCCTTGTTTATATATTTAATATAAATACCACTAATTGCCGCTGGAACTGCCCATGTTAAAAAGAATAGAATATTATTTTTAGCTAGTTTCTCTTCCTTATCTGGTGAAAAATAATAAAAAGCTAGATAAAGCAAACATATAGCAATTAATAATATTAACCCTCGCGGAATTTCTTGCGTGACAATTATCTTATAAATAGCAAACACCGTAGTAATTAATGCTATACCAACCATGGTTGAGTAATACACCGGCTCTATAGGGAACCCTAATACTTCTTTAGTAAATGTAGAGATTACTATAAATATGTTCATGCTGATAATTGCACAAAGTACAAAAAATTTCATAGTTTACCTCTCTTTAAAATTTATATAATTCTACTAATCGTTCACTTTCTATTTGCCAATTCAAAATTTTAGACGCCTTAATTGCATTTTGACGTAAATGATTAAACAAATCGTGATTATCTCTTAATTTTCTAACCGCCTTTTCAATTTCTAACGGCGTAACTTCCTTTAAAACAATGCCAAATTTATATTTTTCATTGAGATAAATATGCTCTTTGACAGGAGATAAAATTACTGGTAAACCAGCATGTATACATTCAAAAATTTTATTAGATACTGTATATTCAAAATTAATAGATACAGGTTTCGTCAAGATAACACCAACATTACTTTCTGCTAACTTATCAACCAATTCTTTTACTTCAACTGGTTTATCCAACCTAATATTTTCCGAGTTATAACTAATCAGTTCTTTTATCACTTCTTCATGCGGACCAAACCCTCGAATTATGAATGAAGGAGCATTTTGTTTAAAAGCTGATGAAGCAATAATAAACTCTTCATATCCTCTGTCCATTACAATTTGACCTTGATATACAATTTCTTTAAAGTTTTCGATTTCTTTAAATTCTCTGCTATCATTTAAAATAGGTGCATTCGTAATAACATTCGCTTCCTTCTTATATCCTTTAGATTGATAATATTCTTTTGCTGCATGACTTACTGTTACGAAGGCATTAACACGATGTTTTACTATGTGTTTTTCTATACTTTCTACAAACTTTGAAATAAGTGGAACTTTATTAATAAAGGCATTTTTCGCATATATTTCATGCGCATCATAAACAATATTAGCTTTTTTATAATTGCTTAAATAGACCATTAATAATACGTCGAAATCATTTGCATGAATCACGTCAGGTTTATAAGCTTTAATTTCTCGGATAACACCTGTTGCAAATCTTATACGCTTAATTAATTTAGAAAGAATATTTTTTGGATCTACCTTGCTACCTAACAAACGATAATTACAATCTAAATTTTCCAATCGCTTATTAGTAGCTTGTGAATTATTCATTCCAACAATTTTATAATCATCCGTAACGTCTTTAATTGTTTCTATTTGTTTAAGTACCCTTGGGTCTTGAACAATATTACTCGATACAATATTTAAAATTCTCATATCATTAAGTATCCTTTTTATTTAAATATTCAACCGAAAATCCTTTTAGTTTATCAGGCGTTTTCTCCCACCACTTGCTTTCCAAAAGTTTTTCAATTGTTTTATTGTCAAATCGCTTCTTAATCACTTTTGCAGGAACCCCACCAACAACCTCATATGCTCCTACATTTTTAGTAACAACTGAGCCGGCTGCTATGACTGCACCAGTATTTATTGTTAAACCATCCATAATAATTACATTTGCACCAATCCACACATCATTTTTAATTGTTGTACGGCTTGGTTGGTCATTAAAGTCTATAAACTTTTGCTTTATGTTAAATGGATTATTATTAGAATAAAAAATCGGTGATGAGCTAAAAAAGTGTGTAGGATGTTTTCCTAACCCAATTTTTACATCCGAAGATATCGAACAATATCTTCCTACTTCTACATTATTAAAATCACTACCAAATCCAATATAACTGTATTCACCAATGTGAGAATTCCTGATTTTACACCATCTATCTATATAGTTATTGCCATCAAATTTTGAGTTTGTAATATACGCCAAGCGATGAATCTTAACATTCGATTCTTTAGAGGACTGGTTTTTCAGCAAACCAATTATCTTTTCAATCGCTATCCTCATCGTCATTTCCTCCAAGTATTTCGATTGATAATATCTTTATAACTTTGAATAATTTTAACTACCTTTGTCGAAACGTTAGTGTCTTTATAATCAATAGCATCAATCATCGGTTCGTTATTGTTTTGCATCTCTCTTGCTAGTTCAACGGATTGGATTAGATTGTTATAGGTAATACCACCTACAATAACCGTACCTTTATCTAGTACTTCCGGTCTTTCTGTGGAAGTTCGAATAAGGACACCAGGGAACTTCAAAATAGACGACTCTTCTGACAATGTTCCACTATCTGATAGCACAACAAATGCATCTTTTTGCAATGCATTATAATCAAAGAAACCAAATGGCTTTAACTTTTTAACTAATGGATCAAATTCAAATTTACTTTCTTCAATTTTCTTCCAACTTCTTGGATGCGTTGAATAAATCACAGGCATTTTATACTTTTTGGCAATATCATTTATCGCATTCATTAATGATTTAAAATTCTTTTCATTATCGATATTCTCTTCTCTATGCGCAGATACTAAAATGTATTGTTGCGGTTCTAATCCTAGTTTATTTAAAACGTCACTGTGATTAATTTTATCTCGATGCGCTTCTATCACTTCTGTCATCGGTGATCCTGTCACAAAGATATTCGCTTTATTGAAGCCTTCATCTAATAAATAACGTCTGCTATGTTCCGTATAAGGTAGATTCACATCACTGACATGGTCAACAATTTTACGATTGATTTCTTCAGGTACATTCTGATCAAAGCATCTATTACCCGCTTCCATGTGGAACACAGGAATCTTTAATCGTTTAGCAGATACTGCTGCTAAACAACTATTTGTATCACCAAGAATTAAAAGTGCATCTGGTTGTTCGCGTAATAAAACGTCATATGTCTTCGCAATAATATTCCCCATCGTTTCTCCAAGGTTACTTCCAACTGCCTCTAAGTAGTGGTCCGGTTGTCTCAATTCCAAATCATCAAAGAAAATTTGATTCAATGTATAATCATAATTTTGACCAGTGTGTACTAATATCTGATTAAAATATTGATCACATGCTTTAATCGTTGATGATAAACGAATGATTTCAGGCCTTGTACCAACTATTGTCATTAATTTTAGTTTTTCCATGCGCTATACCTCCAAGAAATACGTATCTGGCTGATTTGGATCAAACATTTCATTCACCCACATAATAGTTACCATATCTGTGTCACCTAAATTTTCAATATTATGTGTGTATCCTACTGGTATGTCTACAACTTCTAATTTGTCGCCAGAAACGTAATACTCAATGATTTCATCATCATTAACATGTCTAAAACGAATTACCCCTTTACCTGATACGACTAGAAATTTTTCGTTTTTAGTATGATGCCAGTGATTACCTTTAGTAATACCTGGCTTAGAAATATTTACAGAAACTTGACCACGATCCGGTGTTTTTATAAATTCTGTAAAAGAACCCCTATCATCCACATTCATAAGTAAGGGATAACTAAAGTCTGTACTAGGTAGATAGCTTAAATACGTACTATACAAATCTTTTTCAAACAAGTTATCTAATTTCGGCAATGTTCGATCGAGACGTGACTGTTTGAACTTGTATAATAAATCTACAATTTCTCCCAATGTCACTTTAAATACGTTTGGTACTGTAGGTACACCATTTTCAATCGTTGGAGTTCCTTCAATAGCACGCTTTATTTCAGCGACGATATCATCCACGTAGTTTAGCGTTAGTTCAACATTCCGATCATTAACTTGAATCTCTTCGTTACGTGCAATTTTGTAACAAAATGTTGCTATCACTGAGTTATAATTCGGCTTACACCACTTGCCGAATAAATTTGGCCAGCGATAAATATAAACCGTATTGCCATACTCTTCGGCATACTCTCTTAATAGCTGTTCCCCTTGCAACTTACTCTCACCATAAGGATTATCTTGTGTTGCTTGTATTGAAGACGATAATAATATCGCCGGCTTTTTCGTATTTCTAGTTAATATATCAAGTACATGATCTAAATAACTCACGTTTCCTAAGCTGAATTCTTTGTCATGTTCAGGTCGATTAACACCCGCTAAATGCACGACAAAGTCTGCTTTCAACAATGCTGACTCTAATTCTTCCTCTTTAGTTTGTCGATGTACTTCGAAAATATGATGATCTGTCGTTGATGTTAAATCTGCTTTCAAGTTTTTTCCTACAAAACCTTTTGCTCCTGTAATTACAATATTCAACGTCAATCTCTCCTATCTCATTGAAGCTTTATAATCATTCAATTCGTTTCTAACATATTCTAGTGTTAAAAGTTTTTCTTTTATCTCTTCCACCGTTAAAATATGTGTATTATCGGAGTTATATTCATAAGATTGCGTAATCTTTTCGTTACCGGTTTCAACATAATTACTATAATTTAAATCTCTGGAGTCTGCCGGCACTCTAAAATAATCACCCATATCTTCACATTGTGCGTATTCTTCTCTCGTCAACAATGTTTCTGCTTTTTTCTCTCCATGTCGCGTACCAATGATTTCAATTGCATTATCAGCTTCAAACAATTCTAATAATGCGGTCGCAAGATCCCCTACCGTTGAGCTTGGTGCTTTTTGAACCATAATATCTCCTGTCTCTGCATGCTTAAATGCATGAACAACTAGTTCTACCGCATCTTCTAAGCTCATTAAAAATCTTGTCATATCAGGATCTGTAATCGTTAAAGGTTCTCCAGCTTTGATTTTGTCGATAAACAAAGGTATTACTGATCCTCTTGAAGCCATCACATTACCGTATCTTGTACCACAAATAAGCGTTTGTTCACTACGAATATTTCTTGATTTGGCTACGAATACTTTTTCCATCATTGCTTTTGAAATACCCATAGCATTAATAGGATACGCTGCCTTATCTGTAGATAAACATATGACTTTTTTAACATTTTGATGAATAGCACTTTGTAAGACATTTTCTGTACCAATAATATTTGTCTTCACTGCCTCAACTGGAAAGAATTCACATGACGGCACTTGTTTTAAAGCTGCTGCATGGAATACGTAATCAACATCTCGCATTGCTGTTTCTACACTTTGACTATCACGCACATCACCAATGTAGAACTTTAATTTTGAATTATTATATTTTTTTCGAATGTCATCTTGCTTTTTCTCATCGCGTGAAAAAATACGAATTTCTTTAATATTAGAATCTAAAAACCGTTTCATAACAGCATTACCGAATGATCCTGTGCCCCCAGTAATTAATAAAATTTTGTCATCGAACATAATTATCTCCCTTTTTGCCATTGCCATAGTTAATAATTTTTTCTTTACTAAAGTCATTGACGATGTCTTGAATAATCGCTTCAACTTCATTACATTTCATATGTTGTACTTTGCCACGATATATTTTTTCAAATACTTGTTCAGGATGAACCTCATCTTTATTCATAAGCTCTTCAAACATTTTTTCGCCGGGTCTAATCCCTGTATAAGTAATGCGTATGTCGTCTTCTTTTTTACCACTTAGCTTAATTAAATTACGTGCCAAATCTACAATTTTCACTGGTTCTCCCATATCTAGCACAAATACTTCGCCACCTTCTGCTAATGCCCCTGCCTGCAAAACTAGTCTAGAAGCTTCAGGAATTGTCATAAAGTAACGTGTCATTTCAGGATGTGTCACAGTAACTGGCCCACCTTCTTCAATTTGACTTTTGAAAAGTGGAATCACAGATCCTCTCGATCCAAGTACATTACCAAATCTCACTGCAACAAAATTTGTTCGATGCGTTTCATCATTTAAACTTTGAATAATCATTTCTGCAATTCGCTTTGAAGCGCCCATGACATTAGGCGGATTAACGGCTTTATCCGTAGAAATCATAACGAATTTCTTTACCTCTGCATTTTTAGCAGCTTCAGCAGTATTTTTCGTACCTAAAATATTATTACGTACTGCTTCTTCAGGGTTGTCTTCCATTAACGGCACGTGCTTGTGTGCTGCTGCATGATAAACTGCGTATGGTTTATACATTTCCATAATTTCAAACATACGCGCTCTATTTTGCACATCCGCTATAATAGGAACGATATCAACATTTTTTCCGAAGCGATTTCGCAATTCACGATTGATTAAATAAATACTGTTTTCACCATGGCCAAGTAGAATAATACGTTCTGGATAGAAATTACAAACTTGTCTACAAATTTCTGATCCTATTGAACCACCTGCACCCGTAACTAAAATAGTTTTATTCGTCAATTCATTTGATATCATATCCATATCTAATTCAACAGGATCTCTGCCTAGTAAATCTTCTACTTCAACTTTTTTAAGTTGGTTCACTTCTAACTCACCAGACATGACGTCTTCTATATTTGGCATTTTCAATAACTCAACGCCATCCATATGGCAAATATTATTAATTTCTTTCAAACGCTCTTGACCAATAGTTGGAATTGCAATGATGATTTTTTTAATCTTATATTTCCTCACTAGTTCTGGAATATCTGCAATTTTACCTTGGACTTTTACACCCTCAGTAATTGTGATATTGCGTTTATGTTCGTCATCATCGACTGCTAATACCGGTTCAAGTTTCATTTCGTCACTTTTCAACATTTGTCTAATCAGCATTGAACCTGCTTGACCAGCACCAACAACTAAAGTTGGCTTCTTATTAAATGACTTACCTCCAAGGTATTTCCGATAAATACGCCAAAATAACCTTGAGCCACCTATTAAAATCAAGTGCATCATCCAAGTAATTAAATACAATCTAAAAAACGGTCTATTGCCTGTAACAATTGTCACGACCACCATCGTAATAACGATAGATGTCGTCACAGCTTTAACAATTAAAATCAATTCACTCACACTGGCATATTCCCACGCTCGATGATACATATTAAAAATAAATGCTGAAATATGATGCGATATGAATAGTGATATAGCTGCCAATATTAATAATTTGACAGAATATGTTTTGAAATACGGTTCTAAAATGTAATAACTTACGAATACTGAAAATGTCACTATCAGTGAATCGATTAATGCTAGTATTAAAAGCCGCAATTTCACAGATAAATGTGCCATAAAACCCCTCATTTGCTGTTTATAACCCAAACCATCTTTTCTGTTTATAATCTTGTTGTGGCATTCGTTTAGGAATTTTTTTATCATCAACAACTAACTTCGCATTACTAATAAATCCGTTCATATCTTCATAATAATCACGTAATTTCTTATCATTAAATAAGTCTTTCATTAAGAACGGTCTGATTTCTGTGTTATGCGCATCTGAACCGATGAAATGTGTCAGATTGTTTTCAATCATTTGAATTGCTAATTTTCTAATTTTTTTACCGGAAATACCCGCTAATGACGCCGTTGTCACTTGACTTAAAGCACCTTTGTTAATTAAATCGTATAGTATGTCAAGGTTTTGACTTATTGCTTTATTCCGCTCTGGATGTGCAATAATCGGTACAAAGCCTTTACTCTGTAATTCGAAAAATAATTGATCAGTATAGTGTGGAACTTCATTTGATGGAAATTCTATTAGTAAATAGCGTGAATCATTAATACCGGTAATAACTTTTCGATCAATATCATTAAGAATTTGATCGGTAATTCTTATTTCCTGACCATAATAAAACTTTAGATTTAGTGCTTGTACTTCCTCTAAGCTTTCAATATGGTTTAAACATGATTTCACTTTTTCTATAGGTGTGGTATATCGAGGATGTAAGTGATGTGATGTTACAATGATTTCTGTAACACCTTGTGTTGTCGCTTGTTTTAAAAGATCCAGCATCTCTGTTTCATTTGTCGGACCGTCATCGATATTAGGCAATATATGGTTATGAATATCAATCATACTTATTCATCTCCATAATAGTGATAATAACTAGAAGATTTATCGACCTTTGTCTTGTTCAAAATGACACCTAGAATGTTACTGCCTGCTTTTTCCATAAGTGCTTTTGCTTTTTTAACTTCATTTTTATCATTTTTTTCACTATCAATTACTAACAGACTATCTTTAATAGCACGCGCATATAGTTGTGCATCAGTCACAGTATTAACTGGCGGTGTATCGACAATAATAATGTCGTAACGTTTATTAAACAGATCAACTAATTCTTTGAACCTTTCAGACCCAATTAACTCAGATGGATTTGGAGGTACAGGGCCAGCTGTTAGCAAATCTAAACTTTCAATTTCTGTCGACGTAATTGCTTCTGACATAGTCGTTCGACCAATGATTAAGCTTGATAGTCCATTATTATTTTGCTCATTAAAAATATAGTTTTGTGTTGGCTTACGCATATCGCCATCAATAACTAATGTCTTATAGCCTGCTTGTGCATAAGTAATCGCTACATTCGATACAACTGTACTTTTACCTGCACCAGGCTTTTCAGAAGTAACCAATAAGCGCTTTACTTCACCATTTGCTTTTGAAAACATGATGTTTGAACGTATACCTCGAAACTTTTCACTAATTGTTGATTTTGGTTTTTCATACACAAATAGTGTTGTTGTCGTATTTTCCTTTTTTGACATAAGTAGCAACCATCCTTAATTAAATTTTTGAATTGAACCCAATACAGGCAATCCTAATTCTTTCTCTACATCTTCTTCATCTTTAATTCGCTTATCGAAAATTACTTTGAAGAAGATATATATAAGCGCGACAACTAATCCTAAAAAGAATGCACCGATTAGATTCACTACAGTTTTTGGTGCGACTTTAACTGCTGTACCGTCTGCTTTAGATAAAATTGATACGTTATCCACACTCATAATCTTCGGAATTTGTTTACTTGTAACTTTAGCGAAGCTATTCGCAATTTTTTCCGAATCTTGTTTATGACCACTTTTAACTTGGATGTTGATAAGTTGCGTATTTTCTTGGTTTGTAATTGTCAACATACTCGACAATTTAGATGGTGAATACTTATCATTTAAGTCCTTTGACACCTCATCTAAAATTCTAGGACTTTTAACAATTTCTTTATACGTATTTACAAGTTGAATATTACTTTGAACCTCTTGTGCCATAAACTGAGGATTGTCACCCTTAGTTTGATTCACTAAGATTTGAGTATTAGCTTGATATTTAGGTGATAAGACGAAAAATGTAACAATAGCGCTAATAATTAAAAATAATAGCGGTAAAATAATTAAAATCTTCAAGTTTTTTTGTAATACTTCTTTAATTTTTGTTAATTCTAATGTACTTTCCATTATTTACCTCCCTTAAAAATTTTCATTAAAATTGGTATTATATATATAGTATTTACATATTACATATCGTTTAAACAATTAATTACTTTTAAACCGCATTATTTTAGACTTTTCATTTATATGAAATTAAAAATAATTATACTCTAAAGTAGTAATAGTTTGCGAAATGAGTATAAATCTTAATATTTTCTTTATTTAAAAAAATGATTGTCTAGTTTGTATCTCTCTGAAGATTTGGCAATAAATAAAAGCCGATAACCGTATAATGATTATCGACTTAAAGTTTATGTGGCATTTTTTACTTTTGTAATTTCAGGTGAGTTATATGATTATTATCAGATAGATTATTGCTTATAATCATATGATGTTTGAATGATATCTTTGATTTCACTAATTAGTGCTTCTTTAGGATTAGCAGTTGTACATTGATCTTCAAATGCGAGCTCTGCCATTCTATCAATTGACTCATTTAATTCTTCTTCAGACACACCTTGTGATTTCAAATTCATTTCAATTCCGACTGATTGACCTAATTCGTAGACAGCTTTAGCTAATGATTCTACGAGTGCTTCTGTCGTATTACCTTTTAATCCTAAGAATTTGGCAATATCTGCATAATCTGTATCTGCTCTGAAGAACTCATATTTAGGGAATAATGCATGTTTTTGCGGGTCTTTGGCATTATAACGGATAATATGCGGTAGTAATATCGCATTCGCTCTACCATGCGGAATACCATATTCGCCACCAATTTTATGTGCAATTGAGTGTGCAATACCTAAGAATGCATTTGCAAATGCCATACCAGCCAAAGTTGATGCGTTATGCATTTTCTCTCTTGAAACTTTATCACCCTTTTCAACAGATGATTTTAAATATTCGAACGTCAATTTAATCGCTTGTAGACTCAAACCTCTTGTGTAGTCTGAAGCCATTACAGATACATATGATTCCATTGCATGCGTTAGTACATCCATTCCTGTATCTGCTGTAACGCTTTTTGGCACACTCATCACAAATTGAGGGTCAATAATTGCAACATCAGGTGTTAAAGCAAAATCAGCCAACGGATATTTTACATTTGTTTCACTATCTGTGATAACTGCAAATGGTGTTACTTCTGAACCTGTACCTGATGTCGTAGGGATACAAATGAACGTCGCATTTTCAGGCATGCCTATTTTATAAGTACGTTTACCGATGTCTAGGAACTTTTGTTTAGCACCGAAGAATGATGTCTCAGGGTGTTCAAAGAACATCCACATTGCTTTTGCAGCATCCATCGCTGAACCACCACCAAGTGCAATGATTGTATCCGGTTGGAAATCAACCATCATTTCCAGACCTTTATATACTGTATTAGTTGATGGATTCGGTTCGACTTCGCTAAATATTTTAATTTGAGGCTGTTCCGTTCTTTGTCTTAATACATTCTCAACTGTTTTTGTATAACCGAATTCGACCATACCAGGGTCACAGACAATCATCACTTTTTCAATCTTGTCCATTGTTGTTAGACTCATGATTGCATTTTCTTCAAAATAAATTTGAGCAGGCACCTTGAAAATTTGAGTATTATTACGTCGTTTAGCAATCGTTTTAATGTTTAATAAATCTGTCGCACTAACATTATGTGAAATTGAGTTTCTACCGTACGAACCACAACCTAATGTTAAAGACGGAATCAATTCGTTATACATATCACCAATACCTCCAACCGCTGATGGTGTATTTACAAGTACACGACAAGCTTTCATTCTTAGTCCAAAATCTTTTTGTAATGTTTCATCTTCTGTATGGATAACGGCTGTGTGTCCTAATCCACCAAAATGTAGTGTGTCTTCACAAATTTGAAGTGCTTGTTTTGTAGATTGGGCTTTTACTAAGGCTAATACTGGAGATAATTTTTCACGAGATAACGGATAGTCTGAACCTACACCGCTAATTTCGGCTATGATAAGTTTTGTATTTTCGGGGACAGGTATACCTGCTAATTCAGCTATTTCAACTGCAGATTTACCGACAATATCAGGCTTAATACCTGTTTTTTGTTCATTCATAATTGCATTTTCTAAGCGTTGTAATTCATCTTTTTTAACAAAATATGCTTGATGTGCTTTAAATTCATTAGTAACATCTTTATAAATTTCTTTATCAATGACTACAACTTGTTCAGAAGCACAAATCATACCATTATCAAATGTTTTTGAACCAATGATATCATTTACTGCACGTTTAATGTGTGCTGTTTTTTCAATGTAAGACGGCACGTTACCTGGTCCCACACCTAATGCCGGTTTGCCAGTTGAATATGCAGACTTAACCATGCCCGAACCACCTGTTGCTAGAACTAATGCAATACCTTTGTGATTCATTAATTGTTTTGTTGCTTCGATAGAAGGCACTTCAATCCATTGAATAATATCTTTAGGTGCACCTGCCTTCATTGCCGCTTCTAATACAACTTCTGCTGCACGCTTCGACGATTCTTGTGCACTTGGATGGAATGCAAAAATGATTGGATTTCCTGTCTTAATTGCAATCATCGCTTTAAAAATAGTTGTCGACGTAGGATTTGTTGTTGGCGTAACACCACAAATAACACCAATTGGTTCCGCTACATACGTTAATCCTTTTTCTTTATCTTCACCAATAATCCCTACTGTCTTATTGTCTTTTATTGAATTCCATATATATTCAGAAGCGTATAAATTTTTAATCGCTTTATCTTCGTATATACCTCTTCCAGTTTCTTCATGTGCTAATTTTGCTAGCACCATATGTTGATCAACAGCTGCTAAGCTCATTTGATGAACAATATGATCAATTTCTTCTTGTGACTTTTTAGATAATGCTTCTAATGCTTTTTTCCCTTTGTCAGCTAGAGCATCAATCATAATTGCCACTTCTTGTTCTTTCGATCCACGATTTTCTTTTTCAGGTATAGTTAACATATACAACCACTCCTTTATACTTTGTGAATTATTTCACAAACATTATAGTACATGTCTCTCAGGATATAAAGAAAATTCTATACAAAAAAGTTTAATTTCGAATATTATTTGAACAAATATCAAATTTTAAAATAAATGTTTTCATGAAATCATTGTTATTTCGGTGTTTTTAGAATGATTTTATAATCATAATTTTTTCAATGACATAATTTTTTCATAATTATATATTTAATTCTGAATATTCTTTAATAGCCTAAAAAGCTTGTTATATCGCACAAAACACAACATTAAAAGGTCCTTGTCGCTACCTATCAACAGATGTTACACAAAAAAACCACCCGTGTGAACGGGTGGTTTGTTCTGCGGCTATAAGCCTTCCTTACTGGCCAGCCCTAAAAGGGCACTGACAAGTCAGCCAACTGCACTACTATTCCAGCAACCCTAAAGGTTTACTCTTTTTTCTTTCTTTTTTTATTTTTCTCTCCAGTGAAAGGATCTAAATATTCTTCCATTGAGATTTCGTCTGCAACGATATCCTCTTGTAATTGATTACGAATATAATTTTCAATCACTTTTTTATTTCCACCTACTGTATCCACATAAAATCCTTTACACCAAAACTTTCTATTTCCATATCTATACTTTAAGTTAGCATGTCTATCAAATATCATTAAATTACTTTTCCTTTTAAATAGCCAACAAATGATGATACCCCAAGTTTGGGTGGTATACTTACTAACATATGGATATGATCTTTACATACCTCTGCTTCAATTATCTCTACACCTTTTCTTTCATATAATTGACGTAATATAATCCCTATATCTTTTTTTATTTTTCCATATATCACTTGTCTTCTGTATTTAGGTGCAAAGACAATATGTTACTTACACTTCCATTTTGTATGTGCTAAACTGTTTGTGTCAGATGACATTAAATAGCATCTCCTCGTGTTGATTATTTTGGTTGGCTGACCAATATTTACTCTAACATGTAGAGATGCATTTTTTTGACAATGGTAGAACCTTTTCTGGGGAGTGGGACAGAATTGATATTTTCGCAAAATTTATTTCGCCGTCCCACCCCAACTTGTATTGTCTGTAGAATTTCTTTTCGAATTCTCTATGTTGGGGCCCCTGACTAGAATTGAAAAAGCTTATTACAAGCGCATTTTCGTTCAGTCAACTACTGCCAATATAACTTCGTAGATCATAGAAGATTGATTTATTTCCCAGCCTATTCTTTTCATAAAAAAAGACGGATTAATTATCCGTCTTTTTCTTATATCTTTTTATAATATTTAGCAAAGGTAATAATGATATTAATAATGTACAAAAAATATAAATCAAATCGACATCCTTATAAAACATCAGAACCACTAAAAACAAAAAAGCACAAAATAAAATTAAATTTAAAATAAACGACCACTTTTCAAAAAAATCTCTTTTCATATTTCCACCCCTAATTTTAATAAGCATTATTTTATATTCTCTTTTAAGTTTATTATTCAAAAGGAAAACAGAAATATCTTTCAATATTATTATAAACATTTCAACTACTTTTAAAAACCAACAAAAAAATACTTATTTTAAGTAGATGAGCATAAGTGAACATGTCCCCATTTTTTTGCAAAATTTTGCAAAAAATGAGTGGTTTGGCGGTGCCAAACATGTTCAAAACGTGGGGACAAAAAAGCATGATTGCACATAAATTGAACATAGTTCTTTAGTTATAATAATTAATTCAACCAAAAGTCGATTTGTTTTTGCAATTGGTTTTCATTTCCTCTTAAAGATATTTTCATTAAATCTGTCAAATCAATAGACGCTATATTTTTCAACTTATCTCTATATTTATTTTTAGTACGTCTTTCTAAATTTCCCCATTCCTCTTCTTCGTGAGTTAATAAATGAAGCATTGCTCGTTCTTGTATATTTTCAATCATTTTTAAATTCGGTTTTAAAATATGCAAATCATCAAAACAATCTTTCCAACAATCAACCATATCTCGTTTTAATTCAATTTCCACACGCCATAGAAATGTTGAATCAATTTCAACATCTGCATTATCTTTACGTTCTTGTTTTTATTATAAATCCGAATAAACCTATCACTATTACGCACACCAAAATATTTTGTTTCTGGTTTTACATTACGTCCATAAAATATAGTTTTCTTTGCCGACTTATCTGACAATGCATAATAGTCATTTAAATCAAATTCAAAATCAAAAGCCAAATCTAATCTCGTAAAACTAACATCGTCCAAATAACTGATGATATTTTGTTTTAACCAAAGCACTTCATCATGCGAAAGCTTATTAGGATTAAATTCAACGCGCATACTACGTCTATTCCAAAGAGTTGCTTTTATTTTGTCATATTCAATATAAACTTTTTCTTTAAGAGCTTTAGCTTTAAAGTTTGTTTGTAAAATATCCCAAAGCCGAACTTCAGGATTAGTACTCATAAAATGTGAAAGTCTCTCTGCGTTAGACATGCTAAGATTCCCAACAATCGTTATAGCGTCAAAAGACAATTTTGGAATAGCTAGTGACATCCTATGTCAATTTAACCGGCTATTACCGGATATTAGAGTATCCAGTTTTACACATGGATGAAACGAAATTCAAAACCCTAAAAAATATGTTCCACTAACAGCAAAAAAATACCATTATGTTCCTACTAAAAAACTAAAAATACTGGAGAACAAATGTCAGGATATAACTTAGGATACTATGTAATAAAAATTTACAATAAAAAAACAGGAAAACAAATTTCAAGTAAAAGAATACCCATACAAAGAGGATAAAATAAAAAACCTCGAACTGAAATGATGATCTTTTCAGCTCGAGGTTTAAATATTGGTGCCTTATTTATATAGATTCGTTATATTATATTCTCTATTTTCATTAACATAATCCTTAAAGAGTTTTAAATTAATACCTGCTAGATGATTCAAAAATGTTTCATCAACTTTTAAATAATTCAATAATTTTTGTGGTGTCAGTAAATTTCTATCAAAATACAACTTTAATAAACTATTCATTTTGACAGGACGTGACATTTCAATCACGTCGTCTAAAGATAATACTTTCTCGCTTTAAACAAAAACTTACCCGATTAAAATCAAGTAAGTTTTTCATATATCCGTCACTTTTCAACTTTAAAATCAACAACTTGCGGGATACGCATCAAATTATTATTTGATAAAAAATCAATAAGTAATTGTGCGCCTTCAACTTGAATATCTTTCACAACTGGCGCGTCGATAAACATATCATACTGACCACCGCCAACTGCACGATAATTATTTACACAAATTGTATATGTCTGCTTTAAATCAACTGCGTGACCTTGAATCATCATATTGCTCACACGTTGTCCCTTTGGTCTTCCAACATGAATGGTATAACTTACGCCACCATATATATCATAATTAAAGTGTTGTGGTTTGGGTCCAAGGAAGTCTGCGCTCACACTAACTTCATCATTTTTCACGTCAAAATATTCTGCTGATCGTTCAATGGCTTCTTTAAGTTTGGCACCACTTACAGCTAAAACTTTAAATGTATTTGGAAATGGGTAATTGTTAATAACATCTCGCATCGTCACGACTTGCTTGAAACCACTAGCAGAATCAAACAAAGCTGTACAGGCAACATCTGCGTCACTTTTTTCTAATAAAGCGTAATTCATAAAATTTGTAAAAGGATGCGGTGCCACACGTGCCTCAAATGCATGATTAATCGTCATATCATATGGCAATGTAGTAATTTCGTAATCTAACCAGTCCTCTAACTGCTTTCGTAAATGTTGGTCATCTTCATCAATAGTAAATGTGGAATCATCTATAACAGGAAGTAATTCACATGATTCAACGGATAGATTTTCATATTCATCAGTACTCAAGACTACTCTGCCTACAGTTGTACCTCTCGTACCAGGTTGAATCACAGCCGTTTGCTTAAACCTTTCAGCAATTTGTCGATGTTGGTGACCCGTAATAAAGATATCTATATCTTTAGAAAACGCTTCTAACATGGCATATCCTTCATTTTCACCCGTTAATACTTCGGTCGGCGTACCACTTTCTAAATCCTTTTCAAATCCACCATGGTAACAAACCACAATGATATCTGCATGTCGCTTCATTTCAGGTAAGTATTGTTGAAGTATTTCAAAAGCACTATGAAACGTAAGTGACTGAATATGCTCTGGTTGTTCCCAATGGGGAATAAATTGTGTCGTTAAACCTATCACACCAACAGTTTGATCTCCAACCTGAAAATACTTCACACCGTTATCAGTCAATGTACTATCATTTTCATATATATTAGCGCACAAAACTGGATAATTGAGTCTGCGTAAAGTGTCTTTTAAGTATGGTAATCCATAATTAAATTCATGATTACCAAGCGTACCAAAGTCGAATGCCATTCGATTATAAAAATCAACTAAAGGCTGGCTACTGCCGCTATGCGCGATTAAGTAATTACAAAATGGTGACCCTTGCAAAAAATCACCATTATCTATTTTAAAACTTTGGTCATACTGCCTTCTGTCTTGTTCTATAACATGATTCGCTAGTAACAATCCCATAGGTTGATATTGATTTCTACTCGTAAAATCTGTTGGGAAAATATAACCATGTACGTCACTCACGACATAAAATGCTATGTTTGACATCCTCACTCACTCCTTCAATCACAAACATCTTTCTTATTTCTATTATATATTTATTTGAAGTCTGTTGTAATCAAGGTTTTGTCACCGAGTTTTAAACGAATCTTTGAACCTTCCATACTTTCAAGTACTTTAGCATTGACCTTAATTGTGACATTTCCGTTTTCATCTGCTTTAACTGTTGGCAAAGTACTGTAACCTGGTGGGTTATAATCGTTATCTTTACTTGAAAATTGTCCGATTTGACGTCCGCCTTCTTTGTAAATACCAACTCTAAGATTTTCAAGTGTTTGATTTGCTTCAAATCCTTTTAAATGTATTGTCATTTCAAATGGCTCATTTACAGAAACATTTTGCGGGATATCAAATGTTACTTTTTCGTTCTGATTTGGTGGTGTATGATCATCTGGTGTGTTTGGCTGAGGATCTGCGCCTTTTTCGCTGCCATAACTACCTGCTTTAAATGTTGTTGGATCATACCATTTATAACCACTCGGCGGTTGTGACCATGGCTCTTTTTCAGGCTCAGTTGAACGCTCTGGTCGTTCAAAATCAAGCAACTTAGTCTTTGTATCTAATGTTAGGCCACTCGCCTTAAGTGATTTCCCATCATTATCTTTAGACATCCAAGCCGTTATATTATTTAATAGCTTACCGTTGTCTTGTTCTTTAAAACCATCATATGTTTTCTTCTTTTCTCCATTATCTTCTCTTACATATTTGGGCGAACTATCTTCCACAAGTGATGAATCACCGATAAATGCTGCTTTACCTTTTCCAACTTTAGAAATTGCTACATAGGGGCCTTCTGCTTTACCGCCCCCATTATAAATACCTTGATCTACAGCATGTGACCATTTACTTTTCGCTGGCAATTGTTCTGGTGTATACACAATACCTTTTGCTTTCTCTGGATTAGTAATTGCTAATGTCGATCCGGCATGCATAGAGACAGATTTCACACCTTCAGTAATACCGAAACTTTCTTTTGAAGAAACAATATTGCTCGTATTTAAATCACCTAGTGCATTATATCGAAAACGTACGCCAAAGTTTGTAGATAACCAATCTGAACTTTTCACACCTTGCATTGCAGTAGAACTTTTTTCTTCTGCATTCATACCTTTCGACATATCTTCATATGCTCCACGTCGATAACCATTCATTGCCTCCGATGAATCAATACGATTTAAATTTCGGTCAGCATTGTAATGATCTGAAATAAAGACAACATTGCCACCTTGTTTCACATATTTAACAATTGCTGCCTGTTCTGATTCTTTGAAAGGAATGTTAGCCTCAGGAATTACAAATATTTTGGAACTTTTCAAACTTGCTTCTGTTATGTTCGAATGACCATCAATAGCTTTAACGTCATAACCTTGTTTTTGTATTGAATCCGCATAATCTGAAAATGCACCATCACTAACCCAATCTGCAGCACCAGCTGTTTGACCATGAGAACGATCGAATAATACCGTTCGCTGTTGCTTTGTAGGTTGCGATTCATGCGTTATAGCTAAAGATTGCGGTAAAGCACTTAATGATACCGTTGCAACAATTGCAGAGACAGTTAATGACTTATATATTTTTTTCATTTTGTGAGGCTCCTTTTAAAATAAATTTGTTCTTGAATTATAGGATAAAAATTCGTTGCATATGAGCAATTTAACGAAAAATTTACAAAATCTTATCAAACTCTTAAAGAAAGTTATTAAAATTCATTTTTATAAAATACTTTTTCACATTTAAATGTGGTACGCTATAAGTGTAATTTCATTGCATACATATTACACGATTAAGAATGTGAAGGGGACAGTTATCAAATGAAAAATTTTAAGTGTTTATTTGTATTAATGTTAGCAGTCATTGTTTTTGCAGCAGCATGTGGAAACTCAAGTTCTTTAGATAATCAAAAGAACGCTAGTAATGATTCGGATTCTAAATCAGGAGGATACAAACCTAAAGAATTAACCGTTCAATTTGTACCTTCGCAAAATGCTGGAACATTAGAAGCTAAAGCAAAACCATTAGAAAAATTACTATCTAAAGAATTAGGGATTCCAGTTAAAGTGTCTGTATCAACTAACTACAATACAATTGTTGAAGCTATGAAGTCTAAAAAAGTTGATGTTGGTTTCTTACCACCAACGGCATACACATTAGCACATGATCAAAAAGCAGCTGATTTATTATTACAAGCACAACGTTTCGGTGTAAAAGAAGATGGTTCAGCAAGTAAAGAACTTGTAGATAGTTATAAATCAGAAATTCTTGTTAAAAAAGACTCAAAAATTAAAAGCTTGAAAGATTTAAAAGGTAAGAAAATTGCCTTACAAGATGTAACATCAACTGCTGGATATACATTCCCACTTGCGATGTTAAAAAACGAAGCAGGTATTAATGCAACTAAAGATATGAAAATTGTGAATGTTAAAGGTCATGACCAAGCAGTTATCTCATTATTAAATGGAGATGTAGATGCTGCGGCTGTATTTAACGATGCACGTAATACTGTGAAAAAAGACCAACCAAATGTATTTAAAGACACACGAATTTTAAAATTAACACAAGCTATTCCGAATGACACAATTTCTGTAAGACCAGATATGGATAAAGATTTTCAAGAAAAATTGAAAAAAGCTTTTATAGACATTGCTAAATCAAAAGAAGGTCACAAAATTATTAGCGAAGTTTATTCACATGAAGGATACACAGAAACGAAAGATTCAAATTTCGACATTGTAAGAGAGTACGAAAAATTAGTTAAAGATATGAAATAATCATTATTTAACAAATGAATCATTAGCGAATTTGGTATTAAAAGCTTTCGTTCAATAGATATATTCTAGATTAATATTGAAAAGCTAGGCGCTAAACTGAAACAGATATAGAAAGGTGTCGCTGTACATTTGAAACCATTTGTACACAGAAACCCAATGTCTATGATATTTCAGTTTACCTTGGCTTTTCTTTATTAAAGAAAGGTGTCAAACATGAGTCAAATCGAATTTAAAAACGTCAGTAAAGTCTATCCTAACGGTCATGTAGGCTTGAAAAATATTAACTTAAATATTGAAAAAGGTGAATTTGCAGTTATTGTCGGACTATCTGGTGCTGGGAAATCCACGTTATTAAGATCTGTAAATCGTTTGCATGATATCACGTCAGGTGAAATTTTCATCCAAGGTAAATCAATCACTAAAGCCCATGGTAAAGCATTATTAGAAATGCGCCGAAATATAGGTATGATTTTCCAACATTTTAATTTAGTTAAACGGTCAAGTGTATTACGAAATGTACTAAGTGGACGTGTAGGTTATCACCCTACTTGGAAAATGGTATTAGGTTTATTCCCAAAAGAAGACAAAATTAAGGCAATGGATGCACTAGAACGCGTCAATATCTTAGATAAATATAATCAACGCTCTGATGAATTATCAGGTGGCCAACAACAACGTATATCTATTGCACGTGCGCTATGCCAAGAATCTGAAATTATTCTTGCAGATGAACCAGTTGCTTCATTAGACCCATTAACTACGAAACAGGTTATGGATGATTTAAGAAAAATCAACCAAGAATTAGGCATCACAATTTTAATTAATTTACATTTTGTTGACTTGGCAAAAGAATATGGCACACGCATCATTGGTTTACGTGATGGTGAAGTTGTCTATGATGGTCCTGCATCTGAAGCAACAGATGACGTATTTAGTGAAATATATGGACGTACAATTAAAGAAGATGAAAAGCTAGGAGTGAACTAACATGCCTTTAGAAATACCTACAAAGTATGACTCCCTTTTAAAGAAAAAGGTTTCTTTAAAAACGAGTTTTACCTTCATGTTAATCATTGTGCTTATCATTTGGAGCTTCATTTATACGGGGTTTAATTTTGGAGATTTAATGATAGGAATACCTCAAATAGGTGATCTATTCAAACAAATGATTCCACCTGATTTCGAGTATTTACAACAAATTACAACGCCAATGTTAGATACCATTCGAATGGCTATCGTAAGTACAGTATTAGGTAGCATCGTTTCAATACCAATTGCGTTATTATGTGCTAGCAATATCGTTCATCAAAAGTGGATTTCAATACCCTCGCGCTTTATTTTAAATATAGTTCGTACTATTCCAGATTTGTTATTAGCAGCAATCTTTGTGGCTGTATTTGGAATCGGTCAAATTCCAGGGATATTAGCATTGTTTATTTTAACTATCTGTATTATTGGAAAATTATTATATGAATCATTGGAAACGATAGATCCAGGTCCAATGGAAGCAATGACGGCTGTTGGCGCTAATAAAATAAAATGGATTGTTTTCGGTGTTGTACCACAAGCCATATCGTCATTTATGTCATACGTATTATATGCATTTGAAGTAAATATACGAGCTTCAGCTGTGCTTGGATTAGTCGGCGCTGGCGGTATTGGATTGTTTTATGATCAAACACTTGGTTTATTTCAATATCCAAAAACAGCAACGATTATTTTATTTACTTTAGTTATCGTCGTCGTCATTGATTACATCAGTACGAAAGTGAGGGCACATCTCGCATGACACAGGAAATAGCAAAATATAATGTTCACACAAAAGCACACAAACGAAAATTGATTAAAAGATGGCTTATTGCAATTGTCGTCTTAGCTATTATCATCTGGGCATTTGCAGGTGTACCAAGTTTAGAACTTAAAAGTAAATCATTAGAAATCTTAAAATCCATATTCAGCGGATTATTCCATCCTGACATCAGCTATATCTATATACCAGATGGCGAAGACTTATTACGTGGTTTACTTGAAACCTTTGCGATAGCCGTTGTAGGTACTTTCATCGCCGCAATTATCTGTATTCCATTAGCATTTCTAGGTGCAAATAATATGGTAAAGCTACGCCCAGTTTCAGGTGTAAGCAAATTTATTTTAAGTGTTATACGTGTCTTCCCAGAAATTGTAATGGCACTTATATTTATCAAAGCTGTTGGCCCAGGTTCATTTTCAGGTGTATTAGCTTTAGGTATCCATTCCGTAGGTATGCTTGGGAAACTTTTAGCTGAAGATATTGAAGGTCTAGATTTCAGTGCTGTAGAATCATTAAAGGCCAGTGGTGCGAATAAGATTAAAACACTCGTATTTGCAGTCATACCACAAATTATGCCTGCCTTTCTATCACTCATACTTTATCGCTTTGAACTAAACTTACGTTCAGCTTCTATACTGGGGCTAATTGGGGCTGGTGGTATCGGGACACCACTCATATTTGCCATTCAAACACGTTCTTGGGACCGTGTAGGTATTATATTAATCGGTTTAGTACTAATGGTCGCAATTGTCGATTTAATTTCCGGTTCAATCCGAAAACGTATTGTTTAACATTAAATCAGGATACTCCTAAATAAGAGTTCCTACCGTCTTACGTTTCTCTATTATAATAAAAACAGCAGTGAAGAAAACTATTATTATAGTTAACTTCACTGCTATTTTTATAATATCTAAATTTATTCTATTTTAATTCCTTTAAATAACTTTTACCGAACTCTGGTAATGTTACGTTGAAATTATCTGCTATAGTTGCACCGATAGAACTGAATGTAGTATCACTTTCTAGTGCATGACCACCTTTAAATTTCGGACTGTACATAATTACTGGGATATATTCTCTCGTATGGTCCGTACCTGGCGCTGTCGGGTCATTACCATGGTCTGCTGTAATAATTACTAAATCGTCTTCTTTTAAGTTGCTAAACAGTTCTGGCAAGCGATCATCGAAATCTTTAATTGCTTGTGCATAACCTGGTTTATCACGACGATGACCGTATAATGCATCAAAGTCTACTAAGTTTAAGAAGCTAATACCTGTGAAATCTTTCTTAACAATTTTCATCAATTGATCCATACCGTCCATGTTACTCTTCGTACGAACCGCTTCTGTTACACCTTCACCATCATAAATGTCATTAATTTTACCGATGGCAATAACATCATAACCACCGTCTTTCAAATGATCTAAGACAGTTTTACCAAAAGGTTTTAACGCATAGTCATGTCGATTAGATGTACGTGTAAAGTTTCCTGGTTCACCAACATATGGACGTGCGATAATACGACCAATTAAATATTTAGGGTCTTTTGTCAACTCACGAACCTTTTCACAAATATCATATAACTCTTCTAATGGGATAATGTCTTCATGTGCAGCAATTTGCAATACTGGGTCTGCACTTGTATAAACAATTAAGTCACCAGTTTTCATTTGGTGCTCGCCCCACTCATCGATAATTTGCGTACCCGATGCCGGTTTGTTAGCAACAACTTTACGACCTGTCATTTCTTCAATTTGTTGAATTAACTCTTCAGGGAATCCGTTAGGGTATACTTTAAAAGGCTGCATAATATTTAATCCCATAATTTCCCAGTGACCAGTCATTGTATCTTTACCAACTGAAGCTTCACTCAATTTAGTATAGTATGCTTCTGGTTGTTCAACTGCATTTACTACTGGTAATTTATCGATGTTCCCTAGACCTAACTTTTCAAGGTTTGGTAAAGTTTGATCGAAGCCTTCTAAAGTATGTCTTAAAGTATGTGAACCTTCATCTTTAAAATCAGCTGCGTCTGGCGCTTCACCAATACCTACTGAATCCATTACGATTAAATGTACACGATTAAATGGTCTTGTCATAGCTATCACTCCCAAATTTTATATATATTAGTAATCTGAATCTGCTTCTAAACCTTGCATAATTTGAACGCCTGCGCTCGCACCAATACGTGTCGCACCTGCTTCAACCATTTTATTGAAATCTTCTAAATTACGTACGCCACCTGATGCTTTTACTTCTATATCAGCACCTACTGTATCTTTCATTAATTTAACGTCTTCTGCAGTCGCACCGCCACCTGCAAAACCTGTTGAAGTTTTAACGAAGTCCGCACCAGCCGCTTTTGTTAATTCACTCGCTTTTACAATTTCGTCATGGTCCAACAATACCGTCTCAATAATCACTTTTACTGTGTGACCTTTCGCAGCTTTAACCACTGCTTCAATGTCTTGTTGTACATCATCAAAACGTCCATCTTTTAATGCGCCGATGTTGATGACCATGTCAATTTCATCTGCACCATTTTGAATTGCATCTTCTGTTTCAAATGCTTTCGTTGCAGTTGTCGACGCACCTAATGGGAATCCTATTACCGTACAAACTAGCACCTCTGAATCAGCTAGTCGCTCTGCTGCATATTTTACATGCGTTGGATTCACACATACAGATTTAAAATTGTATGCTTTCGCTTCATCGATGATTTGATCGATTTGCGTACGTGTTGACTCAGGCTTCAATAAAGTGTGATCTATATATTTCTCAAATTTCATACTTACTACTCCTCGTGTTATATAATCTCTTTATTTAATTTTACTATAAATACGAATATATCTCGCGAATTTATATCTATTTATTTTTCAGATTGTGTCCAACGATTTAAGCTGACGAATAAAACTAATCCGACAATACTCATTAAACCTAAAATAATTAAAATAATACCGAAATGTGAACTTAATGCATCATTGCCTGGGAAATTTAATGCTTTAAAATCGATTAGAGCCGCAGCAATCGCAATACCTACAGATACCGCCACATTAATAATTAAATTATAAAAACCAATAGCCACACCTGTCATATTAAGATCTATTGTTTTAATGGCTTCGTTAAGTAAAGGTGCATACATTAAAGCAAAGCTACCTGCAAAGAATATCATAGAAATGACGAAGATTGAAATGTGATTACCTACTGCAAATGCAGGTAAAATCAAGCTCAGTGCGATTAAAATAATTGCTGTGATAATCGCTTGTTTTGAATTCAGATATTCGCCGATTTTACCACTTAGTGCACCAACGATGACTGCTACTATATAACCCGGTACTAATAACAGTGATGTTGTGTCTAGTTGCAGATGATAAATTTGCTCCATTATGAATGGGAACGTAAAAATATAACCCAATTGGATAGCATACATTACAAATACTATAAATAAAAATGAAGCATAACGTTTATTTTGGAAAAATGATTTATTTACTAATGGACGTTGCGCATTTTTAATATATAGCGCAAAAACGATAATCGCAATTAAGGCACCAATCATATATAACCAATTAAAGTTCGTAATAAACAGCATGACTGTTGTAGCAATAGTTGCCACTAGAATTAAGCCAACAAAATCTAAATGAGCTTTATTCGTATTATTTTCTTTTGGTAATAATTTAAATAGGAATGGCAACGTAAATACTACGATTAATGCAATTAAAAACATATTTGTCCAGTGTAAATACGTAGAAATAAATCCACCTGATAATGTACCGATAACTAATGACAAGGAATAACTGCTCGTACTTAAGCCAAGGTAAGTCTTCTGGTCCTCTTTAGAAAGATACTTTGCAACATATATCACATATAATGTCTCTGCAGCGGCTAAACCGGCAGTTTGAATAATACGTCCAACTAAAAGTAATGCGAATTGATGTTGGAAAATGTAACCAATAATTGATCCGATAATGATTAATATCACGCCATAAATAAATAGTGTGCGTATACTAATGGCATCAGATAATGAAGCGTATACTACAGCGCCAATACCAATTACTAAACCGGCTAATGTCGCTTGCCAACTTACTGTCGTTACAGAAATGTTTAAGTCATCAGCAATGGCTACAGAAATCAATTTAAATGAGTTGTCTATAACCAAACTGAATACAAATAAGAATAATAAAATAGGTACTGCTTTCTTTATTTTAGAATATTCAACATTCATAATTATCTAAACCAATGACAGTGCAATTTCAATCATATCTGTAAATGCACGTTCCCTTTCCTCAGGTGTTGTTGACGTTTCATGAATTAAATGATCGCTCACTGTGAACACACCTAATGCTTCGACACCAGCGTAAATTGCATTCATGTATAATGCAGCTGATTCCATTTCTACACCTAAAATACCCATACGCATCCAACGTTCACTCGCTGTTGTATCCGCGTTATAGAAAATATCACTTGATAACACATTACCTACATGATGACGTACACCTTTGTCACGTGCTGTTCCAACTGCTTTTTCTAATAATTGATAAGAAGCAATTGGCGCAAAATGACCTGGTAATTGATATTGTTGAACGTAATTTGAATCAGTAGAGGCACCTTGTGCAATAATCACATCATATAAATCAATGTTTTCTTGCATCGCGCCACAAGAACCAACGCGAATTAATTTTTTACAACCAAATGTATGAATTAATTCATAAGAGTAAATGCCAATAGATGGCATACCCATACCTGAACCCATGACAGAAACTTTTTTACCTTTATATGTTCCGGTAAAACCAAACATGTTTCGCACTGTATTGAACTGTTCCACATCATCCAAATAAGTTTCTGCAATGAACTTAGCTCTTAACGGATCTCCTGGCAATAGAACCGTTTCTGCAATTTCGACGTCATTCATTGGTTTAATGTGTGGTGTTGATTTCATAAAATATTCCTCCCAATATTTGTATAGTGATTTGTCTATTTGTCTAACCATGTATATAATAATATTTTTTAAAAGCGCTTTCAAGCATTACATTTTGACAATATTAAGAACATTTTACAGTTACAGCTACTAACCTTGTATAAAACTAATTTTCAAAGCCTACCTATATTTAATTTTTATAATTTTTCCAATTCGAGTAAAAATTATTGTATGATGAGAGTGATTAAGTAACTTTATGGAGGTTGTCTACGTGACGCAAACACAACCAAAATTTTTAACGATTTATAATACGTTATATAAAGAAATTCAAATAGGAAAATATCCGAGTGGCCATGCATTACCTACTGAAAAGGAACTTTGTGCGCGCTTTGATGTCAGTCGTATGACTTTGCGCCAAGCTATAAAATTGTTAGCCGAAGATGGCATCGTAGAGAGTACAAGAGGGAAGGGACACTTTGTTATTCCACAAACAAATGCCCAACACGCTTCAAGTATGGATCAATTTAAGCATCCACTTGATCAAATATTGCTAGCTCGCGTATCTATGTCATCAATTAATTATCGTGTTGATTTAGAAAGTGAATATACAAATCATTTGTTTGCAAACCATCCTTCTGCCGTCATTGCAATGGAACGCTATTATCAAAAAAAGGACAATCATTCTAAGCAAGCTGATGCATTTTGCTTTACCTTTATACCGTTAAATGTCATTGACACATTTAAAGTGAATACACAAAACGAAGACGACATGAAGACATTCGTTGAGCAAACGATTTATAGCAATGCATATCAATCAGATTTAAAAATGTCTATTACCAAAGCGCCCCACTTCAAAAATCATAGTCACGTGTTTGATGGTGATACACATTGTTGGCTGATTATTGAAACATTGTACGCACAAACACCTTATCCAATTATGATTAATAAGTGGTATATTCCACAGGAAATCTCTGAATTAACACTGACACGTATAAGACAATCGGATTATTAAAATTATTAAAATATAAGAAATTTTTTGATGACTATTTAGGGAGTTGGTAAGAAATGGAAAAGCTTGTTACAAGCGCAATTTCATTCAGTCAACTACTGCCAATATAACATTAGCGAGCCTAGGACATTGATTTATGTCCTAGGCTCGCTCAGATAATCACACGATTTTTCTATTATTAATCGTATTATGTTTATTTATTTGTTGAACGTCGTCTAAATGCTAAGAATAACCCAGATACTAATAGTAGTGCGGCAATACTTGCAGTAAGAATACTTGATGTCATACTTTCACCAGCAGCTGGTAAAACTTTTTTGTTACTTTGGTTCATTTGATGATTTGATGAATGCATATTTGCTTTTGGACTCATCATTTGATGGTTTGATGATTGCATATGACCTTGTTGCATGTGTGGCTGTTGGTTCATGTGTGTGTTCTGATTCATATGGCCTTGTTGACTCATATGACCTGTTTTATTTTGCACCATTTCACTACCACCATGATTAATACCATTTGCATCTACATTCGTTTGATAAAAATTGCCATCTTTTGTTAAAGGTAACGCATGGCCATTCATATCTCTAACAGCATGTGGTTTAAATACCCCTACATTAGTTGTAATTATCACATTGTATTTATCAGCAATATTTTGCGTCGCATCATACAATTTCATATTATAGTCTTGCATATTACTGCCAGCGCTTAATTGGGATAAAGCTTTCTCTAATTCAGTATATTGTGCTTGCGTCATTCCTTGTGGTACTACTCCGCCATAAGGACGATGATTTTGTACATTTTGGCTTTGTTTATTCGACACATTCATTGAAGTTGTGTCGGCATGCGCATTTTGAAAAGGCATACTTGAGAATACTAAAGTGCTTGTTACAATTAAAGAACCTACTGTTGCTAATTTTTTCATTGTCTTGTCCCCTTATATTACAATTTGATTACATTTACATTATCATACGATTACAAAAGAAATGCAACAAAATTTTTGAATCATTACATTTTTTTATAAAAATTTCACTTTAGATTCACAATAATTACTTATTTTGTCAATTTATTTGATGTCAATATGTTGATTAATTAATAGTATTGTCTGATGTGTATAACATTTAGGTCATCATTATAGTCAACAATAATAAGGTATTTCGAGTTGAAATTTATCTTATTATTTTGCCACTTTTACGTGCTATCCCATTACACAAAAACAAATAAGTAAAGATATTAAGTACAAAAAAGTGGAACACCTTGTAGATGCTCCACCTCAATTATATTAAGTTATATTATTTTGCTGCTTGGTATAATTCATCAACTTTTTTCCAGTTAACAATATTCCAAAATGCAGTCATATAGTCTGGACGTTTATTTTGATATTTCAGATAGTAGGCATGCTCCCAAACATCAAATAGTAAGATTGGTGTTTTGCCTTCTGTTAATGGATTATCTTGGTTTGGCGTTGTCACAATTTCTAATTTGCCATCATTAACAACTAACCAAGTCCAACCTGATCCAAATAATGTTGTTGCTTTATTTGCAAATTCATTTTTAAATTCATCTAAAGTGCCCCACTGCGCTTTGATGTCATCTATTACGCCACCTTTTTCTTCAGAATTAGGTGATAGTATTTCCCAGAATAATGAATGGTTAAAATGACCACCGCCATTATTACGGACTGACATCCTCATCGCTTCCGGTACCTTGTCTAAGTTAGCAATCATATCCGCTAATGATTGATGCTCTAACTCTGTTCCTTCAACTGTTGCGTTTAATTTCGTCACGTACGTATTGTGATGTTTGTCGTGATGAAACTCCATTGTTCTTTGATCTATATATGGTTCCAATGCATCATATGCATATGGTAAATTTGGTAATTTAAATGCCATAAGTATATTCCTCCTTTTATGAATATACTTTTATAATAATTAATTTCGGGTGTGTTTTGCAATAATTATTATTTATTTGTTATATCCAATTATATAAAATTTAAATATTCGAAATTGATATAATATTTAATATTGAATGCAAAAAGGCATTTAACTGCTTTTGTTTCCCGCTTTTAAAGAGAATTAAAAAAGACAACTTCCATTTTTCAATAAGAAATTGCCTTTTCTTCTTAATCTTAAATTTCTAAAGTATAGCGTTACCGATACTTAAATTGTTTTATGTCGAAGAAGCCTCAATATTTGCCATACGTATTGATTTTTCATAGTCATCATTAATAAAAGATAAACTACTATACCAATCGCAATTAATAGCAGCGTAGCGTACATTGTAGGGGGCAAATAATGATTGACCACACCAAGCACAATAAACATCATAACGGCAGCAATGACACATTGAATCGTACTTACAATATTCAACTTCACATTGATTTTAGTAATATCAACAAATCGCCAAATAAGTAAGATAAACTCTGTAATTAAACGTGCAATAGCCGCACCGTAAATTCCATAAAAATATATCAAAACAAGACATAATACTAAATTCATTACCGCACCAATAGTAATTGACGCATTATATAACCTTATTTTATTCACTATTAATAAATATTGCCTGCTTATCAACATATTTAAAGGAATGATTAATACAAGTATCGCTAAAATGGTCATCAATGGGACAGTTGATGCGAATTCCTCACCAAAGAACCATAAATAAAATGATGGCATAATTGCAATTAAACCAAAGACCATAGGTATTGTTAATATCAATTGAATATTCATATTATTAGCTAACGTTTTAGTTAAACTATGTGATTGCTGGATAGACATTTTGGTAATACGCGGAATCATTACAAGATCAAATGTATTAATCATTATGATTGCGACCGTTAAAATATTAAATGCGTTAGAAAAGATACCAACTTGTTGGTATGTGCCTACTAAACCAAGAACAACGCAAGAAATACTAGTATATAAGTTGAGCTGTCCATTTGGTAATAAGTATGCTAATGACGAACGAAACAATTGCCAGACGTGTATCCAATTAACCGAAACAAAGCTAATGTATCGTTTTAAATAGATAAACAAAGGTAATTGGTTTAATACCGTCACAATAGCAATAGTAAATACATACAATGATAAATCTGATTGATCTTTGACAAATATAACAACTACACTTAATACAATACCAGACGCAACAATATTACTGAGGCTAGGAATTTTAAACTTTTCAGTTCCAGCATAAAACCATGAAATATCGAGTGCTGCACCTATAATATAGATTCCTTGTAGTAGGAAAATAAGATAGTAATCATCAATAAATATAGTAATTACGACCATATACATCGCAAAAACTGTTAACGCTAAAAATAATTTACTGACAAAGATATCCCAAAACTGCTGTGACAATTGCCGTTTGTCGTTAACGGACTTCGCGATAACTCTATTAAAATATAACTGAACGCCAACACTTGCAATCATCAAAAAGTATTGCACGATATTGAAAGAAAATGAAACAATACCCACACCACTGGGACCAAATGCACGTGAAATAATGGGTATTGTAATCAGTGGTGTCATCGTTCTAATCAATTGGTATAGCCCTTGATAAATAATATTTTCTTTTAGTGAATCACTCTTCATTACGATCCCTTTCCATCTTTTCATATTGAACAATAAAGACGATAATTCCTAAAATAAAAGCGACATATCTTGAGTTATTAAATGATACTGTTAAAAAGTAAATCAGCATCGTCAACATTACAACAATTGCTGTTACATTTTTCCCAGAAATGTTAAATCTAAATAATTCAAACAGTAAATAAAGCATAAATATGATAAATAACGCACCGAATAAAATGCCCCATTCCGCAAAAATTTGCAAATATGTATTATGGGCAACAAGTAAAATACCATTAATTTGCGAGCCAATATGTACATAATCCACTAAGCCAACACCAAAACCTAATGTATATTTAATTACTGAAATGGCATTTATCCATACAACACTTCGCTCAGATCCACTATCATTTAATGATGCAAACCCCTCTTCAAAAATAGACGCCATTCGATCTAATGACGGTAAGGCATCAAGGTCGCTTAATTGGAATAAATAGTAGTTGATATTATAAAAAGTAAAACAAAGTAATATCAGCATAATCACTAACATACTCACAACACTTACCGCATTTCTGCTAAATAACTTTTTAATAAAGAAATAAATGGCTAAGACGATTAATATGATAAACGCAGTCTTAGACCCCGTTGTAGTTAAAGACCATAGTAAAATACCACATGCAAGGACCTTGAATATGTAATTATGAATATACTTGTAAGCAAGTACCAATGTAATAATCTGTGTCATCGCGAAATAGTTAGGGTCATTCATTAATCCTTTTGAACGTATTTCATCAAAATATAACAATTTCATTAGTAAAGGGGACTTGTTCAAACCAGCTATAATACAAAATAGACCTATAGTCACACTGCTTATAATATAAGAGGTAACGATCACTTTTTTGCTATTACCTAACTTAAAGATGATCATCCCTAAATAGAAATAAATGACTACAAATGCATATTTAACTGTAGATGCAAGAACTTCCTTAACCGTAATAAATATCAAATCATCAAAAAATAGCAAACAAAGCGTAATAATCATACGATATGTATACAAAATAATGAAAAACTGTAAAAAATGATTTGCCTTTAATAAATGGTTAGCGAAAAACAGTAAATAAACTAATATTAGTAATGTGATAAAGTCAGCTATAGAAACATTCACACCGGCAATAACCGAAGATTGCTGAATAAAAACCGCTAAACCGATAAGTAACAATGTTAGTAATTTACTATTGTGTTGATTTTCCATTATAAACGTCTTCCACTTCTTTAATCATTTTCTCCTCAGTAAAACATTCTAAATAACGTTTTCTAGATTGATTACTCATTTTGATGTAATCACTGTCTATTAAATATTTTTCCAAGACTTTGGCAATAGTTTCTGGTTGATTGTTCATCATACATATACCATTATCAGCTACTAATTCTGAAATACCGCCAACATGACTGGCTATAACAGGCAAACCTGTAGCCATAGCTTCTATAATGCTAATTGGCAAACCTTCATGCTTACTTATTAAAATAAACGTATCGTATTGTGATAATAAATGACTCGCATTAATGACATTGCCCAAAAATGTGACATCATTTTCTAACCCAGCTTGTGCAACTTGTTGCTGACAATCATTTAATGTAGGTCCATCGCCTATAAATGTAAAATGCGCATGATTACTGTTATGTAATTTCAATATCTCTATTGCCGCGATTAGATTTTGTGGCAATTTTGGATAAGCAAATCTTGCAATCATAACAAATTGATGCTTTGTCGGGGCATTAATCTGTAAATCTTGTTTATTAGGCAACATTCCAACTACTTCGCCAATATTGTTATGTGATTGGCTTTTTAGCGTTTGCTTAACAGCGGGAACATCTGCAATACCATTATGTATTGTGGTTAATTTCAATCGATTAAATCGATATTTTAACGCTAACTGTTTATCGAAATCTGAAACACAAATAATGCTATCTGTAATACGTGACATTAATTTTTCGATAACTAGATATAGAAATTTTTTAGCTGGTTTAACACCCTCTGTAAAAGCCCATCCATGCGCAGTAAAAACTACACGTGTGTCTTTCGATTTCGAAATGAACTTCGCAATTCGTCCGACCGTTCCAGCTTTGGAAGAATGTAAATGGATAACATCAGGCTTAATTTTCGAGAATAACTGTGCTAACACTTTGACAGCTAAAATATCTTGTTTAAAGTCAATTGGACCTACTAAATGTTCGATAATAATTACATTAACTCTTGCATCTAGTTGTTCAATCATTGGTCCATGATTGCCTACAATGACATAAACATCATGGTGTACGCAAAAATGGTTGGCGAGTTGAATGAGATGTGTTTGTGCACCACCATTGTCTGCTTTAGTAATACAATATATAATTTTCAACTGTTACAAACCCCTTTAATGCTATACTTTCAATTTCTTAACATGGCTATCTCATCAGATGAATAGTATTTATAGCCATGCAAATCAATGATGGCACATATTTCTTAATGCCATTTGATACTGTCTCAAGGGATTCCTCGTTATACTGTAACAATTGGTCACAATCTTTAAAATATAACTTTTATTTGAACTTATTAAGTAAATTAAGACTACCTTGAGCCTTCCCCTGTAATAACAACCATCAATGTTCTAATTGATATATATAGTTCCATCATTAAACTACCTTTATGTATATATTTCATGTCATATTTCAGTTTTTGTTGCGGTGTTAAGTCATATCCACCTTGAATTTGCGCAAGTCCTGTTAACCCTGGTGTAACAAGACATCTTTGCTCGAAACCTATCACTTCTGAACTAAATAATTCTACAAATTCCGGACGTTCCGGGCGTGGTCCAATAAAACTCATTTCCCCTTTAACAACATTAATTAGTTGTGGTAATTCATCAATGCGTGTTTTACGAATAAACTTCCCGACATTTGTTATACGATCATCATCTTTATCAGCCCATTGCGCACCATTTTTCTCTGCGTTTTTACACATCGAACGTAATTTGTATATTTTAATTAATTTACCCATCTTCCCAACTCTAACCTGACTATAAATAGGGTTTCCTGGCGAATCTATGACGATAGCAATGGCGAATATAACCATAATCGGTAAAGTTAAAAATAATAAAACAATGCTTAAAATTAAGTCAATCGCACGTTTAATTGGGTAATAGCTTTTTCTCACTTCTTCTAGTTTGTCTAATTTTCTTTGATAGGCATAACCCTTATTATTATGGACAGCTTCAATGTCATTTTCACGACATTTCCACTTCTTTAGCTGTAACTTCTTCAATATTATCTACCTCAAAATTAAAGTAATCCTTTAAACCTGTTTCTACTGTATATTTAGGAACAAATCCTAATGCCTTTAAGTTAGAAATATCTGCATAAGAATGCTTAATATCTCCTTTTCGTGCTTCTTTAAATTCATGCTCGACTGATTTTCCATATAATTCACCAATAATACGATAAACCTCTAATAAATTAGTAAAAGTGCCTGTACCAATGTTATAACCGTGTCCAATTGCATCTTTGTGTTCCATAATTAAGCGTACAGATTGAACAACATCATATACATATACAAAATCTCTAGTTTGCAGTCCGTCACCAAAAAATGTAAATGGCTTGTTATGCTCAAATGAATCGAACATCTTTGAAATCACACCTGAATATTGTGACTTAGGATCCTGTCTTGGCCCAAATACATTAAAAAATTTAACAACCGCTGTTGGTATGTTATATAACGAACAATAATTTAATGTCGTCCGTTCGCCGTAATATTTATCTATTGCATATGGTGATAATGGTAAGATTAATGATTGATCACTTTTAGGCAAATCAGGAAGATCACCATAAACAGCTGCTGACGAAGCAAAGATAAAACGTTTTATATGATTATTATATTTTTTAATGATTTCTAACAATCTTAATGTTGCTACGACGTTTATTTCTTGAGATAAGATAGGTTTCTCAACCGACTCAGCAACACTAACTAATGCTGCTAAATGAATAACATAATCAAATTGATATGTCTTCATGATTTGTTCAACTGCATCATATTCACGAATATCTAATTCAAACACATGATCGTCAGCCAAACTTTTAATATTTTCTCGTTTACCTGTTCTATAGTTATCTAGAACATAAACATCATAATCTTGTTGTAAATCATCTACTAAATGCGACCCAATAAAACCAGCCCCACCAGTTATCAAAACTCTTTCCAAATCTTCCACCTCATTTATACATTAAAAATATATCATAAAAACATAAAGTATTGTAAGCTTTTTATCGATATTTTTTATTTATAAAAATAAAATGAGATAACTTTGTGAATTTTTATTGAGATAAATTAGATAGTGGTGTTTTTGTGATGTTTTATAATATCTTGGGTGTGTTAATACTAATAATGCTTTCAACTGATGCATTAGACTGTGACATCATAACTCACTTAAGAACTTCGCTTATTAATTTTCTACCAATACACTCCCTTCTAAGTGCACTAAAAAATCCTTACTGCTAAGTGATTAAACTTAACAATAAGGATTTATTTATCATTAGTGGATGATTATTAACGGAATCTCATACCACCATCTACAATAATTGTTTGTCCAGTAATGTAATCAGAGTCTTTACCAGCTAAGAAGCTCACTACATTTGAAACATCTTCTGGTTGAGAAACTCTGCCCAAAGCAATCTGACTTGTAAATTGTTCCCAGCCCCATGCTTCAGGTTTACCTGCTTCTTCGGCTGTTGCCACTGCGATACTTTCCATCATTGGTGTTTGAACGATACCAGGTGCGAATGCATTCACAGTAATACCTTCAGACGCTAAATCTTGTGCGGCTACTTGTGTTAAACCTCGCACTGCGAATTTTGTACTGCAATATAAAGACAAGCCTGGGTTACCCTCAACGCCTGCTTGAGATGTTGCATTGATAATTTTACCACCATGATTGAATTTTTTAAATTGTTCATGTGCGGCTTGAATACCCCATAGCACACCTGCAACGTTCACGCCATATACTGTTTTAAACTGTTCTTCAGTAATTGTATCGATTGGTGTTGTTGGTCCAAGGCCGGCATTGTTAACCATGACATGGAAATCGCCAAATTGAGCTGCAGTTTGTCTTACTGCATTAAATACATCATCACGATTTGATACATCTGCTTTGATAGCAATAGCTTTTGTACCATCACTTGATAATTTAAGTGCGGCTGCTTTTGCCCCTTCTTCATTGAAATCAACAACTGCTACTTTGAAACCATCTTCCACTAAACGTTCTGCAATTTTAAAACCAATCCCTTGTGCTCCGCCAGTTACTAACGCTACTTTGTTGTTTGTCATAAAGATCACTCCTCAAATTACTTTCCTTTAATTACATTTTACTCCTCTTCATTTGAATAGTACAACAAAGATAACTCCATTTAACAAAATATTCAGATATTTAAGGTATAGTTAAACGCACTACCATTAGTGATTGGCAATGCGTTTAAATGTCATTTTAAAAGTGCTTATGTTGAATATTATTTTTTAAGTCTCTCGATTAGTTTGTCATCAATCTTTTTTCGAGTCATGGTCTTTTGATTCAATCGGCGGTTCCGTGTTATCACTGTCAACTTTAGTTGTAGCTTCATCTTTATGTATTTCTTCGTTAAATACTTCAAGGTTTTTAGTCGTGGGATTTTTAACCTCAGGATGTTCCATCATGTCTTGACTATCAAGTTCCTTTTTACCCGTGTCTTTATGTGATGCTTGATTTGCGTTCCCTTTACTTTTTTGAATAGTGGTAGTATCTGCTGCAGCTACTAATTTTTTTCTACCTAAAATAGATATGGCTGAAACAAACCAGAGTATTGCAGATACAAAGTTGCATAATACTAAAGCGATAATAGCCAATACAATTAATATGACACCTTTTGAAATCCTTTCTTTAAATAAGTCAGATGCCAATACGATGACAGGTACGATTGAAAGTATAATTACAAATATAGAAATTATTGCCGATATAACTATTGTTACTATTAAATAATCAACTTTGCTACCTGATAATAAATAGAAAAGGCCGAAAATTAGTCCATAGCAAATTACAAACCCACATAAAGTTATAGCCATGAGTACTATATAAGCTATTTGAAAATATAAACCTATCTTTATGAATGATTTTTCTACATTTTTTTCCATGTCTATTCCCCATTTATTTAATATTTATACTCCGCCTTAAATATTCTCTTTATTCTTTAGTGATTTTATCTTTAGATTCAAATTGATTCTCTGTACTTTCAATATCAACTTTTTCATTTTCGTCTGTCGATTCATCTTTTGAGTATTTATTCCAAATCAGCAAAATACCACCAATCAGCCATAAAATTGACGAAAGGAAATTATATAAACACAGTGCAATAATAGCATAAACAATAAAAAGTGCACCTCCGATTACAGAGTAACTTTCCATATAAATCGCAGTAAAGATGGTTGGTAAAACAGTGAAAAGAGCCAATATTAATCCTAATAAAAAAATTGTTTCGTAATCAGATCCTCCAGCAATATTAATAGATATCATCCTAACAAAAACGACACTAAAATATATTTGAGCTACGATGCCTATCCAAATTGCTATTTTTCCTATAATTGAGCTCATACTCATTCCCCATTTATTTAATATTTATACTTTACCTTAATATACCTTATTTTATTTAATTTTTATATGCAAAATACAAAAATGGAGAACTTCAATATTTATAAAATATCAAAAGTTCTCCACACTATATTGTTTTATTATATTTTCGCTATCAATACGCTAAATCATCATATTTCCCTCAACATCACAGTAAAACTATTGCTCCACCAAGTATACTTTTTCAGTATAGCATCTCATATTGGCAAACTTATCTGCTAAAAACTGCTTCCAATTGCGCAGTTGTTCAACATCATCATCTTGTTTAAGTAATGCCAGTGGTACTTGAAGATTAAGACATCGTCCTGAAATATTAAAGCGTGTCACACCTGCTGGCACAGTTTCCCCTTTATGAACAACCGCTTCAATTTCCTTATAACTCAATGGCTGATACTTCATGAGTACATCTTGTTGAGAAAGACAAGGATATGTACCTTGTGCAATTCTCTCTACAGAACAACAACCACTATAACTTGCGACAACCTTTTCCCATACTTGAAAATGTGCTTCGCCTAAATCTTTTGTATACAAATATTGTTCTGTATCACCATGACACATTGTAATAAATGGCGCTTCTTGTCTTGTCTCAGTAGTCCATGGCAAGCGATGTTCTTGTTGTAACGTTTCCCACCACACACCAAATGGAACTTTATGTTGCCATGTACTAATTGAATATTGTGTTTCATGGATTTCTTGCACTGGAACTTTCTTACATCCTAACGCTTTCAAACTTGTATACCGATGCACACCATCTATAACCATATATCTACCATGTTGCATCGCTGTCACTAAAATAGGATGACGTATAAAATCATCTGCTTCAATACTACTTTTCGTCTTTTCCAATCTTAAAGGTTCGAATGTTTCGTGAAGATCAATCTTATCTACTGGTACCAATTTTAAATGTTCATGAATATGATTCAATAGTTATTCATCCTCCTTTGTTTGCGTTAAATAAATAAATTCAGGATGTGGATGGCTTAAGAAATCGTGATGTGAAATAGACCATCCGTATGCACCTGCATATTTGAAAACAATAACGTCGCCTGTACTGATTGCGTCTATCTGCACTTCTCTAGCAAAGACATCTTTCGGTGTACATAATTGACCGACTAACGTTGTGTCCTGTCTCGAAATTGAAACTTTTTCAAATGAATATGGATTGTCCTTATAACGATAAATTTCAAAAGGATGGTTATGCTGCCAAGATACCGGCAGTCTAAATTGTTGCGTACCTCCTCTTAAAATGGCATACCAAGCACCATGTACTTTCTTAATATCTAGCACTTCTGTCACATAGTAACCAATATGTGCCACAATAAAGCGCCCACATTCAAAGTTCAATGTCACATCTTCCATTTCTTGCTCAACGATAAGTGTTTTAAAATTTTCTACAAAATTATCCCACTCAAATTGGCTAGTTAAATCTGCATAGTTAACGCCTATGCCACCACCAAGATTTATATGTTTGAGTGGAAATCGATGTTTTTCAGACCATGATTTTGCTTTTTTAAAATAAAGTTTCACTACATCGACGTGTAAATTCGAGTCTAAATTGTTAGAAATAGAATGAAAATGAAAGCCATCTAGATGAATCTTTGGCATTGCTAGCGCAGCTTCAATGACATCATCAACTTCGTCTTCAGAAATACCAAATTGTGTTGGGCGTCCTGCCATATGCAACGTTGCATTGGGAAATGGTCCTGCTAAATTAACACGCAATAAAATGTGTTGTGTCTTATCTTCATCTTCTAAGATGGCATTTAGCCGTTGTAATTCATGCATACTTTCAACATGAATACGCTGAACACCTTCACTTACTGCATATCTTAGTTCCTCATCTGTCTTACCAGGGCCACCAAAAATAATATGATTTGCTGGTTTAAAAGCAAGACCTTTTGCTATTTCACCTTGAGATGCAACTTCGAATCCTTCAACATACTGACTAATTGTATCTAGGATTGTTCGTTCACTATTTGCTTTCATTGCATAGTACATTTGACAATTACTCGGCAATGACGATGTAATATGTTGCAAATGATGTTCCAGTCCGACTAAATCATAGATATAATGACAAACTGGATGAGATTGTGCTTTTAATTGTTCAATAACAGGTTGAACTATACGCATTAGCCATCATCCCCTTTCTGTTTAGACGTCGCTAGAGATGCACTTAAATGGCGATATATTTTTCCGCGATCATCACCTAAAATAAATGTTTGTACACCTTGTGCCTGCCATTTTGCAATATCTTCATCTTCACGTGGTAATGCGCAAAAATGTTTACCATGTGCATTCACAACCTCAAAAATATGTTGAACATGTGATGTTACTTGATCATCACGCGTTTGCCATGGTATGCCAAGTGACTGCGATAAATCTGCGGCACCTTCGACTATCATGTCTAAACCTTCGACTTGAGCTATATCGTCAATGGCCATAACCCCTTCAACATCTTCTATCATGGCAATCACCATAATATGCTCATTAGCCATCTCCATTGCATCAAGTAATGGTGTACGTCCAAATCTTGCCATGCGACCACCATTCAAACTTCTTAATCCTTGCGGGTAATAACGACTTAATTTCACAATATGCTCAACTGTCTCACGATCTTTAACGTGTGGCACAATAATACCTCTCGCACCCATATCTAACACTTTAATGATATCTCTATCTATCACTGCAGTGACACGTACAATTGGTATAATATGCGCTGCTTCAGCTGCACGAATTAAATGCGCTAGTGTCTCATCATTAATCGCCACGTGTTCTGTATCAATCACAACAAAGTCATACCCGCTTGCTGCGATAACCTCGATCATCAATGGGTCCGGTATAGAATTAAAAATGCCATAAACTGAATCACCATTGTTTAATCTATGTTTCAGAGATAGTTGTTGCATCATTGATACCTCCTACACCTAATGGATTTGTAACATGATGAATTCTTAACTCGGAGTCACTTAATAATCGACGTGTCGTTAACTTTTCAACTTGAATCGTAGGTTCAAACAAATCGAAATGTTGATAGTTATTCAACTCTGGAAATGCTTCTTGATACGCCTCGATAATGTCTTTAACCCATTGCCATTGCAGCTGCTCATCGATACCATATTGCTTTTCAATAAATAAGATGATTTCGGCGATATTAATAAAGAAAAATGCATCATGTAAAAAGTCGCGTACTAAACGTTCGTCATCTGTTTCAATAAATGAATTACTATTCACTTTTTTATGTGCTTCTGGCATTGGCTTTAATGTCAGGTGTGAAGCAGCTTCACTTAAATGCTCACGCTTAAAACGAACACCATCATGGAAATCTTTTAAGGCAATACGTGTAGGCCAACCATTTTCATGAATGAGCATCATATTTTGTGCATGTGATTCAAAGGCAATACCGTGATAATAAAGCATATGAATCATTGGACGAATCGCTACAGCTAAAAATTGCTTTGTCCAAGCTTCAGAACCATATTGTTTAATCCAATTTTCAATGAATGGTACACCATCCTTATCACTTGCATAAAGTGCATTAAATGGTATCGCATCCTCTTCATCGATTAACATATGATATATATTTTCACGCCATATAACACCTAACGCGCCATAAACTTGAGTTTGTTTATAAGGCGAAAGTTGTGTATTTAAATAAGACTGTCCTAAGACTTCCCCTAGAAAAGCTGTCTTTAATTCATCTTTTAAATACGTATCTTGTTGCTGTATCTGCTTTAACCAATCCGTAATTTGCGCTGCATTTTCAATTGTATGAGGTGCCAACACTCGTTTCGTTGAAGTGTTCGTTATACTTATTGGTACCTTTAAATAATATTTTGTCGTGTCTATTGGCGACATCGTACGAATCGATTGTTGAGGGTGATATAGCTCATCACTTTCCCCTAACCATAGTACTGTGCCATTAAGCCTTTCTTCAGCCAAATCAACTTGGATGACATGTTCAAACTGCCATGGGTGTACAGGTATCATCTCAACATCATTTACATGTTTGCCAGACGCTTCAATTTGCTGTACAAAATATTCATAAGTCTTATCGCCAACTTGTTGACGTAACATTTCGTTAACTACAACATTTCTTGATACCGTCGTTTCTACTTTATCTTTGTCGATAGCTAACCACTGCAGTTTAACATTTGGTACAAAATCAGGACCAAATTTCAAATTATCACTCAACGTAAATCCTAAACGTGATTTGTAACTTGGATGATACTGATGCCCTTCCATCGCATAAAATTCATAGTCGTTAAATGTCTCAGGTGTTGCTGGTGGGTTTGATTCTCGATACTGCATACTTTGCGTATCTTTTAATTCTGTCTGTAATAACTCGACAATAAATTGTTCTAGCTTTTCATCATTTTTAGGAAATGTAAATACAACCTCTCTCAATAATTGTGTATAGTCTGTTGTTGTATCTGCCTCATCTCCTACGACACGCTCAATTGGTGATGTGATACGTATACGATCAAAGCTATGTGTCTTTTCAGCAGTAAAACGATACTCTGAATCATGTCCTTCTATTGTAAAATGACCGACACCGTCTTGATATGACGCTTTATACACAACAATATTCTCATAAATAAGTGATGATACCAGTTGGTGCATCACTCTAGTCTTTACACGATTAAGAATTGTTTGATTCACAATACGATACCTCCTTGTTATGACAAATTGGATTTGGTATATGTGTATAAATAGGGTTTGCACCACAATCATTCAATTTACTCATCAAATTCGCTTTAGCCGCAATGGTCGGCGTTTGATATAAATCTTCTACACAGTCAACAAATACTGCGTTATTCGCGTATTCTTTTTTCCAAGTCATAAGACGATGCGCTACAAGTTGCCATAACACAACTTCATTTCTAGTCGCTTTACCAATAGTTGATACTAAATGTCCTAAGTGATTTACTACAACGTAATATTTAAGACGATGCCATGCTTCATCATGTGCATATACAACAGGGCTTGATGCTGCCACAACATTTGGCACAAGCTGTTTTTCAGTAGCAATCGTTCTAGATAGACAAATGCCTTCAAGATCTCTGACAAAGCATACGTCGGGTATGCCATCTTTTAATTCAATTAATGTATTTTGTACATGTGCTTCTAGACTAATGCCTGTGTTACTAAACAGCTTTAATATCGGCAATAATGTACGATTCAAATAACATTCAAGCCATGCTTCTGGTGCTAAACCACTTTGCTCAATCACTTGTGATAACTTAGAGATCGGTGAATCAGGCATCGTTTCAAATAATGACGCCAATACATGAATATCTTTATCAGCATGGTAATTCGGTATCCCTTCACGAACAATCATGGCACTATTTGTTAATAAATCCATTTCAGGTTCAACTGTTTGCCCTAATGGATTCGGTAACAATGCACGATATCCTTCTTCAAACATCAATTTAAAATGGGGTGTTTCAACCTCATCTTTGACTGATGCGATAACTTGCGCGGCATCAATTGTCCGTTCAATCTGTTCAAGGTCATTCGTACGTATAAAATTAGTGATTTTAACGTGTATCGGTAATTTTAAATAAATGTTTAATGCTTTTGAAAATACAGTTCTAACCGAAGACGTCGGGTACACTAAATCACCGGAAACGCCAAGGTCTTTTATTAAACCTTGTTCACTATATTGCATATACTGTGGATGCTGTCGCAACACATTGATTTGATAAGGATGTATTGGTAATAAAATAAAATCTTTGGGTATCTCTGATATATCTATGTCTGCTAATTGATACAACACTTTCTCAACCTGATCTTCTTTACCTTCTACATAGCGCGTGAGCAGAACATCTTGATGCACAGCTAAATAATGCAATTGGAATGATGTATGACATTCGGGTGCATATTTCTCTAAATCTGCTTCTGAAAACCCACTTGCACTCTTAGGAGTCGGATGAAATGGATGACCTAAGTATAAAGATTGTTCTGAAACGATATAACGATCCTCTACGTAGTCTATAGTGTTACTTTGCAAATAACGCGCCGTGCGATGAATGCTATTATCGATGTCAGACATAATTTGCGCCATATGTTGTTGCACTGCCGTTTGATTATCTGCACTTTGAGCCATATGTTGCAAAATACGCGCAATTGCTTCTTTATAAGTTGTTATTTTTTTACTTTTTCCATCGATAAGCCATACCTCTGGATGATACATATGATGCCCCATCGCAGACCAATAGCGAAATTCACCCGTTAAAGTTTCGAGCTCTGATAATTGTATAGACCATTGATGATTTTGAGGTGGTACTTGATATAAATTTTCTTCTCTAAAATATTCATTTAAAATGCGTTCGATAGCCGCATACGCTGCATGTTGTATTAATTCTTTATTTTGCACTTTTTTGTTTCAACTCCCATAATTTCATTAATGTGTGATCGTTGATTTGATTAGTGATGGTTGAACAAATTAAAAATAAACTACTTACTGCAAATACTACGCCCATAACGATAAACGTAGTAGCTGGTGTAGTATAACTTGTAATGGCAGCGCCACTAAGACTGCCAATAATTTGACCAACAACTAACATACTGTTCGTCGTTCCAACAAATGTGCCTTTAAGTTGTTGATGACACGCATTCACGACAACAAACATGACACTTTGAATCAATGCACTATATGTTAATCCTTGAAGTATTCTTGCAGCCATTAAAAACTCTATATTCGTCGCTAAACCTTGCAGTATCGCACTACAACCACATGCAATCGTGGCAAATATATATACTGATTTAACATATGATTTATCATTAAAGCGTCCCCATAAAGGCGCGCTTAATATCGAAGCCGTCCAAAATGCGGACTGTAAAAATCCAATCACACTACGGTCATCTATCGCTGTATGATTCACTGATGAAGCAAGTGGTGATAATGCAGTTAGCATGCCATACATAGCAAAGTTTGCTAAAACGCCAACGATAATAAATCGACATGTGTGTTGTGTGCATAATAGACATTGAAATGAACGGCGAATACCTTTATTAATATTTGGTGTTTGTGATTTTGGCATATGTGTCGTTTCAATCAATTTTAATGCACCGAAAATACAGACAATAAAAGTAATAACGGCAATACTCATCAGTAACGCACTAAAACCTAATATCGAAGCTGTAACACCGCCAATTAATGGCCCCACAAGAGACCCTGCGCTGACTGAACTTTGCAGTCTTCCTAATACCTTTCCACGATCTTCAGCTGGCGCCTCTGCACTCGCAAACGCACTTGATGCATCAACAACACCACCAAATAGTCCCTGCAATAACCTCACAAGTACAAACTGTAATGGTGTCGTACACAATGCCATTAAAAATAAGCATACCGCCAAACCAAGTAACGCTCTTAACACCATCCATTTTCGGCTGATCTTATCACCTAGCTTCCCCCATATCGGCGAAGCTATCATCGTCGTTACAGCTGGAGCAGCAATCGCTATACCACTCCACAACTGTATTTCTACGACTGATAGATTTTGTAGTGATGCCATATAAATTGGCAATAATGGCACAAGTACTGTCAGTCCAGCAATCGCTATAAACTGACTGAGCCATAAAATGCGAAAGTTACTGCGCCATATAGACTGATTAATCATATGTCACCATTGGATTTGGTACGGTAGTTAAACCTGAAGGCATACTACCTCCACCACTACCACGTTGATATAGCAATGGTAATAAAATTTGTTTAAATGGCCACGTCTGTTTATCAAATAAAATGTGTCTGACAGCTAGCTGATCAGTTGTAACCCATGAAATAGTTGCCACTTCATTTTTTAAAATTTGTTTTAACAACGACATAAGTTCATGCTCACTTACACCAAATAAATCTTGAATTGCATCAATAATGGCATATAGATTTACCGATACAGCTAATGTTTGAAAATAAGCAAAGAATGTTTCCAAATCTTCATTAATTAGCGTATTAGGTGTATCTTCTCTAACGACATACTTCGGCAATGAAAGCTGATGTGCTGTTAGCCATGGTTTATAAATTCTGACAGTATCATGATCACGTAACACACATTTTTGTACACGTCCATCTTCAAATGACAACAATATATTTTGACCATGCAACTCTGGTAATGCGCCGTATTGCATAAATGATAGTGTTACCTTTAAAAAGACTTGTGCGATATCTTCAAATAACGTCATGACATCATTTTTAGAAATATTATCTTTTCCACAAATCATTTGATATAAAGTGCGATCATTTGCCGCGAGTGCTGCCATTGACACTAGCTGTTGCGTATCATTTTTGGCTAGCACTTCGGGATATTTTCTTAGCTGAACAGTTAGATGACCTAATTGATCTTTGAAAATATCATTATCTTGACCCATATATGACCACCAAGCTGTTTCATCACAAACCATGACATACTTAGCTAGTGCTTCATCTTTTTCTATAAGCTGTCGTAATAATTGTTCTGCTTGTTCTCCGTTTTTCATGTAACGCGTAGGCGTTAGCCTTAATGCGCCTAATGACTGCATTGCAAATGGTACTTTGACATGGTTATACGGTGCGCCAATATCAATTAATGAACGCATACTTGAAGACGACAGATAATCTCCAAATTTTAACGGTAATAGTACAACCAACTTTTCACTAATCTCTTTCGCAAAGACGTTCGGCAGAATATGCTGATATTGCCAAGGATGTACCGGAAATAGTACATAGTCATCTATTGATAACCCTTGATCATTTAACATGTCTGTCGCTTGTTCTTTTATAGGTGCTGTCAAATTTTCTAATTCATCGATATTTGCAGTATCGCCATGAATCATATGTGTCTTTTTAACTGCTGCAACCATTAAAGGAAATGATTGATTTAATTCAGCTTGATACACTTGATAATCCACTTCTCTTAATCCTCTTTTTTCTTTAGCTAATGGATGAAATGGACGATCTTTTAAACTTGCAAACTGCTCTGACATCACAAAAGGATGTGACGCTAAATCTAATTCTGATAATTGTTTAGCAAGCTGTGTGGCAGCAGTAGTCAGTCCTTCTTCAACGCGAGCCACTTCCCATTCATGACTTAAATCACAATTCATATTAGCAATTGTTTGCCAAAATTCAGCTGCCGTTAAAGGTTGCTTAGACGCCCTTCCCTCTATCGTAATTGGTTGTGAGCTTTCATAACGAAACATATTTAAAGCACTAAAATAAACAGGTATCTTTATTTGTTGTGTTTCACGTTCGTATATCAAAAGCGTTTGTCCGTTTTCTTTAGTAATCTCACTATTCGATACAATTCCGGCTATATCTTCAAATAATAATGCATCAACTAAATCTCTTAATATTATCGTTTGTGCTGTATTGACTGCTGTATGATTCTGCAATGTTCAGACACCTCGCATTCTTAATATAGGTTCAATGTTGTCCCAATATTTTGTTGTTGTGCCTGTTGATAAATAAAATAAGCACTTGAAATATCTTCGATAGCCATACCCATGGGATTAAGTAATATGATCTCATCATCGTCTTCACGTCCTGGTATGTCACCTGTCACAAGTTGCCCTAGTTCAGCATGAAGTGCTTCTTTGCTAAATTTACCTTCTAACACCAATTGATTAATAGTTTTCTTTTCTCGATTACATTGTGACCAGTCGTCTACTACGACTTTGTCAGCTTTAATAAAGACTTCTTTATGCACATCCATGATAGAAATGTTGCTAATAAATGCACCCTTTTGTAACCAATCATATTCAATGTATGGTTGATCCGTTACGGTACATGTAATGACTACTTCACCATTTGATACTGCTTCTTTAGCATTTTCTGTCGCAATAAAATTAATTTCCGGACGCTGTTGTTGCCATCTATCAACAAAGCGTGCACATGCTTCAGAGAATTGATCGTAAACAAACACGCGTTCAATATGATCGAATTGCTCTAACATACTTTGTAATTGCTTGTCTCCGATTAGCCCGCATCCAATGATTGTTAAGTCTTTAAATCCTTTTTTAGCCAAATGCTTAGCTGCAATCACTGAAACTGCTGCAGTACGCATACTACTAATTAAACTTGCTTCCATAACTGCAATTGGATAATTCGTTTCTGGATCATTCAAAATAATGACACCACTTGCACGCTCCATATTACGTTTCGATGGATTGTCGTGCTTACTACCTATCCACTTAATACCTGAAATTGCGTGTTCACCACCGATATGACTTGGCATTGCAATAATTCGATCTGCGATGTGTCCATTTTCAGGATCCTGTCTTAAATACGGCTTAAGCGGTTGTACAAAATCATTGTGCGCATGGGCTGTTAATACTTCTGTTAATGCGTCCACATAAACTTGTGAATGATTACCTCCCGCTTGTTCAATATCTGATCTATTTAAATACAACATCTCTCTATTCATTCTGATTTAACTCCTTGTCTTGATTTCATTTTTTCTAACCATGTATCTGAATAAACTAAATCTAAGTAACGATCGCCTCGATCTGGTAAAATCGTGACAATTGTTGCACCTTCTTCAATTGACGTTATCAACTGCTCAATCGCTGCAATAATCGAGCCTGTTGAACCTCCGGCAAATATGCCTTCATAATCAATCAGTTTTCGACAGCCCAAAGCAGATTGATAATCATCTACATGGATCACTTGATTAATTTCTGATCTATTCAATATTTCGGGTACACGACTAGCACCGATACCAGGTAATTCTCTATTAATAGGTTTGTCACCAAAAATGACTGACCCTTTCGCATCAACAGCAACAATTTGTGCGTTTGGATGCACTTCTTTTATTTTTCTACTCATACCCATAATGCTACCTGTCGTGCTGACTGGCGCGACAAAATAATCTATAGGTTGCTTAATTGTTTCAACAATCTCTGTGCCTGCACCATGATAATGGGATTGCCAATTTAACTCATTCGCATATTGATTAATCCAATATGCATCGTCAATAGTGGCTAACAGTTCTTGCACCTTTGCAATACGAGTCATTAAATAACCCCCATGTGCATCAGGTTCTTCAACCATTTCTACATTGGCACCATAACTTTTAATAATTTTCAAATTTGTTGGTGATATTTTAGGATCAACAACACACGTGAGTTTTAATCCCTTGATTTTAGCTATCATTGCCAACGCAATGCCTAAATTACCAGAAGTACTTTCAATTAAATGTGTATTCTCAGTGATTAAACCATGTTTAATACCATGTTCAATGATGTACTTGGCAGGTCGATCTTTCATGCTGCCTCCAGGATTCATATACTCTAACTTTGCAAACACTTCATGTTTCGGAAATAGTTGATGAAGTTGAACCATAGGTGTTTGCCCTACAGAATCTAACAATGAATCGTGACATGCTTGACTTTTTTCAATCAAAAGCGCTTCCTCCTCAAATTTAAAATTCTATAATATTGTGTGTTACCTAATTGATAATGATTCTCACTATCAAGTAATTAGGATTATATTTTTTATGCATTTATATGTCAAATAATTATAAGTTGCATGTAAATCATAAATATTTTATTGACTTAGGAAAAAATTTAATTCATACTAAATCGTGATAATGATTCTCATTGTCATACATCACGAAGGAGGCTAATTAGTCAATGAATAAAGTAATTAAAATGCTTGTTGTTACGCTTGCTTTCCTACTTGTTTTAGCAGGATGTAGTGGGAATTCAAATAAACAATCATCTGATAACAAAGATAAGGAAACAACTTCAATTAAACATGCAATGGGTACAACTGAAATTAAAGGGAAACCAAAGCGTGTTGTTACGCTATATCAAGGTGCCACTGACGTCGCTGTATCTTTAGGTGTTAAACCTGTAGGTGCTGTAGAATCATGGACACAAAAACCGAAATTCGAATACATAAAAAATGATTTAAAAGATACTAAGATTGTAGGTCAAGAACCTGCACCTAACTTAGAGGAAATCTCTAAATTAAAACCGGACTTAATTGTCGCGTCAAAAGTTAGAAATGAAAAAGTTTACGATCAATTATCTAAAATCGCACCAACAGTTTCTACTGATACAGTTTTCAAATTCAAAGATACAACTAAGTTAATGGGGAAAGCTTTAGGGAAAGAAAAAGAAGCTGAAGATTTACTTAAAAAGTACGATGATAAAGTAGCTGCATTCCAAAAAGATGCAAAAGCAAAGTATAAAGATGCATGGCCATTGAAAGCTTCAGTTGTTAACTTCCGTGCTGATCATACAAGAATTTATGCTGGTGGATATGCTGGTGAAATCTTAAATGATTTAGGATTCAAACGTAATAAAGACTTACAAAAACAAGTTGATAATGGTAAAGATATTATCCAACTTACATCTAAAGAAAGCATTCCATTAATGAACGCTGATCATATTTTTGTAGTAAAATCAGATCCAAATGCGAAAGATGCTGCATTAGTTAAAAAGACTGAAAGCGAATGGACTTCAAGTAAAGAGTGGAAAAATTTAGACGCAGTTAAAAACAACCAAGTATCTGATGATTTAGATGAAATCACTTGGAACTTAGCTGGCGGATATAAATCTTCATTAAAACTTATTGACGATTTATATGAAAAGTTAAATATTGAAAAACAATCAAAATAATTAAGGAGTTTTACGATGCTACTTAAACCAAAATACCAAATCGTTATTGCTGGTTTATGTCTTGCAATAGTAGCTATCTTAAGTTTAATGATTGGAAATACGCTTGTGTCACCAGGTACGGTGATACAGGCGTTATTCAACTTTGATAGTGAAAACGATTTACATGATGTTGTCACTGGTGCACGGGCGTCGAGAACAATCATTGCGTTATTGACTGGTGCTGCCCTTGCTGTCTCAGGTTTGTTGATGCAAGCACTTACACGAAACCCAATAGCCTCACCAGGGCTTTTCGGTGTCAATGCAGGCGCAGTATTTTTTGTCATTTTTAGTATTACATTTATCCAAATTCAATCTTTTAAAATGATTGTAGTTATTGCATTTTTGGGGGCTATTGTTGTTACTGTATTAGTTGTTGCACTAGGTATGTTTAGACAAACACTATTCTCACCTCACCGTGTCATTTTGGCAGGTGCTGCGATTGCGATGCTATTTACAGCCTTTACTCAAGGCATACTTATTATGAACGAAACAGACTTACAAGGCCTATTATTTTGGTTAAGTGGCTCCGTTTCATTACGTAATATTTGGGATATCCCATGGATTATTCCGCTTGTATTGATACTTATTTTAATTGCATTTAGCATGGCTGCACACATCAACATCTTGATGACAAGTGACGACATTGCAACCGGCCTCGGTCAAAACATAAAATTAATCAAATGGATGATTATTATGCTCATCAGTATGTTAGCCGGTATTTCGGTAGCCGTAGCTGGATCAATCGTCTTTGTGGGTCTTATCGTACCGAATATTAGCAAACGATTATTACCACCAAACTATAAGTATTTAATTCCTTTTACTGCATTAGCTGGAGCAATCCTAATGATCATTTCAGACATTGTTGCTCGTATAATAATTAAGCCACTAGAGTTGCCTATCGGTGTCGTTACCGCTGTCATTGGCGCTATTGTCTTAATCTATATTATGAAGAAAGGACGTCAACGCTTATGACCGAAAAGATTAATAAAAAAGACAATTACCATCTCATCTTCGCGTTAATCTTTTTAGCCATCGTTTCAGTGGTAAGTATGATGATTGGTTCAAGCTTTATACCATTACAACGCGTACTGATGTACTTTATAAATCCAAATGACAGTATGGATCAATTCACTTTAGAAGTATTACGCTTACCTCGCATTACACTTGCGATTTTAGCAGGTGCCGCACTAGGAATGAGTGGTTTAATGTTGCAAAATGTATTAAAAAATCCAATTGCCTCACCTGATATTATCGGTATCACAGGTGGTGCTAGCTTAAGTGCTGTTGTCTTTATTGCATTTTTCAGCCATTTAACAATACATTTACTTCCACTATTTGCAGTATTAGGTGGCGCAGTTGCAATGATGATACTATTAGTGTTTCAAACGAAAGGACAAATACGCCCGACAACACTCATAATCATCGGTATTTCGATGCAAACGTTGTTTATTGCGCTTGTCCAAGGATTACTCATTACAACGAAGCAATTATCTGCTGCCAAAGCTTATACATGGCTAGTCGGAAGTCTTTACGGTGCTACGTTTAAAGATACAATCATTTTGGGTATGGTTATTTTAGCTGTTGTGCCGTTGTTATTTCTTGTTATACCAAAAATGAAAATATCTATACTTGATGACCCTGTAGCGATTGGCTTAGGCTTACATGTACAACGTATGAAACTAATCCAATTAATCACTTCTACTATACTCGTATCTATGGCAATCAGTTTAGTAGGTAACATTGGGTTTGTCGGTTTAATCGCACCACATATCGCGAAAACAATCGTTCGCGGAAGTTATGCTAAAAAGTTACTAATGTCAGCAATTATTGGTGCTATATCAATTGTTATTGCAGACTTAATTGGGCGTACCTTATTCTTGCCTAAAGAAGTGCCAGCAGGTGTATTTATTGCTGCTTTTGGTGCCCCATTCTTCATATACTTATTATTAACCGTGAAAAAGTTATAACGATATTATTAAAACAAAATGACCTCACAACAACGTTAGCAAAATGTTTAAGCTAACTAACAGTTGCGAGGTTTTTTTATACATATAGTTGTCGTTATTGTTAACAAGCGTCGACTTTCTTAATTACATATTAATACTTTATAAACAAATAACACTGACTCATATTCTATAATATCAATCAATATTCTTCGATTTTTCAAATATCGATAACTATTTCTTATTTAAATATAGTGTTTGATAATGTCATTTATTCAAAAACACAAATTTTAATAAAAATATCATATTATTTTTAATTGTAAATTATGGATTATTTTTCTTATTATATTGTGTTATATTAAAATAAAGTGCATATACAAGGAGATAAAACAATGAAATATAATAACCATGACAAAATTAGAGATTTTATAATCATTGAAGCATATATGTTTCGTTTTAAGAAAAAAGTCAAGCCTGAAGTCGATATGACTATAAAAGAATTTATATTACTGACTTATTTATTTCATCAGCAAGAAAACACACTTCCATTTAAGAAGATTGTTTCAGATTTATGTTATAAACAATCGGATTTAGTACAGCATATAAAAGTACTTGTGAAACATTCATATATTAGTAAAGTTCGAAGTAAAATTGATGAGCGTAATACTTACATTTCAATATCTGAAGAACAACGAGAGAAAATTGCAGAACGTGTTACATTGTTTGATCAAATCATTAAACAATTTAACCTTGCAGATCAAAGTGAATCACAGATGATACCAAAAGATAGTAAAGAATTTCTAAACTTGATGATGTATACAATGTATTTCAAGAATATTATCAAAAAACATCTAACATTAAGTTTTGTAGAATTCACAATTCTAGCTATTATCACTTCTCAAAATAAAAACATCGTTCTTCTTAAAGATTTAATTGAAACAATCCACCATAAATACCCTCAAACTGTTAGAGCTCTCAATAATTTAAAAAAGCAAGGCTATCTAATAAAAGAACGCTCAACTGAAGATGAAAGAAAAATTTTAATTCATATGGATGACGCGCAGCAAGACCATGCTGAACAATTATTAGCTCAAGTGAATCAATTATTAGCAGATAAAGATCATTTACATCTTGTTTTTGAATAATATCTCTATTACGCAAGTGTGCTGTATTCTAAAGTGCACTTGTGTTTTCTATTTTTTAATAAAACCTCAGCACATAATGAACAACTTTCTATTTTCTATATCACTTAAAACCATTTCCGAAATTAAACCTCAGCACATTCAAAGCCCCACTTTATTCTTAAAAATATTTTTTAACTCATATGTATTAAACCGCTTTCATTATAAAAAATATCTCTATATTTTATCTGTTTTTATTAATCGAAATAGCGTGATTTTGCGGTTTTAAGCCTTTTACTCTCTGAATAAATCTTTCAGCAAAATATTTATTTTATAAGTTGTAAAACTTACCTTTAAATTTAATTATAAATATAGATTTTAGTATTGCAATACATAATTCGTTATATTATGATGACTTTACAAATACATACAGGGGGTATTAATTTGAAAAAGAAAAACATTTATTCAATTCGTAAACTAGGTGTAGGTATTGCATCTGTAACTTTAGGTACATTACTTATATCTGGTGGCGTAACACCTGCTGCAAATGCTGCGCAACACGATGAAGCTCAACAAAATGCTTTTTATCAAGTCTTAAATATGCCTAACTTAAATGCTGATCAACGCAATGGTTTTATCCAAAGCCTTAAAGATGATCCAAGCCAAAGTGCTAACGTTTTAGGTGAAGCTAAAAAACTTAATGACTCTCAAGCTCCAAAAGCTGATGCGCAACAAAATAACTTCAACAAAGATCAACAAAGCGCCTTCTATGAAATTTTGAACATGCCTAACTTAAACGAAGTGCAACGCAATGGTTTCATTCAAAGTCTTAAAGACGATCCAAGCCAAAGCACTAACGTTTTAGGTGAAGCTAAAAAATTAAACGAATCTCAAGCACCGAAAGCTGACAACAATTTCAACAAAGAACAACAAAATGCTTTCTATGAAATCTTGAACATGCCTAACTTGAACGAAGAACAACGCAATGGTTTCATCCAAAGCTTAAAAGATGACCCAAGTCAAAGTGCTAACCTATTGTCAGAAGCTAAAAAGTTAAATGAATCTCAAGCACCGAAAGCGGATAACAAATTCAACAAAGAACAACAAAATGCTTTCTATGAAATCTTACATTTACCTAACTTAAACGAAGAACAACGCAATGGTTTCATCCAAAGCCTAAAAGATGACCCAAGCCAAAGCGCTAACCTTTTAGCAGAAGCTAAAAAGCTAAATGATGCACAAGCACCAAAAGCTGACAACAAATTCAACAAAGAACAACAAAATGCTTTCTATGAAATTTTACATTTACCTAACTTAACTGAAGAGCAACGTAACGGCTTCATCCAAAGCCTTAAAGACGATCCTTCAGTGAGCAAAGAAATTTTAGCAGAAGCTAAAAAGCTAAACGATGCTCAAGCACCAAAAGAGGAAGACAACAACAAACCTGGTAAAGAAGACGGCAACAAACCTGGCAAAGAAGACAACAACAAGCCTGGTAAAGAAGACAACAACAAGCCTGGCAAAGAAGACGGCAACAAGCCTGGTAAAGAAGACAACAACAAGCCTGGTAAAGAAGACAACAACAAGCCTGGTAAAGAAGACGGCAACAAGCCTGGTAAAGAAGACGGCAACGGAGTACATGTCGTTAAACCTGGTGATACAGTAAATGACATTGCAAAAGCAAACGGCACTACTGCTGACAAAATTGCTGCAGATAACAAATTAGCTGATAAAAACATGATCAAACCTGGTCAAGAACTTGTTGTTGATAAGAAGCAACCAGCAAACCATGCAGATGCTAACAAAGCTCAAGCATTACCAGAAACTGGTGAAGAAAATCCATTCATCGGTACAACTGTATTTGGTGGATTATCATTAGCGTTAGGTGCAGCGTTATTAGCTGGACGTCGTCGCGAACTATAAAAACAAACAATACACAACGATAGATATCATTTTATCCAAACCAATTTTAACTTATATACGTTGATTAACACATTCTTATTTGAAATGATAAGAATCATCTAAATGCACTAGCAACATCTTTTGTTGCTCAGTGCATTTTTTATTTTACTTACTTTTCTAAACAACTTCTGAAACGCCTCAACACTTTCTACTCTAATTACATATACGACATTTTTAGACATTAAAAAATCGAACTAGACAAGATGCTCAATGCATTTCGTACTAGTTCGATTCATGAATAATTAGATTTAAAATGTCATTTGAATCCAAGTGACAACATTATTTATATTTAGAATATTAACGTTAGTATAAACGTCCAAACACAAATAAAAGCAACAAATATAATACTGTATTTTAGCGTCATTTTTAATAATGCAGATTCTTCACCAACTTTTTTAACAGCTGCAGTCGCAATGGCAATTGATTGTGGTGAAATAAGTTTCGCTGCTACACCACCTGCAGTGTTAGCTGCCACAAGTAATGAACCGCTTGTTGAAATTTGTTGTGCTACTGTCGCTTGAATAGGTGCGAATAAAGTATTGTTATTTACAACTGAACCAGTCATAAACACACCAATCCAACCTAATACTGGAGAGAATAATGGGAAAATTGCTCCCGCTTTAGCAATACCTTGTCCAATTGCTACAGTCAAACCACCGTATGTCATAACTTTAGCAATAGCTAGGATAGCTGAAATTGTAAGGATCGGTAACCATAATTCTTTAATTGCTTCGACCAATAAAGCACCTGCACTTTTCCATTTTAACTTCGTAATTAAAATTGTAATAATTACTGTTAATAAAATCGCTGTCCCAGTTGCACCAATTAAATCGAGACGCAACGCAATTCCTTTAGGCGATAAATCACTCACAGTATTTGGAATTGGCAATTTTATTACTAAACTTTCAAGTGCACCTCCAGGTTGGAATAATTTTTTGAAGAATGGTGCACTCCATACTAATACAAAGGCAGTTAAAATTACGAACGGACTCCAAGCAAAGACAATTTCTTTAGGCGTTCGTTTTTGAATTTTATGTTCAGACGCTTCCAATCTGAAAATGTTTTTCGGTTTAAATTTACGACAAACAAATGCTAACACCACCATTGTTGCTAGTGATGGAATAATGTCTGCTAGTTCTGGACCATGGAATATTGTTAATAATAATTGTAATCCAGTATATGTACCACTCACTGTTAAAATGACAGGTAAAATTTCTTTAATACCTTTCATACCATCTACAATGAATACTAAAACAAATGGAATAATAAAGTTTAAAATTGGAAGTGTTAATGCTGAGTATCTCGCAACATCTAATGTTGTAACGCCTCCACTTAAGTTAAACGTATCAATAATACTAACTGGTAAACCAATTGCACCAAAGGCACCCGCCGCACCATTAGCAATTAAACATAACATCGCTGCTTTTAATGGTTCAAATCCAAGTTGAATTAATAATACTGCACAAATCGCAATTGGCACACCAAATCCTGCTGCACCTTCTAAAAATGCGTTGAAACAAAATCCAATTAATAATAGTTGGATTCTTTGGTCCACTGAAATACTTGCAATACTATCTTGAATAATAGAAAATTGTCCTGTTTTAATAGAAACTTTATATAACCAAACTGCCATTAAAACGATATATCCTATTGGGAAAATACCGGCAACAACGCCTTCTGTAATCGCACCTGCTGATACACGCGCTGGTAATTCAAATACAAATAAAGCCACAATCAATGTAACAACCAAAGTTGTCAATGCTGCATAAATGCCTTTCATTTTAAAAACGGTTAAGCATAATAAAAATAAAATAATAGGTACTGCTGCAACTAAGGCTGATAATCCAACATTATCGAATGGATTTACAGTAAGTAGTGTCATAATGACTCCCTCTCTTTATATAAAATATTTATCATTCTGATTAATCTACAACCTATTTCAACTTATATTTTGCGATGATCACATATTTAAAATGTAACACTCCTATATGTGACAGGCAATCGAATTTTTACAAAAAGTTCACAAAATATACACAATATTTAACTATAATAAATAATATATCATTTTAATTATAAATACTAGATATTATTTATAATAATCTCAGGAATCCGCTTCAAAAATGCATCATGACAGTTTATATTTTTATTGAGAATCTCTCATTTTGTGAATTGTAGGAAGTAAACAAAATATGACAAGCGTCAAACCAATGATAATGATAAATATCATATTAAACCATAGTAAATTGAATTGATGATGGTGTTGTATTTGCCAAATTTCTAATACTGTGAAGATAGACATATAGCTCATAATCTCTAAATTTAACGTACTTAAAAATAATTTAATCGCTCGAATTTCACGTGGTGTATGATTATAATGTGACCATTTGGCAAATCGTTCATAGTATCTACCTGCAATGAAAAATATAAGCCAAATCACTATAAATGCACTATTAATCAAAAGCAGTACCCATTTATCAGCAAAGTTATCAGCATCCCCTGCTAAATTATAATGAATAGGCACTTTGGTTGGTAATTTTGAATAGGTCGCTACTGTATAGCACATCATAGCTAAGTAAATAAGTAGACTTAATATTGTAAAAGACCTGATTTTAGACATTCTATCGCCTCTTTCTTTACATTTTATGTATAACACTCTGCCTATTTTACCTTTTAATTACATTACCCCAAACGATTAAACAATATGTAATGATACTATAATTGCGTCAGGAGTATCCGCTTGTTAAATGTGCATAGCTTATATTTAGCTGTTTAACATGCCACATAATGATTCGAATTATTGTTTTAATTAAACCTTTTTCACATATGTATAAATTTTATAGAGCGCATGCTTAATATTTTCATTTGATTCAAAGGCAAAAGATAGCCTTATACTCTTTTCTTTACTGCCATAAATGTAACCCGGATTGATTAATATTTTTTCTTTACTTAACAATTCGTAAAATAAATATTTAATATCTATATCTATTTTAAAGACTAACCATACAAAATAACCTCCACTTGGAACCTCCCAATGTGCTATATCCTTAAATAAATTATTGAGGATGTTTAACATAAAGTCTCGTTTATCTTTTAAAACATACCTTAACTTTACTAAGTGTTTATCATAAGACTTATTTTTCAACATCTCATATACAACCATTTGTGACAAAATACTGGATCCATAGTCAATTTGCATTCTTACATCTGCCAATTGCTCTATTATTTTTTCAGAAGCAACAATCCAACCTATTCTTATTGCTGGTGCAATCGTTTTTGAAAAACTGCTTATATGTATAACTTTTCCCAATTTATCATAAGTTTTGATAGAAGGAGTTGGATCGCTAAAGAAAATATCTCTAAAGATATCATCTTCAATGATAGGAATATTATGTCTTTCGCTATAAGTAATTATATTTTTCTTTTGCTCATTCGTTAAAGAACGACCTGTCGGGTTATTAAACCTAGGTTCTATATAAATCGCTTTATTTTTAAAATTAATAAATCTATCAATGATGGTATCAATTTCATTAATTTGATTATAAGGAACATCAATATGTCTAAAATTCAATTGCTCAAAAACATTTGTAGAGTGAATATATGATGGTGTATTCGAAATTATTATGGCATCTTGACCTAAAAACCCAATAGATAAAAGTTGAATGGCATGTAAAGCGCCTGAAGTGATCATTACATTTTCTCTACCTACATTTATACCTTGCTTTGACATTCGTTCAACGATAATATCTCTTAACTTGATATAACCATAGCCATTATTATAACCAAAAGATAAGTCTTCAATATGACTGGCTGTATTAGACATGGCTTTTTTCAATTGAATATGTGGCATTAACGATATACCCAATTCACCTTTACTTATATGTATATACGAATCATCTGTCTCAATTTTATTAATTAATTGCACCGTATACTGACTTCTTTGTTGAGAGGACCATAACATCATTTCAGACCACTTATTTGTAATATGTGCTTCATTCAAATAGTCATTAACATATGTTCCACTACCTACTTTAGTATAGATAAATCCTTCAGCTTCTAATAACTCAATACTTTTAATAATCGTTACTCTATTTACGTTGTACTGTATCGCCAACTGCCTATGTGAAGGTATTTTCATTCCATAAAACCAATCCCCTGTGATTATTTTATCTCTTATGTCACTAGCAATATCTTTATATTTAGCCATCTTCTCCCTCCCTTTTAAAATTGGATAGGTAAATCCATTCAAAATTGGTTGTACTCATTTTAAATCATATTTTTTAATATAGAAACACATAATTAAAGGAGTGATGATATTAATGAATAAACTTCGAGACACTACTTTTCTATCATATTTATTTACTATCATATTGTGGGGATCTGCATTTCCAATGATAAAGATTGCGTTAAATGATTTTAGTGCAGAATCATTGTCGGCATTTCGTTTAATTTTAGCAACAATAATTCTCTTGCCGTTCGTAATTATAAAGAAATTGCCTACCCCTGAACTAAGAGATATCCCTGTTATTTTTATTTTAGGATTTTGTGGATTTGTGATATATCACACAGCTTTAAATTTTGGTGAAACTTTGATTAGTGCAGGTATATCTGGAATTCTAGTCTCTACAACGCCTATTTTTTCTAGTGCTTTAGCTTATATATTTTTAAAAGAGCATTTTTCAAAATGGAATTGGTTAAGTTCACTCGTCGCATTTATAGGAATATCCATTATTTCAATAAGTAAAGATGATTACACAACTATTAATGTATTAGGTGTTTTTATTATTTTACTTGCATCTTTTAGTGAAAGTTTGTATTTTACTTTCCAGAAAAAATACATAGAAAAATACGGCTTCATCGCTTTCACACTATATACAATAATGGCAAGCTCACCATTTATGCTTATTTTTATTCCTGAAATCATCAACGATATACACGGCGCCACTTTTACATCAATAGTATCGGTACTTTATTTAGCTATATTCCCTACTATAATTCCATACGTTTTGCTTGCTTATATTGTGAAGTCAGTTGGTGTCTCTGATGCAACAATGTCTCTTTATTTAACACCTATCGTTTCTTTATTATTATCTTATCTGTTATTAGACGAGCTACCAACAACCCTTGCTATTATAGGCGGAATTATCACTCTACTAGGCGTTAGTTTAAGTAACTTCTTTCAAAATACATAATTATTCCAAGTCCCGCACCTCAGAATCCAAAAACATTCGAGTGATAAAATTTTAAAAATCAAAAATATAAAAATGATCTAATTTCGTCAAATTTACCAATATAAATACTAATATTTGCAATTCACAAAGGGGTATAGTCTGAGTGTATTCTAATACGAAAGGACTTGGTGGATATGTATTACAGTTATGGAAATTATGAAGCATTTGCGCGCCCTAAAAAACCTGAAAATGTAGAAAACAAATCCGCTTACTTAATCGGATCTGGTCTAGCTTCACTTGCTGCAGCTTGTTTTTTAATAAGGGATGGTCAAATGGAAGGTTCGAAGATTCATATTTTAGAAGAGTTACCTAAAGCAGGTGGTAGTCTTGATGGTGAAAATATGCCTTTAAAAGGCTATGTTGTCCGCGGTGGTCGTGAAATGGAGAACCACTTTGAATGTTTGTGGGACTTATTCAGATCTATCCCTTCATTAGAAATCGATAACGCGTCTGTATTAGATGAGTTCTATTGGCTAAACAAAGAAGACCCTAACTATTCTCGCTGTCGTGTTATTGAGAAACAGGGTCAACGTTTAGTCACAGACGGAGACTTCACTTTGACTAAAACGGCGATTAAAGAAATTTTAGATTTATGCTTAACGAATGAAGAAGATTTAGATGATGTCAAAATAACAGATGTATTTTCCGATGACTTCTTTAATTCAAACTTTTGGATTTACTGGAAAACGATGTTTGCATTTGAACCGTGGCATTCTGCTATGGAAATGCGTCGTTATCTAATGCGATTCGTTCATCATATTGGTGGTCTCGCAGACTTTTCAGCTTTAAAATTCACTAAATATAATCAATATGAATCTTTAGTATTACCTATGGTTGAATATTTAAAATCGCATGGGGTTCAATTTGAATACGATGTAAAAGTAGAAGATATTAAAGTAGATGTTACGACAAGTCAAAAAATTGCCCGAGAAATATTAATTGACCGTAATGGTAATGCAGAATCTATTAAACTGACTGTAGATGATCTTGTCTTTGTGACAAACGGTAGTATTACGGAAAGCTCTACGTATGGTGATAATGATACACCAGCACCACCAACTGACGAATTAGGTGGTAGTTGGACACTATGGAAAAATTTAGCGCGACAAAGTCCTGAATTTGGTAATCCTGATAAGTTTTGCCAAAATATTCCTAAAAAAAGTTGGTTTGTTTCAGCAACATCGACAACAAACAATAAAGATATTATCGATACAATAGAAAGCATTTGTAAACGTGATCCACTTGCAGGCAAAACGGTTACTGGCGGTATTATTACAATCAATGATTCTGCATGGCAAATCAGTTTTACAATCAATCGTCAGCAACAGTTTAAAGACCAACCTGAAAATGAAATATCTACATGGATTTATGCCTTATATTCAGATGTAAACGGCGATTATATTAAAAAGCCAATTACAGAATGTAGTGGTAATGAAATATGCCAAGAATGGCTGTATCACTTAGGTGTATCAACTGACAAAATTGAAGACTTAGCAAAACATGCATCTAATACGATTCCTGTTTATATGCCATATATCACCTCTTATTTCATGACGCGTGCTATCGGCGACAGACCTTTAGTCGTCCCGCATCAATCTCAGAACTTAGCATTTATTGGTAACTTTGCAGAAACAGAGCGAGATACTGTATTTACTACAGAATATTCGGTTCGTACTGCAATGGAAGCTGTTTATGAACTACTAAATATCGACCGTGGCATCCCAGAAGTCATCAATAGTCCATTTGATCTTCGCGTCTTAATGGATGCTGTATATGAGCTCAATGACCACCAAGATTTGCGTGAGATTACTAAAGATTCGAAAATGCAAAAACTCGCATTAGCTGGATTCCTTAAAAAGGTAAAAGGTACGTACATTGAGACATTATTAAAAGAACACAAATTGTTATAACGAGGCACATTAAATAATTTTATTTGGTGATTTCGAATCATGAGACTGGGACAGAAATAATGTTTTCATAAAAATTATTTCGTTATCCCACTCTCATGATTTTTTTGATGAAACATAATTACATGATTGATTGCATCATTTTGTTAAACAAGTGATTGCAAACCTGCCATTTCACACTGAAAATTTACATAATAAGTGACGATATTTTACAAGTCATATACAAATAACATATATTGTTAAATAATTTTACCTAATCTTAACATTAAATTTACAATTATAAGCGATAATCTAAATATAAAGCTTATTTGAGGTGAAATAATGGAAATGTCGGTTACAGAAGTCATTTTCTCCTTTTTAGGTGGTTTAGGTATTTTCCTTTACGGCTTAAAAATCATGGGAGACGGGCTTCAAGCATCAGCAGGAGACAGGCTACGAGATATTTTAAACAAATTTACATCAAATCCAGTATTAGGTGTTATTGCAGGTATCGTTGTAACTATTTTAATACAAAGTAGTTCAGGTACGACAGTTATCACAATCGGACTGGTAACAGCTGGATTTATGACATTGAAACAAGCCATTGGAGTGATAATGGGTGCTAATATCGGAACAACGGTAACTGCATTTATTATCGGTATAGATTTAGGCGAATATGCAATGCCAATTTTAGCATTAGGTGCATTTTTAATCTTTTTCTTTAAACGCTCTAAAATTAATAACATTGGCCGCATACTATTCGGTTTCGGTTCTCTATTCTTCGGTCTAGAATTTATGGGTGATGCCGTTAAACCTTTAGCATCATTAGATGGATTTAAGCAATTAATGCTTGATATGTCATCAAATCCAATACTTGCTGTCATTGTCGGCGCAGGGTTAACAGCACTAGTTCAAAGTTCAAGTGCGACGATTGGTATTTTACAAGAATTTTATCAACAAGATTTAATTAGCTTAAACGCAGCAATCCCTGTGTTACTAGGCGATAATATTGGTACAACGATTACAGCTATCTTAGCTAGTTTAGCCGGCTCAATCGCTGCAAAACGTGCGGCGCTTGTACACGTCATCTTTAACTTAATCGGGGTAATTATCTTCACAATTTTCTTGCCAGTTGTGATTCATTTGATTAGTTTGTTACAAGATGTATGGCACTTAAAACCAGCGATGACGATTGCAGTATCACATGGTATCTTCAACATAACAAATACTTTGATTCAATTACCATTTGTAGCAGGTTTAGCATGGATTGTTACAAAGCTTGTCCCAGGTAAAGATATTGCTGATGACTATAAACCTCAGCACTTAAACAAAGATCTTGTTTATCACGCACCTGGTGTTGCATTACAAGAAACTCAAAAAGAATTACAAAATGTTGGTCAGATTGTCTTATCAATGTTTGAAGACATTCGCGAAATTACAAAAGACGATAAAAAATTGATCAAAAAGCTTGAACAAAAGCACCAAGCTGTTGAAACAATCAATGATAGCATTCGAAATTATTTAGTTAGAATTTCTACAAAAGCCATAACGAAGGCTGACGTTGAGCGTTTAGCAGTTATGTTTGATGTCAATCGCTCTATTTTAAAAGTAGCAGAGCTAACAGAAGAGTATGTCGCTCAATTAAAACGCCAACATGATGAAGATATTCGCATTACAGAAGATGCACAACGCGGTATGGATAAATTATTCAACCATGTTGCTGAGTCATTTGATAAAGCCATCGACATGTTAGATGTTTATGACAAAACGAAAAAAGATGAAATTGTAGAACGTAGTAGAGAATCATTTAATATTGAACATAAACTACGCAAAGGTCATATTAAACGCCTTAATCGTGGTGAATGTACAACAAAAGGCGGATTACTATATATCGATATGATTGGTGTTCTTGAACGTATCGGTTATCATTCACGAAATGTTTCTGAAGCACTTGTTGGCCTTAACGATGATGTACCTACAGATGAAGAAATTGCAACAACTGAAATTTAATTTTTACTGTCTTATTTATATTCATATTTTTTTAAAATTAGAGATTCAGATGCATGTAAAACAGGCTGGGACATAAATCCCTAAAAAACAGCAGTAAGATAATTTTCAATTAGAAAATATCTTACTGCTGTTCTCTATTTATACAATACTTCGTATTGAATGGCTTCGCTTTCCTAGGGTGCCGTCTCAGCCTCGGTCTTCGACTGGCACTGCTCCCTCAGGAGTCTCGCCATTAATACTACGTATTAACATGTAATTTTACTTTTAAATACTTTAAAAAAATAAGACACTTTACCCAACTTACACTACCAATAGAAACTTCTGTTAGAATTCCTCAAAATGATATTTCGCGATATGTTAATGAAATTGTTGAAACGATACCTGATAGCGAATTCGATGAATTCAGACATCATCGTGGTGCAACATCCTATCATCCAAAAATGATGTTAAAAATCATCTTATATGCATATACTCAATCTGTATTTTCTGGTCGTAGAATAGAGAAATTACTTCATGACAGTATTCGAATGATGTGGTTAGCTCAAAATCAAACACCTTCTTATAAAATTATTAATCGTTTTAGAGTAAATCCTAATACTGATGCATTAATTGAATCTTTATTTATCCAGTTTCATAGTCAATGTTTAAAGCAAAATCTTATTGATGATAATTCGATTTTTATTGAATGTCCCAAGCTCTTTTATATTTAGCAAACTTTATTATCTTAAATCGGCTATAAACACTGATATAATGATGCTTCATTAGTATGCGGTAAGCATGACGGACACTGTTCTCGGAGTCTGACCTCGAATCATTTAATATACACTTTTACACGTCGCCTTCATTGAAGCGAATTGCCATAACCTTCACATTATATATAGTTCTTTCCATATAAATGTCCAAATTTTTAGAACAACGCAATAAATAACCATCCACCTAACTTATCAAAAGTTTAAGTGGATGGTTTTTCATTTATATTTATATTAGTGTTAATCCAATCATAGATTTATCTATATGCACTGCTCTATACATTTCCTCATTTAATTTGCTTTACTTTCATTTATATCATTATCAAAACACTTGGCGTGTCATCGTTATTATTTCGCATCTTTGACACGTTTATCATCATTAGGAATCGCGAATAAAATTGCGATAAATGCCATGATTCCCATTAATACGTTAACCCAAAGTGCAATCATCGCACCTGTATGAATGCTCGTTGCAGCAACTGCACCAGCATATACAGCACCACTAATTGCGACACCGAATGCGCCACCAAGTGATGAAGCCATTTTATAAATACCTGAAGCAACGCCAACTTTATCTAACGGTGCATTCGAAATAGCTGTATCTGTAGAAGGTGTTGCATAAATACCTAAGCCTAGTCCGAAACATAAATATCCTACGACACAACTGATAACATAAAATATGCCTGGTAAGAATACTAATGAAATAAGTGCAATACCAATGACCACAATGAATGTACCTAATAACATTGGTCGCTTAGAACCCATTTTTTGTAATAATTTTTCACCAACTCGAATCATCAATAACACCATGATTAAATAAGTAATTGATAAGTATCCTGCCTGCAATGCTGTATAACCTAAACCTTGTTGCACGAATGTATTCGCTACAATTAATGTACCTGCAACACCGTTTAATAAGAAGTTCGAAATCGTTGCACCTGTATATGGTTTATTTTCAAATAATTTAAAATCAATAAGCGGATTATCTACTTTTTTCTCAACTTTTAAGAACATAAAGAATGCTACAATTACGATTGCAATCAAACCAAAGAACCATAATGATGTATAACCAAGTGCTGCACCTTTAGTAATGACAACGTTTAAACTTAGCAACATAACTACTAGAACAATTAGACCTGCAACGTCAAATTTATGTGTATTGGTAACTTCTGATTTCGTTTCAGGCGTCCCTTTGATGAGTAACATTGAAAGTACGGCAACGATAATTGAGAAGATGAAAATCCATCTCCAACCCATAGTTGTCGCAACTGCCCCACCGAAGAGTGAACAGATACCACTTCCACCCCAAGAACCGATAGACCAGTAGCTTAAGGCGCGCTGACGTTCAGCACCCTCATAATAAGTTTTCATAATGGCCAATGTGGAAGGCATAATACACGCTGCTGATACGCCTTGTATAATACGACCTAAAATTAATAATGCCGGTAAATTCGTAATAATAATTAATGCTGAACCAATAATACTTAACAATAAACCGATATTCGTCATTTTCACGCGCCCAATTTTATCTGCTAGACCACCTGCTCCAACGACAAACATACCTGAAAATAGTGCAGTTAGACTGACCGCTATACTAATTGTCCCCATGTCTGTGCCAAAACTTTGTTGTAAATTTGGTACAACATTTACAAGTGATTGTGCAAACAACCAAAATGTAATAACACCTAATACAATACCTAAGATTAACTTGTTGCCCCCGCGATACGTTTCATTCATGTTAGTTATCTCCTTTAAGGTAATCTAAAACAACTGTCCCTACAGCTTCTGCCGAAATAAGTAATGATTTTTCTGAAATGTTAAATTTAGGATGATGATGTGGGTAAGTTTCACCATTTTCCACCGCTGCACCTGTATAAATAAAGGCACTTGGGCGTTCTTTAGCATAGTATGCAAAGTCTTCTGAAGGTGGTTGTGGTTCACACATTTCAACACCAAAATCAAGGTTTGCTTCTTTCAACGTCTTAGCCACGTACTCAGTAAACTCTGGATCATTATATAATGCTGGATAATCATCGTTATATTCTAAGGTGCAAGTTACACCATACATATCCTCTAATCCTTTTGATAAACGTTTAATTTCTTTTTCAATTGTTGCTTTTGTAGCATCTGTTAATCCACGTACATCACCTTCAATTTCAACAACATCTTTAATGACATTGAATTGACCTTTACCGTCAAATGAACCGATTGTGACAACACCGGTTTCAAATGGATTTAGTCGTCTAGATACAACTGTTTGTAACGCTGTGACGAAGTAGCTACCTGCAACAATGGCATCATTGGCCATATGTGGTGATGAACCATGACCACCTTTACCTTGAACTTTCAATTTGAAGAATGCGCGTCCTGTTTGAACATAACCAGGTCTGTAATACACATTACCTGTTTTCATTGTGCTCATGACGTGTACACCTAATACATGATCAACACCGTCTAATACACCATTTTCAATCATTGCTTTAGCACCGCCTGGTGGTACTTCTTCAGCTGGTTGATGTATCACAACGACTTTTCCTGTAAAACTATCTTTCATTTCAGCAAGCGTCTCTGCTAATACAAGCATGTATGCTGTATGTGCATCGTGACCACATGCGTGCATAACACCTTTATTTTGTGATGCAAAAGATAATCCTGTATCTTCAGTAATGGGTAATGCGTCAAAGTCTGCACGGATTGCTAATGTTTTACCAGGTTTCCCTGAATCAATCGTTACTTTAATTCCACGTGGTCCGACATTCGTTTCTACTTCCACATCTTTACCTTTGTAAAATTCAGCGATGTATTTCGCCGTTTCATCTTCATGAAAAGATAATTCTGGATGCTGATGTAAATAACGTCTGATCTCAATCATTTTGCCTTCTTTAGATTTTAAAGTTTCAATTAATTGTTGATTCATATCCTTCATCTCCTTAGTTACATCATAAATGATTAATCATTATTTATATTGCCAACAACAGAGATGTTAACCATTAATTTTTTGCAATTTTAGCTTTGAATATAAAAAATCACAAATTATGTATATCAAAATTTGTGATTTGTGATCATTTTATGAACTTGGGTAACGTTTTACTTCAATTAAGTGAATCCCATTCGTAATCATTTTAATGTTTAATGCCAGTGTGTCCGTGATATCTATATCATATACTTCTAATTTCGGAAAACTCATTCGATTAACGTAATCTATAGAGTCCTTGTCCATGCCATGTATCGTATGATGTTTGCGCCAAAGATTAAATAACGCACCATTTTCTTTATCTAAGGTAAAATGTTTAATCTTATACATACCTTCTTCCAGGGCATTAATGTTCAAATGAATCATTTCCGTCGCACGCATATTCATTTGATTGTCCAACGCTAAGTACGGATTAAAATGCTTTGCATCATATAACAATATTTGAAAATTTGAATCAGTCCCCGTGACAATACATGTATCATCAGAATACAAAATATTGCTTGTTAATTTATTAAATAGCAATGCCGTGAAATAGACCGGACGTTTTCCATTATATTGATGAAATAGTTCAATAGAATTCATATAATCCCGTTCATTTTTACAATGACTGACGTGCAAATCATAATTCAACCAATACCCGATACCCTCTACTTTAGAACTTAATTTTAATAATTGCTCAATGATGATACCACCTCTAAAATATTCGCCGTTTGTAATAAATGTATCACCCGTCAATGTATTCCAATTGAGTAAAATGAGTGGACGCTTTAGGCGATGACGATGCATTAAGTCGATAAGGTAATTCGTTTTATTAATAATCATTTGACTCGCGGTTTTAAATTCATCATCATTCATTTTATTAAAATCAACAGCGTCATTTGAATTGGCATCAAATACAAAATGGTCGATGTGTGGCTCAAGTCGTTTCAATAATGGTAGATGTCTTTCCGTAGCTTGATCTAAGTGAATGTACAAGCCACCATTAGGGAATAATGCTTTAAAATAATCAATCATTTCAATCAAAGACGTGTGCAATGTCGTCACATACAAGTTGAACTTCAAATCTTTTCTATGACTGACATGCAGGGCAACGTGATGGATAAAAATTTTAAATGCATCGATATAATCACGTGAGTCATACTGATCCAAATGCATGGTCAAACTAAAGTTATGATCTAATAAAAAGTCTAAACACAAATCAATATCATAAAATATATTCGAAATTTCTGCATCATACGTGAATGGCGCATTGAGCTTTTTCATGATATATGGAATCACATCATATGCTAATACTTCATTGACTTGAAAATCATGATGACATGTAAGCAACTGTGATTGATACTGTGTATTGAGCAAATTCCTCAAATAGCCCACTTGAATAATATGATTAAATTGATTTAGTTGTTGATTAGTTGGTTTAAAGGCAATCTCTTTATAGTTCATCTTTTCAATATCTTCAATGAAGTGATTCATTTCTTCAATGTAGTCATTTATAAGTAATATCAATTCACGGTCGTGATAATCATGTTGTGCCGATTGCTGGTTTTCAGTGATTGCTGGACGATCACCTCGATATTGTTTAGGTGTTTGATGCGTAAAGTGTTTAAATGTTCTCGCAAAGCTCGCTGCACTTGAAAAGCCATTTTGCAATGCAATATCAGTAATGGTTTCATCTGTGTATGTCAAATCGAGTTTCGCATGCTCAATTCGCGTCGTATTTAAGAAATGATGGAATCCTACACCTAGCGATTCTGTAAACTTTTTAGACAGATGGCTCTCTGACCACCCAACGTATTCGCTTAATTCTGAAAGGCTTAAATCTTCATGAAAATGTAACTCGATATAGTCGCATACTTGATTCACTTTATCATCATTTAAGATACTTTGGTTCGAATGATATGTACGCGGGACATAATGAATCATATGCATAAGCAACTGAATCACAAGTTGTTGCTCAGTCAATTTAGACAACTCATTATGTCGGATATGTGTTGAAACCAGTCTTGCCATTATATTTCTCAGTTGATGTATATTCTTTGTTGTGGTCGCATCTGTTAAGTGAAAATATAGACAATGCACATCATCAAACTTGTCTGCTAAATATTTCATTTGGAATTGGATATAACATATGATGCCATCTTGTTGAAGTTGAAATCGATACAAGTCGCGGTGGTTAATGATGAAAATGTCGCCACTGTTGCATTGCGTCATATTATTTTCATCATAAATGTGTGCCTCACCTTTAATAACAAAACCAATCATTAAACTATTGAGCCTTTTGAAATCTGACATACTCTCAGTTTCTACTCGAATTAAATAATCACGTTGCATACTATCCCTCAATTCAGTAATATGAATACGTTTATTTTACATTATTTTACAGCAATATATTTGAAATTCGTGTTGAATCGTGTGGGAGGCAGGAGGTTATTTATCCTCACTTGGTTCAAGATGTAGACTATCACTAAAGTATATATTTTCACCTTTTTTCTCCACAAAAGTAAATTCAATATCTTTATATCCAACTGATGAGCCTTTTAAATTACCTGTACCTTTCAACAATAACTTTGGTGCTTTATTCGTTGGTATATTATATCTTTTTCTTAATTGTTTTACATTATAATCATCATTAGTTAATTGATATTTTGCTGAATAACTCGGTACCTCTGGATTGTATGAAATATCTCCATCTTTGTACTTCGACAAATCTTTAAAATCGCCGTATTGAACAAAAAACTTAAAGTTTTCGATTTCTTTTTTTATTTTTTCGTCTTTGATATCTTTAGTTGGTATAATTTTATTGTCGACCATTTTAACGGGATATTCTTTATCTTTACTCTTAGGTCTACCATCTTCATCATGAAGTGTTTCACTCACTATATACTTCCCGGTTGTAGTCTTAGTGTTTCTATTCATATATAGAACCATACCTTTTGATTTCATACGTTCCCCTTTAGGTTGAACAACCATTTCAGAATTAATAATCCATGTGCCTTTATCGTTTTTATCAAATTGATCATCACGATAGCCTTCTTTATCGTATAAATCCTCTAGATTTTTAATCGGATACATACTCAATGTTTTTTCAAAACTTTTCTTTATTTCCGCTTCTTTCCCTGTACCACAACCAGCAACGATACTGATGATTAAAAGCAGAAAACTAATACCTAGCACTAATTTATTTACACGTTTTATCATTTCATCACGCTCTTTTACCGGGATTGATTTCATACTCTTTTTTAGTCATGATTATTTAGCCTCACTTGGTTCAAGATGTAGACTATCAGTAAAAAAAGTATTTTCACCTTTTTTCTCCACGAAAGTAAATTCAATATCTTTATATCCAACTGATGAACCTTTTAAGTCTCCCGAACCTTTCAACAATAGCTTTGGCGATTTATTTGTTGGTATATCATATCTTTTACGTAATTGTTTTACATTATAATCATCATTCGTTAATTGATATTTAGCTGAATAACTCGGTACCTCTGGATTGTATGAAATATCTCCATCTTTGTACTTCGACAAATCTTTAAAGCTGCCATATTGCGCGAAGAACTTAAAATTTTCGATTTCTTTTTTTATGTGTTCGTCTTTGATACCTTTAGTTGGAATGATTTTATTGTCTACCATTTTCACCGGATATTCTATTTTATTATCCTGAGGTCTACCATCTTCATCTTTCTTTACTGCATTAACATAGTAAAATCCTTTTGCACTTCTTGTATTTCTATTCATATATAAGACCATACCTTTAACTTTCAGAGCTTCCCCCTTATTTTGAGTTGCCATTTCAGAACCAATAATCCATGTACCTTTATCATTTTTATCAAATTCGTCATCACGATAACCTTCTTTATCGTATAAATCCTCTAGATTTTTAATCGGATACATACTCAATGTCTTCTCAAAACTTTTCTTTATTTCCGCTTCTTTACCCATGCCACAACCAGCATTGATACTGATGATTAAAAACAGAAGACTAATACCTAACACTAATTTGTTTATACGTTTTATCATTTCATCACTCTCTTTTTCCAGGATCAATTTCATATTCTGGTTTAGACATAATTATACTTCTCCACTTTTTTTATAATCTAAGCTATCACTAAAATATATATTTTTACCTTTTTCCTCTACAAAAGTAAATTCTATATTCTTATATCCAACTGATGAACCTTTTAAATTCCCTGAACCTTTTAACAATAACTTTGGAGCTTTACTCGTCGGTATATCATATCTTTTGCGTAATTGTTTTACATTATAATCATCATTAGTTACTTGATATTTTGCTGAATAACTTGGCACCTCTGGATTGTATGAAATATCTCCATCTTTGTACTTCGACAAATCTTTAAAGTTTCCATATTGAACAAAGAACTTAAAGTTTTCGATTTCTTTTTTTATGTTTTTATCTTTAATTTCTTTTGTTGGAATGATTTTATTATCGACCATTTTAACTGGGTACCTTTTTTCATTCTCTTGGGGTCTTCCGTCTTTATCATTCTTTATTGCATTTACATAATAATATCCTTTTGTTGTTTTGGTATTTCTATTCATATACAAGACCATACCTTTAATTTTTAAAGCTTCTCCCTTATTTTGAGTCGCCATTTCCGAATTAACAATCCATGTGCCTTTATCATTTTTATCAAACTGATCATCACGATAGCCTTCCTTATCGTATAAATCCTCTAGATTTTTAATCGGATACATACTCAACGTTTTTTCAAAGCTTTTCTTTATTTCCGCTTCTTTACCTATGCCACAACCAGCAGTGATACTAATGACTAATATCAAAAAACTAATGTAAAATGCCCATTTACTTAAACACTTCATAACCTTACAACTCTCTCCTTTTATTAGGTTGTCCTGGATTGATTTCATATTCTGGTTAAAAGATGATTATTTATCCTCGCTCGGTTCAAGATGTAGACTATCAGTAAAGTAAATATTTTCATTTTTATTCTCTAAAAAAGTAAATTCAATTTTTTTATATCCAACTGATGAACCTTTTAAATTCCCTGTACCTTTCAACAACAGCTTCAGCGCGTTATTTGTTGGTATGTCATATCTTTTACGTAATTGTTTTACATTATAATCATCATTAGTTAATTGATATTGAGCTGAATAACTCGGCACCTCTGGATTATATGATATATCTCCATCTTTATAATTCATTAAATCTTTAAAATTGCCATACTGCGCGAAAAACTTAAAGTTTTCTATTTCTTTTTTTATTTTTTCATCTTTGATATCTTTAGTTGGAATGAATTTATTATTAATCATTTTAACTGGATATTTTTTTTGATTATCCTGAGCTACTTCGTATTTCTCCGTCTTTATTTCATTAGTATAGTAAAATCCTTTTGCACTTCTTGTATTTCTATCTATCTTCAAAAGCATGCCTTTTATTTTTAGAGCTTCTCCTTTATTTTGAATTGCCATTTGAGAATTTACAATCCATGTTCCCTTATCATTTTTATCAAATTGATCATCTCGATAGCCCTCTTTGTCATATAAATCCTCTAGATTTTTAATTGGATACATACTCAATGTCTTTTCAAAACTTTTCTTTATTTCCGCTTCTTTACCTATGCCACAACCAGCAGTAATACTAATGACTAAAAATAAGAAACTAATACCTAACACTAATTTATTTAAACGTTTCATCACCTTACAACTCTCTTCTTTTTAAAATGATTTGTTTTTGTTAATTACATATATTTATCAATTTATAACACTTTTTCACTTTAATATTATCAAAAATTCCACAAACAATCTGTTCAATTTATAATATTGTTGAATTATTACTTATTTTCAAAATAAAAACGAGTAGTGAAAATAATTAGAATCTAACTATTTTCATACTCGTCTTAATATCATTATTGAATCCTTATTTATTACTTTCTATAATTTCACTTACGATATCATCATATCCAGGCCACGGATATCCTGCATAGTCAACAATCAGCCAACCAGTTCTAGCTTTCCCGTTTTCTTTAATCGTTTTTGCAATTTCAGGATTTATATGTGACGCATAGTTATAAGTACTATTAAATGCGCTGCCTCCAGACGCTACACTCAAGAAATTCACATATACATTGTCTTTGTTACTATCCGTTTTAGCTTTAGCCAATAAATTTTTAACAGCTTCAACTTTTTTATCATAGTAATCTTTATACTCATCTTGTACTTTTAAATTTAAGCTACCATTATTAATTTTCGTTTCAAATGTCGCATTGTCTGTCCATTGAATACCTGAAGTGTCAGCACCATAACCACTCTTTATGTATGTCCCCCCCATTCTATTGAATAGGACAATTTTACCTTTTGTCTCTTTTAAAGTAGGATTCGCGTTACTTCCTGTGTAAAAAAGATTCTGATATTGCGGGTTATTATAATAATATTCTCTAAAAATTTCTTCAAATGTCTTCGTAACTTTAGAATCGCTATCGTAGTCCTTTTTCATAGACATCACAATTGTTTCGTTTGGATAAGCACTCAAGTAATATTTAGCATCATCGAGAAATTTTCCTAATTCATGATGCAAATAAACCATGCCGTGATGAACTGAAATCATATTATCAGCACTTGCTCTACCTCTAATATCAAAAAACCTGACTCCCGACTTCATTTGGGTAAGGTAATCTTTATCTTGAGTCTTTGCCCAAACTGATTTTACTGGATCCTTTAAAGTGAATGAGCCACTATCATGCGAACCCGGTATATTAATCTCAGTTAAATGTTTGCTTTCATCAAGTTTACTCATCCAATTTTCCGGACTTTTACTCAACGAATCTGACGCATGTGCTGAATGATATAAACCACTCATCACTACTAAAATGATACTTAAAAACAAAGTCTTAATACACTTTTTCATAACATCAACTTCTTTCTATATTTAATACATTAATTATACATATTTTTTAAATAAAAATATGTGTAAAATTTTAAAACTTATTTAAACAATATTTAAGCGTATTAATTATAGAAATTAATGACGTATGATTCAAAACTCTGGAGATAGTTCTTTACATATATAAGTAAAAAAAGGAGCTAGCTTTATAATCGCCAGCTCCTTATCGTTATTTTTTATCTTCCATTGTGTAACATACGAGGCCAAATATAATACCACCTATGCTCCAAACGATTAAATCACTTCTAGTATTTCCTAAGTCAGTGAAACCGTATATATCAGCTACAGTACCTGCTGTCAGCGCCAATGATGTAAATAAAATTGCTACTAAAATTGATTTTAGTTTAACGAAATCCTTACTATTTTTCTTATTTTCTTTATCTTTGCCACGCTTAACATCGTACGCTTTCAAGAAACGTAGTCCAATTAGTGCTTCAATTAAAATTAAAACGGTGATGATTTGAGTGGTGATTGATAGTTTAGGCTCCAAAATGTGAATGAATATGTTAGAAACTACTAACGCAAGCAAAACGAGCATTGAATATGCATATAAAATGATAAATTTTGACCCTTTTAATTCTTTAGTTGTTTCATTCTTGTCTGTTTGAGATCCACTTATTGCATTTAATATCCAGTTGTTAAATTTCTCCATTATTCAATTTTGCTCCTTTTAAAATGTATAAATTGCTCGGTAATTATGTATCACTTGATTAGCCAATAGAAATGCTGTTATTTTCAAAATCCATTAGTAACTTCACAAGTTAAAACAATAGCGATGATAATATGCTGCTTTCAGCGTTTTTTAATCTAGGCTTTTCCGATAATTCCAAATGCCATGTCACGTATAAATGCACACTGATTGTTTATTGCTTCTTGTTCAAGGTTTGATTTAAACTCATCTAGTGAAAAATCATCATTAATGACACCATGTGCTTTCATTCTTGGTAGCATTACATCTACAAGCCATGCTAAATCATTGTCCATTGACGTTTGAATCACTGCCTCTGCAAAATAATCTACAACATGCATTCCATTATTATTAAACAAATTATATAAATTTTGACCGATATGAATATTGCCACCTTCTTGCTTCACCGTTTCCCAAATCCATTGAATTGCTGATTGATGTAAAGGTAGTGCATCTGCACCAACGCCTGTATTAATAGCATCACTTTCTTGAAAACATAATATACCCTCAGGTTTTAAAATTGATTTCAAAATTTGTAAACACTTTTCAGCATCTGGTAAGTACATTAATACTCTTCTACCAACAATCGCATCAAAATGCCCCATAGTTTCTGGCAATTGATATATATCAGAATATTGATATGATACATTGTTATATTGATTGTTTTCATTTGCGATTTTAAGTAATGACTCATTCACATCAACACCGACGACTTCACCATTCGCCCCCACACGTTTTGCAATTAATTGAGTGACCTCACCAGTCGCACAACCTATATCCAGTACACGCATGCCATCTTTAATTTGAGCTCTGTCTAATAGTTTTTCTATAAAATCATTTCTATTTTGCATGAACATAACTTCCTCTATATACTTTTTTGTATGTTATTTAACATTTCTTTCTTTAAAAATCGTCTCATAAAATGGGTTCATCTGTATTCTTTGCATGTCACCAATTACATAAAATTCTTTTTTAGCTCTTGTCACTGCAATATCAATTCATAAAACTATTATAATAAAATTCTCTAAAGAAGTGACATACTATATCTGCTACACGCAATTATATTTCAAAATAGATAGCTTAGTTTTAAATTAAATCGTACAAAGATAGTAGGCGCGACACCTGCAATGTTATTTTTTCTTGTTCTTCTGTATTTTCACTGCTGTTTAGATAGATATCTAGTAGTCCGATAATACCGTTACTAATAAAATTAATATATAAGTCGTAGTCTAAGCCTTTTTCAGTAGCAACACGTGTCGGAACTTTTTTCTTAAATTCTTCTTCAATAAAATGAAGCAGCTTTTTCTTATAATTTGAAGCGTTGTTGATATTAAAAATTTTCATAAAAAATGTTCTATTATTTTCGAAAAACTCAAACCATAACTGTGTGCCTTCTTGGATACCCAGACTCTTTTTGGCTTCAGAAATTTGTTCAAGTTCTGTCAATTTTTCCGATACTATTTGATCTAGTAAATCATATTTATCAATATAATGTAGATAAAATGTTTTTCTCCCAATTTGCGCAAATTCAGTAATTTCTTTAATCGAAATAGTATCAAAATCTTTTTCAAAAAGTAAGGTCATAAATGCCTTTTTAATACTTGCCCTCGTTTTAACAACCCGTAAATCCCCAACATTCATAATAATACTCCTTTCTTTTAAAACCCATTTTTATAAAACTGTGTATTAAAATACATATGTGCTTCCTTGTTAATTGAATTGTACATTTAAATACTCTAGTATGGCATTATACACACAAGAGTAATAAATATCTACAACAAATGAACGACTTATATAAAAAGATGGAGGCATTTAATCTATGAAACAATCAGTTAATTTTAAAAGTAAAACAAATTTATTAGCAGCGAATTTATATACACCAGAACAATTTGATGAAAGCAAAAAATATCCAGCAATTACAGTTTGTCACCCAGGTGGCGGTGTTAAAGAACAAACAGCAGGTATGTATGCAGAGAAACTTGCGGAATTCGGCTACGTTACGGTTGTATATGATGCATCACATCAAGGTGAAAGTGAAGGCTCTCCTAGATATTTAGAAGATCCATTTGCGAGAACAGAAGACGTTAGAGCTTCAGTTGATTATCTTACAACATTAGACTTTGTGGATAATGACAGAATTGGTGCGCTTGGCGTTTGTGCAGGTGGTGGATATACAGTAAGTGCAGCAAGAACAGAACGTCGCATTAAAGCACTTGCAACTGTAAGTATGGTAGATATTGGCGCTTTATTCCGTAAAGGTCCTGGCGATGTAGTATCAATAGATGATCAACTGGCATTTATGACACAAGTTGCAGATCAACGTACAGCTGAAGCAAATGGTGCAGATTATGGTATCACTGGCTATGTGCCTGAAGAAATTGATGATTCTATGCCTGAAAATTCAACAATGGTACAAGGGCATGATTATTATTTAACTGCACGTGGTCAACATAAAAACGCACCAAACAAACTATTATTAAGAAGTTTTTCAGAAGTATTAACATTTGCGCCATTCACATATATTGATGAATTGTTGACACAACCATTCTTAGCAATCGCAGGTACAGAAGCAGACACGATTGAATATAGCGTTGATGCTGTTGAAAAAGCAGCAGGCGACAACAATGAATTATATAAAATTGAAGGTGCATCACACGTAGATTTATATGATATTCCAGAATACGTAAATCAAGTGTTACCAAAACTTGAATCATTCTATAAAGAAACTCTATAAAAACAACATGCGGTAGTGTGCATTGAGGCGGACGATTTAGTCCGCCTTTTTTAGTGCGTAGAAATATTTTGTAGATGGACTTATTATTAGATTATTGTTTGAAAAAGCATGTAATTAGGATGTCTGTTTTTAATTACGTTGACAATTGTGGCGTTAATTTTTTACTTTACAGATACTTTCGATAGGATTTCAGCTTAACTTTTATTTTCCACTCACAAATGTTTCTACTTCTTCATTTCCAACTAAATTTGAACACCAAAAAAGAGCACTCCTGAATGAGCACTCCCTTAATTATCTTTCCATTATATTTGTATTGTCGACGGTTTCGATTTCTTTATTTTTATTTGTAGCTTTTTTCGCAACAATTAACAACGTTGAAAGTACTGCTAAAGCTAAATAAGCATAACCGCCCGCTTGTTTCATTACAAAACTACCGTAATAGTATCTTACGCCACCTTCGTCCATATAAATTTTCGTAGTGTGAACCAAAACTAGAGATAAGCCTAGACAAATTGACAAACCAATCGTAGTGTAAACCATGTATTTTTTAAATGTCTGTTTTTTCTTTTTTTGCTTATAAAACGGTAGAAAACATAATCCATATGGCATTAAAAAAATGATACCTGCAATACCAAAGGTAAGTATGACAAGCCAAAAAAGAAACGCTGATACTATATAATATAGATAAAATTGAGAAATACCCGCCGTAGCCAAGATTAGAAATAAAAAAGTAGTAGCGAATTTATATGTCTCACTTACTTTATTAACTTGGTTTAAAAAGTTATCGATTGCTTTATTCTTTTTTGAAATATGTACTATACCTTCTATAATCACCCAAATAATACCACCAATAACTAGCAAAGCAAAAACTGGGGTTACAAGACTAATTAACATATCGTTCACCTGCTCACCTCTATTTTCAAATAATTGTGATTGAATTAAATCATTCTAATTTTTGTAAAGTTACTTGTTTAATTTATTATATTTATTAACTCTATGATAACAAAAATACTGTTTGTGTATAACAATAAATTGAGATACTCAATAATTTGATAATGTGAAATTGATACTTTTCAAAATAGTTGAATATGACAATTAATGATTAGTTTTTCAAATCATTTTTTATGGTCTTAAATAAATCAGTGAGATTTGTTGCTTCGGTAAAGTCTGGAATTAATATCATTTCTTTAGCACCTGGATATGGGGAAACTAATGTATTATCTTGCAATTTCTGCTGGGCGCTTTTAGTCGCCTTGACCAATAATCTATTATCATACAAACCACCTATAACAACACCATCATAATAAATAATATATTCTCCCATCATCTTTCTTGTCTTAACCGCGTTTGAATTCACATGATTTAAAAACAAATCATTTATATCTTTTTCAGTAGCCATTGTAATCGCTCCTTCAGTTTTACGTTTAATCACATTCGTATTAATGAATCATTTCGTGTTGCTCTTAATTTTATCTATAATTATATGCGTAGTTAAAATCAAACCTATGGAAAAGAAAATAATGATAACAATGTTAAGAAATATAGTTATAAAATTATAGTTTGGAAGGTATGCGAATAGCAGAAACATAGGTATCGCAAAAAATAAATCCCACCAACCTAAACTTTTTAAAGAATGCTTTAAACCTTCCATAATATCACCTTTATAAATTTGTCTTTGTTATAAGATAACTAAAAAATCGCTTTACTGTAAAAGTAGCCAAAGAAAATTCTGAATCATATTCATAAGTAGTGTATCATTAATAATGAACAATTTAATACTATAATCCTTGATCTTTGTATTGATCAACTTACCACAACATTTATTTTAGACTACTCTTAGACTTCCCTTTCAAATGGTTGCAACTATTGAAATTCCTTTTGTATAAGTTAGGCTTTTGTGGTAATATCATCATGCATAAAAAATCGAGATACTAATTATAAAGAGGGTATAAATATATTATGAAAGAAAATTTTTGGAGTGAATTACCACGTCCATTTTTTATTTTGGCGCCAATGGAAGACGTTACAGATATCGTCTTTCGACACGTTGTAAGTGAAGCAGCTAGACCGGATGTGTTTTTCACTGAATTTACAAATACTGAAAGCTTTTGCCACCCTGAAGGCATACATAGTGTGCGCGGACGCTTAACTTTTAGCGAAGATGAACACCCGATGGTCGCTCATATATGGGGAGATAAGCCAGAACAGTTCCGTGAAACGAGTATTCAACTAGCTAAAATGGGCTTTAAAGGCATTGACTTAAATATGGGATGTCCTGTAGCAAATGTTGCTAAAAAGGGTAAGGGTTCCGGCTTAATCTTAAGACCGGATGTCGCTGCCGAAATTATTCAAGCAACTAAAGCAGGTGGGCTTCCGGTAAGTGTTAAAACACGCCTTGGCTACTATGAAATCGATGAATGGAAAGATTGGTTGAAGCACGTCTTCGAACAAGATATTGCCAATTTATCTATTCATCTTCGTACACGTAAAGAAATGAGTAAAGTAGATGCACATTGGGAATTAATCGAAGCTATTAAAAATTTACGTGACGAAATTGCACCAAATACATTGTTAACAATTAACGGTGATATTCCCGATAGAAAAACAGGACTTGAACTGGCAGAAAAATATGGCATCGATGGTGTCATGATTGGTAGAGGCATTTTCCATAATCCATTCGCTTTTGAAAAAGAACCACGCGAACACACAAGCAAGGAACTATTAGATCTATTGAGATTGCATTTATCATTGTTTAACAAATATGAAAAAGATGAAATACGACAATTCAAGAGCTTGCGTAGATTCTTTAAAATCTATGTGCGTGGCATAAGAGGCGCTAGCGAACTTCGCCATCAATTGATGAACACACAATCAATTGCAGAAGCACGAGCACTTCTAGATGAATTTGAAGCCCAAATGGACGAAGACGTTAAAATTGAATTATAGATGTAATAAGGGGAAAGGAGGAATTTAAGTTTCCTCCTTTTTACTCGTTCTAATTCATTTTCTTTACCTACTTCATAATATCTTTTAACTGTTCTTGAGTCACAATCATTTGATCTCCTATCAAAGGTTGAGTTAGGAAATGATTATATAATTTTAAAAAGAAAAAATATAGGAAAAACAACATTTTCATTTCGTCATTTTCCTATATTATACTAGTCATTTACACGTAATATTATTATATTTTTTCTATAAAATATTTAAATTTTGAATTAGTTCTTTCTCTATATCAGAAAAAAATTTCTCTTTTAATAAAGGTCTCTCTATTTTTATCTCATTAACAGGATTTTCTATAAACTTTAAATTTTCTTTTATTATTGAAAAAAATGTTTGGTTATTTAATGTCAAAAAATATTTATCAATTGCACCAAACATTTTTTCTAATGCTATTGAGTCTGTCTCATTTTTTACAAATGAATCAATAGCAAATGGCAAACCAAAATCTTCCATACTATCTAGAAGGTTCATATAAACCAGATATAATGTTAATAAATCTTTATTTAGAAATGTTCCGCTACCATTTAATTTATTAAAGTTTAATACTTTTTTTTCAGACAGTCCCGTAGTTTCCATTTGTAGTGATATTTTATTTTTTAGTTTTTTAAATTTTTGATTAATATTTTCTAAATCAGTTTTTAAACTCTTTTTAAGCTTTGAAATTTCATTTCTTAAGCTTTTTATTTCCTGATCTATTTCTTTCAATTCAATAACTTCTTCAATTTTTAATGTTTCTAATTCTTGTAATACTTTTTGATTTACATAATTATCAATATTCGATAATTGCTTTAATTCTGAAAGACGTTCATGATAAAGTTCAAATTGATTCTCAAGATTTTGAATTTCTATTAATTTCTTTTGAATATTGTTTTCTATTTTTATTATTTCTTGATTTATACTATCTTTTCGTAATAATATTTCTATCTTATTATCATCTAATTCCATCCTTGTTAAGGATTGGCCTCTTGTTAGTACTGAATGACAATAAGTACATTCATAACTTACTTCTGATAATCTTTTTTTTGTTTTTGTTAATAATTTTCTCAATTCTTCCCTGTCTTGTTGTAAAATATCAAGCTTCATTTTTTCTTTAGATAACTTGTCTGTTTTTTGAGTGATCATTTGAGAAAATCGATCTGTTTCTTTAATATAGAAATCTACTTGTTTTTTAAACTCTTCAAATTCTTTTGGTATCGTTTTCGAAATGTTTTTTTGAGAACTATAATTTTTATATACAGAATCTACTTGTTCAATTTTCACTTTTTTTCTTTCGATTTCTCTCTATATTTATTGAGTTTATTTATTTTATCATTCATTATATTATTAGAAATACCTAAATAGTATTCAAATACTTCTTTAGGAAAACTTTGACTTTTATATTGTGCTAAACCCTCAAATGAGTTCTTATATAGAATTCCATCCCATGATTTATCTTGATCAATATACAATGGGCTCAAAATAGCTTCCAGTGAAGCTAAACTAGAAGTATTTTTATTCTTACTAACTAATTTTAAATTCATCTCCATCTTATCTTGAAACCAATCAGAATAGTCTTTTAAGTATCCAAACTTTTTAATTTTCCCATCATCTAAAACTGTTATTATATTATTATATCTCTGAATCAATATCTTATTTTTATCAATAACTATTTCTAATTGAAAAACATAATTTTTGTAGTCCCATCCTTTTGGAAACGCTTTTAAATTTGATCCTAAACAATACTGTATTGATTTTATAAGGCTAGATTTCCCTTCCCCGTTCCTTTCGCTAATTATCAAATTAGATTTTTCTGAAAATTCAAACTTATTTGCTTTTTTTTCTTTATTATCAAGTATCGATAAACTTATTATTGTTAATTTATTCATATGCAATCTCCTCTAAAATATCGCAATAAGCCGATATAGCAATGGCATATTTAGTATTCTCTGATAAACAATTCATTTCTGACAAATTAAATGTTTCAGATATTAATGTACTAATGGAATTATTTTCCAACTTTTCTTCATCAGATTTCAAAAATCTTATAACAGCTTTTTTTACAGCCATGTATTCTAAAATTATTTTCTTCTCTTCCTTTTTAATTTTCTCTTCTTTCAACGAATTAAATCTTAAATTTTTTAATTCTTTTTCAAAACGAGCTTTTGCAGTTATTTTCTGTAAAATCAAATCTAATTCTTTTGACGTTATTTTTTTCAGTTCTTTATCTTGTTCAGTTTGAACTTTTTTTTCAGACTTTTGAAGAATTTGTTGAAATAATTCATTAAGTATTACTTCGGCTCTACCCTCAACAACTATATTTTGTTGTACTAATTCTCCCTTTAAATATATCCTAGCATTCTTCATATCGTTATCAAATGCTGTTTTTACCAATGAAAAATTTTCAACACGATCATTATTCACTTTATTTTTTTGATCATTTGATAGTAACCAAGAGTTTGAAAACAGTTCTTCTTCATCTGTTTGTTCCTGCATGCTTTCCATATCTTTTCGGCTAAAGCTAAAAACAACTATTTTATATACAGAATCTGATTTCCCAGATGAAAGATTTTTTTCAAATATTGAAAGCTTCCCGTTTTCACCTTTTAAAAGCTTGTTAAAGGTTAAATTTTTTTCTCCTTTAACTTGTATACATGCATGATAATCATCGCCATAATTTACTTCGAAATCTTCATCTGCTTCAACATAAATTTTGAAATTTGGTTTCTTATAATTTCTAATTGCTACTAAAGAAATTACACAATTTTGATAGTTAAACCCTCTTTGAGCATTTGCTCCACCATTTTCTCTTACCATAAATTCCCTCCATTACATTTATTAGTGATGGTTATTTGTTGTCGATATTTTACATAAAATGAGTTATAAAACATTTAAGTCATCTCTTTCTTATCCTCCTACTTATGATACGCCTCTCCTCGCATAATCTTAAATGCTCTATACACTTGCTCAATTAACACAACCCGCATCATTTGATGTGGAAATGTCATTTTGCTGAATGATAGTGCGTAGTTACTGCGTTGTAAGACGTCCTTGTGCAGGCCGTTTGATCCACCAATGACGAATACAAAGTCGCTTTGCCCTTGGGTCATGCGTTGGTTCAATTCTTGTGCCAATCCTTCGGAAGATAGCATCTTTCCTTGTATTTCTAATGTAATGACTGTTGATTGTGGTTTGATTTTGGCTAGTATTCGTTGGCCTTCTTTTTCTTTTACTTGCTCAATTTCTTTGTCGCTCATATTTTCTGGTGCTTTTTCGTCTGGAACTTCTATGATGTCTATCTTGGTGTATGGGCCTAAACGTTTTTCATATTCTGCTATGGCTTGCTTCCAATATTTCTCTTTTAGTTTCCCTACAGCTAAAATGGTGATTTTCATGTCGTTTGGTCCTCCAAATTGTTATCAACTCGCCAGTTATCCACAAGTTATTAACTTGTTCACACTGTCCCCTCTTATTATAACAATAATTTTTGCTGTTTTTGATATTTTTCTGACATTTATGCCCATTTTTCAGTGTATAACTTGTGTATTTGTGGGTAACTCTGTGGGTATTGTGGGTATTTCTCTTTAAATTGTACACAATTCTGGATAACTATCCCCATTTCTGTGGATAAATACCTTGATGTCTTATTACTTATCCCCGTTTTTATATCCCATATTTATCAACGGTTATAGCTTTTTTCCATAAAAAAACACTACCGTACCTCTTATTTAAGAAATACAGTAGTATTGTTTTCAATATATTTTAGCTAGCTTTTCTACGTCGTACAGTCGCGATTAAACCTATACCTGCTACTAATACAAACATCGCTGCTGGGCTTGAACTTTGATCAGTTCCAGTTTTTGGTAACTGTTTCTCATGCCCGCTACCTTTAGACGCTGACATTTTAGTCAATTGTTTCCCACTCTTACTTGATACAGCAGTTCCTTCTAATGCGCAATCAGAACCCTCTGTACCGCTACTAACAGTTCCTCTATGCGCTGGTAACAACACAACTTTACCTGAAGCTGTTTGTTTCGCTGGATCCATCACTTTGTCGTCACCAATTGGTTGTGCATCTTTACCAGACTCACTACCTTTGCTACCTTGTTGTCCTTTAGCTGGTTGTTCACTTACTGCTGGTTTATCTAATAACATACGTTGTGGTTCTGTCGTATCATACTTAGCTAAGTTAGCTGTTTTTAAATAACTTGCTAGTACTTGGTCTAATGAAATACCTTCTTCTCTAGGTCCGCCGAACATACTATATCCGTCGCCACCTGATGCTGTGAAGTCATTCATCGTTACATGATATACACGTTTTAAATCAATATTTTCAAACTTACCTGTCTCTTTATTTAAAATTTGAATAGCGTTAATTCGTTTGCCAGATGGTTTATTCATATCATAGTAAACACGGATTGAATCAGAGATATGTAGTAAACCACCATTCGCTGTTAATACTGTCTTACCATCTTTTTGTGTTGTTGGTGCGCCTAAACTATGTTCGAAAGCCGTCCAGACGTCTGAACCTTTTACATCAATTTGCGCAATCGTATTTCCAAATGGTAATACTGAGATTAAATCATAGCGTGTCACCTTACCTTTTGCGATAGAGGCACGAATACCTCCACCATTTGTCACGGCAAAGTCAGTCTTTTTAGAGAAATTCTTAACGCCATATGCTTCCATAGCATCTGCAATCGCGTTTCCTAAATTTGTTTCACGCGTTCTAACGTCATCTCTTTCTCCTTTGAAATCAATCGTATTATTTGGAATAATAACCTCTGCTGTTTGTGCTCTAAATGTTTGATCAGCTTGATTAATTTGTTCAGCTAATGCTTTGTTCGGTGTCACATTTTCAACGTCTTTAACATTAATCAATGACGGCTTAATATTCGATACCTCTCCATTGCGGTAATTAAATGTAATCTTACCGATATTCGCAAGTGCTGTACCTGTTTGTGCCAATGCATCATTGTTATAAATTTGACCATTTTGAAGTACGGTATGTGAATGACCATCAATAACTGTAATACGTTTCTTCAATTGTGGATTTTGACTTAATTGTTTCACTAAGTAATCACCACGCCATGTTTCTTGCGTTGAAGGATCAATCCCTAAATGTGATATAACAACAAATGTATCTACGTCTTTATAAATACGCATCATTTCTGCTGTCACACTTTGTAATGGATCTCTAAATTCAACACCTTTAATGCCTTCAGGTCTTGTTTTCGTCTTTGTTTCTGGTGTCGTTACGCCAATAATTCCATAACGAATACCATTTTTCGTTACAATCGTTGAAGGCTTAAACGCGCGTTTCCCATCTTTGTAAACGTTAGTACTTAGCATCGGGAAGTCTAACATACCCTCTAATTTTTTCAACTGGTCGTATCCAAAGTCAAATTCGTGGTTACCGACTGCCATAGCATCATAACCTACTGCATTCATTGCTTTAGCCATTTCTTCACCTTTAGACTGGTTTGAAAGCGGTAAACCTTGGAAGGCGTCTCCTGCGTCTAACATTAAATCAGGCTTTTCTTGTTCTTTTACTGTTTTTAATTTAGCCATACCGATGACACGCCCTTTTTCTTCGGCTAGTCGGCCATGGATATCATTTGTATGTAATATTTTATGTGTTGTTGTTTGTGGTACATTGGCAGCAAACATTCGTGGTGAAAGTGATGCTGTTTTAGCATTTGATAATGTGAATGTTGCTGATTGAGTTGGTTTTTGTGTTGAGGCTTGTTGTGTATCTACATCGTGCGTTTCGTTTACTTTTGTTGAAACTGCTGTAGATGGTTTGTTAGAAAATGCGTTGGATGTTACTTTATTGTTTATTTCATCAGCTGTTCCCTGTGCTGATGCTGATACGTTGGTTGCCGCTTCTTCACCAAATTGATGAGCTGCTTCCTTGGTTGGTGGTACTAATTGCTTATCTGTTGCTGCTTGGTCTATCGTTGTTACTGCATGTGCTTTCATTGGTGTATGTTGCTCAGCCGCGTTCGAGACATGCCATAATCCCATCACACTAAAAAGCAAAACGAGCCATACACTTGTTTTAAGTAATAAAGCTTTCATTTCGTTCCCTCCATTAACTGTCATACACCAATATATTATCATAATCCTTATATTAAAATGATTGATTTTATGTAAATTATTTATAAATTACATTTAATATCGAATTATTTTTTACATTTCAACTAGAACCTTAATCTCAACAACAGCCATTTCCCACCAACAACATAAAAAAAGCACCCGATAAAGTCGTCTCACAGCAATGCGGAACTTTATAGGGTGTCTCTCATTTATATTGTATATATTGGCGTTGGAATAGCTTTATCCGTATCACATAGCAATACTTCTTTTTCCGTATCAATATCGTGTTCGTTCAATACTTGACCAACACTCATACGCGCCAAATCTTTCATATTATTATCTTGTGATAAATGCGATAAGTAAATACGTTTCGTGTTACCTGTAATCACGTCTGTCATCGCATGACCCGCATCCTCATTAGATACATGACCCATATCGCCTAAAATACGTTGTTTCGTCTTCCATGGATAACGACACATTCTCAACATATCGACGTCATGATTACTCTCAAAAATAAACGCATCGCTGCCACGTATCATACCTTTCATACGATCAGACACGTAACCCGTATCCGTTAAAATCGTAAACTTCTTATAGTTATTATGGAAAATATAAAATTGCGGATCTATCGCATCATGTGACACGTTAAACGATTCAACATCGAAACCTGCAATAGATTTTGTTTCATAAGGATTAAAAATGAATTTCTGATCCATAGGGATGCGACTATCTTTCTTTTCAATTGCCTGCCAAGTCTTTTCATTCGCATAAATTGGCAATTGATATTTACGCGCCAAAACACCTAATCCTTTAATATGATCAATATGTTCATGGGTTACTAAAATACCATTTAAATCTTGAATATTACGGTCAATTTGACTAAACAATTCTTCCATTTTCTTGCCAGTCAAACCAACATCAACTAATAGACTACCTTTTTCATTTTCTACAAAAGTGGCGTTACCTGTACTACCACTTGCTAATACACTCATGCGTATCAAGCGGCTCATCCTTTCTCTTTAAGCAGTCAATCTCTCTATATGACTGCAATATACATCAGTGCAAATATACGATTTTCCCTACAGAAACTATCAGTATATTAGCTGTTTTGTATACCTTTCCTATTATGTAACTTTAGTTCATCGACCGGTTTCTTATATTTAAATTTTGATAATCACGTGCAATGAATTTCTTAATTATTATAACAATGATTAGACAAATACTAAAGTTTTTAAAATAGCAGTTACACTATTTTTACAATGCGGTTCTACTTAAAATATGAATAAATGCGCACGTTGGAGACACAGAAACGTCAGCCATAATAAACCGTACCAGCAAAAAGCTAGCACTGCTTCTCACATATGATGAGCTTGCAATGCTAGCTTATTACGATTCATATTAATGATTAATAATTTTAGGGTTATTATTTGTCGCTTCGACATAGTAAGTATTCGTTTTGTCCTTACCGTCATGCTTCACTTTAATTTCCCAGTTTGGTTGTAACAATTGAACATTCGTTTCATTCACGACTGAATAGTAACCAAGTCTAGCATTAATGACTTCATCACCTTTTTTCAAGTAACGATTATAATATAATGCCTCGATTGCTTTTCTCACACTAATAACTTGATGCTTCTTATCTGCACCATCTGTGGGCTTAATGTCATCCATCATTGATTGTTTATAACTAGTCGCTTTGTTATCTTCTATATTAAAGTTCAACATCGCTTTACTATTGTTCAAAATCGGGAAATTATCATACGTTTGTTCGTATTTTACAGAACCAGAACTAATTTCACTTAATTGATATTCTGAACCTTTGAACACACGTTTGTTAACATAATCTTTCAAATCTTTTAAGTTATTGTCACTGACCTTTACCGATTGACTAATGTTCGCATTTAATAATTTTCCACCATCTGATGTGGTCAAATCCGAATCGCCTTTAGCTTTAGAACTAAAGTCTTTTGATCGCCCTGTAATTTGCTCTAATTTTATACCTTTAACTGATTTATTCAAAATACTAGCCGGTACTTTAATTTCTTCTTGCTGAAAATTAACTTCATTGTTACTCTCAACCTCATTAATGTGTGAGCGATTGACTTTATTAACATAAATCGATACTAACACGATGTTGACAAGAATAAACACGAAAATGAAAAGTGTCTTCGTCAGTTTCCAGTTCATTTATTCAAGCCTCCCATCGTTATAAACATACCATTCGCCATCATATTCTACATACCAACGCGGTACGAGTTCACTGTTAATCTGCACTTCAATGTGATTATGATCTGAGTTATCCTGCATTTCGTAACCGATAGCGATGTTTGTTACTTTTTCAAAATTAATATCACTATTGTTCGCTAAGCTTGAACGTACAGACTCTAATTTCGGCAACGTTTTATTATCTTCACTGTTTAAAACAACGTCGGTGCGTAATAACGAACGACGATAGTCAAAGACGCCTTTTTCACCCCAAGTGACTTGAATTTGATTAGAGCCTTCTTTATTAAACGTTGGATAACCATTAAGGAAACGTTGATATGTTAGCTCGCCTGACTGATTATTCGTACTAAACAATCTGAAGTCTTCGTTTAAGAAACCACCATGACCATTAATAAAATCAAAGGTTCCTGGAATCGTTTCTTCCATTTTGCTGGAACTTGCTTCATCTTCGGATAAGTTTTTATAATGGTATTTTTCATTTTTATCGTTATAGTTTGCGACACCTGTATTATTGTTGTAGGTTGTAACACCACTCTTTGAACTACGAACGATGGTTGAATCGTCAAATAGTATAGCATTCATTTTCTCAACACTAATCGTGTTAAATACCATGCGATATGTTTTTAACTTTTCAGGTTTACTTGGTGCAAAAACATGCGTCGTACGATCAATTGTATCTTTGTTTGTGATGATATCTGTGTATGGTTGCATATCTTTTTTCACTGCTGCTAATGCATCTAAAAAATGATCATTTTTCGTTGTAGTTGTTAATTTTACGTAATCGTGGCGATCTTTGCTTATAGCATAAAGCACGATATTATCATCAGCATCATGATCTATGACCAAACGATTGAAATTGAAATGATTTGGTACTTTCGCATTCATGTTCAGTACTTGACCAAGATATGTTGATAACGGTAAATCATACGTAAAATCGAATAATGTAAAATCACTGCTCAAATCAGGAATCATCAAGTTATGATCACGACGAACATGTTCCACGGACTTCACTTCTTTATTTTTCAAAGGTTTCGTCAGCTTATTCACATTAGAAACCGTCGCGATCGTACCTTCTGGATGATCATTTTTCGAATGAATAATCTGAAATGGCGTAATAGTTGTATCCATTTTGGCTGTCATAGGTGTCGTTAAAGGTTTCGTTTCACTCTTCTTACTATCTGTATTGTCGACATTTGCAATATCAGGAGAAAAGTTCCATACCATATATGTCAATACGACACTCATCAAGACGAGTAGCGCTAAAATGACAGATTTAATATGCTCCTTATTATTCATCCCAATCACCGTCTTCAATGACTTCACATGGAAGTGTGATAAAGATAGATGTACCTTGACCTTCTACACTGTTTGCCCAAATACGACCATTGTGCGCTTCCACAATCTCTTTCGAAATGGCTAGTCCTAATCCAGTACCACCCATTTTACGCGTACGTGCCTTATCTACACGATAGAATCGGTCGAATATCTTATCGACTTTATTGATAGGAATACCAATGCCATTATCTTTAATACGAATCGTCATTCGATTATAAAGTGGATTTTGTTTCACGTGGAACTCGACACGTTTATCGCCTCTAGAATATTTCATCGCATTTGTAATGACATTATCAAATACTTGCGTCATTTTATCAGGATCAAATTCTGTGAAAATCGTCTTTTTCGGAATATCTCGAATAAATGTTGTATCTTTCGCAGACATTTCATGTCGATTAATAATTTTATTAATGAACATGTTAAAGTCGATAATTTCTTTGTTGATTTGATCAGACTCATTATCCATTTTAGATAACTGTAGCAAGTCATTGACCAGTCGAATCATTCGTTCTGTTTCTTCACGGGTAACAGATAAAAATTGTGGCGCAAGTTCCTCATCTTTCCATGCACCTTCTTCAAGTGCTTCAATGTAACTATTCATAGAAGTTAAAGGTGTACGTAACTCATGTGATACATTGGCAACAAATTCACGACGTTCACGTTCAACTTGTTGTTGTTCAGTAACGTCATGTAACACAGCGATATAACCAGTTACAAATCCTGTTTCCTGCACAATCGTACTAAAGTTAACACGTGCGATTAGACCTTCTTCTTCATTTAAATCTAATAAGAAACTATCATTATTCTCTTGAATTTCTTCAAGTTTAAATTCATCTTCAAGACTTAATACACTTAACATGTAATATCCAATGATGTCTTCTTTCGCCATACCAAGCATCTTAAGTGCCATATCATTGACGATACGAATACGTCCACGGCGGTCTGTTGCAATAATACCATCACTCATATGGGTGATAACTGAGTCCAGTCTACGTTTCTCACTTTCAGTATTAGCCTGCGCTTCTTGTACACGTTTAGACAAGTTATTAAATGCTAAAGCTAATTCGCCAATTTCATCATTACCATAAATCTTCACACGTTGCGTATAGTTACCTCTGGACATTTCAACCGTCTGGTTACGCATATCGGTGATTGGTTTGGTAATCGTTCGCGCTATAAAGAATCCTAGGATGACTGTGATTAATAATGAAATAGCTGTACCAACAATGAATATTTGATTTATATTATTTAATTGGTTATAAACGTCATTAATTTTTGATTCGATATAAATATTACCAATTACCTTTTTATCGACTTTAACGGGGATATTATATACCCAGACACGGTCCTTACCACCGCCATAATCTTTTAAAATTAAATGATCGTTTGATTGTCCTAGTGATAGTGCTTTTTGGACAGAACTATCATTCGCTTTTTGATTGATTAGACTACGGTTAGACTGCTTCGTCGTCGCAATAATAATTTGGTCTTTATCTATAAAACGAATTTCTCCAATTTCTTGACGGTTGGCATACTCACTTAATAAATTTTGAATATCTTTTTGTGCATTTACGGAGCCCTTTTCGTCATATACTTTTTCAATACTAATTTCTAATTGTTTAGCGTACTGCGTAATATTCTTCTTAAAATTATCAAGCAGCTCTTTTTCAAGATTATTTGTAAAATACAGCCCGATAATTTGCATACCAATGATAATCAGTAATACATAAACAATTACAAGTTTAGTATGAAGGGATTGTAGTTGTTTTAGCCACTTCATTCGTTTCGACCTCTACTCATGTTGTTGGAGGAAATATCCAACGCCTCTACGCGTCACAATATATTCAGGATGTGACGGATCATCTTCAATCTTTTCACGTAAACGACGAATCGTTACATCGACCGTACGTACATCGCCAAAGTAATCATAGCCCCATACTGTTTGTAATAAATGTTCACGTGTCATTACTTGTCCCATATGTTTTGATAAATAATGGAACAATTCAAATTCACGATGTGTTAATTCAATATCTTCGCCACGTTTTTTAATAGAATATGCGTCTGGATAAATCACAATATCTTTAATTGTGATTTCATTCGTTACATTTCCAGTGTCTTGTGCTGGTTGTGAGTAATGACGACGTAAGTTCGCTTTCACACGAGCGATTAATTCACGTGTACTAAACGGTTTCGTTACATAGTCATCTGCACCTAGTTCTAAACCAAGCACTTTATCAATTTCTGAATCTTTAGCAGTAAGCATTATAATTGGCATTTCGTATTTTTTGCGCACTTCACGACATACTTCCATACCATCACGACCAGGTAACATGATATCTAATAATACGATGTCTGGTTCTTCTTCATAAATTAAGTCGACTGCATCGTTACCATCGTATGCACAGTACACATCGTATCCTTCTTTTTTTAAGTTAAATTCTAAAATATCAGCAATCGGTTTTTCATCATCAACTACAACAACTTTTCTAGCCATTTGCATAAACCTCTTTTCTTAAATCATTAATATTATTTTATCATTTTTTGTTCTTTATCGTTTATGTTTGTGTAAAAAATCACAGGATGTCGCTTACTATTTTTGTTATTGTGCGCATTTTCCGTCTTATAACGTATAGTAACCTATTATATAATTTACCATTTATAAGCTATTAATTCTATTTTCCAATATAAACTTATATATTAATATTTTTTATTAGTTTCTCACGGCGGATTGTGACAATGATATTTAACACAATGATGAGGTCTCTATTCCAATAATAAAATTAGGATAATGGCAACTTCTAGTTGCACGTCATTGCTCAGAAAATAAATATCATTATTCGTTATTCGTTACTTTAACAATTGATGTTATGGAGGACTGGTGGCATATCACAACGAAGAAATATGTTGACAGTAGCATATGTTTGTACGTCTAATAAAGATTTTATTGTCTACGTTTATCTTTCATATCCAACCACTAAGTTACTTGAGGTTCATACATTTTAAAGAAAATGGACGAACAGATAAATCAATATGATTATCATTCGTCCATATATCTTTTATTAATATAATATTAAACGCAAAAAAATGCCTATCCTCTTGGATAGGCATTTGTACGGTCTCGACGGGAATCGAACCCGCGATCTCCTGCGTGACAGGCAGGCGTGTTAACCGCTACACTACGAGACCTAAAAAATGGTGACTCCTACGGGACTCGAACCCGTGTTACCGCCGTGAAAGGGCGGTGTCTTAACCGCTTGACCAAGGAGCCGTTCTTAAGCACAAGATAGATTATAGCACAGCCAATCTTGCCATGACAAGATATTTTTTACATAATTTTGCTATTATTTTTTGAAGAATGTTATAAGTGAAAAATTGCATTTTATTGGCTGTCTATTTATTATAATAATTACGCTATTTTTGAAATTTTTCTATTTTAGGTACTTTCATTTACACTTACGTCTACTCTATTTTAATAGCTATTTTCGACATCAGACTTATTACATTCAAGTATTTCTTCTTAATTTCGTTAAATATCATCTAATCTTTTAAATTATGACTAGCAAATATCACCTTTACGTTAGTAATTTTTATCTAAATAATCGAATCGATACAGAAGCAAACATAACAAAAGCCTCCTACCAATAAACATAGAAGGCTCATGTATTTATAATCATTGTGTATGACTTATATAAAGTTCTACCACAATTCTTTTAATAGGTTTGTTTGTTCTCTATCTGGACCAACTGAGAAGATAGAAATTTGTACATTACATAATTCTGAAATACGCTCTAAATATTTACGTGCATTTTCAGGTAATTCTTCTAAAGTACGCACACTTGTTACGTCTTCTGTCCAACCTGGTAACTCTTCAAAGATTGGTTTACAACGTTTTAATTGATCTAAGTTTGCTGGGTACTCAGTAATTTCTTTACCATCTAATTCATAAGCTGTACAGATTTTCACTGTGTCTAGGCCTGTTAAAACATCGATTGAGTTAATAGATAAATCTGTAATACCACTTACACGACGAGAGTGACGTAATACAACTGAATCAAACCAACCTACACGACGTGGACGTCCTGTTGTTGTACCATATTCACGACCAACTTCTCTAATATGATGTCCATCTTCATCGAATAATTCAGTAGGGAATGGACCATCACCAACACGTGATGTATAAGCTTTACATACACCAATTACCTTTGAAACGAATGTAGGACCTACACCTGTACCAACAGTAACGTTACCTGCAATTGGATTACTTGATGTAACGAATGGATATGTACCATGGTCGATATCTAACATTACACCTTGCGCACCTTCGAAAAGTACCTTTTCATCTGCTACAAATGCATCGTCTAAGATTTTTGATGTGTCTGTTACAAATTCTTTTAAACGTTGACCTGCAGCATAGTATTCTTCAAAGATATCATCAAATGATGGACATGTTTCGTTAAACATACCTTTGAAATATGCTTGTTTATATTCAATGTTTGATTTTAATAATCTTTCGAATGTTTCTTTTTCAAGTAAATCTGCCATACGAATACCGATACGTTGAACTTTGTCTACATATGCTGGACCGATACCTTTTTTAGTTGTACCAATCTTATTGTCACCGCGTAAACGTTCTTCATATTCATCTTGTGCTAAGTGATATGGTAAAATCACTTGCGCACGATTAGATATACGTAAATTACTTGTAGGAATGCCACGTTCATTTAATCCGTCTAATTCTTTCAATAGTGCAACTGGATCAACAACGACACCGTTACCGATTACCGCTAATTTGTCTTTGTAAAAGATACCAGATGGTACTAAATGTAATTTATATGTTTCTCCGCCAAATTGAATGGTATGGCCTGCATTATTACCACCTGAAAAACGCGCGATAACATCTGACTGTTCTGCCAAGAAATCCGTTATTTTTCCTTTTCCTTCGTCTCCCCATTGTGTCCCAACTACTACGATTGATGACATGTGAGCACCTCCAAGTTTTTCTCATTTAACCATTTGATATTCTACCAATATCGAGACCATAATGCAAATAAAAATCGAACATTGATTTTCGGCCTTTTTAAAAGAAAAATCATTTTAACAAATCGTCTTCAACGTCCTAAAAACCCTTTAACAGAGGCGTTGACAGTACTAATTTATCACTTTCAATACACAAACTTAACATATATCAACCCGTTCAGAACAAAATAAAAACCGTACAATTTTATCATCGTAATGATTATTGTACGGAAAAACTTTTTTTACATCATATCTGCATGTGCATAATCGATATCGGTAAATTTATTATATTGTTTCATAAAGTGTAACTTAACTGTGCCTGTTGGACCGTTACGTTGCTTAGCAATGATAATTTCAATTTCACCGTTTTCATCATTCGTTTGTGGCTCGAAACCACCATCATCGTCATCATCTTCATCGCCACCACGGTTATAGTAATCATCACGGTATAAGAACGCAACGATATCAGCATCTTGCTCAATCGAACCAGATTCACGAATATCACTCATCATTGGACGTTTATCTTGTCGTTGTTCAACACCACGAGATAACTGACTTAATGCGATAACTGGACATTCTAATTCACGGGCTAATGCTTTTAATGTACGAGAGATTTCAGAAACTTCCTGTTGTCTGTTATCGGACGCACGTGAACCACTACCTTGAATCAACTGTAAGTAGTCAATCACAATCATGTCTAAGCCATGTTCTTGCTTTAATCGACGACATTTAGAACGTAAATCATTAATTCGAATACCCGGTGTATCATCAATAAAAATCTTCGTACGTGATAATTTACCTACCGCTATAGTAAAACGACTCCAATCTTCCTCAGTCATAGTACCCGTTCTTAAGCGGTTTGAGTCAACATTACCAGAACTACAAATCATACGTGTGGCTAACTGATCAGCACCCATCTCTAGTGAGAAAATACCAACTGTATACATATCTTCATGCGTTGCAACTTTTTGTGCAATATTAAGTGCGAACGCAGTCTTACCTACAGATGGACGCGCTGCAAGGATAATTAAATCATTTCGGTTGAACCCTGCTGTCATTTGGTCTAAATCTCGATATCCTGTAGGTATACCTGGTGTTTGACCACTATTTTGATCAAGCTCTTCAGCTGTTTCATACACTTGTCCTAAGACGTCTCGAATGTCTTTAAAGCCATCGCTTTCACGAGAAGATGATAGCTCTAAAATTCGACGTTCTGCATCACTTAAAATCGCATCTAGTTCAAGTTCATCATTATATCCATCATTGGCAATACTATCTGCAGTTTGAATCAATCTACGTTTTAATGCATGCTTAGAAACGATATCAGTATAATACTGAACATTTCGCGTCGTTGGTACATTTGTAGATAACTCTGCAAGATATTGCGGGCCACCCGCTTCATTCAACGTACCTTCCGTCGATAATTGATCCATCAATGTTACAACATCAATTTCTTTATTATCTTCATTTAAGTGCATCATTGCACGGAAAATATGTTGATGGGCACCCCTATAAAACGACTCAGGAAGCAAAACTTCCTGAGTAGTATTAATCAATTCTGGATCGATAATAATTGAACCTAAGACAGACTGTTCAGCTTCATTGTTATGCGGCATTTGATTTTGCTCATACATTCTATCCATGAATGGTTACACCTCTTATTTCAATCCAACTTTATTGTTCAACTGTGTGTACGCGAATTGTACCTTCAACTTCTTTATCCAATTTAACTGGTACATTCGTATATCCTAATGAATGGATTCCATTTGGTAAATCCATTTTACGTTTATCAATTTTAATATCGTGTTGCGCTTTTAATGCTTCAGCAATTTGTTTCGTACTTACTGATCCAAACAACTTACCGCCTTCACCAGTTTTAGCTGATACTTCAACTTCGATATTTGATAACGTTTCTTTTAATGCTTTAGCATCTTCAATTTCTTGTTGGCGTTCTTGTTTTGCACGTTTTTTCTGTAACTCTAATTGTTTAAGGTTACCTGGTGTTGCTTCTACAGCATAATTCTTTTTCAATAAGAAGTTATTTGCATAACCTACTGGTACTTCTTTAACTTCACCTTTTTTACCTTTACCTTTAACATCTTGTGTAAAAATTACTTTCATGCATCTTCACTCCTACTTAATTGTTCTGTAATTGCTTGTTGTAATTGTGCTATCGCCTCTTCGACTGTCACACCTTTAAGTTGTGTTGCAGCATTGGTTAAATGTCCACCGCCACCAAGTGCTTCCATTGTTAACTGGACATTTACTGAACCGAGTGAACGCGCAGATATACCAATCAGATTATCTTCACGTCTCGCAACAACATATGATGCTTCAATACCTTCTAAACTTAACAGTTCATCTGCTGCTTGTGCAACTGTTACTGGATGATAAATTTTATCGTCTGAACCATGCGCAATGGCTATGCCATTATCTTCAACTTTTACAGTTCGAATTAATTCAGATCGATTAATGTAAGTATCCACATCATCTTTTAAGAAATGTTGCGTTAAAATCGTATCTGCACCATGTGCACGTAAATAACTCGCTGCATCGAATGTTCTTGATCCTGTTCGTAATGTAAAGTTTCTTGTATCTACAATAATACCTGCATACATCACTGTTGATTCAAGACGTGTTAAACGTTGTTCTGTTGGTTGATATTCCAGTAACTCTGTTACCAATTCAGCTGTTGAACTTGCGTATGGTTCCATATATATCAACAATGGATTAGAGATGAAGCTTTCACCACGTCTATGATGATCGATAACAACTTTACGGTTTGCTTTATTTAAGACATTTTCATCTAAAACCAGTTCCGGTTTATGCGTATCAACAATCACTACGGTTGTCTTAGATGTCATCATATCCCAAGCATCATCTGATGTTATAAATCGTTCTCTTAACTCTGGCTTTTTATCAATTTCGTTCATCACGCGTCGTAATGTTGGATCAATGTCAGTCTCATTTAATACGATGTATGCTTCTAAATTATTCATCATTGCAAATCTAGACACACCGATTGCTGCACCAATTGCATCTAAGTCAGGACGTTTATGTCCCATGATAATGACTTTGTCACCCTCTGCAAGGATATCTTTTAACGCATGTGAAATCACACGTGCTCTTACACGAGTACGTTTCTCCATCGGGTCAGTCTTACCGCCATAGAAGCGCACATTACCATTAATACTTTTAATTGCAACTTGGTCGCCACCGCGTCCTAATGCTAAGTCTAGGCCTGATTGTGATAATTCACCTAAGTCGATTAAATTTTCAGTGCCTTCACCAACACCAATACTCAATGTTAATTGGGCACGATAACCAACACTTTTTTCACGTAATTGACTCAAGATATCAAATTTAGATTCTTCTAAGTCAGCTAATATTTTTTGATTTAAATAGGCTACGAATTGATCGGAACTATACCTTTTAAAGAATATATTATACTCAGTTGCCCATCGACTAATGACACGCGTTACCATTGAGTTGATTTCCGAACGCTGCGTATCATTCATATTTTGAGTAATCTCATCGTAGTTATCTAAAAATAATGTCGCAATGATTGGTTTAGAATTTTCATATAGTCCATTTGTTTGTACTTGTTCAGTTATATCAAAGAAATAGAGGCAGTGATCATTCTCAGAATAACGTACTTGGAAATGATACTGATTATATTCTATTTCAACGGATTTCACTCTATCTAATTGCTTTAAAATGTTTGGAAATACTTCATTTACAGATTCAGAAATGACATTTGCTTCCATATGATCTGTCATAAATTGGTTAACCCATTCGATGTGATCATTTTCATCTAAAACAATGATACCAATTGGTAAATGTTTGATTGCTTTATTATTTGTTGTTGAAATTTGAGCACTCAAACCATCTACATAACTATCCATTTTCATTAAAGCTTGTCTGAATAAAATGATGCTAACAATAATCATCACGACAAGAACGATAGATGCAATTAATGCTATAAGACTATTAAAGATAAACCATACACCCATTAAAACAATTGCTGTGATGATCATGATGACAAATGGTATTAGTAAAGCTTTCTTAGTGGACTGCCGATTCATTATTCCACCTCTATTCACTTTTTAGAATTATTTTTCATGATTCTCTTCAAATTCAAACTTAAATCGATAACACCAAGTAGTCCTACAATATGTGTCGTAGGTGTCAGTATTGTACCGATAATCAATAGTAAAATCGTTACTGCATTCGGCAAACCTTTCGCTTTACCAAAGAAATGAATAACACTTAAACCTTGAATATACATTACTAATGATAACACAAGTTGGAAGTTTAAAAGAATGCTCTGGAACACACTCGGTTGACCTGTAAATAATAAACATATGATAACAATAATGTATATCCATAATAAAATACCGCTCATTTGCCACGCGAAAAGTGGCTTAAATACAGGTGTAGCGATTTTAAATTTTCGTAAAATCGGAAATGTAACGATTAAGTTAATTAAGACGATTAAAAATGTAATGATAATGATGAAACCTGGTAATTGAACGGTCGCTTGTCTAAACCCTTCTTCTAATATTTGGGTCATATTCGCATCGGCACCGCTCATCGTAATCGCTTCATGTAATGTTTGCTTGAAAGGTTTTACTATGCTCGCTGATGGTGGAATCCTTCCGAATGTTTGTAGTAACATAAAAGCGATTAATGAAATTAAGCTCATCGCTACTGTTGTTACGTATAATATTCTTTCTTTAGACGTTCTTTCTTTGAGCAATTGACCAATAATTAAACTTGCAATTAAGACTAATATGATGGCACTTAAAACGAAAGTATTACCTAAAACAGTTGTTATAATTACTGTAATAAGTGCACTAATCCCGAAAGATTGTATTGATTTATTCCATAAAACGATACCTGGTATGGTTGCAAATAATGCAAATATTAGTCCTAAACCAGGCACTAGATATAAAGCTAAAGCGACAAATACCAACGCAATCGTTGCAATTATTGTTGCTTTAGGTTGTATTTTTGAAAACACATAAGCCACTCCCATATTTTTAACTATAGCTATTATTTTAACCTCTTTAATGGAAATTAACAATTTATAGATTGTATGCTTCTATTTCATTTAATTGAATAATAACTTTCATGTTTTATAAGTAATTAACATACTCATTTGAATCGCTTTTGTGTGCTTTCATTTTCAACATGATTATTTAATCCCACTACATAGCAATCAAGCTTGATTTAGATTTACAATTCATTACCACTCTCATGTACTCTAGATGTTTTTGAATATGATAACTGTGATTTAGTGACTTCATTCTTTGAAAATATATATATTATTACTTACGCTTAAAATGCTTTAAATTTAAGAAATGATATAAGTTAGGTGCCCAGGTACTAAAGTTTAGTAGGAATCCATCATGCCCAACATTATCAGGCACGAAGAAATGACGATGATATTTAAAACGTTCACCTAATGCACGAACTTGATCGTCCGGATATAGCAAATCATCTATAAAACCCATTGTTAAGACTTTCGTTTCTAAATTTTTAAAAACATGCGTTACGTCTGTGCGACCTCGGTCAATGTTGTGACTATCCAATACATCTAGCAGTGTCAGATAACAATTCAAATCAAAATGTTCTTTAAATTTATTACCTTGATGTTGTTGGTATGCGACTACTTCATCCGGCGTGAAACGTTCATCATAACTTTTTGATGATCGATATGTCAAAAAACCTAATTGGCGTGCAATACTTAGACCTTCCTTACCACCAAGATGAATGGCTTGCCTTGCAATTTCATTAAAAGCTCTACTATAAGATGATGTTCGACTTGTTGCAGCAAGGATAATGGCTTTATCTACTTCAAACTGTTGATTGTAAAGTAGTTCCATTGCTTGCATTCCTCCAAGACTTCCCCCTATTAAAATATTAATCTTGTCATAACCAAGGGCTTGTATACCTCGTTCATTCGCTCTGACAATATCTCTTAACGTTAATTTTTTAGGAAAATGAGGGTCGTTTAAAGGTGAACTTGAACCGAAAGGACTACCAATAACATCAAATGTTAAAAATTGATAATCGTGAATGGGTATATATCCCCCATCAATAATTTCTCGCCACCAACCCGGATAATCATCTGTTCCATATGTTAAATGATTGCCAGTTAATGCATGACAAACTACAACTAATGGTTGTCCATGATAACCGACATGCTCATATCTCAAACGCAAGTTATCTATGACTTCCCCAGATTCTGTAATAAATTTCCCTAGATTTAAAGTATCTACTGTGTAATTTGTCATTGTTCTTTCCTCCTTAAACAAAAAACTTCTCACCCTATTGAAAAGTAAGAAGTCTTTATACTTATCATTCGAGTAACTCGTTGGTTTTAGCACCGTGCTATAAAGTCGGTTGCTGAAGTATCACAGGGCCAAGTCCCTCAACTTCTCACAATAAGAAATATGAAATTGTTATGTGTTAGTTGAGATTCAGTGATGAATTACTTTATCATTTAAAATGTTGTTATCATTGTCATGCGTTAGCCAAATCGCTTACGTATACACGATTCCCAATCTTAACATAGACGATTTGTATATCTGAATTTTCTGATTACTAACAGTTTACCTAAGTTTAAATATCTGTTCAATGATTTTCAGTTATTTTTAAAAGAAAAATCGTAATGCTGCCATGATAACAATCCCACTAATAATTGTAATAGTTAAACTACGCGTGATTATAGATAAAATAACCGTCGGAATGAGCGCGATAATGTAAGGGATGTTTAATGTATACCCCTCACCATGAGGCGTCTGTTGAATAATGCTGTCTATGACAAGTGCCGTAAATAGTGTGATTGGGATAAATGATAGCCATCGAACCACGACATCAGGCAATTGCACTTTTGAAATCATGATAAAAGGTATAATTCGAATTAATAGCGTTACGATACCACACAATAAAATAAGTATTAACATGTTCATATGAGTTATCATCGTTCCATCATCACTCCTAACACTGCTGAAATTGTGGCTGCAATTAATATTGCTAGATATGAAGGCATAAACATACTTAGCGATAACATCATTACTATGACGGCAATAATGAGTACTATGTAAATTCTTAATCGCGATTTAGTAATTGATTCAAATTGCGCAATGGCCAAAAAGATAAACATAGCCGTGATAGCAAAATCTAACCCTAGCGTTTGCGGATTTGAGATATATTCGCCAAATAAAGCCCCAGCTACACATGAAATTGCCCAAAATAAATATGCTGTGATATTAAGACCATGCATCCAACGATCATTGATAGCTTCTCCTTTTAAATAAGGTGTAATGGCGACGCCAAACGTTTCGTCAGTTACTAATGAACCTAATCCAACACGGTTCCAAAACCCATATGTCTTGAAGTTTGGTGCAAGCGACATACTTAAAAGGAACATTCTTGAATTTACGATAAATACAGTTAGTACAATCGCTGATATCGGTGTACCTGCTATAAACAACGCGCACATAATAAATTGCGCAGCACCGGCATATATAACAAGACATAACAAGATAATTTCTAAAATACTAAAGTTTTGAGACGAAGCCACAATACCAAATGAAATACCAACACCGGCATAACCCAATAATGTTGGGATACACTCTTGTACGCCTTGTCTAAAACTTAAATGTGTTGCCATCTCAATTACCTCCTTTGCCACTTTATATTTATATAATTACGAAAAAAATAATATACCTAGTCTAATACAGTTCTATACCCTAAGCAATAACATTAGACACCAGTTTGTCTGAGATTAGACATACTGGAGTCTTCAATCAGCTTCATATCAACTTTTTATTTTTTAGAATTTTCAATTTTTTATTTAAGACTACCTCCATATTTTCTATGGATTGTAGTTGTTTTTAAATACTAATTTTATAATTTTTTATATCTAATGATGAGTCTGGGATATTGATTCATGTACCATTCCCTTATAATCATCATCCCCTCCCCCTACCCTACTGCATCGATATAACTCATACTACATATCAACGAAATCAGTTTTTTATCGCTTAATTTCCTATAATAGTGATGCTTAAAATTGTTACGTTTTAGATTGGTTCGATTCATCATAATTATCCCGTATTGTTGCTATAATGAAATGCGTTCACCCCATTAAACCACAAACTTAATTTATTGTTGTTATGTGCATTGACTCAATATTATACTTTTACAGCACAAAAAAAGTGGCGACAGCTTCGTCACCACTTTTTAAAATATTATTTAAAGTATCTTGCCCTTGCTTTAAGTATACGTAGATATATACTTTTTAAAGCTTGTAGCTAAAGCCTTTATTTAACTGGTTTTGAAATTTGTGTTTTACCACCCATAAATGGTACTAATGCTTCTGGAATTGTTACTGTTCCATCTTCATTTTGGTAATTTTCAACAATAGCAGCAAATGTACGTCCAACTGCTAAACCACTACCATTTAATGTATGTGCTAATTCTGGTTTAGCTGCTTTGTCACGCTTGAAGCGGATGTTAGCACGACGCGCTTGGAAATCCGTACAGTTTGAGCATGAACTAATTTCTTTATAATCATTGTAGCTTGGTAACCAAACTTCTAAATCATATGTTTTGCTTGCACTAAATCCAATATCACCTGTACATAAAATAACACGACGGTATGGTAAACCTAACTCTTCTAGAATTGCTTCTGCGTTTGTTGTCATTTCTTCTAAAGCATTCCATGAATCTTCAGGTTGTTCAAAACGTACCATTTCCACTTTATCGAATTGATGTAAACGAATTAATCCTCTTGTATCTCTACCTGCTGATCCTGCTTCACTACGGAAACATGCAGATTGACCAGTGAATTTTTCAGGAAGTACACCTGGTTGAATAATTTCATTACGGTAGAAATTCGTTAATGGTACTTCAGCAGTTGGAATTGTATATAATCCTTCTTTTTCTACTTTAAATAAATCTTCTTCAAATTTAGGTAATTGACCTGTACCATACATTGTATCTGCGTTCACAAGCTGTGGTACCATCATTTCTGTATAACCATGTTGTGTTGTATGTTTTGTAATCATATAGTTCATTAAAGCACGCTCTAATTGCGCACCTTCATTTGTTAAATATACAAAACGCGCACCTGAAACTTTTGCTGCACGATCAAAATCAGCCATTTTCAATTCTTCTACAATATCCCAATGTGCTTTTGGTTCAAATGAAAACTCACGTGGTGTACCCCACTTTTTAACTTCAACGTTATCTTCATCAGATTCACCTTGAGGTACATCATCACTTATTAAATTTGGAATACGACAAAGGATACCTGTCATTTTATTATCAATTTCATTTAATTGACTATCTTTTTCTTTAATATCGTCACCTAATGTGCGCATTTCAGCAATCACATCATCAGCATTTTCTTTATTACGTTTTTTTAATGCGATTTCTTCGCTTACTTTATTACGACGTGCTTTCATTTCTTCTGTTGCACTAATTAATTTACGTCGTTGCTCATCCAATTCTAAAATTTCATCTACAACTTTTGGATCATCTCCACGTAATTCAATTTTGCTCTTAACTGTGTCAGGCTCATTTCTGAATAATCTAATGTCTAACATTAACCTTCATCCTTTCCCAAATAATTATCATTTATTATGGAATGACGTACGTCTTTATTTTTTAGAAAATAAAAAAAGACCACATCCCTACAAGGGACGTGGTCTACGCGTTGCCACCCTATTTAACAATTTAAGTTATAAAGATACACTAAACCTAAATTGCACTTCACTAAAATAACGGTTATCACCGATTGTTCTTTTAAATAAGTAGGTAGATTCATATATATGTTGATTCTTGTTCACACTAACCACAAGCTCTCTGATATCGAACACTATATATTACTTGTCCTACGAACAATGTCTTATTAAGTTATTTTTAATATAGCAAACTATATTTGCTTTTTCAAGTAACGATTTCAAACATCACTCATGTCGATTTAGTGACATGCAGTCGTTTGATAAATTGATTGCTTTAAATACTGTGCAACCGCTTCAATATCTTTATGAAATTGACGATCATGTGTAATGGATGGCACGATACTTCGAAACTCATCATACTTGCGACGTGTTTTTGGTGATAATCCTTCGACACCTTTCAACTCTGCTGCTTGTAATGCAATAACACATTCGATTGCCAACACACGTCTTGCATTTTCAATAATTTGATAACCATGTCTAGCAGCTGTAGTTCCCATAGATACGTGATCTTCTTGGTTCGCAGATGAAGTGATAGAATCAACACTCGCTGGATGCGCTAAAGTTTTATTTTCAGAAACGAGACTTGCAGCAGCATATTGCATAATCATCGCGCCACTTTGCAATCCTGGCTCTGGACTAAGAAATGCTGGTAAATCACCATTTAATTGAGGATTTACTAGTCGCTCTAGACGACGTTCCGATACGTTTGCTAATTCACTTACACCTAATTTAAGATGATCTAATGCAAAAGCAATAGGTTGTCCATGGAAGTTACCACCTGAAATAACAAACGTTTCATTTGCTTCCTCAAATATAAGTGGATTATCATTAGCCGCATTCATTTCAAATTCTAATTGCTGTTTAACATAATTGAATACTTGAAAACTCGCGCCATGGATTTGTGGTATACAACGCAACGTATATGCATCTTGTACACGTATTTCTGCTTGTCGCGTCGTTAATGTTGCTCCTTCTAACCAATCACGCATACGCGCTGCCACATTAATCTGTTCTTGAAAATTACGAACAGCGTGCACATCATGTCTATATGCATCTATAATGCCATTAAGAGACTGATGCGTTAATGCAGCAATCCATTCAGATTGGTAACCTAAATCTTCTGATTCTATATAACTAATGACACCTTGAGCTGTCATAGCTTGCGTACCATTAATCAATGCTAAACCTTCTTTAGCCTGAAGGTTCAAAGGTTGTCTATTTAATTCTCTTAATACATCGTCACTATCCTTTTCTTCCCCTCTGTACAATACTTTCCCTTCACCAATTAATGCTAATGCTAAATGTGATAATGGCGCTAAATCTCCTGATGCACCGAGAGAGCCTTGCTGTGGGATTATCGGTATAATACGTTCATTTATAAAAAATTGTAATTGTCTCACTAATTCTAAAGTGGCACCTGAATGACCTTTTAATAATGTATTCAATCGTAAAATCATCATGACTAATGCTACTTCTTTTGAAAATGGCTCACCTAGTCCACAGGCATGTGAGCGTATCAGATTCACTTGTAATTCATTATATTGCGTCGGGTCTATACGTACATCACTAAATAACCCAAAACCTGTAGTGATACCGTAAACCGTTTTCTCATTTTCAATAATACGTTCAACTACCGCTCTACTTTTTTTGACACGTTCTAACGCATCATCAATAATTTCAATCTTTGATTGTTGTTGTAAAAATGATTTAATATCCTCAATTGTTAGTGTTTCACCATCTAAATATAAAGTCATATATGTTACCCCCTTGTTTATATTAAGTAACCCATCCTTCTTGAAGTATACGTTTTCATTTTTATTGAAACAATGGTTTTACGTACATTTATAACCTATTATCAGAGCACTATTGTAGTGCGTTAAAGGATATTAAGATTGTTGTAAGCATATTTAATAATTTATCTATTGACGAATTGCATATACAGGTATAGTATTTTCTATTGTATTTAACGACAAATAATAATGAATTCAGAAATTTATAATACATTTTGTTAAAAGTTACTATATATTTTTAAAATTGAATAAATTCGGAAAAGGCTTTTACATGGGAGGTTATATCACTATGGAAACGTTAAATTCTATTAACATTCCTAAGCGTAAAGAAGATTCACATAAAGGTGATTATGGCAAAATTTTATTAATTGGTGGATCTGCTAACTTAGGTGGTGCCATTATGTTAGCGGCTCGTGCATGTGTATTTAGCGGTAGTGGTTTAATCACTGTAGCTACACATCCAACAAATCATTCAGCATTACATTCTCGTTGCCCAGAAGCGATGGTTATTGATATTAATGATACGAAAATGTTGACGAAAATGATTGAAATGACTGACAGTATACTAATTGGTCCAGGTCTTGGCGTTGATTTCAAAGGAAATAATGCCATTACATTCCTACTACAAAATATACAACCGCATCAAAATTTAATCGTAGACGGCGATGCGATTACAATCTTTAGTAAACTGAAACCGCAATTACCTACGTGTCGTGTAATATTCACTCCACACCTCAAAGAGTGGGAACGTTTAAGCGGTATTCCAATTGAGGAACAAACTTATGAACGTAATCGTGAAGCGGTAGATCGTTTAGGTGCAACAGTTGTACTAAAAAAACATGGTACTGAAATTTTCTTTAAAGATGAAGACTTTAAATTGACAATTGGTAGTCCTGCGATGGCTACTGGTGGTATGGGTGATACTCTTGCTGGCATGATTACAAGTTTTGTCGGTCAATTTGATAACTTAAAAGAAGCGGTTATGAGTGCCACATATACACATAGTTTTATTGGCGAAAATCTTGCAAAAGATATGTATGTGGTGCCACCATCAAGACTTATCAATGAAATACCTTACGCAATGAAACAATTAGAAAGTTAGTCATTACTAATCATTGAATGTAGTACAGCATTACTTTCTAGCATAAAAATAAGACTCCCCTACATATAGGGAAGTCTTATTTTTTTATTATTCTTCATCTTCATCTGAGGATTGTTGTATATCTTCTTCAACACGATCCATGAAATCTTGTCTTACTTCAATACGTCCATCTTCATCATTTTCTTCTGAATCAATCACTTCAGTATGAATTGCATTTCCTGGTGTTTCATCATTTACAACCGCTTCACGTTGTTGTTCAGTACCATCTTCAGATACAGTTGAAGTAGATTGCTCATCTTCATTCGTTTCATCTTCTGCATCTTCTTTTACTTTAGCAACCGTTGAAACAAATTGATCATCACCTAAGCGAATTAAGCGAACACCTTGTGCTGCACGACCATTTTGAGAAATATCTGCAACATCTAGTCGAATAATGACACCTGCATTAGTAACAATCATTAAATCTTCTTCACCAGTTACTGTAGTGATACATACAACATTACCATTACGCTCAGTAATCGTAGCTGTTTTAATACCTTTACCACCACGATTTGATAAACGATAGTCATTAACTGGCGTACGTTTACCATAACCATTTTCAGTAACTACTAATACTTCATCAACACTGTTTGCATGAGCTACATCAAGCCCTACAACTTCGTCACCTTCACGAAGTGTAATACCTTTCACACCCGTTGCTGTACGGCCTAAAGGACGTAATGTTGATTCAGGGAATCGAATTAATGATGCATGTGATGTACCAATCAAGATATCTTCTTGACCACTTGTTAAGCGAACTGCAATTAACTCATCATCTTCTCTGAACGAAATCGCAATCTTACCATTTCTATTTATTCTTGAGAAGTTACTTAATGCTGAACGTTTAACGACACCACGTTTAGTTGCAAACACTAAGAAGTTGTCTTCACTTTCAAGGTCTTTAACAGCAATCATTGTACTAATGACTTCATCATTTTCAAGTTCAATAGCATTCACTACAGGAATACCTTTAGACTGTCTTGATAACTCAGGCACTTCGTAACCTTTAAGTTTGTATACACGACCTTTGTTAGTAAAGAACAATACATGGTCATGTGTACTTAAAGTTACCAATTGACTGACAAAATCTTCTTCCAATGTATTCATACCTTGAACACCACGACCACCACGGTTTTGAGCACGATATGTAGATACCGGCAAACGTTTAATGTAGTTATTATGGCTTAGTGTAATTACTATTTGTTCTTCTGGAATTAAGTCTTCGTCCTCTAAGTCTTCAAATCCACCTAATTGAATTTCTGTACGACGATCATCACCGAAACGATCTCTAATTTCAGTCAATTCATCTCTAACTAACTGTAATAACACTTCTTCATCAGCTAAGATTGCTTCTAATTCACTAATATAATTTAATAACTCATTATATTCAGCTTCAATTTTGTCTCTCTCTAAACCTGTTAGACGTCTTAAACGCATGTCTAAAATAGCTTGAGCTTGTTTTTCAGAAAGTTTGAAGCGTTGTTGCAAGCTTTCCATTGCAACTTTATCTGTATCTGACTCACGAATCGTTGAAATAATTTCATCGATATGGTCAAGTGCGATACGTAATCCTTCTAAAATGTGGGCACGATCTTTAGCTTTACGTAAGTTGTATTGCGTACGTCTTCTAACAACTGTCTTTTGATGCTCTAAATAATGTACCAACGCTTCTTTTAAATTAATAAGCTTCGGTCTACCATTTACAAGTGCAATCATATTCACACCAAATGATGTTTGAAGAGGTGTTTGTTTGTATAAGTTATTTAAAATGACACTAGCATTTGCATCCTTACGCACATCAATAACGACACGCACACCAGTACGTAAACTTGTTTCATCACGTAAATCAGTGATACCGTCAATTTTCTTGTCACGAACGAGCTCTGCAATTTTTTCAATCATACGAGCCTTATTCACTTGGAAAGGAATTTCAGTGACAACAATACGTTGACGTCCGCCTCCACGTTCTTCAATAACTGCACGAGAACGCATTTGAATTGAACCACGACCTGTTTCATATGCACGTCTAATACCACTCTTACCTAAAATAAGTCCAGCAGTTGGGAAATCAGGACCTTCAATATCCTCCATTAACTCAGCAATTGAAATATCAGGGTTCTTACTTAAGCTAAGTACACCATTGATTAATTCTGTTAAGTTATGTGGTGGAATATTCGTTGCCATACCTACCGCGATACCTGATGCACCATTGGCTAACAAGTTAGGGAATCGAGCAGGTAAGACTGACGGCTCTCTTTCATTACCATCATAGTTATCGATAAAATCTATTGTATCTTTATTAATATCACGTAACAGTTCAAGTGTGATTTTAGTCATACGCGCTTCAGTATAACGCATTGCTGCTGCGCCATCTCCATCCATTGAACCAAAGTTACCTTGGCCATCAACAAGCGGATAACGATAACTGAAATCTTGAGCCATACGTACCATTGCTTCATAAATAGATGAGTCACCATGAGGGTGATATTTACCCATTACGTCACCAACGATACGTGCTGATTTTTTATATGATTTATCCGGTGTCATACCTTGTTCATTTAATCCATATAGTATACGACGATGTACTGGTTTTAAACCGTCACGAACATCTGGCAATGCACGAGCAACGATAACACTCATCGCATAATCTAAAAATGATTCACGCATTTCACTGGTAATATTTCGTTCATTTATTCTTGATTGAGGTAATTCAGCCATCAAGAGTTCCTCCTTCAAAAGTTCAGTTCACAGCGCTTAGAAGTCTAAGTTTGCATAAACTGCATTATCTTCTATAAATTGTCTACGGTTTTCTACAACATCACCCATTAACATTTCAAATGTTTGGTCCGCTTCAATCGCATCTTCAAGTTTTACTTGTAAAAGAGCGCGGTGCTCAGGGTTCATTGTTGTTTCCCATAATTGATCTGCATTCATTTCTCCAAGACCTTTGTATCGTGCAATAGACCATTTTGGTGTTGGATTCAATTCAGATTTAAGTTTATCAAGTTCCCTATCATTGTATACATAATACTTTTGTTTACCTTGTGTCAGTTTATACAACGGTGGCTGTGCAATATACACATAGCCTGCTTCAATTAACGGTCTCATAAATCGATAGAAGAATGTTAATAACAATGTTCTAATATGCGCTCCATCCACATCGGCATCAGTCATAATGACGATTTTGTGATATCTTGCTTTCGCTAGATCAAAGTCGCCACCGATTCCTGTACCAAATGCTGTGATCATTTGACGAATTTCATTGTTATTCAAAATTCTATCTAATCGTGCTTTTTCAACATTTAATATCTTACCTCGTAATGGTAAAATCGCCTGCGTTCTAGAGTCACGACCAGATTTTGTAGACCCCCCGGCAGAGTCCCCTTCGACTAAGAAAATCTCACATTCTTCAGGACTTTTACTAGAGCAATCGGCTAATTTACCTGGAAGGCTTGCTACATCTAACGCTGATTTACGACGTGTTACTTCACGCGCTTTTTTCGCAGCAACACGTGCACGTGCCGCCATAATACCTTTTTCAACCACTGTACGTGCGACTTGTGGATTTTCATATAAAAATCGTTCAAAGTGCTCTGAGAATAATTTATCTACAACTTGACGCACTTCAGAATTACCTAATTTTGTCTTCGTTTGACCTTCGAATTGAGGATCACCATGTTTGATAGATATAATTGCTGTCATACCTTCACGTGTATCTTCACCAGAAAGTCTATCTTTTTCTTCTTTCATAATCTTGCTACTTAAACCATAACTATTTAAGACACGCGTTAATGCACGTTTGAATCCGTCTTCATGCGTACCACCTTCATACGTATGAATGTTATTTGCGTAAGTTAAAAGATTTGTGGCATATCCTGAGTTATATTGAATCGCAATTTCTACTTCAATATCATCTTTAGATTGATGAATATAAATTGGCTCATCATGAATAGGTTCTTTATTTTCGTTCAATAACTCAACGTACGATTTAATACCGCCCTCATAGTGATAGGAGTCTTCTCTAACGTTTTCTTCATCACGTTCATCTCTTAATGTGATTTGAATTCCTTTGTTTAAGAAAGCAAGCTCTCTAATACGCTGCTGTAATGTTTCATAGTTGTATACAGTTGTCTCTGTGAAGATTTCTCCATCTGCTTTAAAACGAATGACAGTACCTGTCTTATCAGTTGTGCCAACTTCTTTTAAGTCAAATTGAGGTACACCTTTTTTATATGCTTGATGATATATAGTCTCATTTCTGTGTACATATACTTCTAAGTCTTGTGACAATGCGTTTACAACTGATGAACCAACACCATGTAAACCACCAGATACTTTGTATCCGCCACCGCCAAATTTACCACCAGCATGTAAAACAGTTAAAATAACTTCGACAGCTGGACGTCCCATTTTTTCTTGAATATCAACTGGGATACCACGTCCGTTATCCGTTACTTTAATCCAGTTATCTTTTTCAATAACAACTTCAATTTGATTTGCATAACCAGCTAATGCTTCATCGATACTATTATCGACAATTTCCCACACTAAATGGTGCAAACCTCTCTCTGAAGTCGATCCTATATACATACCTGGTCTTTTACGTACTGCTTCTAAACCTTCTAATACTTGTATTTGCCCAGCACCATAATTATCCGTGTTGTTTACATCTGACAATGCAGTCACCATCGCTTTCTGTTACTTTATAATTTCACCTTGATTAATACGATACAATTTAGCGTTATTCATGATTTCATGATCAATACCATCTACAGATGTCGTAGTGACAAATGTTTGTACTTTATGCTGAATCGTACTTAATAAATGCGTTTGACGCGAATCATCTAATTCACTGAGTACATCGTCTAATAATAAGATGGGATATTCCCCAACTTCGATATTCATTAACTCAATTTCAGCTAATTTAATGGACAAAGCCGTTGTACGTTGCTGTCCTTGAGAACCATATGTTTGAGCATCCATGCCATTCACATCAAAACTTATATCATCTCGATGTGGTCCGAATAAGCTAATGCCTCGTTCTTTTTCTCTTTGCATATTATCGCTAAGAATAGACATAATTTCTTCAAGTCGTGCCGCTTCATTTTGAGCATAATCAAATTTAAGACTAGGTAAATAATTCAGCGACAACGCTTCTTTATCATTTGTGATACCAGCATGAATCGGTTTAGCTAACGACTCTAGCTCTTGAATAAAATGTGCACGTTTATCAGTTACTTTCATTGCATATTCAGCAAACTGCTGATTTAATACTTCCAACATTGTTAAGTCCTTTTTTTGGCCTAATTGTAACTGCTTTAAGTAATTATTCTTTTGCTTTAAAATACGTTGGTATTGAGCTAAATCATTTAAGTAAACAGCAGAAATTTGGCCCAACTCCATATCTATAAAGCGTCGTCTTATTTGAGGAGAGCCTTTTACAATATTCAAATCTTCTGGCGCAAATAGAACCACATTGAGGTGTCCAATATATTGAGTTAGACGACTTTGCTCTAAGTGATTCACTTTGACTTGTTTACCTTTTTTAGTTATAAACATTGTTAATGGCATCGTGCCGTGTCTATAACTAAGCTCACCTTCTATTTTAGCATAATCAGCATTAAAACGTATGAGTTCCTTATCATTACTCGTTCTATGACTTTTTGCTAAAGCTAAGGTATAAATTGATTCAAGTAAATTTGTCTTTCCTTGTGCATTTTCTCCAATGAGGATATTCACGTCAGGATGACATTTCAACGTAACCTCATCATAGTTACGATAATTTTCTAATTGGAGTGTATTTAGCTTCATTGTTCACCTTGATGAATGATTAAGAAAGAACCAGCATCTTCAGGTAATTCTGGGATATCTATACGATCTTGATGTTCTAACTTTTTACCGCGACGTGTTTCACGCACTCCATTAATTAATACTTCAACGTCTTGCAAGAACCATTTTGCTTGACCACCAGATTCAATAATCCCTTCTGTTTTTAGAAATTGACCTAAATTAATGTCTCCTTCTACTACAACTTCTTGAACCAAAATAATCACTCCATTTCTTTGTATGTCATTAATATATTATACCTTTTTTTGTCACAAATTTCATTTAAAATAGAGGTAGAAACCGTTTACATATAAATAATTAATTCTTATTTTTTGGCAATACTGTCATTTTCAATTTTTTAACGCTATTTAACGGCGTTTAACTTTTATATTCAACTTGTTATTGACTATTAAAATTTTAAATTTAAAGGGCATATAAGCACACTTATTAAATTTTGGATACATTTGTCATAAATTTAATTGGCGTCTTTTATTTGCTGTTTAAAATGCTGTCAAATTTATTTTACATACGCATCTAGAATTATTTTTGCCAAAAAATAAAGGATGACGTTTTAATTAATCACGTCATCCTTTATTTATATTTATTTTTATTTTTAGTAAGTTCTGATTGGTAAAATTAATTGCGTTACCGAGTCGTCACCTTTTGGTTTTAGAATAAATGGTTTCATTGTACCGAAGAATTCAACTTCAACCTCATCATTATCGATTGCTTTTAAAGCATCCATCATATATTTAGAGTTGAATGAAATTTTCAGGCTACCACCTTCAACATCGTTTGCATCAACTTCTTCTTTTACAGTACCAATTTCTGGTGATGTAGAAGATAATTCAACAACGTCATCACCTGTACTTAATTTAATAACGTTATTACCACCTTCACGTGCTAATAAAGAGGCACGATCAATCGCATGATAAAACTCCCCATTGTCTATACTTAATTTAATTTCATAGTTTTCAGGGAATAAACGTGTTGTATCAGGATAATGTCCTTCTAATAATCGAGAAATAAAGTTCACATTTCCAACTTTAAATAAAACTTGGTTTGAAGCAAAGAAGATATCAATGTCTTCTTCATTGTCAGACATAATTTTATTTAATTCAGCTAAAGCCTTACCTGGAATGATGACATTTTTGTTTTCAGAAACATCTTCTAACTGCAACTTTCTTACAGCCAAGCGGTGTGAATCAGTCGCTGTGCATATTAATTCATTTTCTTGTATAAGCCAGTTCACACCAGTTAGTACTGGGCGTGTTTCTGAGGTGGACACTGCAAAATTCGTTTGTGCAATCACGTTTTTAAGTACTTTTACCGACAATTGAATTGCGTCATCTCTAGAAACTTGAGGTAATAAAGGATATTGATCTGGATCTAAGCCACTCAAATTAAATTCAGAATGACCTGATGTAATTAATGTCTGGAATTGTTCATTTGTAGATAATTTAACATCTTTACCAGGTAATTTTTTTATAATATCAACAAAGAATCGTCCAGGAAGTACTACTGAGCCTGTTTCTGAAATATTGACAATATCTTCGCCATCTACAGTTTTAGGAATAGTGATTTCTATTGAAATTTCAGAGTCTGAACCAGTTAATATAACTTCATGTTCTTTCGCATCGATTTTGATACCAGTTAATATAGGTAATGTTGTTCTTGGTGAAATAGCTTTTAATGTGTCATTTAATTGTGTAATAAAATAATCTCTTTTAATAGTGAATTCCATCATTAATTAAAACTCCTTCCAGTCGTTTATATATAATTATATAGGTTTTAAGTTCTTAGTAATAGTAGTAGGTGCTGTGGATTGGTGGATAAGTCTTAAAAACATAGATTTGGCGAAGTTATACACATGTTGATAACTTGTGTATGGTGTGTATGACTTTTAAACATTATCCACAAAATGAGTTTTGCTCATCTTGCCACATTAGTATATAGAAATGTAAAAAATGACAGTTATTATTAGTGCTGTTATATAACAGATTACATTTCCCAAAGTTTCCTACTTATACATTTCTTATTTCTTTTTCAAGATTCTCTACTTCTTGTTTAAAAATAGGATCTTCTTTTAAATCTTTAGATATTTTTTCATGAGCATGAATGACGGTCGTATGATCACGCCCACCAAATTCTTCACCAATTTTAGGTAATGAGAAATCTGTAAGCTCTCTAGACAAGTACATAGCTATTTGACGCGGATATGCAATTGACTTTGTACGTTTTTTTGCACTGAAATCTTCAATTCTAACATTATAGTACTGGCCTACAATTTTTTGAATATCTTGGATGGTAATCTTTTTAGATTTTGGTGCTTGAATGATATCTTTTAAAGCTTCAGCAGTTAATTCAGTTGTAATTGGTTTTCCTAATAATTGTGAATATGCAAGTAAACGTGTTAATGCACCTTCTAATTCACGAATATTAGATTGAATTTGATTTGCTATATAATTTAAAGCTTCTGGTGGAATATCTAATTTTTCTTCTTCAATTTTCTTCTGCAAAATTGCCATTCGAGTTTCATAATCTGGTGGCGTAATATCAACAATTAGCCCCCATTCAAAGCGTGAACGTAATCGGTCTTCTAATTGTGCAATTTCCTTTGGTGGTCGATCACTCGAAATAACTATTTGCTTGTTATTCTGATGCAATTCATTAAAAGTATAGAAAAATTCTTCTTGTGTTTGTACTTTATTTTGTATGAACTGAATATCATCGATTAATAAGACGTCGATATTACGATATCTTTCTCTGAAAGCTTCACCTTCGTTATCACGAATTGATTTAATAAATTCATTTGTGAATTTTTCACTTGATGTGTAAATCACTTTGGCATCTGGATTATTATCTAAAACATGATGACCAATGGCATGCATTAAATGGGTTTTTCCTAAACCAACACCTCCATAGATAAATAATGGATTGTACGCTTTGGCTGGTGCTTCGGCTACAGCTAAACTTGCTGCATGTGGAAAGCGGTTACCAGGTCCGATTACAAAAGTGTCAAATGTGTTATGGGCATTGAATTGCTCTCTACCAAGCACATGATTATCCTCAGTTGTTTCAGTAGAAGGTTTTGTTGTTTCTTTTGGAGTAGCAGTTTCATTATTACTATAATTTGCTAATTCTTCAGTAGTAATAAAGTGAGGTTTAACTTCATAGCCTACAACATCAAATAAGATTGCTTGGATAATTTCAGCATATTGTTGATTTAACCAATTTGCATTAAAAGGAATACTCGATAATACGATAGCTTCACCATCTTTAATCGTGTAAAGCTCAGTATCTTTTAGGAAAGTTGAGTAACTTACAGCTGATAATTTTTCTTGAGCAATTTCAAGCACTTTTTCCCAAATTTCTTTTTCCGACATAAATTTACTCCATCTTTCTTAAATTTTTAAGTTATACACAAAAATAACAGCCGTGGATAACTTCTAAACACACCATGTTAATAATTATCCACAAGTTAATAACAATCGGTGGATAACTTTATCCTGCTTATTAGTTATGCACAGTATTTTTATGTAAATATCAATAAATAAATCCTTATAAAATCATGAGTTGGACGACTTATCCACACAATTATACTTTTTCAGTTCTCTATATGTCAAATACCTGTGAATATGTTGCTAAAAATAGTATAACTTTGTGTGTAATTTCTAATTATCCACAATTCTGAAAACTATAAATGTGCATAAGTAGATAACTTTTCCTTCTATAGAATATCTGTTAGTGAGTGTATCAAAACAGCTTGGGAAATAATTTATAAAGTATGTATAAGAACTGTATAAGGTATTCAAACATTGTAAACACTCATGCTTCGGACCAAACTCATGGTGATGTTATGAAATTTGATTGCTCGCATCGTGTATTTCTATCTTTAATCGATAAAAGTAAAAAAATTGAGCAGTAGTATAAAATGAACTTGCGTTATAAAAAGGATTTTGTTATATTGTAGTAGTTGCTTGAATTATGACTAGATAATCAATGAGCTAATACGAGAATTTTAATCTAAGAAACGCAAAATCTTATCTATTAAAGTGATCAGAGTCTGCATAATCTGGTATATTAGATAACTGTATAAAGATGGAGGTGTTTTGCATGGTAAAACGTACTTATCAACCAAATAAACGTAAACATAGTAAAGTTCATGGTTTCAGAAAACGCATGAGCACAAAAAATGGCCGTAAAGTTTTAGCGCGCCGTCGTCGTAAAGGCCGTAAAGTTTTATCTGCATAAGATCACTGACTCATCAGTGATCTTTTTTTTCGTTTAAATTAAGAATAAATAGAAATTTATGTTATAAGCTCAATAGAAGTTTAAATATAGCTTCAAATAAAAACGATAAATAAGCGAGTGATGTTATTGGAAAAAGCTTACCGAATTAAAAAGAATGCAGATTTTCAGAGAATATATAAAAAAGGTCATTCTGTAGCCAACAGACAATTTGTTGTATACACTTGTAATAATAAAGAAATAGACCATTTTCGCTTAGGTATTAGTGTTTCTAAAAAACTAGGTAATGCAGTGTTAAGAAACAAGATTAAAAGAGCAATACGTGAAAATTTCAAAGTACATAAGTCGCATATATTGGCCAAAGATATTATTGTAATAGCAAGACAGCCAGCTAAAGATATGACGACTTTACAAATACAGAATAGTCTTGAGCACGTACTTAAAATTGCCAAAGTTTTTAATAAAAAGATTAAGTAAGGATAGGGTAGGGGAAGGAAAACATTAACCACTCAACGCATCCCGAAGTCTTACCTCAGACAAACGTAAGACTGACCTTAGGGTTATAATAACTTACTTTAAAATGTATTCACATCGTTGAAGGAGGCGAGTAGCAATATGGATTTAGATACAATTACGAGTATTTCAACACCAATGGGTGAAGGGGCAATTGGAATTGTTCGATTGTCTGGACCGCAAGCCGTTGAAATTGCTGACAAATTATATAAAGGAAAACATCTTTTAAATGATGTTCCATCACATACGATTAATTATGGTCATATTATTGATCCAGAGTCTAAAGAAGTGGTTGAAGAAGTTATGGTGTCTGTGTTAAGAGCGCCAAAAACATTTACACGCGAAGATATTATAGAAATTAATTGTCATGGTGGTATTTTAACGATTAATAGAGTGCTGGAACTTACTATGACATATGGCGCTAGAATGGCTGAGCCAGGTGAATTTACAAAACGTGCCTTTTTGAATGGTCGTATTGATTTATCTCAAGCTGAAGCAGTTATGGACTTTATTCGCTCGAAAACAGATAGAGCTTCTAAAGTTGCGATGAATCAAATTGAAGGTCGTCTAAGTGACTTAATCAAAAAACAACGTCAATCTATATTAGAGATACTCGCTCAAGTGGAAGTGAATATTGATTATCCTGAATACGATGATGTTGAAGATGCGACTACTGAATTTCTTTTAGAGCAGTCTAAAGAAATCAAACAGGAAATTAATCGTTTATTAGATACCGGTGCGCAGGGTAAAATTATGCGTGAAGGTTTATCTACAGTTATTGTTGGTAAACCAAACGTAGGTAAATCATCGATGTTAAATAATTTAATACAAGATAATAAAGCGATTGTAACTGAGGTAGCAGGTACTACAAGAGATGTCTTAGAAGAGTACGTCAATGTTCGTGGCGTGCCATTAAGATTAGTTGATACTGCTGGTATACGCGAGACAGAAGATATAGTAGAGAAGATTGGTGTTGAACGCTCTAGAAAGGCTCTTAGCCAAGCAGACTTAATTTTATTTGTATTAAACAATAACGAAGCATTGACTCAAGAAGATTACACATTATATGAAGTGGTTAAAAATGAAGATGTAATCGTAATTGTTAATAAAATGGATTTAGAGCAAAACATAGATATTAATGAAGTTAAAGATATGATAGGTGATACGCCATTAATTCAAACTTCAATGTTAAAACAAGAAGGTATTGATGAATTAGAAATACAAATTCGAGATTTGTTCTTTGGTGGAGAAGTACAAAATCAAGATATGACTTATGTTTCTAATTCAAGACATATTTCATTATTAAAACAAGCAAGACAAACGATACAAGATGCGATTGATGCAGCAGAATCTGGTGTGCCTATGGATATGGTACAAATTGATTTAACTAGAACTTGGGAAATATTAGGAGAAATTATTGGTGAGACTGCAAGTGATGAACTCATCGATCAGTTATTCAGTCAATTCTGCTTAGGTAAATAGTAATTGAAATAGACGGAATACCGTCTTAAGAAGGCTAGTAAGATATCAAATAAGGAGGTTTATATTGTGGTTCAAGAATATGATGTAATCGTTATAGGTGCGGGACATGCAGGTGTAGAAGCAGGTTTAGCATCTGCAAGACGTGGTGCTAAAACATTAATGCTAACAATAAATTTAGATAATATTGCATTTATGCCATGTAACCCATCTGTAGGTGGACCAGCTAAAGGTATCGTTGTTCGTGAAATTGATGCTTTAGGTGGACAAATGGCAAAAACAATCGATAAAACACACATTCAAATGAGAATGTTAAATACAGGTAAAGGACCTGCTGTAAGAGCACTAAGAGCGCAAGCAGATAAAGTACTTTATCAACAAGAAATGAAACGCGTGATTGAAGATGAAGAAAATTTGCATATAATGCAAGGTATGGTAGACGAACTTATTATAGAAGATAATGAAGTTAAAGGTGTACGTACAAATATTGGTACAGAGTATTTATCTAAAGCAGTAATTATTACAACGGGAACATTTTTACGTGGTGAAATCATTTTAGGTAATATGAAGTATTCAAGTGGACCAAATCACCAATTACCATCAATCACATTATCAGACAATTTAAGAGAACTTGGTTTTGATATTGTTCGTTTTAAAACAGGTACACCACCGCGTGTAAATTCAAAAACAATTGACTATTCGAAGACTGAAATACAACCAGGTGACGATGTAGGTCGTGCATTCAGCTTTGAAACAACAGAATATATATTAGATCAATTGCCATGTTGGCTAACGTATACTAATGCTGAAACACACAAAGTTATCGATGATAATTTACATCTATCTGCAATGTATTCAGGGATGATTAAAGGAACCGGGCCACGTTATTGCCCTTCAATTGAAGATAAATTTGTTCGATTTAATGATAAGCCGCGACATCAACTTTTCTTAGAGCCTGAAGGTCGTAATACAAATGAAGTATATGTGCAAGGATTGTCTACAAGTCTTCCTGAACATGTGCAACGTCAAATGTTAGAGACGATACCAGGTCTTGAAAAAGCAGATATGATGCGTGCCGGCTACGCAATTGAATATGATGCGATTGTGCCAACGCAGTTATGGCCTACACTTGAAACGAAAATGATTAAAAACTTATATACTGCAGGTCAAATTAATGGTACATCTGGTTATGAAGAAGCAGCAGGACAAGGATTGATGGCAGGTATTAACGCTGCAGGTAAAGTGTTAAACACAGGCGAAAAGATATTAAGTCGTTCAGATGCATATATTGGTGTCTTAATCGATGATCTTGTAACTAAAGGTACTAATGAACCTTATCGTTTACTAACATCACGTGCAGAATATCGTTTGTTACTACGTCATGATAATGCTGATTTGAGATTGACGGATATGGGATATGAACTTGGTATGATTTCTGAAGAACGATATGCACGTTTTAATGAAAAACGTCAGCAAATTGATGCGGAAATTAAGCGTTTATCAGATATTCGTATTAAACCAAACGAACATACGCAAGCGATTATTGAACAACATGGTGGTTCTCGCTTAAAAGATGGTATTTTAGCTATCGATTTATTACGCAGACCTGAAATGACTTACGATATAATTTTAGAAATTTTAGAAGAAGAACATCAATTGAATGCAGATGTTGAAGAACAAGTAGAAATACAAACAAAATATGAAGGTTATATCAATAAATCACTACAACAAGTTGAGAAAGTTAAGCGTATGGAAGAGAAGAAAATTCCAGAAGACTTAGATTATAGTAAGATTGATAGTTTGGCGACTGAAGCGCGAGAAAAATTATCAGAAGTAAAACCTTTAAATATTGCACAAGCTTCTAGAATATCAGGGGTAAATCCAGCAGACATATCTATATTATTGATTTACTTAGAACAAGGTAAACTCCAAAGGGTGAGTGACTAATGACTGTAGAATGGTTAGCAGAACAATTAAAAGAACATAATATTCAATTAACTGAGACTCAAAAACAACAGTTTCAAACATATTATCGTTTACTTGTTGAATGGAATGAAAAGATGAATTTGACAAGTATTACAGATGAACACGATGTATATTTGAAACATTTTTATGATTCCATTGCACCTAGTTTTTATTTTGATTTTAATCAGCCTATAAGTATATGTGATGTAGGCGCTGGAGCTGGTTTTCCAAGTATTCCGTTAAAAATAATGTTTCCGCAGTTAAAAGTGACGATTGTTGATTCATTAAATAAGCGTATTCAATTTTTAAACCATTTAGCGTCAGAATTACAATTACAGGATATCAGCTTTATACACGATAGAGCAGAAACATTTGGTAAGGGTGTCTACAGGGAGTCTTATGATGTTGTTACTGCAAGAGCAGTAGCTAGATTATCCGTGTTAAGTGAATTGTGTTTACCGCTAGTTAAAAAAGGTGGACAGTTTGTTGCATTAAAATCTTCAAAAGGTGAAGAAGAATTAGAAGAAGCAAAATTTGCAATTAGTGTGTTAGGTGGTAATGTTACAGAAACACATACTTTCGAATTGCCAGAAGATGCTGGAGAGCGCCAGATGTTCATTATTGATAAAAAAAGACAGACGCCGAAAAAGTATCCAAGAAAACCAGGGACGCCTAATAAGACTCCTTTACTTGAAAAATAATGCATAATCCTTTACAACTAACATAAAAGGAGCGAATGGATAATGAAAAAACCTTTTTCAAAATTATTTGGTTTGAAAAACAAAGATGACATCATTGGACATATTGAAGAAGATCGCAATAGTAATGTTGAATCCATTCAAATTGAACGTATCGTTCCCAACCGTTATCAACCAAGACAGGTGTTTGAACCAAATAAAATTAAAGAACTTGCTGAATCAATACATGAACATGGTTTACTACAACCTATTGTTGTAAGACCGATTGAAGAAGATATGTTTGAAATTATTGCTGGAGAGCGCCGATTTAGAGCAATACAATCACTAAATTTACCTCAAGCAGACGTTATTATTCGTGATATGGATGATGAAGAGACGGCTGTTGTTGCATTAATTGAGAATATTCAAAGAGAAAATTTGTCTGTTGTTGAAGAAGCGGAAGCCTATAAGAAATTATTGGAAATTGGTGATACAACGCAAAGTGAATTGGCAAAAAGTTTAGGTAAAAGTCAAAGCTTTATTGCAAATAAGTTGCGTTTATTGAAGTTGGCGCCGAAAGTACTACTTCGCTTAAGAGAAGGTAAAATTACTGAACGCCATGCGAGAGCGGTATTATCATTGTCTGATAGCGAACAAGAAGCGTTGATTGAGCAAGTCATTGCACAAAAGCTAAATGTGAAACAGACTGAAGATAGAGTACGCCAAAAAACGGGGCCCGAAAAAGTCAAAGCACAAAACCTTCGCTTTGCACAAGATGTCACTCAAGCACGAGATGAGGTAGGCAAAAGTATCCAAGCGATTCAACAAACAGGATTACATGTTGAGCATAAAGACAAAGATCATGAAGATTATTATGAAATAAAAATTCGAATATATAAACGTTAGTAGTAGGATGTCGTATACATGATGACTAACACATAAAAGACAAAGCTAAGATCATAACAGCTTTGTCTTTTTTTTGTTTTACGTGAAACATAAAAATTTATATTTATATGTTGATCAGGCTGGTACATAAATCAATGTTCTATGCTCTACGAAGTTATATTGGCAGTAGTTGACTGAACGAAAATGCGCTTGTAACAAGCTTTTTTCAATTCTAGTCAACCTTGCTGGGGTGGGACGACGAAATAAATTTTGCGAAAATATCATTTCTGTCCCACTCCCTAATTTGAGCTGGATATACTTTCATTTGAACCCTTTATTGCTAGTTTATGAAAGTATCATGAAAGCTTTATGAACATCGCTTGAGTTGCCTTTACAGTAGAAAATTTAAGTTTTACACTTTGTGTGAATGATACGTTTTGTATTGAATTAATTATAGAAAGGTACGTTGAAGATGTTTTCAATTGGAAGTGCAATTCTTCATTTTGTCATTGGTGGTATCGCTGTTGCATTAGCTTCAATTATTGCTGATAAGGTAGGTGGTAAGTTAGGAGGTATTATAGCTACTATGCCGGCAGTCTTTCTTGCGGCTATTATCGCATTAGCTTTAGATCATCGTGGTACGCAATTAGTGGAGATGTCGATGAATCTTAGTACTGGAGCAATTGTCGGTATTCTGTCTTGTATATTAACTGTATTTTTGACATCTCTCTACATTAAGCATAAAGGTTATCGGAAAGGCGCAATATTCACGGTTGTTTGTTGGTTTGTTATTTCCCTCGCAATATTCAGTATTAGACATTTATAGTTTGGAAAATGCGTGATAATTAGTTGTATTCAGTTATTAAGTAATAAATTATTGGAGGCAGAACATCATGAAATTAACATTAATGAAATTTTTTGTGGGGGGATTTGCAGTATTATTAAGTTATATTGTATCTGTAACACTACCTTGGAAAGAATTTGGCGGTATATTTGCAACGTTTCCGGCAGTATTTTTAGTGTCTATGTTTATTACAGGTATGCAATATGGTGATAAAGTCGCTGTGCATGTAAGTCGTGGCGCAGTGTTTGGTATGACAGGGGTATTAGTTTGTATTTTAGTTACATGGATGATGTTACATATGACGCACATGTGGTTGATTAGCATTGTTGTTGGTTTCCTAAGCTGGTTCATCAGTGCAGTATGTATTTTTGAAGCAGTAGAATTTATAGCACAAAAAAGATTAGAAAAGCATAGTTGGAAAGCTGGAAAATCGAATAGTAAATAGTGTGAACGTAATCTCTTAAATAGGACTAACTTCGCAAGTATTGAATAGCATGGAAAAGTTGCATCATTAATAAGTGAAATTCAAGTTGGCATTGAGAAAATTACAAGCGCGTAATTATACAGGTCTGTCTTAAGGGAGTCTTCGAACCCCGATGTTGTCGTATGTCAAAACATTTAGTCAATCATACAGGTGACTTGATTTAACTTTATCTGATAGTCTGATTGTAATGATTGTACTAATTGAATGGAGGCGTATGTAATTGAATCTGAGTAAACAAATTAAAAAATATAGGGAACGAGATGGTTATTCACAAGAATATCTTGCTGAAAAGTTATATGTATCTAGGCAGAGTATTTCTAATTGGGAAAATGACAAAAGCTTACCAGACATACATAACTTATTAATGATGTGCGAATTGTTCAATGTAACTTTAGATGATTTAGTAAAAGGGACCATTCCATTTGTACCTGATATTAAAGCGCAACGAAGTCTTAACTTATGGACATATGTGATGCTTATTTTCATGACATTAGCTGCAATTTTAACAGGACCTTTAATTGTTTATTGGAATTGGGCTTGGGGTATAACGGTGATAGTCATTTATGGAATAGGTTATTATGCAGCTATGAAAATAGAAGACTTTAAAAAAGTGCATAAAATGGATAACTATGATCGAATTGTTGCTTTTATGAATGGAAAAGATCCTAGTGAAGTACAAACGACTAAAGCTAGAAATATAAAAACAGGTGTACTTTCTTTCATAGCATTTGTTGGTGCAATCATTCTTATAGCTTTGATTAGTATGTATCTGGCAAATAAGTTTTTATAAATGATCGCGGTATGGCCTCATATTATCCAAAATAGCATAAAAAAATACCAACAAGATTTAGAACCTTGTTGGTAATCAAAGCGATTCATTTATAATGAGTCGTTTTATTTTGTAAGATTAAACAGTTTGTACGTTAACTGCTTGGTCTCCACGTTGACCTTCAGTGATTTCGAAAGTAACTTTTTGACCTTCTTCTAAAGTTTTGTAGCCATCGCTAGCGATACCTGAGAAATGTACGAATACGTCTCCGCCATTTTCTTGTTCGATGAAACCAAAACCTTTTTCTGCGTTAAACCATTTTACTGTACCGTTATTCATATAGAAAACCTCCATGTGCTTTTGCACTTAATATTTGTAACAAATTCATAACTAAAAAAGAGGATATTCTAAACAAATACACTACAATTTAATTCACGAGCTTTTATTACGTAAGACCAACTATACGCTCATATTGGCATAATGTACAGTGTTTTTTGAAAATAAATTAAAAAAGATTTTTAAAAACCTTAGAAACGTTGATTTAAAGGGGTTTATAAAAATAAAAAAATTGTAGTCTTTTATGGTGTTTGCTAGTTTTCAAAGTGACATATCGTTTAAACATGATGATTTTATAAGCAATCCATAAAAAACAAGCAGCGATAAACGCTACTTGTTGATATTAAAATCTGACTTGAAAGGTCATAGCAATGTTCTATACCGATGGAATGTGCTTACTTGCCTTTTTCTTCACGACGTTTTAAATAATAAGAGCCACCTAATAAACCAGCTGGAATGCCTATCATTGGTGTTGTGAATGAGCTTAATACAATAACAAGTATTGTTAAAGCAATGACGTTATACCAAGTTACAGTCAAATTTTTCAAATCCTCATATGATTGTTTTACTAATTCTCTAAATTTCATGATTCAATCTCTCCTTTTTTATAAATCAATTAATAGTTATACTGCATTGCTTAAAATCAAAATCTCAATGAAGCATCTTTTAATCACAAGTGTTAAATGGTTTTCTTAATCAATTTGTTTGAATGTACAAAAGCAATTAAAGCAAAAGTAATGTAAATGAGGGTGTATACAACAATTACTACAATAACCGGCATGAAGGAAATATTACCCATCAATTTCATAAATGCTATTGCGGCGAATACTGCATGTAATATAGCAATCAATAATGGTAAACCGAAGTTGAAAGTAATTTTTAATAATAATCCCTTAAGCATATCTGTATGCGTAAAGCCTATGCGTTTTAATATTCTGAAGTTACTTAGTTCATCCTCAGTTTCATCCATTTGTTTAATATAAATAATACATCCAGCTGCTACTAAAAATGCTAATCCTAAAAATGATGTAACAAATATTAGAATACCGTTAGTAGCATCGACCTCTTTTTTCATTTCATCATAAGTGATGACTTTGTCTCCAAACTGTTTTGCAATTGCTTGAGCTTTTTCCTTTTGTGATGTTTGTTTAATATCATATCCATAAAAAGTATGAACGTTATTTTGTGTTTTCAACTGCTGATACTTTTCAGGACTTACTTCGATGACAGGTGAGTTGAAGCTTAGATTTAAAGGATAAACCTTGTCTTTGTCTTCTTGTGTAACACGGAAAGTCTCATTCTTTGTACCTTTTACTACTAAATCTTTGTTTAAATGAATATTAATCACGTTAGGCAGCGATTTTGTATTTGTAATGATGGCATTGTTGCCTGTTAACTTGTTATTTGCACTTAAAATAGAATTCGTGCGACCTGAATCACTACCATTTTCCAAAGTAATAACCTGATCATTAACATTATCTACAGTAATAGTTTCGTAAGCATTTTTAGAAAATGTAATTTGTTGTTGGCTTAGTTTAGTTTCAAATTGTTTAGCATCTTGAGTAGCGACCACGTTAAATTCATTTGGTGCCATAGATGTAAGGGTTTGATCTGTATTTGATTTAGATAATGCCGCAAAACACAATACAGTTACTGTAACTGCAGAAATGATTGCAATGATAGTTAAAGACATGGCATTTTTCTTCATTCTGTACATAATAGACGATGTGAATACAACATCGGTAATAGATACGCGTCCATTTTTTGATTTTTTCAATGTTTTAAAAATAAGTGACACGGAACTTCTGAAGAATAAATAGGCGCCTACAACCGTTAAAAATAAAATGATAAACGGTGATGTCATAGCCATAGTTAGTGCTTTGAACGTACCAAACATTTCTGTCGCCATATAATAGCCTAGTGCAATCATAGCAATACCTAATACGCCTGAAATAACCTCTGCAGTCGTTACTTTAGCAGTTGTGGCATCAGTTTTAATTGAATCTTTCATCATTGATAAGATACTACGTCTTTTTAGAAATAAAGCACTTTGAAATAAAATCAGTACATACGCAATAATTAGCATGAAAATAGTTAAAACAAGGGCCATAGGTTCGAAATGTATCGATAAGTTAATCGATAACGACATCAATTTAGATACTATGGAAAGCAATAATTGTGCACCTGCAATGCCACATAATACACCGACAACACCTGTGATTAAAAATACGATCATTTGTTCAAGTGCTAACATTTTCAAAATGTTTTGTCGTGTTAAACCAATCAACTGAAATAGCGCAAATTCACGTGTACGGCGTTTTACGAATAAATGATTGGCATACATTAAAAAGATGACAATAATGATAAATAAAAATATTGATCCGACTAAAGCACCTTTCTTAATGATGGCCATCGAGTCGTCATTATTTACACCTTTAGTAAACTGTAAGGTTGTAAAACTGAAATATAAGACGATGCTAAAAAATAATGAAAATAAATACATTGCATAATGTTTTAAGTTTTGTCGTAAGTTTTTGAAAACGATATGGTTAAATGTCATTTGAGACACCACCTAATACTGATTGAAGATGTACAATGTCTTCATAAAAGGCCTGTTTAGAACGTCCTTCCTGATAAAGTTGTGTATGAATTTGGCCATCTTTTAGCATGATGACACGTTCTGCAAAACTTGCTGCAACCGGATCATGTGTAACCATGACAATAGTTGTATCAAACGATTTATTCATTTCTTCCAAACGTTGTAATAGGTCATTTGCACTTTTCGAGTCGAGTGCGCCTGTTGGCTCATCTGCAAATATGATTTGTGGTTTGTGAACAAATGCTCTCGCTGCTGCAGTTCTTTGTTGTTGACCACCAGATAATTCGCTAGGGTATTTATTTCCTAGGTCATAAATACCTAATGCTGTCGTGATCGCTTTATAATTTTCTTCCATTGTTGCCTTCGACATTTTTTGAACAGATAAAGGTAACATAATGTTTTCTTTAACGGTTAATGTCGGCAGAATACTGTAATCTTGGAAGATGAAACCTAATGATTCTTTGCGGAATTTGGCAAGTGCTTTTTGATTAAGTTTATTAAGCTCTTGTCCGTTAGCAATCACGCTACCGCTAGAAATTTGGTCAATTGAACTTAGTACATTTAATAAGGTTGTCTTACCTGATCCAGAAGGCCCCATAATCGCAACGAATTCGCCTTTTTGTATGTCAAAGTTAATATCTTTAAGTGCTTGAAATGTGTGCTTTTTACCGTATGTTTTTGAAACATGTTGCACTGATAATATTGTCATAGTCTCACTCCTTTTGTATTTAATTTCATTTTAAATAATGTTTGGAGTAGTAGCCTTTATCTAAACTTACAATTCAATGTTTGAACCTTACAGAGTTGAAAGCTATCGCTACGTAGTAGATTTTTGAGTGAGGATATAGATTCATCGTACATATTAGACAAAAGCAATGGTGCTTTCTAAGTGATGATGTTTGTGTAAATTGAGAAAAGGGAATTTAATTATTGTATAATAAATTTTTTGTAAAAATTAAAAGAGGGCTTTATTTGAAAGGAATTGATTGTTATGGCAAAAGGAAACCAAGGTATTAAATGGTCTAGTTTAATAATGGGTGTATTATTATTAATGTTGGCAGTCGTTATTTTTACATTTCCAATTGAAAATTTTTATGCTATTACCTGGTTGATTGGACTGTTTGTATTAATTAACGGTGTGATTCAAATCATTTACCGTAGAAAAGCAAAAGCTTTAGTAGGTGGTAACCAAAATTGGATTCTGTTTATGGGGATTGTAGATATTCTCTTTGGTCTTATTGTCATTTTTAATGTTGGCGCTAGCTCGGCATTTTTTATCTACATGTTTGCATTCTGGTTTATTTTTAGTTCTATTGCAGGATTATTTACGTTTACGGGTAGTGGTAGCTTAAAACTAATTTCAGTGATTTTTAATTTATTAGGTATTGTTTTCGGTGTCATTTTATTATTTAATCCATTAATGGGTATCGTCTTTATTTCGACGATGATTGCTATTGCATTTGTATTCGTAGGTGTCATTTATGTTGTAGATGCACTTGCTTAAGTAAAATGAAGCGGTTCAAAAGAAGGGTGTGACATGAAGTTTGTGTCATATCCTTTTTGTTGTGTTTATGAAGCATAAAAAAGGGGCGCTACCTACAATAAGTAAGATACGCCCATATTTTTATATTTTACTATTATTGTTTTTCAATACGATTAATAGTTACATTTAGTCCAAAATATTTTTCTAAAAAATGTTTATAGTTATCTTTAGTGACATCAAATTTTTCTGAGCTACCATTCCTTGTTAAAGTTAAATGATTTTCAGACATTGTAGCACGGCCAAATGATTGTGGCATTGTAATTAATAAATGCTGTACAAATATTGAATCTGGATGCGTTTGATTATATTCGATGTTGCTATTAAAATCTTCTATTTGTTTAGGTTTGAATTCAGCTTCATATTTTGTATGCCAATGATCATTTTCGAATTTTTGAACATAGAAAATATCCTTGTCTTCGTTGTTAAAAATAGCGCGGAATGTACCACTGATATCAGTAATTGGTTGTGTATGCTCAGATGAAGTAATAGGAATGGCATGTAGAGGTAAGTCTCCAAAGCCAACATCAGTTACATAGAATACATCATTTATAGAAACAACAAGTGAAGCATGTGAACCGTTCAGACTACGACCGCCACCGGGTGTGTGAATAGTAGCTGACATTAATGCAGGATTAAATCCTTTTTGTTGTAAATAGGCTTTGAAAAATGTATTTAACTCATAACAAAAACCACCACGTTTATCATGAACAATTTTATTAAAAAGTGCATCGATATTTATAGATATAGGCTTACTATTTTGAACATCAATATTTTCAAAAGGTACAGTTAACATAAAACGTGTTGCATAATAATTTAATGCTTCAATACTCGGTCGATTATAACGAGATGAATCAATTTGTAAATAATTCTCTAACTTCGCAATATTCATAAGCATAGCGCCTCCTGTATTAAAGATTATAATTAAATTTTAAACAGAAATACTGAAATTTTAAATTCGAAAGCATTGAATTTTGGATAAATACATTTTAAATAGAAAAATACGCTCTCAAAATGAAGTCATCTCTAAAAGAAACGATTTAAAGATGACTACTGAGAGCGTAGCATAATGGAAGAAGTGTGCAGGGTGTCTAAAAATGCAACAATACAAAGGTAGTTGCAAGACAAGTTACTTTATTTAGACCATTTGTGTTCTATGCGACCAAACTTCCAAATTAAACTTGAAATAAGCCAAGTAATTAAAAATAATGCAACTAAAATATAGCCTAAATAATCAAATTCGATTGAACTAATAAATGCCCAAAATGTACCATGTAAGTCTAGTTTATCAGCAAGAATTTGTAGCAATTCAATCATCCCAATCACTAATGCTGCCATGACTGATATCGCAGTAATCGTTATATTGTAATAGATTTTGCGAATAGGATTGAAGAATGCCCAATTATAGGCATACTTCATTACAACACCATCTAATGTATCCAATAAACTCATACCTGATGCGAATAAAATTGGTAAAGATAAGATTCCGATAAATGAAATGGCTTGTTGTGATGCGCCTGAAGAAAGAGCGAGTAACGCAATTTCACTAGCTGTATCAAAACCAAGTCCAAATAAAAAGCCAAGTGGCAATACGTGCCAACTACGCGTGATTAATTTGAAATAAGGTCCTACAAATCGAGAAACCAATCCTCTAGATTCAAGTAATGCATCGACTTCAGCTTCTTCAATGTGTTCACGACGTAATTTAGCGAACAAGTTAATTAAAGAGATTAAAATAATTAGATTCAACACACCGATAAGCACTAAAAAGAAACCTGAAACTAGTGTACCAATCGTTCCACCAATATCTTGGAAATGCGGTAATTCATCTTTAGCCCATTTTACAGATACCCCTAAAAAAACAGCCATTAAAAATACGACAGATGAATGTCCAATTGAAAAATAGAAACCCACACCAGATGGATCTTTGCGTTGCTGTAATAATTTGCGAACCGTATTATCTATCGCGGCGATATGATCTGCATCAAATGCATGACGCAAACCTAATGTATATGCAAGAATCCCCATACCAAATAAGATATGATGGTCTTTTCCAGCAATCCATAAAAAACTAAACCCAATAACATGTAACAAAATGACAATAGCTATGTATGGTAACCAGCTTAAACGCTGATTTTTAAAAACAGTCAAAATATATCCTTCTTTCATAACATGATATTTAATCATACTGTATGTTCAATGTGCACTCTAGTAATAAGTGTTCATATAACAAAAATGTTATACAAAATTATTTGTTATATAAAAATATACATGTAACCGCAAAAGAATTTTTTGCGATATATATAATTTGATACATTAATCAACAACAATGTAAGATGTCACTTTGCTTAACTTGGCATCCTTTTTATGATTTTCAAATTCAAAAAAATGAGCAAAATGAATCTCTTTACCAGTTTTTAATATTTCAATACCATGCATGGAACCTAAGCACCCATGTGTGATGTTGGAGTGGATATTGAGACTAGCAACCTGATTGTAATAGTTAGATAGTTCTTGAATTAAAATTTGAGGTCCATAAATGTCAAAGTGTCCAGGCACAGACCAAATAAATTCTGTTGTAACCAGTGAACGTAATAATTCAATATCTAATGCTGCTGTAGCAACTATAAAATCTATCATTTGTTGACGTTTAGGCGCATGATTGCATGACACATCTCCTGTTAACTTAAAAGGTAATGATGACTGAACTTCCGTTTTAAAATGTAGCTGGTGCTGAAATAAAGCTTGTTCCAATATTGATATAGCTTTAGGACCAACGCCATGCATCTCCATTAGAGATGACTTCGTATATTGTGATACTGCTTCTAATGTGTATATACCTTGTGAATTTAGCGCGCGTGTTGCAGGCTTTCCAATTTTAGGTAAAGTCATTTGTATCCATCCTTTATGTTGTATGGTAGTCTTTCTGGCAATATACCCTGATTTGTACAGAATTATTTATAAAATTAATATTGTTTAGTGGTTGGTGAATAAATGTGGGAAATATAAACAAAATGATATCTTTATCGAAATATTATTAGTAAAATCGTTATATTAGCATAACCAAGTGAGCGTAACATGTTAAAAATTTGGGAGAGTAAGGAGGTATGTAAGTGAATACAGAATATAAAAAAGGTATATTTTTAGCACTTAGTGCATACATTCTGTGGGGCATACTACCTATATATTGGCAGTTCGTTGATGCAATAGGCGCATTTGAAATTTTAGCCTTTCGTATTATATTTTCAGCAATATTCATGATTTTCATACTCGCGGTTGGACAAAAACAACGCAATGCATTTCAACTAGATATGAATCAATTGTTAGGCAAGCCCATTCAGCTATTAGCGATTGTCGTAGCAGGCTATGTCATTACATTAAATTGGGGTACATTTATTTGGGCTGTAACGAATGGTCACGTCCTACAAACAAGTTTAGGTTATTATATAAATCCACTTGTTAGCATTTTGCTAGCACTTATCTTTTTAAAAGAAAGATTCAATAAATTTGAATGGCTAGCCATTTTATTCGCATTCATCGGTGTATTATATATGACGCTCAAGATTGGAGAATTCCCAATCGTTTCTATTATATTAGCGTTATCCTTTGGTACATACGGATTATTGAAAAAAGTAGTACATATTGATGCCATCAGCAGTATTACGATTGAATGTATTGTTACCGCACCTGCTGGACTAATATACGTTATTTATTTATGGCAGCAACATCAGATGTCATTTGGATTGAACATGTCATCATTTTGGTTGTTATTTTCTGGTGCTATTACGGCAATACCACTAATCCTATTCTCAGCCGGGGCAAAACGTATTCCACTTTCGTTAATAGGATTTATTCAATACGTTGGACCAACAATAATGTTTGTACTCGGCATATTTGTTTTCAAAGAGCCTTTTAGTATAGATCAATTAATTACGTTTATATTTATTTGGACAGGTATTGTGTTATATAGTCTTTCTCAATACATTAAATTGAAGAAACATCCGGTCGCAAAAACCCTATAAAATACGAGGAAAGATAATTATACGTGTTTTCAATATCCTTTGTGTCATGATAAGGTGAGACTGAGGTATGTGTGCAGTAACAGTGACAGCTGTATAAATTTGAAACATTAAATATGAAATAAATCACTTTCGTTGAATTCGCACTTAAAATGAATTTAAACGAAGGTGTTTTTAATTTCATGATTTATGAGGGCATACGTAATGTTGATCAATGAAACGGAATAGTATAGAAATGTATTTTATGTGATGTTACGTAATGACTTAAATCTTTATACAAATTTTCAGTGAAGCACGCAATGATTTAAAGGATAAACGTATTTTAAAAAGGGAGTCTTGATTTAGCAAAGGTTGATTTTAAATACAAATTAAAAAGCGCCCAAATCAATGAGATTCGAGCGCTAATTTAAATATTTTAAAATATACCAATTACTTTCATCCAAAGTGATCCTAAACCAATCCAGATAATAAAGTAGACGAAACCTAATATTAAGTTCATTGTCCACCAACGTTTTTGAGTCACGTAACCTGAAGAGAATAGAATCGGCGCTGGACCACTACTATAGTGTGTTGTTGAAGCTAATAGGTTACCGAAGAAACCTAACATTAATGCACTGAATAATGGTGGTGCACCGGCTGCGATGGCAACGCCTAGTAATGCTGCATACATCGCACTGATATGTGCTGTAGAACTTGCAAATAAGTAATGTGAATAGAAGTAGAACAATATTAAAATGACCAGGACTATAGGCCAGCTTAAGCCACCAAGATTTGTAGCAATGGATTTACTTAACCAAGGAATAAATCCAAGCTTGTTTAATTGGTCGGCCATTAACACTAATACTGAGAACCATACTAATGTGTTCCAAGCACCTGTTTCGTTTAAAATGTCTTGCCATGTTAAGACGCCTGTCAATAATAACAATGCTAGCGCAATAAAGGCCGTTAAAGTTGCATCAATATGAATGAAACTTCCGACAATCCATAATGTTAGAGCAATGACAAAAATACCAATCATAAATTTTTCAGCTAAAGCGATTTTACCCATAGTCGCTAATTCATTTTCAGCCCAACTCTTAGCATTTGGTGTTTCTTTAACAGTTGGTGGATAAATTTTATAAATAATAAAAGGTACAACAATTAAGGAAACAAGTCCAGGAACTAAAGCAGCTAGGAACCAATTCATCCATGTAATGTGAACATTAGATGTGCTAGATGCTAAATTTTGTGCAAGGGGGTTACCGGCCATTGCAGTTAAAAACATAGCTGCAGTAATTAAATTACCTTGGAATTCTGTGAAAACAAGAAATGCACCCATTTTGCGTGCTGATCCGTCTTTCGGTTTCGAACCAAATGATTCAGAAAGTGATTTGATAATTGGGAACATGATTCCACCAGCACGCGCGGTATTACTTGGTGTAGCAGGCGCTAGAATTAAATCTACACCGACGATAGAATATGCTAATCCTAATGTTTTTTTACCAAATAATTTGACGAAATGAAGTGCGATCCGTCTACCAAGACCTGTTTTCACAAATCCTCTCGAAATGAAAAATGCCATAGAAATTAACCAAATGCTATTATTACCAAAACCAGCGACAGCCGTTTTCATGTCAACAATGCCAACGAGTACCATGATTGTAAATCCAATTATAGAGACGGCCCCAATTGGCATCGGTTGTGTAATACAAGCAATGATTGTCGCGACGAATATTGCGAACATATACCATGCTGTTGGATCCACAGCATCCGGTTTAAAAGGTGTAAGTGCCCAAATAAGGAGACCTACAACGATAGGGAGTATAAACTTACGATATTTAACCGTGTTTTCCATGTTAAAACGTCCTTCTTTCTATGTTTTATACATATTTCAATTTAAGAATAAAGCTAACTACAAAAGATGTACAGTAATAATTAAATATAAAATTAAATTAACGAAATCATTAATATAATTATTTTTCGAGAATCGGTGAAGAACTGGTATAGATGGTATTTATTAAATTTAAAAAAGTGACCTTTTAAACAAATAAAAAACCCGTTAACGTGTTGTTAACGGTTAATAAGCACATATTTATTTTAAATTTTTTAATATACGAGACATCTCTTCAATTTTACCAGCATGAAGTGGGATGTGAATGGCATTTAATACTAATAACTCTTCTAAGTTATTACAACCGACAATTGGTTGTTTCAATTCAATTGCTAAATCATCTTCAGTTAGATTTCGTGCACGTTCAGGTAATGTTTGGAGACCTTCTAAAATCTTTTCAATACTCGGTACTTCATCCTTCCATTCATCTGGAGACGAACCATTTCCGAATAAAGGTCTATAGATATTTAAATCAATATTCTCTTTACCAGCAACAGCTAAGGCCGATTCAAAAATTGTTAATACATGCCCAAATTGCCAATGAATGGTATTAGAAAAAGGCTTATGATAATCATCAAGTACCTTTTCAACTTTCCAAGCATCATACACATTTACTAAATATCCTAACCCCATATCAATGACATCAAATACTGTTTTTGTAGTCATTATTAATTCCTCCCCCATAAATAAAACATACTTCCGTAAGCATTACCCTATTAACAAAGTTGTTAGTCATTTAAGGAATGTATTTTATTGGTGTACTTATAACTATTCCGTTGTGCCCAGGGCTAGGTGTAAATCCTCATCATTAGAAATAGCTTCAATGGCTGCAGTCAAACCTGCAACTATCTTTTCTAATGGCATAGATGGTGTATCGGGTTTACGAATGACCTGCTCTGGTATGTATGGCACATGAATAAATCCGAATCGTAGGTGAGGGTAATGCTTATCTTGTAAATAACCTAAGTGATAAAGTGTGTGATTACAAACAAATGTACCTGCGCTATTTGAAAGTGCTCCAGGAAGTCCTTGATTAATAATACTTTGAGTCATTGCTTTAACTGGTAAATTTGAAAAATAAGCTGGCGCACCGTCTAAGTGAATGGCTTGATCAATAGGTTGAAAATCATCATTATCTGGAATACGTGCATCATCAATATTAATGGCGACACGTTCTGGGGTAATGGCATTTCTACCACCAGCTTGTCCTATAGCTAGTACAACATCATAATGATTAGATGCCAACGTTTTATTTATAATATTATCTACTTTCTTAAAAGAGGTTGGTAGTTTTAATTTATCGATTGTATGTGTGCCAATAATATCTTCTAGTTGAGTCACAGCTTCCCATGAGGGATTGATATTTTGATTGTCAAAAGGCGCAAACCCTGTTACTAAAATGTGCATTTTAAGACACCCCGCAGTATTAAAATTTAATTTAGTATAACACGCGCATAATTAAAAACATATCAGGTTATGTATGCGCATAAAAAACAGCCTTGAAAAACCTTTATAAATCGGATTTTCAAAGCGTGTTTTGAAAGGTATTTAATTAAAACTAAGCATGTTGATGTAAATCATCAAAGTTTGTTAAACGTTGTTGCCACTCATTATCACTAATATTATTTGCTTGAACATAACGATTACGCTCATGTTTAGCACATTCATAAGAGCATGCACCTAAATATTTAGTTTCGTTTTCTTCAGAAACTAATATTTGTTTATTACATTCTGGGTTAGCGCAATTAATATAACGTTCACATGGTTTGCCATCAAACCAATCCTTACCAATAATTGTTTTTTCAACTTGGTTGATATCAACACTGATACGGTCATCAAATACGTACATTTTACCGTCCCAATATTCACCTTTTGTTTCAGGATCTTTACCATATGTAGCAATACCGCCATGAAGTTGAGCTACATCTTCGAAACCTTCTTTTAAAAGCCATCCAGAAAATTTTTCGCATCGAATGCCACCAGTACAGTACGTAACCACTTTTTTATCTGCAAATAACGCTTTATTCTCTTTAATCCAGTCAGGCAAATCTCTAAAACGCGTGATATTTGGACGAATTGCACCTCGGAAATGACCTAAATCAAATTCATAATCATTACGTGCATCAATAATGACTGTGTCATCATCTTCAAGAGCTTTTCTAAATTCTACAGGTGATAAATATTGGCCAGTTGTGTGTCTTGGATCGACGTCATCTTCTAAATCTAAAGCAACGATTTCTTTTCGAGGACGTACATGCATTTTCTTAAAAGCATGTCCTTCAGCTTCATCAATTTTAAACACCATATCTTTGAATCGTTCATCGGCATGCATATGTGCCATATATTGTTCGGTTTCTTCTTTTGTACCAGATAATGTGCCGTTAATACCTTCTGTAGAAACAAGAATTCTACCTTTTAAATGGTGTGCTTTGCAAAACGCTAAGTGATCCTGAGCAAACTGTTCAGGGTCATCAATCGTCGTATATTTATAATATAAAAGAACTTGATAGTTCATAGGTTAATCTCCTTCTATAAACATGTTATAAGCATGTTAATTTTTAAAATAAAGCGTCAATACGCATATTTATCTACGTCCATCATTTTAACAGAGTTGTATTGTCATTCAATATTTCTAGCTTGAAATCAGCCACTAGACCGATAAAATAGATAGATGAAACCGTTATCATTTTATTTGATAGTTATCTTGTTTAAAATAAAATTGATAGTTAAAACGAATGAAATGAAAGGAATGATCATGATGTCACAACAAGATTTACCTACATTATTTTATAGCGGGAAGTCCAATAGTGCTGTTCCAATTATATCTGAAAGTGAATTACAAACAATTACAGCTGAACCATGGCTTGAAATTTCCAAAAAAGGATTGCAACTAGAAGGATTGAACTTTGATCGGCAGGGACAACTCTTTTTATTGGATGTATTCGAAGGCAATATTTTCAAAATCAATCCTGAAACGAAGGAAATCAAACGACCTTTTGTAAGTCACAAAGCGAATCCTGCAGCAATCAAAATACATAAAGATGGCCGATTATTCGTTTGTTATTTAGGAGATTTTAAATCTACAGGAGGCATTTTTGCAGCTACAGAAAATGGTGACAACTTACAAGATATTATTGAAGATCTTTCAACAGCATATTGTATTGATGACATGGTATTTGATTCTAAAGGTGGATTTTATTTTACAGATTTTAGAGGATACTCTACCAATCCACTAGGAGGCGTTTATTATGTTTCGCCGGACTTTAGAACAGTGACGCCTATCATTCAAAATATTAGCGTAGCAAATGGTATTGCTTTAAGTACAGATGAAAAAGTACTATGGGTAACAGAAACTACAGCCAATCGATTACATCGCATTGCACTTGAAGATGATGGTGTGACGATACAACCATTTGGAGCTACTATACCGTACTATTTTACAGGTCATGAAGGACCAGACTCATGTTGTATTGATAGTGACGATAATTTATACGTAGCAATGTATGGTCAAGGTCGAGTGTTAGTTTTTAATAAAAGGGGTTATCCAATAGGACAAATATTGATACCAGGCCGAGATGAAGGGCATATGTTACGTTCTACTCATCCGCAATTTATACCTGGAACAAATCAACTCATCATTTGTTCCAATGATATAGAAATGGGCGGAGGATCTATGCTTTATACAGTTAATGGCTTTGCAAAAGGTCATCAAAGTTTTCAGTTTCAATAAGACCTACCTGAATGAAAGGCGTCTAAATATAAGTTTAAATCTTAGCGATTTTTAAGTTAGAAGTTAAATATAATTTGCTTCAATTTGTAAAATGAAGTTTTGTATAACGTAAATAGGCAATATTTAATATAAGAAAGTATAAAGAAGAATTTTCTTGATTATTTCTAATGAAGCCAATGCCAATTTAATAAGGAGTTGTTTATTTTGGCTATTTATATTTTTTGTACAATACTAGTTTTAGTTGCAGTTGGAGCACTTTTGACAAATAGAATAAGGGATAAAAAAGATAAAAGGCTAGATATTTTATCTAGTGTATTACTTTTAATTTCATCAATATCATTGTTACTTTATGGTGTTATTATCAATTAAGTTAAATATGATTTTTAATTTAGAAGTTAAAAAATGCCAACTATACCTAGGGATGATATAGTTGGCATTTCGTATATATATTAAAACAATGAGGATTGTGTAATGAGATTATTCTGAGATTGAAAATTCAGCTGATGCTTCGAATTTAACATCTTTGCCTAGCATTACGCCACCAGTTTCAAGTGCTTGGTTAAAGTTAATGCCGTAGTTTTCTCTATTGATTGTACCAGTAACAATAACACCTGTTACTTGAGAACCATCCATTGGATTTTTACTTACTCCGTTGAATTCAACATCGAATGTTTCTTCGTTAGTGATGCCTTTAATTGTTAAATCACCAACAACTTTGCTTTCAGATACTGATTTTGTCACAAATGTAATTTTATCAAATTCGTCAGTACCAAAGAAATCACCAGATTTTAAGTGGTTATCACGTGCTTCGTTTTTAGTGTTAATTGAGCTTGGAATAATTGTTGCAGTAGCTTTCAAAGTACTGAAGTCATTAATATCTCCTTCAACAGCTACATCAAATTGATCAAATGAACCTTTCACTTTAGAAACCATTAAATGTTTAATTTGGAATTCTAAACTACTGTGTGCACCATCAAAAGTAAAGTTAGTCATAATATAAAACCTCCATATTTTTATCTCTTAGATATATTTTTTATACTTGATATACATACAATACCACCTAAAAAACAAAGATGCAAGCATTTTATTTCGAATTCGAATATTTTCTGTGATGTATTTAAAGAATGACCTATAAAACACCACACTATTGTTATACCCTAGTCAATTAATTCAAACATAAAGAAGTTATTACAAGTCCGTGAAATTTAGTTAATGAGATAAATCTGACTATTATTATCATTTTTATAGTCACTACTATTGACTTTGCATCAAGTGACTCGTACTATTTTAATATAATTCTGAAAATTCAAAATACAGAACATTAAATATGTAGATAATATTTTTTTGAAGTTTTAAAAAAAGGAGGCATTTTATGGGAAATTATTTGGTATTGCAATCAGATTTTGGACTTAGTGATGGCGCTGTAAGTGCAATGTATGGAGTTGCATATACTGTAAGTGATGATATACGTGTTGAAAACTTAACGCATGATATACCACCGTATGACATTTGGGTAGCGTCATATCGTTTATATCAAACTGTAAAATACTGGCCTAAAGGCACAGTTTTTGTATCAGTGGTAGACCCGGGTGTAGGTAGTGATAGGCGGAGCATTGCTTGCTTAACATATTCAGGTCATTACATTATTACACCTGATAATGGTTCTTTAAGTCATATTAAACATTACGAAGGTATTAAAAAAGTTATCGAAATTGATGAAGTGAAAAGCCGATTGCCTCATTCGGAAGAAAGTCATACTTTTCATGGTAGAGATGTTTATGCATACAATGGTGCGAGATTAGCTGCAAATAAGATAGCGTTTGAACGTCTCGGTCAGGCAATTAATGTTGATAGTATTGAGGCATTAGAAATAAGAGAAGCGACAAAAAATGAGGATTCTGTTACAGGAAGCATTGATATTTTAGATATCAGATTTGGGTCATTATGGACAAATATTCCATTGGCATTCTTAAAATCCTTGGAAATTGTTCATGGTAATAATTTGGTGGTAACAATTTATCATCAAGATAAGAAAGTCTATCAAAATATTATTAAATTTGCGCGATCGTTTGCAGATGTTAATGTGGGTGAACCTCTTGTGTATGTTAACTCGCTAGTAAATATTGGTGTAGCGGTCAATCAAGACTCATTTTCAGATTTATATCATATTGGTACTGGAAATGATTGGACGATTCATTTATCTAAAGCACCATCAATTTAATGAATTTTTTATGTAAGGAGTAATGAAGATGAAAAAACAAGATATTTCAGTTAAAACTGTTGTTGCGATTGGTATAGGAGCAGCGGTATTTGTGATTTTAGGGCGTTTTGTTGTAATACCAACAGGTTTTCCTAATACGAATATAGAAACATCTTATGCATTTTTAGCATTAATATCTGCAATATTTGGGCCTTTTGCTGGTTTAATGACTGGATTAGTTGGACACGCTATTAAAGATTTCACGACATACGGTAGTGCTTGGTGGAGTTGGGTTATTTGTTCAGGAATTATAGGCTGTTTATATGGATGGATTGGCCTAAAATTAAATCTTTCTTCAGGCCGATTTTCTAGGAAATCGATGATTTATTTTAATATCGGTCAAATTATTGCGAATATTATTTGCTGGGCACTTATTGCACCAACATTAGATATTTTGATTTATAACGAACCGGCTAACAAGGTTTATACACAAGGTGTTATCTCTGCAGTATTAAATATTATTTCAGTTGGCATTATTGGGACAATATTATTAAAAGCATATGCTTCATCTCAAATAAAAAAAGGTAGTTTACGTAAAGAATAATCATTTTGTTGAATCAGATATGTAAATGAATGTAGAAAGGTAATGATATATCATGACTGAACCAATTATCTCGTTCAAAGACTTTAGTTTTCAATATCATAGTCAAGCAACACCTACATTACAGAATATAAATGTTGATATTTATCCAGGAGAAAAAGTGCTAGTAGTTGGTGCTTCAGGTAGTGGTAAATCGACTTTTGCAAATTGCATAAACGGATTAATTCCATTTAAAACTAAAGGTAACATAACCGGGGAACTATATATAAATAATCAAGATGCAACCGTTAGTTGTTTACATGATAGATCTAATGTTGTTGGTACAGTTTTACAAGATACAGATGGACAGTTCATAGGCTTAACAGCAGCTGAAGATATGGCCTTTTTATTAGAAAATAATTGTGTTGAACAAGATGATATGAAGAAAAATGTAAGTTATTGGGCTGAAAAAGTTGGCATGATAGAACATTTAAATCACCGACCGCAAGATTTATCTGGAGGTCAAAAACAACGCGTTTCATTAGGTGGTATATTAATCCATCGTACGCCTATTTTAATATTGGATGAGCTACTGGCCAATTTAGATCCTGCGACAGGACATGAAACGCTGAGATTGTTAAACAATATTCATGAAGAAACAAAGTCAACGATGATTATTGTCGAACATCGATTAGAAGAATCATTAGATGATACGTTTGATAGAGTTCTTCTTTTTAAAGATGGAAAAATCATCGCTAATACAACGCCTAGTGATTTGCTAAAATCATCTAAGCTTAAAGAAGCAGGCATACGTGAACCATTATACTGTACAGCGCTTAAATATGCAGAAGTAGATGTCGAATCCATTGATAACTTAGCGAATTTACGTGACGTTTGTATGAGTGAACATGTTAAATTTAAAGTGAAAAAATGGATAGATGAAACATCTGCAAATAATGATAATAAGTACAAATCTGAACCGCTATTAGAATTAAATGAGGTATGTGTTCAATATAGTGACTATAGTAATAGTGTACTTAATAATGTTCAATTAAATGTTTATAGAAGAGAAATGCTTAGTATAGTTGGTCACAATGGTGCCGGCAAATCAACACTTGCTAAAGCAATTTGTGGATTTTTAGATATAACAGGTAATATCCAATTTTGTAATAGGGGATTTAATCAATTGTCAATTAGCGAACGATCTGAATTCGTAGGTTATGTGATGCAAAATCCAAATCATATGATTTCCGAAAAAATGATTTACGATGAAGTAGCATTAGGGTTAAGAGCACGAGGTATGAAAGAATCAGATATAAAGATACGGGTAGAGAATGTGCTCAAAATATGCGGACTTTATGCATTTCGGAATTGGCCAATTGTAGCTTTAAGCTATGGTCAAAAAAAGAGGGTCACTATAGCATCTGTTTTAGTCTTAAATCCGGAAATAATCATATTGGATGAACCGACTGCTGGTCAAGATTTCTATCATTATAATGAGATAATGTCATTTTTAATTGAGCTAAACAGACAAGGGAAGACGATTATTATGATTACGCATGATATGCATTTATTGTCTGAGTATAGTTCAAGAACAGTTGTATTATCAAAAGGTCAAGTCGTTGCTGATACCACGCCAGTATTGGTTTTAAATGATAAAAAAATCTGTGAGATTGCATCATTGAGACAAACATCGCTATTTGAAATGGCCGAATATATAGGGATTAGCGAGCCACAGAAATTAGTACAATTATTTATTAACCATGATAGGAAGGTGAGACGCCAATGAATCAATATAATACTATAGGTTTTCACCCGGGAAATAGTCGTATTCATCAATTAAATGCGACTGTTAAACTTTTATTCTTATTAGTTGTTTCTATTTCTGCAATGGTGACTTATGACACAAGATATTTAATTTTAATTAGTGTTTCATCTATTTTATTGTTCAAATATGCTCATATTGAATGGAAACAAGTTCGTTTTGTTGTTAAATTCATTCTGTTTTTCACAATATTAAATATTATTGCCGTATACATATTTGATCCTGAATATGGTGTGAAGATTTATAATCAGCGTACAGAGTTAATCAATGGTATTGGTCGATTTACGCTAACATCACAGGAATTATTCTATCTTTTTAATCTAATATTAAAATATATTAGTACAGTTCCTTTAGCGTTAATATTTTTATTCACAACGAATCCGAGTCATTTTGCTGCAAGTTTAAATCAGCTAGGTGTGAATTATAAAATCAGTTACGCAGTCTCACTAGCATTAAGGTATATTCCAGATATTCAAGAAACATATTTTAATATTTCACAAGCGCAACAAGCAAGAGGATATGATAATTCGAAAAAGGCGAAATTTACTAGCCGTGTTAAAGGTATCAAACGCATTGTGTTACCTTTAATATTTTCTAGTATCGAAAGAATTGACACTATTAGTACTGCTATGGAGTTAAGACAATTCGGACAGTATAAAAGGAGAACCTGGTACGTCAAAAAACAATTAAAAAAAGATGATTATGTTGTTTTGTGTTTGACGTTAATACTTCTGATGTTAGTAGTTACATTATTCTTTTTAAATAATAGTCGATATTTCAACCCGTGGTATTAGCATTCATATAAATAGTCTTTAAATAGAAATAGGAGGGAGACATTTAATGATAAATACTGAAAGATTAAATTTAATGATTCCAAGTTCCTCGCATTTAATTGAACTTTATAATATTTGTAGTCATCCACAAGCAAATATATACACTCCCAAAGGTTTACATAATTCCAAATTAGACACACAACGGTGGATTGAAAAATGGCGAAACCATTGGCAACAATATCAATTTGGTTACTTTGTATTGGTAAAAAAAATAGATTGTAGTGTTATTGGTATTTGTGGATATGAATATCGACAATTAAAGCAAGAAACAGTATTAAATTTATTTTATAAATTACATCCAAGTTTTGAAGGACAAGGGTACGCATGTGAGGCTATTACAGCAATCACAAATTTTGTGAATTATATCGATCAAGAAACAGTAAAAGTTATCAGGACAAATAAGTGTAACCAACGTTCAATAAATTTAGCAGAAAGGCTTAAATTCAAGCGAGACAAAGCTATGGACGACATTATCAATCAAGGAGATATTGTGTTTTATAAATAAAATACTATGACATTATCTAAAAAATAAAATTAAAATCCCAACAGTTTCTTAAAAAGTTATGAGCCACATAATAAAAATGTTATAATTGTGCATAATAAAACATAGGGAGAATGTTTAATGCATAAAAAATATTTATTGCTATTTTTTCTGTTATTATCAGTTGCATTGCTATATAGCTGTTCCAAGCAAAATGAGAAAGCTCAAAATAAATCTGTTAATCCAAATGAGTATGCAAAGCATAAATCGAAAATGGATGAACATTGGGAAACATATCACGGCCAAGTTTATCATGTGTTTTATCACCCATTAATTACAGAACCAAAAGTTGCGTTTACAGGAGATACACACCAAGCTAAGGGCAACAATGATTGGATGATTACTGTAAGTGAATTTAAAAAATCATTGAACGAATTATATAAAAATAATTACATCATCGTTAATCCACATGATGTATACGACTTATCATCTCATCATGTAAAAGCCAAAAAAATAAAATTGCCGAAAGGTAAAAAGCCACTAATCATCTCAATTGATGATATGAATTACTATAGTTACATGAGACACCATGGTTATGCTGACCGTTTAGTACTCGATAAAAATAAACATGTTGTATCTGAAACGACAGACTCAAAAGGCCATGCTACTTATTCTGATGACAATGATATCGTGCCAATTTTAAATAAATTTGTAAAAGAGCATCCAGATTTTTCTTTAAATGGTGAAAAGGGTGTTGTTGCTTTAACCGGTTATGAGGGCGTATTAGGTTATCGCACGAATGAATTAACGAGTAAAGATTATACAAAGAATAAAAAGGCAGCTGAGGAAGTTGTTCGCGCAATGAAACGGGATGGATGGTCATTTGCGAGTCATTCATATGGTCACATTAATTTTGAAAAAACATCTTTAGAAGGTATTAAACGTGATACTAAAAGATGGAAAGATGAAGTTGAACCAATTGTAGGTAAAACAGATATGTTTGTATTTCCACATGGCGCACAGGATAGACATACACAAGCGTATGATTATTTGGTAGATGAAGCAGAGTTTAAGTTTATTGCAGGTGTCGGTCCAAACAATTTTACAGATATATCAGCAACGAACGTTTACCAAGATAGGGTTGCGATTGATGGTCTAAACTTATTTGAATTTAAATATAAACTCAAACCGTTTTTTAATCCTGAAAATGTATATAGTAAACAAGATAGACAATTCTTTAAAGGTAATCGGGATTATGAAGAATAGTTAAATTTAATAAAAAGATAGAAAGAAAATAACTTTACATAATAAGGCAAGGACAATATGTGCAAGAAGTACAACTTCAATATAAAAATCTTGGTTAAGCATTTTTATAGGCACAAATGTCTTGCCTTTTTCTTTTGTAAAAATTTAAAACCAATACACCGAATTTTCTGAAAAAGGTTGTAATGTATTGCTAAAAATGATAAGTTATTAATCATATTACACTTTAGCATGGTAGAGAAGTAAAGTGAACAACGAAAATACCAAGTGATTTTAAATACAGTATTGAAAGTAAAGGGTGGTCGAGTGAATAATTCAGAACAATTAATTGCGTTAAAAGAATCGGAAACAGCATTTTTAAAATATTTTAATAAAGCGGATTATGAGTTAGTTGATTTTAGTGTGGTTGAAAAGTTGGACTGGAAACAATTGAACCATGAGGATTTGCAGCAGATGGGTGAGCGAAATTTTTGGCAACATGAGCATCAAATTTATGCACTTCGAAATGATTTTACAGATCAATTATTGCGTTATTACTCAATGTATCCAACTGCAGCAACAAAAGTGGCATACACAGGTTTAATCATTCGGAATAATGAAGCGGCTGTACAAGTGGGTTTGGAAAACTATGCACCATCATTAGCGAATGTACAACAGAGCTTAAAGCTATTTATTCAGTTTATTCAACAGCAGTTGAGAGACAACGTGCATTTTGTTGTATTGGGACATTATCAATTGCTTGATGCCTTACTCGATAAATCATTACAAACACCAGACATACTATCAATGATTGAGGAACGTAATTTATCGGGACTGGTTACATATTTGTCGACTGAACATCCAATCGTGCAAATCTTGAAAGAGAATACGCAACAACAATTAAATGTATTGGAACACTATATTCCAAATGACCATCCAGCACTCGTTGAATTAAAAATATGGAAACGTTGGTTACATACACAAGGTTATAAAGACATCCATTTAGATATTACTGCGCAGCCACCTAGATCCTATTACACAGGTTTATTTATTCAATGTCATTTTGCTGAAAATGAATCTCGAGTTTTAACAGGTGGTTATTACAAAGGAAGCATCGAAGGGTTTGGATTAGGATTAACACTTTAAGTAAGGGAGTATGCACAATGTTAAGAATCGCCATAGCCAAAGGACGTCTAATGGATAGTTTAATTAACTATTTAGATGTAATTGAATATACGAAATTATCAGAAACATTAAAAAATAGAGAACGCCAATTATTATTAAGTGTAGATAATATTGAATGCATTTTAGTAAAAGGAAGTGACGTGCCAATTTATGTGGAACAAGGAATGGCCGACATAGGCATTGTTGGTAGCGACATATTAGATGAGCGCCAATATAATGTTAATAATTTGTTGAATATGCCTTTTGGAGTATGTCATTTTGCGGTTGCAGCGAAACCTGAAACGACCAATTATCGTAAAATCGCAACGAGTTATGTTCATACTGCTGAAACATATTTTAAATCAAAAGGTATTGATGTCGAATTGATTAAATTGAATGGTTCTGTTGAATTAGCTTGTGTCGTAGATATGGTAGACGGAATTGTCGACATCGTTCAAACAGGTACTACGCTAAAAGCGAACGGACTGGTTGAAAAGCAACATATTAGTGATATCAATGCAAGATTAATAACTAATAAAGCAGCTTATTTTAAAAAATCACAATTAATAGAGCAATTTATTCGCTCTTTGGAGGTGTCTATTGCCAATGCTTAATGCACAACAATTTTTAAATCAATTTTCATTAGAAGCACCATTAGATGAGTCATTGTATCCAATTATTCGCGATATTTGTCAGGAAGTTAAAGTTCATGGAGATAAGGCTTTGAAAATGTATAATCTAACATTCGATCATACGAAAACAGATCATTTAGAAATTAGTCATGAACAAATTAAAGCAGCATTTGACACATTAGATGAAAAAACAAAACAAGCATTACAACAAAGTTATGAAAGAATTAAAGCATATCAAGAAAGTATTAAACAGACGAATCAACAGTTAGAAGAATCAGTGGAGTGTTATGAAATATACCATCCACTAGAAAGTGTGGGTATTTATGTGCCTGGTGGCAAAGCAAGTTATCCATCAACGGTTCTAATGACAGCGACTTTAGCACAAGTAGCAGGTGTAGAAAATATTGTTGTTGTGACACCACCTCAACCTAACGGAGTATCCCAAGAGGTATTAGCTGCATGTTATATTACGCAAGTTAATCAAGTGTTTCAAGTTGGTGGTGCTCAAAGTATTGCTGCATTGACTTATGGCACAGAAACGATACCTAAAGTTGATAAGATTGTAGGTCCAGGTAACCAATTTGTTGCATATGCCAAAAAATATTTATTTGGACAGGTAGGTATTGATCAAATTGCAGGACCAACAGAAATAGCACTGATTATTGACGACACCGCAGATTTAGATGCCATCGTATATGATGTATTTGCGCAAGCAGAACATGATGAATTAGCACGTACATATGTCATTAGTGAAGATGCGCAAGTCCTTAAAGATTTAGAATCACGTATTGCTAAAGCATTGCCTAATGTGGACAGATACGACATTGTTTCTAAAAGTATCGCTAATCAACACTATCTTATCCATGCTAGTAATTTTGATGAAGCATGCCATGTCATGAATACAATCGCGCCTGAACATGCGTCGATTCAAACAGTAAATCCTCAACCATATATTGAAAAAGTGAAATATGTGGGTGCATTGTTTATTGGACATTATTCGCCAGAGGTCATAGGAGATTACGTTGCAGGTCCAAGTCATGTATTACCTACAAATAGAACAGCTAGATTTACCAATGGGTTATCGGTCAATGATTTCTTAACACGGAACACGGTCATCCATTTATCAAAAGATACGTTTGAACAAATTGCTGATTCAGCACAACATATTGCTCATGTTGAAGCATTATACAATCACCAGCAGTCTATTTTAATACGTCAGTCTTAGGGGAGTGTAATTGAAATGATTTATATTGATAAAAATGAAAGTCCAGTTACGCCGTTGGATGAAAAAACAATGACGTCTATTATTAGTGCAACGCCATATAATTTATATCCTGATGCAGCATATGAACAATTCAAGGAAGCTTATGCTAAGTTTTACGGATTATCGCCTGAACAAATTATTGCAGGAAATGGATCTGATGAATTGATTCAAAAGTTAATGCTGATCATGCCAGAAGGTCCGGCATTAACGCTAAATCCTGATTTTTTTATGTATCAAGCATATGCGGCACAAGTAAATCGTGAAATTGCATTTGTAGATGCAGGATCAGATTTAACGTTTGATTTGGAAACCATTTTAACGAAAATCGATGAAGTACAACCATCATTTTTTATTATGAGTAATCCACATAACCCTTCAGGCAAGCAATTTGATACGGCATTTTTAACAGCTATTGCAGATAAGATGAAAGCATTAAACGGATACTTTGTCATTGATGAAGCATATTTAGATTATGGTACGGCATATGACGTGGAACTGGCACCACACATCTTAAGAATGCGTACATTATCAAAGGCGTTTGGAATTGCCGGCTTAAGATTAGGTGTCTTAATTAGTACTGCTGGAACGATAAAGCATATTCAAAAAATAGAACATCCATATCCATTAAATGTATTTACGCTAAATATTGCGACTTATATTTTTAGACATAGAGAAGAGACAAGAGTATTTTTAACGATGCAACGACAGTTAGCTGAGCAGTTAAAACAAATATTTGATACACATGTTGCAGATAAAATGTCAGTATTCCCATCAAATGCCAATTTTGTACTTACTAAAGGTTCAGCAGCGCAACAATTAGGACAATACGTATATGAACAAGGATTTAAACCTCGCTTTTATGGTGAGCCGGTGATGAAGGGCTATGTAAGATACTCAATTGCAACAGCATCGCAGTTAAAGCAATTAGAAGAAATTGTTAAAGAATGGAGTGCAAAATATGATTTATCAAAAACAACGAAACACAGCTGAAACACAACTAAATATTTCAATATCAGATGACCAGTCACCATCGCATATTAATACAGGTGTGGGCTTTTTAAATCATATGTTAACATTGTTTACATTTCATAGCGGTCTGTCATTAAACATTGAGGCACAAGGTGATATTGACGTAGATGATCACCATGTAACTGAAGATATCGGCATTGTCATTGGCCAATTGTTACTTGAAATGATTAAAGATAAAAAGCATTTCGTTCGTTATGGAACGATGTACATTCCAATGGATGAAACATTAGCACGTGTCGTTGTGGATATAAGTGGGCGCCCATACCTATCATTCAATGCATCATTAAGTAAAGAAAAAGTTGGTACGTTTGATACGGAGTTAGTAGAAGAATTTTTTAGAGCGGTCGTAATCAATGCAAGATTAACAACGCATATTGATTTAATTCGTGGAGGTAATACACACCATGAAATTGAAGCTATATTCAAAGCGTTTTCCCGTGCATTAGGCATAGCGCTAACTGCAACTGATGATCAGCGTGTGCCGTCATCGAAAGGTGTGATTGAATGATTGTCATCGTTGATTATGGATTAGGGAATATTAGTAATGTAAAACGCGCTATTGAACATTTAGGGTATGAGGTGGTTGTCTCAAATACCTCAAAAATAATCGATCAAGCAGAAACAATCATATTGCCCGGTGTCGGCCATTTTAAAGATGCGATGTCAGAGATAAAACGATTAAATCTCAATGCAATATTGGCTAAGAATACTGATAAGAAGATGATTGGTATTTGTTTAGGCATGCAATTAATGTATGAGCATAGTGATGAAGGCGATGCATCTGGATTAGGGTTTATCCCAGGAAATATTTCGCGTATCCAAACAGAATACCCAGTGCCACACTTAGGCTGGAATAATTTAGTGAGTAAGCACCCTATGTTAAATCAAGATGTTTATTTCGTACATTCTTATCAAGCGCCGATGTCAGAAAATGTCATTGCATATGCGCAGTATGGGGCTGATATTCCGGCAATTGTTCAATTTAACAATTATATTGGTATTCAATTCCATCCTGAAAAAAGCGGTACATATGGGTTACAAATTTTGCGTCAGGCAATACAAGGGGGATTTATAAATGATTGAATTATGGCCAGCGATTGATTTGATTGGGTCAACAAGTGTGAGGTTAACAGAGGGTAAATATGATAGTGAAGAAAAAATGTCACGCTCGGCTGAGGAAAGTATCGCTTACTATAGTCAATTTGAATGTGTGAATCGTATTCATATCGTTGACTTGATAGGTGCTAAGGCACAGCATGCCCGAGAGTTTGATTATATTAAGTCATTGAGGAGATTAACAACCAAAGATATTGAAGTAGGTGGTGGCATTCGTACGAAGTCACAAATCATGGACTACTTTGCTGCAGGAATTAATTATTGCATAGTTGGAACGAAAGGTATTCAAGATACTGATTGGCTTAAAGAGATGGCACATACATTTCCAGGTCGCATTTATTTATCTGTTGATGCCTATGGAGAAGATATTAAAGTGAACGGATGGGAAGAGGACACAGAGTTAAATTTATTTAGTTTTGTGAGACGGTTATCGGATATACCTCTTGGCGGCATTATATATACTGATATTGCTAAAGATGGCAAAATGTCCGGACCTAACTTTGAATTAACTGGTCAATTAGTAAAGGCAACGACGATTCCTGTCATTGCTTCCGGTGGTATTAGACATCAGCAAGATATTCAACGATTAGCGTCGCTAAATGTTCACGCTGCTATTATAGGAAAGGCTGCACATCAAGCATCTTTTTGGGAGGGGCTAAAATGATTAAAAAACGTATCATTCCATGTTTAGATGTCAAAGATGGTCGTGTCGTTAAAGGGATTCAATTTAAAGGATTAAGGGATATAGGGAATCCTGTTGATTTAGCAATGTATTACAATGAAGCGGGTGCTGATGAATTAGTATTTTTAGACATCTCTAAGACGGAAGAGGGTCATAGCTTAATGCTAGAAGTGATTGAACAGACAGCGTCACGCTTGTTTATCCCTCTTACTGTAGGAGGTGGGATTCAAAGTCTCGATGATATTACCCAATTGTTAAATCATGGTGCAGATAAAGTATCTTTAAATTCAAGTGCTTTAAAAAATCCACAGCTCATTAAACAAGCGAGTGATAAATTCGGTAGACAATGCATCTGTATAGCAATTGATAGCTATTATGATCCTGAAAGAAAAGCACATTATTGTTGTACGCATGGTGGTAAAAAGATGACAAATATTAAAGTATATGACTGGGTACAGCAAGTAGAACAGTTAGGTGCAGGTGAGCTCCTCGTTACAAGTATGGGACATGATGGTATGAAGCAAGGATTTGATATTGAACACCTAGCAAATATTAAGTCTCTTGTAAATATTCCAATCATTGCTTCTGGTGGTGGTGGCAATGCACAACACTTTGTAGAATTATTTGATCAGACGGATGTTTCTGCAGGTTTAGCTGCAAGTATATTACATGATCGAGAAACGACGGTTCAATCTATTAAAGAAGTGATACGGCAAGGGGGTATAGCAGTAAGATGACCAATTACAAAATTGATTTTAGCAAAGGTTTAGTGCCAGCAATTTTACAAGATAATCAAACAAAACAAGTATTGATGTTGGGTTATATGAACCAAGAAGCTTTTGATAAAACGATAGAAGATGGTGTGGTATGTTTCTATTCGCGGTCGAAACAACGGCTATGGACAAAAGGTGAAACATCTGGTCATACGCAACGTGTTAAAGATATTCATGTAGATTGCGACAATGACACTATTTTAATTGATGTCATACCAAATGGACCAACATGTCATACAGGCAGTCAAAGTTGTTTCAACACAGAAGTTCCATTTTCAGTGCAAACATTAGCGCAGACAGTTCAAGATAGTGCCCAATCCAATAATGAAAAGTCATATACAAAATATTTATTAACAGAAGGTATAGAAAAGATTACAAAAAAATACGGTGAAGAAGCTTTTGAAGTCGTAATTGAAGCAATTAAAGGTGACAAAAAAGCATTTGTAAGTGAAGTAGCAGATGAACTTTATCATTTATTTGTCTTGATGCATGCGCTAGGCATCGATTTTTCAGAAATTGAGGCGGAATTAGCGCGTAGACATCATAAGCGCAATAACTTTAAAGGTGAACGACAAAATATCGAACAGTGGTAAAGCAAGTATGGGCTGAGATATAGAGAAAAGGATCATGGCTTATACACTTACAAATATTGTGGAAAACGTGACATTTTCAAGTTTAAAATACGACACCAACATATTTTAACTATGAATGCTGTGATGGTACTAAAGTTGCAAACGCGTTATAGATAAGTAGTGGATAATCACAATACGAAACCAAAAATAATTATGAAAAGTGAATTGAGCAACTCAGGAATAGATGTCACTGTTAAAGATGTTGAAAAGTATATGAATCGATATAATGAAGTTATGAAGGGAAAAAATGGCGAAAAAGCTAAAGAGAATTTAGTAACCTTTAATATCATAGTTGTCTTTACATTCTTTGTATTTATACTGTGAATAAAAATATATCTAGCCTGAAATAGAAATGTCATAGCCTATTTAAAAGACAATCTCCATTAGAACTAAGATGTGCATCCCGAAAGTTGGACTAAAAAACTAACTTTATGGGATGTATTTTTATGCTAATCATCATAAATTCGAGATTAAGTTAAAGGTAGTTCAAGAGTAATTAAACAATAAATTAAAAATAGTAGGATACTTACTTTGAGGGAAGAAAATTAACTGTATATATTTAGTTTAGGAACAAGTATTACGGTTTATCCTGATACAATTATTGTGGATGGGATGATATTTTTAGGTTTAAAATACGACACCAGCAAACATAATAACTGTAATAGCTCATAAATCTCCCCATATAGCTAATCTAAAAAAATAATACATCATTGGAATTAAGCCCCAAGCATGTAAATATTAAAAATCAAAAAAGATATATGTAAAAAAGTTACAATTTGCATAATTAAATTGTGTCTAATTATTGACTAATTAAATTTTGCCAAATATAATATTAATTAATAATTTGAAATGATTAGCGTATACACTTTAAATTCTCTTTGGAGAATATATTTTTTAAATACAAATGTAAACGCTTTCTCGTCAAATTAAACAATAGAAAGGATGGTCATTATGAGTGCTTGGTTAAGTAAATTATTTGAGTTTATTCCTCGAATAATTATCAATTTGTTTATCTAAAATAAAAAAATAGAGGTGCTGACAATGATGAAAAGTCAAAATAAGTATAGTATTCGTAAATTTAGTGTAGGTGCATCTTCCATTTTAATAGCTACATTACTATTTTTAAGTGGTGGACAAGCACAAGCAGCTGAGAAGCAAGTGAATATGGGAAATTCACAGGAGGATACAGTTACAGCACAATCTATTGGGGATCAACAAACTAGGGAAAATGCTAATTATCAACGTGAAAACGGTGTTGACGAACAGCAACATACTGAAAATTTAACTAAGAACTTGCATAATGATAAAACAATATCAGAAGAAAATCATCGTAAAACAGATGATTTGAATAAAGATCAACTAAAGGATGATAAAAAATCATCGCTTAATAATAAAAATATTCAACGTGATACAACAAAAAATAACAATGCTAATCCTAGCGATGTAAATCAAGGGTTAGAACAGGCTATTAATGATGGTAAACAAAGTAAAGTGGCGTCACAGCAACAGTCAAAAGAGGCAGATAATAGTCAAGATTCAAACGCTAATAACAATCTACCTTCACAAAGTCGAATAAAGGAAGCACCATCATTAAATAAGTTAGATCAAACAAGTCAACGAGAAATTGTTAATGAGACAGAAATAGAGAAAGTACAACCACAACAAAATAATCAAGCGAATGATAAAATTACTAACTACAATTTTAACAATGAACAAGAAGTGAAACCTCAAAAAGACGAAAAAACACTATCAGTTTCAGATTTAAAAAACAATCAAAAATCACCAGTAGAACCAACAAAGGACAATGACAAGAAAAATGGATTAAATTTATTAAAAAGTAGTGCAGTAGCAACGTTACCAAACAAAGGGACAAAGGAACTTACTGCAAAAGCGAAAGATGATCAAACGAATAAAGTTGCCAAACAAGGGCAGTATAAAAATCAGGATCCTATCGTTTTAGTGCATGGTTTCAATGGGTTTACAGATGATATTAATCCTTCAGTGTTAGCTCATTATTGGGGCGGTAATAAAATGAACATTCGCCAAGATTTAGAAGAAAATGGTTACAAAGCTTATGAAGCAAGTATAAGTGCTTTTGGAAGTAACTATGACCGCGCAGTTGAACTTTATTATTATATCAAAGGCGGTCGTGTAGATTATGGTGCAGCACATGCAGCAAAATATGGACATGAACGTTATGGAAAAACATACGAAGGAATTTACAAAGACTGGAAACCAGGACAGAAGGTACACCTAGTTGGACATAGTATGGGCGGTCAAACGATACGTCAACTAGAAGAATTACTGCGTAATGGTAATCGTGAAGAAATAGAGTATCAAAAGAAACATGGTGGCGAAATTTCTCCACTATTCAAAGGTAATCATGACAATATGATTTCATCAATTACTACTTTAGGAACACCACATAATGGTACACACGCATCAGATTTAGCTGGTAATGAAGCTTTAGTGAGACAAATCGTATTTGATATCGGTAAAATGTTTGGTAATAAAAATTCAAGAGTAGACTTCGGGTTGGCTCAATGGGGTCTAAAACAGAAGCCAAATGAATCATATATTGATTATGTCAAACGCGTTAAACAATCTAATTTATGGAAATCAAAAGATAATGGATTTTACGATCTGACGCGTGAGGGTGCAACAGATTTAAATCGTAAAACGTCGTTGAACCCTAACATTGTGTATAAAACATACACTGGTGAAGCAACGCACAAAGCATTAAATAGCGATAGACAAAAAGCAGACTTAAATATGTTTTTCCCATTTGTGATTACTGGTAACTTAATCGGTAAAGCTACTGAAAAAGAATGGCGAGAAAACGATGGTTTAGTATCCGTTATTTCTTCTCAACATCCATTTAATCAAGCTTATACAAAAGCGACAGATAAAATTCAAAAAGGCATTTGGCAAGTGACGCCTACAAAACATGATTGGGATCATGTTGACTTTGTAGGACAAGACAGTTCTGATACAGTGCGCACAAGAGAAGAATTACAAGATTTTTGGCATCATTTAGCAGACGATTTAGTGAAAACTGAAAAGGTGACTGATACTAAGCAAGAATAAGTTAAAAAGTAAAGGGAGGAATTAACAATGACTGCAGACTTCTTTCAATTAATCGGATCATTATTTAGAATTCTAAAAGAATTATTCAAGTAAAACATTGGCGGGGGCCCAACATAAAAGCTGGCGGAAAGTCAGCTTACAATAATGTGCAATTAGAATATATGTATAACATTATTAAACACGCGGTAAAACGAAGTCAGTCAATTCAAACTGATTTCGCCCACCGCGTGTTTTTAACATAGCTTAATAATTAATAAGCATTAATGTTCAATTTATATGGTTGTTTTCCAATAATAAACCTAAAGATATAGAATTCACGCAATATCATACCGACACCTATACATAACCCTAAAATGAATAGTAGTGATATCGCTAGAAAGACCATTGTATTATCCTCAAATATATTTGTATATGCAAACAATGAGTCTAGAATGATTGGATGTAATAAATAAATAAAGAATGAGAAAGCACTAATCATTTGAATCGTATTAAATAACATTGTTTTAAAATGCGTGCAAATTCCCAAGATAACAATAAACATAATACTATTATATGGTGTTAATGAATATGAAAAGCTGGTAACGTTCCAATAGTCTCCATTTGCTAACGCAATAAACACAAAATAAGTAGCTACAGCTAATACAATCATAATAACTAAATAACGTTCTAAGAAATTTAATACACGTTCGTAGTTATAACCCATATATGCACCTAAAAAGAAATAAAAAATCCATCCGAATATTATAGTGTTTTCACTTAATGGATAATAGTGTAGCACGGTATCGTGAAACGCTGTGTTGTTCGTAAAGTAATATAAAAATGATTGCTGTAAAATAAAAGATAACAATAATAATATTTTACTGTTGAATAGGTTATAGTTAATTTTAAAAATGATATAACTCAAAATAAAGAATTGCATGATAACAACGATAAAATAGCCATACCATTGACCTAATAGGACATTTTCAATGAATTGTTTATTGAAACTTGAATCTGTTAATAATGATTCACTATAACTGTAAAACAATCCCATTAATATGTAAGGAATAAGTATATATTTTACGCGTGTAGTTAAGTATCTATAGGTGACTTTTTGGTAATTCAAGGTTGTCAGTAACTGTGACAAGATAATAAAGCAAGGTGTACCAAAAATCACAATATTACGAATGTAAAATTGTAATACTAAGGATCCTCCCTCCATATTTTCATGTTTTAAAGTAATTTGTGTAAGTAAATGTGTGATAATAATAATTGCACATATAATAGCGCGTAAATATACGAGTTCAAGTCTAATCTTTTTCATGGAATCCGTCCCATCTCTTAATTAAATGCTCAAAAGCATCATCACTAATTAATATTCTAGGGATGTAATAATCATTGGAGTTCGGAGTGACTGCTTTTTCCTCTAATGAAAAACCGTATTTTAACCCAGCTTTTTTGATTACCGGTAATTTATCGTCATTCATCAAGCCATAAGGATAGGCTATAGTTTTCTGCGACTTTTTAAAGTTTTTAGTTAGATATTTTTCACTTTTGTTTAAATCTTTTATGATTGTAGCTTCAGAAGCTTTCATTAATTTTGACTTATTATTTTTAGATAAGTTATGCAAATCGTGGGTATGTGTTTCAAATTCCCATAACCCAGTTTTATACATTTCTTTTAGTTCTTTTTTACTAATCATATCGAGGTTGTGAAAGTTTTCTTCCCCAACATGACCTGTGATAATAAACCCAGTTGCCGATATTTTATATTTTTTTAAGATTGGATAAGCATTTTCATAAATAGTTTCATCCATATCATCAAAGTTAATCCATACACTTCGTTTTGGAAACTTACCTTTTTTCTTGTAATATAAAAATTCTTTCAAGGTTAAAAATTTAGCATCATGTGATTTTAGCCATTTTATTTGAGATTCAAATTGTGATTGACTAACACTATAATTTTTAATTTCTTTACTACTAGAAAAGAAGTAAATAAAATTATTCAGAAAATTCGCTTTTCTTACACGGTGATAATTTAATGCCAGAGCACTATTTTCTTTATATTTCAGTTTTTTAGGTGAATCGTCATCTGCATTTGCAATATGATGACCATCCAGTGTGCTTACAGGCAATATGATCAAGATACTCAACACTAAAATTATTAATTTTCTATACTTCACGATTCTCTTCCTCTCTGCCATTTTTGAATCAATATGCTAATTGTAAAAAATACAAAAATGATAATCGCGAAAATGCCCATAGTTTCAAATATATCTAAAATTTCAGTATTTTCAATGTTTAAAGCAACACGTATTGTATTGATACTTTCGTCATGAATTTCAAATATAGTACCAATATAAACGAGTAGAACAACTAAACAATATATCCAAAAGACACACGATATAGCGATAAGTGCTGTTTCTCTTACAATATTTAGCGATGATTTTAGCGTTGGGTATTCCCTCTGTCTGGGCTTGACCATGTTGCGTAACCACCTTTCTTACGTTTTAATGCTTTTGGAAATGCGACAAGAACTACTGCTGCGTTAATAATCCAGTATACTGTCGGATACCAACTTACAAATATGAGTCCAGCCATATTCTTTTTCTCGTAGCGACTATCAATAAAGAGTGCGACTGTAAATTGAATAACGTTTATAAAAGTCATAGTAAATGATGATAGTAGAAATATTGAAAAACTATATGTCATAAATGTATAGTCTAAGAAGTTTGCTGTTATGAACAAATAGCCTAAATATAGAAGCACTATATATACCCATAAAATTGAGATGATTTGCTCAAACATCAAAATATATAAAGGAAACCTTTTCGTTTTCATTGTGCTAAAAAAGTCTCGTAGTAATACTTCGTGTCCCCCTTGAGCCCATCTCACGCGTTGCTTCCAAAGACCTCCCAATGTTTCTGGAACCAACATCCAACACATGGCAAGCGGTTCATACTTAATACGATATCCACGTAAATGCAATTTCCAAGAAACTGCAATATCTTCGGTAATCATATCAGTATCCCAGTAGCCAACGTCGACAACTGCACTTTTTTTAAATAGAGTGAAGACACCCGAAATAGTATTGACTGCGCCAGCAAGTGTCTGACTTCGCTTAATACAGCCAATTAAACTTGCATATTCTATCGTTTGAATTTTACCTAAAATAGAACTCTTATTTCGAATTCTAGGATTACCTGTAACTGCACCAAGTTTTGGATCATGTTTGAAATTCTCAATCATATAATATGGTGCATCTTGATCAACGATAGTATCTGCATCCAAGCACATTACATAATCATATGAAGCCTGTTTAATGCCTTGATTGAGTGCGTTGGCTTTACCTCTGTTTTCTTGTAAATCGACGAAAATAAAGTCATTATTTTCTTTGATTTTATAGATGAGTTCTGCTGTATTATCTGAACTTCCATCATTAATGATAATAATTTCTTTCTTCTCGTATTTGAGTGCAAGAACATTAGACAACGTATCTTCAATCGTTTCACTTTCGTTATAACAGGCAAGTAAAAATGTAATGCCTTCTAATTCATCCACATTTATGTCAGGCTTCTTGTTCAATGAATATCTAATTTCTCTGGTAAAATAGAAATAAATTGAACCGACAATCCAGTAAATAGACATAAATACAGGATAAAAAAGCAAAAAGTTAAAAAATTGCAATTTCTTTACCTACCTTTCGTTAGTTAGGTTGTAAGCCATATGGTAATTGATAGTATTTTAATTTGCAATAGATTGTTGTTATAATTAAACGGAAATATTTGTAATTGCAACTTAATTTTCCTGTAACATAGTGTGATTAATTTTCAGTAGGGGGTTATAAAAATTGAAGGATAAGATTATTGATAACGCAATAACCTTATTTTCAGAGAAGGGGTATGACGGTACAACACTTGATGATATAGCTAAAAGTGTAAATATAAAGAAAGCGAGTTTATATTACCATTTTGACTCGAAAAAAAGTATTTACGAACAAAGTGTTAAATGCTGTTTTGATTACCTTAATAATATTATTATGATGAATCAAAATAAATCGAACTATTCAATTGATGCTTTATATCAATTCTTATTTGAGTTTATTTTCGACATCGAAGAAAGGTATATTAGAATGTACGTTCAATTATCTAATACGCCTGAGGAATTTTCTGGAAATATTTACGGACAAATACAAGATTTAAATCAATCATTAAGTAAAGAGATAGCAAAATTCTATGATGAATCAAAGATAAAGATGACAAAAGAAGACTTTCAGAATTTAATATTGCTGTTTCTTGAAAGTTGGTATTTGAAAGCATCCTTTTCGCAAAAATTTGGAGCAGTGGAAGAAAGTAAAAGTCAATTCAAAGATGAAGTGTATTCGCTACTAAATATATTTTTGAAGAAATAATTTTTGTTACTAGTTTGTAATAATTAACTTACTTTTGTAAAAAAAGACATGAGATTATTTTTTTAAATCTATATAAAGTTGACAATACAAATCGATATTGAGAATATTAAGATGTATATGAATTTTATAAATTAAATGCAATACATTAATATAAATATCAATTGTTGCAAAATACGATTTGTTCAATGATTTGATAATATTATTCTTTATATTTGTGAATGGTTAAGTTTGTCTTTGAACATATTATAAAAGTGTAATGTTCCCCTGAAAAGAATAAGTTGTCATCTAATTACAGGAAATCCGCATAAATTAGATGAAATGGAAAGTAATAAGTAATAATTTATTGATAAGCGCCTATGTGATGGTAAATCATGACATAGGCGCTTTTTTTTATAAGTTAAAAATGTAAATAAAAATTATATAAATTACCCACATCTTTTTAAAAGGTGTGGGCTTTATTATCATTAACCCAACTCACAGTGACGGGTTAGGCAAGGTATTGAATTACCGAGTACGGGCACGCTCGGTGTTGTAAAGAGCAAATAATCAAGTAATGATGATGCTTCTACTCGATTATAAGAAAGCCATGATAGAGTACGATGGTATCTAGTTTTATTATTAATAGGTTTGGATATTTGAAGTTGGACAATATTATATCTTATACAAAAATATAAATAAGTTATACATAACGGTAGAGAATCATGATATAATTTTAAACGATAAAATATTTATATAAATAATTAGAGAAAATATAGTTGTGTATGTTTTGTGGTCGTTAAACTAGATATAATTGTCCGATTTATAAAACATACATAATGAATACAATGATTGATTATGTGGAGGAAACCATGAAAGAAAAGTTTGATTTAGTAAAACTATTAAATATTCTAAAGAAGAATATTAAATTATTGCTTATTTTACCGGCAATATGTCTTGTAGTAAGTGCGGCATTAACCTTTTTTGTTATGCCTGACAAATATACTGCTTCTACTCAAATACTAGTGAACATGAAAAAGTCCTCAAGTGATTTAGCGTTCCAAAATGTTCAAAGTAGTTTGCAGTCTGTTAATACATATACGGAAATTATCAAAAGTCCAAGAATTCTAGATAAAGTATCTAGAGAGTTTGATGGTCAGTATTCAACAGCTGAGTTGAATTCGTTTTTAAAAGTAACCAATCAAACAAACTCTCAGATTATTACTGTATCAGTTACAACTGAGAATAAATCTGAATCTGACAAAATTGTTAATAGAATATCTAAAGTTTTTGCTCATGACATGCCTAAAATTATGAGTGTTGATAATGTTACGATACTTTCCTCAGCACATGATAATGCTGTAAAAGTATCTCCAATAGTATCTGTCAACTTAGTGATCAGCATTATTGTTGGTATTGTTTTAGCAATATTGATTATTTTCTTAAAAGAATTATTAGATAAGCGTATTAAGACAGAAGAAGATGTTGAATCGCAACTAGGATTACCTATTTTAGGTTCAATACAAAAATTTTAATTTACGAGGAATTACCATGACGAATACACGAAGAAGTACATCAAGTTTAATTGTCCATGAACAACCAAAGTCACCTATTAGCGAGAAATTTCGAGGCATAAGATCAAATATTATGTTTGCAAATCCTGACAGTGCAGTTCAAAGCATTGTAATCACTTCAGAGGCACCAGGCGCAGGTAAGTCTACAATTGCAGCAAATTTAGCAGTTGCATATGCGCAAGCAGGTTATAAAACACTAATCGTAGACGGGGATATGCGTAAACCTACGCAGCATTATATTTTTAATTTGCCAAACAATGAAGGCCTATCAAGTTTATTGCTAAATTGGTCAACTTATCAAGACAGTATTATCTCAACTGAAATTCAAGATTTAGACGTCTTGACGTCTGGGCCAATCCCACCGAATCCGTCAGAGTTAATTACATCAAGAGCATTTGCAAATTTGTATGACACATTATTGATGAATTATAACTTTGTAATTATCGATACGCCACCAGTGAACACAGTTACAGATGCGCAATTATTTTCAAAGTTTACCGGCAATGTTGTCTACGTAGTTAATTCGGAAAATAATAATAAAGATGAAGTTAAAAAAGGAAAAGAACTTATTGAAGCAACAGGTGCTAAATTATTAGGTGTAGTCTTAAATAGAATGCCTAAAGATAAAAGTGCTAGTTACTATGCATATTATGGGACTGATGAATCATGATTGATATTCATAACCATATATTAGTTGATATAGATGATGGTCCTAAAACAATTGAAAAGAGTATTGCACTATTAAAGCAAGCTAAGGATGAAGGTGTAACAAGTATTGTAGCGACACCTCATCATTTGCATCCGAGATATGATAATACATTTCAACAAGTGCTTGTGAAATTGGCGGAGTTAAGAACGCATCCAGAAGTTCAAGCATTGGATATTAAATTATTTCCCGGGCAAGAAATTAGAATTACAGATTCGATTCTGAAAGGCTTAGATAATGGTAGTATTCAAGGTATTAATCGTTCGAAATATTTATTAATTGAATTTCCAACGGGCGAAGTACCACATTATACAAAACAATTGTTTTTTGAAATACAATCGAGAGGCTACATACCAATCATTGCACATCCTGAAAGAAATAGAAGTATCGCCAAAAATCCAGAAATATTATATGAATTGGTTGCAAATGGGGCATTGAGTCAATTAACATCGAGTTCTTTAGTTGGTGGATTTGGTAAAAACATTCAAAAGTTATCATTACAATTTATAGAATGTAATTTGGCTCATTTTGTAGCTTCAGATGCACATTCATGTGACCAAAGACCATTTTTGATGCAAGAATTATTTCACAATCATAAATTGAAGAAATATTCGAATGATATTGAAGCATTACTTCGAAATGCCAGTTCAGTAATCAATGATAATTTTGTTTATTTAGACAGACCGACTAAGCCAGGAAAAGTGAAGTCGTTTTTGAAATGGTTTTAACTAAATATATTTTTTCGAATTAGACTGGTATACATGTACCAGTCTTTTTGAGTATGCTTAAAATGAATTATAATCATGATTATTTACTAATTCGTATAATACAACTTGTCTAATTGATTAAGGCGAATGGCTTTCAATAAAAAGACTCGTTTTTTATAGTGAAGGTAGTTTGAAAATAATGAATATAAAGATGAAGGTATTACTTTTGATATATAGGGCTAAGGAAGTGTTTTTATGGTATTAAGAAAAGTAATCATGCAGGACTTAGATCAAATTATTGCACTTGAAAATATTGGTTTTTCACCGGAAGAAGCTGCAACACGAGAGGCATTGAAATTGAGAATTGAACAAATTCAAGAAACTTTTATTGTAGCTGAAAAGAATGATGAAGTAATTGGATACATCAACGGTCCAGTCATAAAAGAGCGTTACATTAGCGATGATTTATTTAAAAATGTCTCCACAAATAATAGTGAAGGTGGCTATATTAGTGTGTTAGGTCTTGTTGTAGCACCAAATTATCAAGGTCAGGGTATTGCAGGTCGCTTACTAAACTATTTTGAAACTCTTGCTAAGAATCATCATCGACATGGTGTAACGTTAACATGTCGAGAATCATTAATTTCATTTTATGAAAAATATGGGTATCGTAATGAAGGTGTATCAGAATCATGTCATGGCGGTATTAAATGGTATAACCTTGTTAAAAATATAAAAAAGGATGATGAGGTGTAAATATGGCAGTTGTTTATGTAGCAGGAGGATGTTTATGGGGTGTTGAAGCATTTTTTGCAACAATACCTGGAATTATACATACAGAAGCAGGAAGAGCAAATGGAAGAAGTTCTAAATTAGACGGTCCGTATGATGGTTATGCTGAATGTGTCAAACTTCATATCGATGATCGTATGTTAACAATTACAGACATCATGAATTATTTATTTGAAATTATTGATCCATACAGTGTGAATCGACAAGGAAATGATATTGGAGAAAAGTATCGAACGGGTTTATATAGTTGTTTAGATGACCACTTAATTGAAGCTCGTCAGTTCATTGAACGACGTAAAGACAGAGATCAAATTGCAGTGGAAGTCTTACCGCTGTCTAATTACATTAAAAGTGCTGAAGAACATCAGCAACATTTAGAAAAATATCCAGAAGATATGCATATGTGTCATATTTCAAAAGATTTGCTAAATAAATACAAGTGATTTTCAGCGGAGAATAGATGTTTAAATTAACCAAAATCGGAGAAATACCTAGATATACTAAGAAAAGAGGTAGGTATTATGTATACGTTTGATGCACAATCATTAACTGCTAGAGAAAACTATAAATTATTAATTGGTTCAATTATTCCACGACCTATAGCTTTTGTTACAACATTAAATCAAGATGCATCAGTAAATGCAGCACCATTTAGCTTTTTTAATATTGTTAATAACCATCCGCCAATGGTTGCTATTGCAGTTCAACGTGCAGGAGGTAAGAGAAAAGATACTGCCTTGAATATAGAGCGGACTGGAGACTTTGTTGTGCATATTACAGACGAAGATAACGTTCAAGATATTAATGAGACTGCAGCGCCGTTAGCATATGGTGACAGTGAGTTGAGTCGTACAGAATTATCACTTTTAACATCTACAACGATTAAGACGCCAGGAATTAAAGACGCGAAAATGAGATTCGAATGTAAACTATCGCAAATGATATTGCTTGGAGATGTATTAGATGGGGCTGATTTAATAATAGGTGAAATTGTAACTTATCATATTGATGACAGTATTTATGAGGGTGATTTTAAAATCAATCCACACGCATTACAGGCTGTTTCTCGTTTAGCCGGAAATGATTATGCTAAATTAGGGGGAATATTTACGATAAAGAGACCAGAAAAATAATAAAACACATGCTATAGCGGTGTACCGTTTATGAATTGAATCAAAAGTACACAGGTGCTAAAGTATGTGCTTCTAAAATGAAGACTATTTTTTATTACAAGAAAATGTATCTAGTAAACTTAAAGTAGCAAGACCTAATAAATCTAATGCATGTTGTGCACCTTTTTTACCTTGGCCAGCTTCAAAATGTTTGTAAACAGCTACACTTAAAATGCCTATCGTTGATAGTGAAGCAAGGCGAGAAATGTTTTTATTGATAAAGCTAGCTGAGTATAAAGCAGCAGTAGTTGCTTCTGCAATGCCGACGTATTTTACAAGTTCTTTTTGCAAGCCAAAAGTATGTTCAAACAGTTCAATCATACCCTTATCTTCTTGCAATTTAGGTTTACTGGCTTGGTATAGCTCTTTCGCAAGTTTTAAATTGGTCACGTAACGTAAAATCATATTTTATTCCTCCCAATATTTGATTTTTTGTGAAAGATGATTACTTTATCATTTTTACCCGTTTCTATAAAAATGAATCAATTATGTAACGTATGTGTAGTTTAGGAATGTTTGCTATGGAAATATAATTCTGTTCACTCAAAATGTATGAAATTAATGTGTAGTTTTGTCGAGTTGCTCTTTTAATTTGGTTAGATTGTTTTTTAGAGAAGCGGTACTATTTTTAAGTGCATCAACAGATTTACCTTCGTTTTGAGACATTGCGTTTATTACAGCACGAAGTTCTATTTCTAGCATGTCAGCGTCGCCTTTAACATTAGAACTTAATACTTTAATATCTCTTAAAAGGCTATCTGATAGTAGTGCATTTTTGCCAGTCACCAATTTCGAATTGTAATTCCAACCGCTACTTAACTCAATAGCATCTAAATCAGTTATAAGTTTATTTGTTTTCATTATACTTTCCTCCTTCGATGGAAATTACATTAGTATCCGATTTTAAACGGCCATTTCCATCTACCATTGACGGGGAAACATCATCTTTATAAAACTGTACAAATTTTGTGCTAGGATATGATTGCATAATGTCATTTATAGATTTTTGAAGGTTCCAAGCATAGTTTTTTACTGTTTCTCTATTTTTTCTTTATCATAATAAGCAATGAACTCTGATTTCATATTTTTTTGTATTTGTGGATATTTGTTAATCAAAGATTGTAACTGTTGATTGAATGCATCACCTTTTAAGTGCATAACAGGTTTGAATTCTTTTTTGAACTTATCCAGATCATCGATACTATCTGTTCTGAAATTCAAGTATTGCCTTGTAACGCCGTTAAATTCTTGTTTTACTTGAAGTTTTTCGCTCATCGCATAATAGCTGTCTTTTTCAATTTCACTTTATTATTATAAACTAATCATGATTGAAGTAACTATAATTAATTAAATTTACAAAAGATATCATAAATATTAATTGTATAAATCCTTATCTGAATTTTTCGAATCAAGAACGCAAATTATAAGCAACCACGTCATATATAGTTTCTACTTATAAATAAATTGTTTATTTATATTAGACGCTTATGTAAAGAGGGCGTAACCTTAAATGTAATTACTTATAAGGGGTGAAGATAGTATGAATTATTCGCCAAAACAAGGTGTAAGAAGTCATGGTTTACCGCACGACCCATTTAAAAGTAGTACAGTACCACGTCCAATAGGGTGGATCTCTACTGTATCGAAAGATGGGAAAGATAATTTAGCGCCTTATAGTCAGTATCAAAACTTAACTTGGGATCCGCCTATGGTTATGTTCGCAGCAAATCAATCTGTTCTTGGTGATCATGAGCGTAAAGATACAGTAAAAAATGCAGAAGAGACAGGGTGGTTTGTATGGAACATGGCCACGTATGATTTAAGAGAAGCTGTTAATTTATCGTCGAAGGCACTACCACCTGAAGAGGATGAATTTGAATATGCAGGTGTGACGAAAGAAGCATGTATAGAAGCACCAGGTTATCGAGTCAAAGAATCGCCAGTACATTTTGAATGTGAGTACGTTCAAACGATTCGTATTCCGACAGGAGACCCAGTATCTACCGTAGATATTGTTATAGGAAGAGTTGCCCAAGTTCATATTGACGATAAGGTTATTCTTGATAATGGTAAATTGGACATTAAGTCGATTAAACCTATTGCCAGATTAGGATATTACGATTACACAGTAGTGAATGAGATATTTGAAATGAAAGCACCTGCAGCTTCTAAAGAAGAGTTAGCAGGTTTAGAAGGAAGAAATTTCGATAATCAATCAGATGAAAAGATATAAGTAATTTAATCATTTTAGTGAATTCAATGCATCCTTACTAAACATTCAACTTAGTAGCGATGCATTTTTTCGCTTTATAAATGAAAATGTTAAAGCAATATGTCGTGGTATTTATATTTTTAAAGAAGAATCTTTTAGAATTACACATATATTACACTAGGTTTATTGAAAAAATATTGGTATTACTTTAATATTAAAGATGTATTTTGCATATAATATTTATCGTTTAGTTGTAAATTAACTATTTATAAATAAAAGGTGGATGATATAGATATATTAATACAATAATTATTTTAAAAACGAAACAATTATAATGATTAAACATAAAGCCAATTAGCCAAATTTATATAAAAAAAGATTATACGCATAAACGAGAAAAAGTAATTTCAAAAATATGAAAACGATTACATATAGACGAATAAAAATGAATTTTTACAAATTTTAACAGAATGAGTATTTTTGTATCAAAAAAGAGTTGTATTAAATTGAATAGTGGCATATATTATAATCTAATGAATGTAAAGATAATACAAGGAGTTATTACATGAGTAAAAGACAGAAAGAATTTCATGACAGCTTAGCAAACGAAAAAACAAGAGTAAGACTTTATAAATCTGGAAAAAATTGGGTAAAATCCGGAATTAAAGAAATAGAAATGTTCAAAATTATGGGGCTACCATTTATTAGTCATAGTTTAGTGAGTCAAGATAATCAAAGCATTAGTAAAAAAATGACGGGATACGGACTGAAAACTACGGCGGTTATTGGTGGTGCATTCACGGTAAATATGTTGCATGACCAGCAAGCTTTTGCGGCTTCTGATGCACCATTAACTTCTGAATTAAACACACAAAGTGAAACAGTAGGTAATCAAAACTCAACGACAATCGAAGCATCAACATCAACAGCCGATTCCACAAGTGTAACGAAAAATAGTAGTTCGGTACAAACATCAAATAGTGACACAGTCTCAAGTGAAAAGTCTGAAAAGGTCACTTCGACAACTAATAGTACAAGCAATCAACAAGAAAAATTGACATCTACATCAGAATCAACATCCTCAAAGAATACTACATCAAGTTCTGATACTAAATCTGTAGCTTCAACTTCAAGTACAGAACAACCAATTAATACATCAACAAATCAAAGTACTGCATCAAATAACACTTCACAAAGCACAACGCCATCTTCGGTCAACTTAAACAAAACTAGCACAACGTCAACTAGCACCGCACCAGTAAAACTTCGAACTTTCAGTCGCTTAGCTATGTCAACATTTGCGTCAGCAGCGACGACAACCGCAGTAACTGCTAATACAATTACAGTTAATAAAGATAACTTAAAACAATATATGACAACGTCAGGTAATGCTACCTATGATCAAAGTACCGGTATTGTGACGTTAACACAGGATGCATACAGCCAAAAAGGTGCTATTACATTAGGAACACGTATTGACTCTAATAAGAGTTTTCATTTTTCTGGAAAAGTAAATTTAGGTAACAAATATGAAGGGCATGGAAATGGTGGAGATGGTATCGGTTTTGCCTTTTCACCAGGTGTATTAGGTGAAACAGGGTTAAACGGTGCCGCAGTAGGTATTGGTGGCTTAAGTAACGCATTTGGCTTCAAATTGGATACGTATCACAATACATCTAAACCAAATTCAGCTGCAAAGGCGAATGCTGACCCATCTAATGTAGCTGGTGGAGGTGCGTTTGGTGCATTTGTAACAACAGATAGTTATGGTGTTGCGACAACGTATACATCAAGTTCAACAGCTGATAATGCTGCGAAGTTAAATGTTCAACCTACAAATAACACGTTCCAAGATTTTGATATTAACTATAATGGTGATACAAAGGTTATGACTGTCAAATATGCAGGTCAAACATGGACACGTAATATTTCAGATTGGATTGCGAAAAGTGGTACGACCAACTTTTCATTATCAATGACAGCCTCAACAGGTGGCGCGACAAATTTACAACAAGTACAATTTGGAACATTCGAATATACAGAGTCTGCTGTTACACAAGTGAGATACGTTGATGTAACAACAGGTAAAGATATTATTCCACCAAAAACATATTCAGGAAATGTTGATCAAGTCGTGACAATCGATAATCAGCAATCTGCATTGACTGCTAAAGGATATAACTACACGTCCGTCGATAGTTCATATGCGTCAACTTATAATGATACAAATAAAACTGTAAAAATGACGAATGCTGGACAATCAGTGACATATTATTTTACTGATGTAAAAGCACCAACTGTAACTGTAGGCAATCAAACCATAGAAGTGGGTAAAACAATGAATCCTATTGTATTGACTACAACGGATAATGGTACTGGGACTGTGACAAATACAGTTACAGGATTACCAAGCGGATTAAGTTACGATAGTGCAACGAATTCAATCATTGGGACACCAACAAAAATTGGTCAATCAACAGTGACAGTTGTGTCTACTGACCAAGCAAATAACAAATCGACGACAACTTTTACAATAAATGTTGTGGATACGACAGCACCAACAGTGACACCAATAGGAGATCAATCATCAGAAGTGTATTCACCAATATCCCCGATTAAAATTGCTACGCAAGATAACAGTGGAAATGCGGTGACGAATACAGTGACTGGATTGCCATCCGGACTAACATTTGATAGTACAAATAATACTATTAGTGGTACACCAACAAACATTGGTACAAGTACTATAACAATCGTTTCTACAGATGCGAGCGGTAACAAAACGACAACAACTTTTAAATATGAAGTAACAAGAAATAGCATGAGTGATTCCGTATCAACATCAGGAAGTACACAACAATCTCAAAGTGTGTCAACAAGTAAAGCTGACTCACAAAGTGCATCAACGAGTACATCAGGATCGATTGTGGTATCTACATCAGCTAGTACCTCGAAATCGACAAGTGTAAGCCTATCTGATTCTGTGAGTGCATCTAAGTCATTAAGCACATCTGAAAGTAATAGTGTATCAAGCTCAACAAGCACAAGTTTAGTGAATTCACAAAGTGTATCATCAAGCATGTCGGATTCAGCTAGTAAATCAACATCATTAAGCGATTCTATTTCAAACTCTAGCAGTACTGAAAAATCCGAAAGTCTATCAACAAGTACATCTGATTCATTGCGTACATCAACGTCACTCAGTGGCTCATTAAGTATGAGTACATCGGGGAGCTTGTCTAAGTCACAAAGTCTATCAACAAGTACATCAGAATCGTCTAGTACGTCACAATCATTAAGTGACAGCACATCGAATGCAATCAGCACATCAGAATCATTGAGCGAGTCAGCTAGCACCTCGGACTCTATCAGTATTTCAAATAGCATAGCCAACTCTCAAAGTGCGTCAACAAGCAAATCAGATTCACAAAGTACATCAATATCATTAAGTACAAGTGATTCAAAATCGATGAGTACATCAGAATCATTGAGCGATTCGACGAGCACAAGTGGTTCTGTTTCTGGATCACTAAGCATAGCAGCATCACAAAGTGTCTCAACAAGTACATCAGACTCGATGAGTACTTCAGAGATAGTAAGTGACTCTATCAGTACAAGTGGGTCATTATCTGCATCAGACAGTAAATCAATGTCTGTAAGTAGTTCAATGAGCACGTCTCAGTCAGGTAGTACATCAGAATCATTAAGTGATTCACAAAGTACATCTGATTCTGATAGTAAGTCATTATCACTAAGTACTAGTCAATCAGGTTCAACAAGTACATCAACGTCGACAAGTGCTTCAGTACGTACTTCGGAATCACAAAGTACGTCTGGTTCAATGAGTGCAAGTCAATCCGATTCAATGAGCATATCAACGTCGTTTAGTGATTCAACGAGTGATAGCAAATCAGCTTCAACTGCATCAAGTGAATCAATATCACAAAGTGCTTCTACGAGCACATCTGGTTCGGTAAGTACTTCGACATCGTTAAGTACAAGTAATTCAGAACGTACATCAACATCTATGAGTGATTCCACAAGCTTAAGTACATCAGAGTCTGATTCAATAAGTGAATCAATGTCAACGAGCGACTCTATAAGTGAAGCAATATCTGCTTCAGAGAGCACGTCTATATCATTAAGTGAATCAAATAGTACTAGCGATTCAGAATCACAAAGTGCATCTGCCTTTTTAAGTGAATCATTAAGTGAAAGTACGTCTGAATCAACATCAGAGTCAGTGAGTAGTTCGACAAGTGCGAGTACGTCATTATCAGACAGTACATCAGAATCTGGTAGCACTTCAACATCATTAAGTAATTCAACAAGTGGTAGTGCGTCCATTTCAACATCGACAAGTAACAGTGAATCAACGTCAACGTTTAAGAGCGAGAGTGTTTCAACATCACTGAGTACGTCAACGAGTACAAGTTTGTCTGACTCTACAAGTTTGTCAACATCAATAAGTGATTCCACAAGTGATAGTAAGTCTGATTCATTAAGTACATCAATGTCGACAAGTGATTCAATCAGTACAAGTAAATCTGATTCCATTAGTACATCCACATCATTAAGTGGTTCTACAAGTGAAAGTGAATCCGACTCAACATCATCAAGTGAAAGTAAATCCGATTCAACATCAATGAGCATAAGTATGTCTCAATCAACATCAGGAAGTACAAGTACGTCAACGAGTACAAGTTTGTCTGACTCAACGAGTACGTCATTGTCACTAAGTGCATCAATGAATCAAAGCGGAGTAGACTCAAACTCAGCAAGCCAAAGTGCCTCAAACTCAACAAGTACAAGCACGAGCGAATCCGATTCACAAAGCACATCATCATATACAAGTCAGTCAACAAGCCAAAGTGAATCCACATCGACATCAACGTCACTAAGCGATTCAACAAGTATATCTAAAAGTACGAGTCAATCAGGTTCGGTAAGCACATCAGCGTCATTAAGTGGTTCAGAGAGTGAATCTGATTCACAAAGTATCTCAACAAGTGCAAGTGAATCAACATCAGAAAGTGCGTCAACATCACTCAGTGACTCAACAAGTACAAGTAACTCAGGATCAGCAAGTACGTCAACATCGCTCAGTAACTCAGCAAGCGCAAGTGAATCCGATTCGTCGTCAACATCTTTAAGTGATTCAACATCTGCGTCAATGCAAAGCAGTGAATCCGATTCACAAAGCACATCAGCATCATTAAGTGATTCGCTAAGTACATCAACTTCAAACCGCATGTCGACCATTGCAAGTTTATCTACATCGGTAAGTACATCAGAATCTGGCTCAACATCAGAAAGTACAAGTGAATCCGATTCAACATCAACATCATTAAGCGATTCACAAAGCACATCGAGAAGTACAAGTGCATCTGGATCAGCAAGTACATCAACATCAACAAGTGACTCTCGTAGTACATCAGCTTCAACGAGTACTTCGATGCGTACAAGTACAAGTGATTCACAAAGTATGTCGCTTTCAACAAGTACATCAACAAGTGTGAGTGACTCAACGTCATTATCTGATAGTTTTAGTGATTCAACATCAGACTCAACAAGTATGAGTATATCCGATTCAATGAGTGTATCTGTATCATTAAGTGATTCGACAAGCACATCAACATCGGCTAGTGAAGTAATGAGCGCAAGCATATCGGATTCACAAAGTATGTCAGAATCTGTAAATGATTCAGAAAGTGTAAGTGAATCTAATTCTGAAAGTGACTCTAAATCGATGAGTGGCTCAACAAGTGTCAGTGATTCTGGCTCATTGAGCGTCTCAACGTCATTAAGAAAATCAGAAAGTGTAAGCGAGTCAAGTTCATTGAGTGGCTCACAATCGATGAGCGATTCAGTAAGCACAAGCGATTCGTCATCATTAAGTGTATCGACGTCACTAAGAAGTTCGGAAAGCGTGAGTGAATCTGATTCATTAAGTGATTCAAAATCGACAAGTGGTTCGACTTCAACAAGTACATCTGGTTCATTGAGTACATCAACATCATTAAGTGGTTCAGAAAGCGTAAGCGAGTCTACCTCGCTAAGTGATTCAATATCAATGAGTGATTCTACTAGTACAAGTGACTCCGACTCATTAAGTGGATCAATATCTTTAAGTGGTTCCACAAGTCTTAGCACTTCGGATTCATTAAGTGATTCAAAATCATTGAGTAGCTCGCAAAGTATGAGTGGATCAGAATCAACGTCAACAAGTGTGAGCGATTCGCAGTCAAGCTCAACAAGTAATAGTCAATTTGACTCTATGAGCATCAGTGCATCAGAAAGCGACTCAATGTCTACAAGTGATTCGTCTAGCATCAGTGGATCAAATTCAACGAGTACATCACTTTCAACATCTGACTCAATGAGCGGAAGCGTATCAGTTTCAACATCGACAAGTTTAAGTGACTCAATATCAGGTTCAACAAGTTTAAGTGACTCGAGCTCAACAAGCACATCTACATCATTAAGTGATTCAATGTCACAAAGCCAGTCAACAAGTACAAGTGCATCTGGTTCCTTAAGTACATCGATATCAACATCAATGTCAATGAGTGCTAGTACATCGTCATCACAAAGCACATCGGTGTCGACATCATTATCAACATCAGACAGTATCAGTGATTCTACTTCAATAAGTATCAGCGGTTCACAAAGTACAGTAGAATCAGAATCTACAAGTGATTCAACTTCTATCAGTGACTCAGAATCATTGAGTACATCAGATTCAGACTCGACATCGACAAGTACATCGGACTCAACAAGTGGTTCAACTTCAACAAGCATATCTGAATCATTAAGTACGTCTGGTTCAGGTTCAACGAGCGTATCTGACTCAACATCAATGAGTGAATCCGATTCAACAAGTGTTTCAATGTCACAAAGTATGTCCGGTTCAACGTACAACTCGACTTCAGTGAGCGACTCAGAATCAGTGTCAACAAGCACATCAACGTCATTGAGCACATCCGATTCGACAAGCACATCCGAATCGCTGAGTACATCTATGTCTGGTTCACAAAGCATTTCTGACTCAACATCAACAAGTATGTCCGGCTCAACAAGTACATCTGAATCTAACTCAATGCATCCGTCAGACTCAATGAGTATGCATCATACTCACAGCACGAGCACATCTCGCTTATCAAGTGAAGCAACAACGAGCACGAGTGAATCTCAGTCTACATTAAGTGCAACATCTGAAGTGACTAAACATAATGGCACGCCTGCACAAAGTGAAAAAAGATTGCCAGATACAGGTGACTCAATAAAACAAAATGGATTACTAGGTGGCGTTATGACATTATTAGTTGGTTTAGGTTTAATGAAGAGAAAGAAAAAGAAAGATGAAAATGATCAAGATGATTCTCAAGCATAAATTGAATTTATAGCTGGCTAAAATTAAAAAGACTGAGGCACCAATCACTAGAAAAATCGATATAGGATTTTAATAATTAGTGATGAACCCTTAGTCTTTTTAATGTTTTTGATATAAAAGAGGTGCAACATGTTAAAACTTTTACAACAATACGAATATAAAATTATATATAAACGTATGCTATACACATGTTTTATATTATTTATTTATATATTAGGTACAAACATTTCCATCGTTTCCTATAACGATATGCAAGTAAAACATGAGTCATTTTTTAAAATAGCTATTTCTAATATGGGTGGAGACGTTAATACTTTAAACATTTTCACTTTAGGATTAGGTCCGTGGTTAACATCAATGATTATCTTGATGCTGATTTCTTATCGGAATATGGATAAATACATGAAACAAACAAGTCTTGAGAAGCATTATAAAGAGCGCATCTTAACATTAATTTTAAGTGTTATTCAAAGTTATTTTGTTATTCATGAATATGTTTCGAAAGAACGTGTTCATCAAGACAATATTTACTTAACAATATTGATTTTGGTTACTGGAACGATGTTATTAGTTTGGTTAGCTGACAAAAATAGTCGTTACGGCATCGCAGGACCAATGCCGATTGTAATGGTTAGCATTATTAAATCAATGATGCATCAAAAAATGGAATATATAGATGCAAGTCATATTGTGATTGCGTTGTTAATCATCCTTGTGATAATCACATTGTTTATCCTATTATTTATTGAATTAGTAGAAGTGAGAATACCATATATCGATTTAATGAACGTTTCCGCAACAAATATGAAATCTTATTTATCTTGGAAAGTTAACCCTGCAGGCAGTATTACTTTAATGATGAGCATTTCAGCTTTTGTTTTCTTAAAAAGTGGCATTCATTTTATTTTATCTATGTTTAATAAAAGCATATCAGATGACATGCCAATGCTGACATTTGATAGTCCAGTAGGTATTTCAGTATATTTAGTGATTCAAATGTTATTGGGTTATTTTTTATCGAGATTTTTAATCAATACTAAACAAAAATCCAAAGATTTCTTAAAGAGTGGCAATTATTTTTCAGGAGTTAAACCTGGTAAGGATACAGAACGTTATTTAAATTATCAAGCACGACGCGTATGTTGGTTTGGATCGGCATTAGTTACAGTCATTATTGGTATACCACTTTATTTCACATTGTTTGTACCGCATTTATCTACTGAAATTTATTTCTCAGTACAACTGATTGTATTAGTTTACATCAGTATTAATATTGCAGAAACAATTCGTACATATTTATATTTTGATAAATATAAGCCATTTTTAAGCCAGTATTGGTAAGGAGGTAATTATGAAATACTTTATTCCAGCTTGGTACGATGACCAACGATGGTGGCAAGACACGACTGTGCCGTATTATCAACTACAAAATAAGACGGAATTTGACGATATGATTAGTTTAATGGGAATGCACCTTGAAAATGACTTAGATTATCAACTGATTGTTCTCAATCATGCACCAAATTTAAGAACATTTTTACATCGATATGACTTATATGAGACAAAGTATTCGTCTGTGTTTGATGAAATTCAAGGATTCAGTCACCATGCGCCACAAGCGATTAATTATCATCACTTAAAATGGCCGGATGATGTTGAGTTTGTGTACACACCGTATTTATTAAAATGTGTGACGAGTGAACAGACCTATACAAATATTTATTTTAGTCAAGAAGGGTATTCAATTTGGTTTGAAGAATTTGAAAGAGATCAGTTACAACGGCGTTATATTTTTGATGACAGAGGTTATTTATCAGCGATACGTTATTTTGATGATCAGGGAGAGGCTTCTTACCAAGAATATTTAACGATTAATGGAGATTGTGTACTTCATGAAGATTTGAAAAATGGCAGAGTCACTGTTTCAAAAAGATATCAACATCACTATCAACAAACAGAATATAACAATATGGCTCAACTAATTGAAGAGAAATTTCAAGAGATGATTGCACAACAAATACATGAAGATGATCATGTGATTGTGGCTTCAGATGCTAGGCACAATCGACAAATAGCCAATCATATTCCAGCGAAATCATTAAGTTATTCATTTTTTAAAAATAGAAATGAAACTGTGTCAGATGAGGAATATCAATCTATCGTAAAGAATGCCCATTTAATTGTTGATAGTGTGCAACTAGAACGTGATTTAATTAGTCATCAAGAGAAGTATCAGCGAGAGAATACAATGATTCGAATCACGCCATTTGAAACGAGACAATCACCTAATATAAGTAGTCAATTGATGGAAACATTTATAGGTGTATGGATTGATGGTATGAGTGACGCTGATTTGCAACAAATGATGCAACGACTTGTGGATTATATCGCACAAGAAGATAATTACCGTTTAATTTTATTAACGCGCCATCAAAATGACATACCGATGTGGCTTCGTGAATGTATTACGTCGGTAAATGAGGAATACCAAGCTAAACAGAATGCGGATGTTAATGTTTCAGCATTAATGACACCTGAAGATCAAGATGACATCATTGCTGTTAAGACGATACATGCTGAACATGATGTTGTAGAAGCATTGCGGACGTTGCGACTTGTGATAGATATGTCAAAAGAACCTGATTTGTATTTACAAATTAGTGCAATTAGCGCTGGGATTCCACAAATTAATGGTCAACAAACAGATTACGTCTCTGATTATGACAATGGCCGTATTATAAATACAGTTGATGAATTAGATGATGCGTTAAATTATTATTTATTTTATTTGAAAAATTGGAATTATGCGTACGCCTATTCTTTAAAATTAATAGATGCATATGCTTCTAAGAATATTATTAATCAGCTCGATGAGTTAATAGAAGGTGAAAATGATGCCACGTAAATTTAGAGTTTTGCAAATTGGAGGAGACGATTTAGAACTTATTTTTCAACACAAAAAAGGTGTGAGTTGGGATTACTTCGATATTGGATTGTTTGAATTTGATAGTGGTTATGTAGAGGCTATTGAAGCGATTGTTGAAGCAGAAGGGCGCTTTGATTTTATCTATATTCAAGCACCGTACTCGGAGACATTAATGAATTTATTACAAATGATAAGCGAACCATACAATACGTATGTTGATGAATCATTTTGGTCTGTTGAATATGAACAAGACGAAAATGTCCAAAAATACGTTGTTCAACCATTACATTACCGGAATATTGAAGAACGTAATAATAAATTAGAGGCAGTTAGCTTCTCAGGACAGTATGGAGATAAAGTTTCCCCTAAGTTAGCACTTGTGCATCCGAATTTTAAAGGAGATGTCGTATACCAAGGTAATTCAGAGCTCACGTTGAGTGGAGAATTTGGAAAAGAATTTAAACCTATCGCATCTTGGCAAAATAATCTCGTTTACGATAAAGATAAAGTCATTCAAATATGGCCAGAATTTGATATTGATGGTGCGGTCGAGTTGCAATATACATTTAGATTGATTCAGACTGGCGCTGATGGTGCATTAATTGAACAAATCATATTAACTGATGATATGTTAGACAGTCCTTTAGAGATACCTGCGAAACCATTTGATGCTTATATAAGTGTAACTGTTAAGGCGCGTGGGAACGGGACGGTACATTTAGGACCTATACACAAACGATGGTCTAGATTAGACATGGGTCAATTTTTACTTGGTGGTAGTCGTTTCGTAGATAGTCAACGACAGGAATTTATTTATTATTTCCACCCTGGTGATATGAAACCGCCACTAAACGTATATTTTAGTGGTTATCGAACAGCGGAAGGTTTCGAAGGATATTATATGATGAAACGTATGAATGCACCGTTTTTACTTATCGGCGATCCTCGTGTTGAAGGTGGTAGCTTTTATATCGGTTCATCTGAATATGAACAAGGTATTATCAATGTTATTGACGAGACATTAGAAAAGCTGAATTTTAAATCACATGAATTAATATTATCTGGTTTATCTATGGGTTCATTTGGTGCCTTGTATTATGGTGCTCAGTTAAATCCTCAGGCAATTATTGTTGGTAAACCACTTGTTAATATTGGAACGATTGCTGAACATATGCGATTACTTAGACCAGAAGAGTTCGGTACAGCATTAGACGTCCTGGTGTCTAATGAAGGTGATACATCTCAAGCGTCGATAAAGGCATTAAATCAAAAATTTTGGCAAATATTTCAAAAGAAATCATTGTCACAAACTGTTTTTGCCATAGCATATATGCAACATGATGATTATGATCCACATGCATTTCAAGAGCTATTACCTGTATTGACAGCACACCAAGCAAGAGTGATGAATCGCAGTATTCCTGGGCGACATAATGATGATTCACCTACCATTGCAAGTTGGTTTGTTAATTTTTACAACATTATTTTGGAAGACAAGTTTGGGAGAGTTCAACATGCTGAAAAACAAAACATTTAAAGTTACTTGGAATTATATTTCACAAACTACATTTATGTATGGCTCTAAAGTATCATTTTCAAATGGTGAAGTGACTTTTATAAATCCTTTGATGCCCTCTGGATTACCGATTCATGAGTGGTTGATGTTAAAGCAATTTTCAAAATATAAAAGTGCGCCAAGTTTACCAATTTTGCGTAGAGGACAGCATTATAAATTGCATTTTGATTTTGATGCAACGCCTGCTGGTTCAGTGTATTTTATCATCATTTTTTATAATAAAAATGGCACAAAACTAAGTACTGAGATTGTAAAGTCAAATAGTATTACGATTCAATATCCTGATGAAGCCTATGCTTATAAAATAAAAATGATGAATGCAGCATCGACGAGTCTTGTATTTAGATGTTTAACAATCACAGAGATGACGCATCAAGATGATTTAGAATATAAAAGCATGCGGGTAACGAAGATAGACGATAACCAATATGGAAATGATAAAATAAATGTCATTATTGCAGAACCATCTGACGTCTATTCAATTATTTCGAATGATTTTTTGAAACCGTTTGGTCATGTTTGGCTCGTCGAACGTTGGATGGAAGACGATATCAAGGAAAATATTAAGCAACTAAAGGATGATTTGCAAAGTCAAGATACCCTAACGGCTATTAATTTGATTAGTTATGGGTCAAAGTCAAATGTTTTTGAAACTTATGTCGCTCAGCATTTGGATTGCAAAGTATATCGTACAAGCCATGAAGATGATGATTTAAAAGAATGGCTTAAAGAACATGTCCCAGGAAATCATGAACTAAAAGATACAAATGTCGAGGTTTATTTTAAAGAAGAGCAAGACAACCATCTAAATTATATGTCACGTTTAATGAATCCAGTAAGATTTTTAGATTACTTAGATGTATCGAAACTGAATGGTGGGGAAGTAAATGAAACATAAACTAGATGTTACGATAAACGAATTAAGACTAAAGTCGATTAGAAAAATAGTGAAACGCATCAATACATGGAGCGATGAAGTTAAATCATATTCTGATGATGCGTTAAAACAAAAGACAATAGAATTTAAAAAACGTTTAGCATCAGGAGTTGATACACTAGATACATTGTTACCTGAAGCTTATGCAGTGGCACGTGAAGCGAGCTGGAGAGTATTAGGTATGTATCCTAAAGAAGTTCAGTTAATCGGAGCGATTGTATTGCATGAAGGTAACATTGCGGAGATGCAAACAGGCGAAGGTAAAACATTAACGGCAACGATGCCTTTATATTTAAATGCTCTTTCGGGAAAAGGAACATATTTAATTACAACGAATGATTATTTAGCGAAGCGTGATTTTGAAGAGATGCAACCATTATATGAATGGTTAGGTTTAACTGCTTCATTAGGTTTTGTTGATATTGTGGATTATGAGTATCAAAAAGGGGAAAAACGTAATATATATGAACATGATATTATATATACAACTAATGGACGTCTCGGTTTTGATTATTTAATTGATAATTTGGCTGATAGTGCGGAAGGGAAATTTTTACCACAATTAAATTACGGTATTATTGATGAAGTGGATTCAATCATTTTAGATGCTGCTCAAACACCATTAGTTATTTCGGGTGCACCAAGATTACAATCAAATCTATTTCATATTGTGAAAGAGTTTGTAGATACATTGATTGAAGACGTGCATTTTAAAATGAAGAAGACCAAAAAAGAAATATGGCTGTTAAATCAAGGTATTGAAGCGGCACAATCATACTTTAATGTTGAAGATTTATATAGCGAACAAGCGATGGTCCTAGTGCGTAATATTAATCTAGCACTGCGCGCGCAATATTTGTTTGAATCTAATGTCGATTACTTTGTATATAATGGTGATATTGTTTTAATTGACCGTATTACAGGTCGTATGTTACCGGGAACTAAGTTGCAAGCTGGACTTCACCAAGCTATTGAAGCGAAAGAAGGTATGGAGGTTTCAACAGATAAAAGTGTTATGGCAACAATTACCTTCCAGAATTTATTTAAACTTTTTGAATCATTTTCAGGTATGACAGCTACAGGAAAATTAGGCGAATCAGAGTTCTTTGATTTGTATTCAAAAATAGTCGTACAAGTACCAACTGATAAAGCGATTCAACGTATCGATGAACCAGATAAAGTGTTTCGTTCAGTTGATGAGAAAAACATCGCGATGATTCATGATATAGTTGAACTTCATGAAACGGGGCGACCGGTTTTACTCATAACGAGAACTGCTGAAGCGGCTGAATACTTTTCGAAAGTATTATTCCAAATGGATATTCCTAATAATTTACTCATTGCGCAAAATGTTGCAAAAGAAGCGCAGATGATAGCTGAAGCAGGGCAAATTGGTTCCATGACTGTTGCGACTAGTATGGCAGGTCGAGGCACAGATATTAAACTTGGTGAAGGTGTCGAAGCATTAGGTGGATTAGCTGTTATTATTCATGAACATATGGAAAATAGCCGTGTAGACAGGCAATTACGTGGTCGTTCTGGTAGACAAGGGGATCCGGGATCATCTTGTATATATATTTCACTAGATGATTATTTAGTTAAGCGATGGAGCGATAGTAATTTAGCGGAAAATAATCAATTATATTCATTAGATGCACAACGATTATCGCAAAGTAATTTGTTTAATCGCAAAGTTAAGCAAATTGTAGTTAAAGCGCAGCGTATCTCGGAAGAACAAGGGGTTAAAGCTCGTGAAATGGCTAATGAATTTGAAAAAAGCATTAGTATACAGCGAGATCTTGTATACGAGGAACGCAATCGAGTTTTAGAAATAGATGATGCTGAGAATCGAGATTTTAAAGCGTTAGCTAAAGATGTATTTGAAATGTTTGTAAATGAGGAAAAGGTGCTAACAAAATCGCGTGTTGTCGAGTATATTTATCAAAATTTAAGTTTCCAATTTAATAAAGATGTGGCTTGTGTTAATTTTAAAGATAAGCAAGCAGTAGTGACATTTTTATTAGAGCAATTTGAAAAGCAATTAGCTTTGAATCGTAAAAACATGCAAAGTGCATATTATTATAATATTTTCGTTCAAAAAGTCTTTTTGAAAGCAATTGATTCATGTTGGTTAGAACAAGTCGACTATTTACAACAATTAAAAGCAAGCGTTAATCAACGACAAAATGGGCAACGTAACGCTATTTTTGAATACCATAGAGTTGCATTAGATTCATTTGAAGTTATGACGCGAAATATCAAAAAAAGAATGGTGAAAAATATTTGTCAAAGCATGATTACATTTGATAAAGAGGGTATGCCAGTTATACATTTTCCATAAATGAAAAGGGGTAGCGCATGACAATATATAATATAAACTTTGGTATAGGCTGGGCGAGTAGCGGTGTTGAATATGCACAAGCTTACCGTGCTAAATTATTGAGACGTACAAATCAAGACACTAAATTTGTGTTTTTAGATTTTATACAGTCAGAGAACATACAGACATTAACGCAAAACATTGGGTTTAAAGATCAAGAAGTTATTTGGTTGTATCAGTATTTTAGTGATATTTCTATAGCACCAACAACGTACACGTTAGATGACATTGAACGTGAGCTTGGTCATGAAATTAGTTTTAGAGAAAGAAATGGTAAGATAGTCCGTCTATATTTTAATGGGAAATCATCATTTGTAACATGTTATCTACAAAATGAACAAAAAGATGTTGTGGATCGTGCAGAATTTGTAATTAATAGTATGTTAGTACGTAAAGATTTTTATAGTTATACGCGTATATTTTCTGAGTATTATGCACCAGCTGATAATAAAGCGAAATTATATATGCGACAATTCTATAATGAAGATGGTTCCATCGCTTATAACGAATATATTGATGGAGACAGCTCTATATATGTGTTTGAAGATGCGGTGTTGTATAACAAAACGGAATTTATTGCATACTTTTTACAACGATTGAATTTAACCCGAGACGATATTGTCATATTAGACCGCGCTTCTGATATTGGTCAGGCTGTTTTGCAGCATAAAGGTGATAGTAAAGTTGGTGTTGTGATTCATGCTGATCATTATAGTAATAATATGATGAGCGAGCAGCATATACTATGGAACAATTATTATGAATATCAATTTTCAAAAGCTAAATACATTGATTTCTTTATTACAGCAACAGATATTCAAAATCATATGGTTTGTCGACAATTTGAGCAATATCAAGGTTATCGCCCACGTGTTTATACTATTCCTGTGGGAAGCATTGATGCATTATCATATCCAACATTATCAAGAAAGCCATATGCGATGATTAGTGCATCTCGTTTAGCAAATGAGAAACATATTGATTGGCTTGTCAAAGCGGTTATCGTGGCTAAACGACAAGTGCCAGAATTAACATTTGATATTTATGGAGAAGGTAGCGAGAAGACGCGACTGCGTAAAATTATTGATACACACCGCGCACAAGATTATATTCGTTTACTAGGGCATGTTAAACTTGATGAAATTTATAATGATTATGAGTTATTTCTTTCTGCATCAACTAGCGAAGGTTTTGGGTTAACACTAATGGAAGCGGTAGGCTCAGGACTAGGTATGATTGGATTAAATGTGAATTATGGTAACCCAACCTTTATTCGAGATGGGGAAAATGGCTACTTGGTACCTTTTGATACCGACGAAGATAGTGTGGATGATGTTATCGCAAAACTAGCTCATGCCATTGTAATGTATTTTAACAATGGTCCCCAGACACCACATGACATCTCTTATGAAGTGGCACAGCAATTTATGACTCAAGATATTATTTTAAAATGGGAAACATTAGTTCAAGAGGTGCTACATGATTAAATTATTTGATTACTTTAACGATCATTCACGAAAGTTATATGAGTCTTTTAAAGCCAGTAAGTTGGAAGAAGATTTAACAATTGTACTCAATGACAATGGCTTTTTACCGGACGATGTTATATCACCGTATCAATTTTTTGCAGATAATCATAATACAGAAAATATGAAACCACGATTTTTTAATCAGGTTACTGTACCAGCTTTTTGGGAAATTAAAGGTAACAACAATTCGGCTACAATTAATGATATGGGACGTCTACGAGGCAAAATATTTTATCAAAGTGGAGAGCGCCCTAGAATTGTTAGTCGTGTCGAATGGTTTGATGACCAACAACGTGTCCGATTTGTCGATTATTATTCTAAGAATGGTATTAAATTTGCACAAACTGTTTACGATTTAAATCGTAAAGCGATCTTGAAGAAATATATGACAGCAGAAGGTAAAGAAGTGATTTATGAAAATTTTGTAACATCTGATGTCATATTGGATTGGCAAGGGAAGTCTTACTTTTTCCCTTCAAAGCTCGCATTCGTATTATTTTTTATCAAGCAACTTGAAATTACGGAACATCATTTCGTTATTAACTCACTAGCCCTACCATTTTCAGTGTTATATAATTTGCCATCAAATGGTAGTGATGTTTTGGTATGGCAAGAACAGTGCGATGGTAATGTCCCAGGAAATATGCAATTGATGTGTAAAGGTGATATGAAACGACATTGTAATATTATTATTCCAGATAAAAACGAATATGAAACGATGCTCAATATAGCAGACGCAAAGGTTCAATCTCGTATTTTACAAGGCGGATATCTATATAACTATCGTAGTCGTAATAGATATACTAAAGAAATTGTAATATTAACTAACTCGGATCAACTTCGTAACATCAAGGTATTGGTTGAAACTTTACCAGATTTTAAGTTTCACATCGCTGCTATTACAGAGATGTCTGATAAGCTAATGCAACTTGATCAATATGCTAATGTGCATTTATACCCATCTATTAATATAGACAGGGTAAATGAACTATACCAGTTATGTGATATTTATCTTGATATCAATGAGGGTAATGAAATTTTAAATGCGGTGGAACAAGCGTTTGACTATGAGTTGTTGATTTTAGGTTATCGTCAAACCGCACACCATGCTAAAGTAACATTATCAGAGCACTTATTTGAGCATAATGATGAGATAACAATGGAAAGTAAAGACCAATTAATACAAATGTTAGAGAGTTTGAAAGATCAACAACAGTTTCGAGATGCTTTATTAGCACAAAAAGCACATGCACACGAAATCTCGCGTGAACAATTCGAGCAAGTTTTTAAACAGGCGCTCGAAAGCTAAAAAGAAAAAGCAGTCTAAAATAAAGCATCATTTAATTTAAAAGATTTGACGTAATATGATGTTAGCGACATGGACAATATGATATTACGTCATGCTTTTTTGTTTACTTAAATATAAGCTAAGTAATAAGTGGATAATTACTAACAACAATAACTAGATAGATAAGTGTAAATTTCTTGTAAACAGGTATATAATAGTATGTAATTCTTTGAAGGAAGTAAGTGAGAAAGGAGTATGTTGATGGCTAAATATCGAGGGAAACCGTTTCAATTATATGTAAAGTTATCGTGTTCGACAATGATGGCGACAAGTATCATTTTAACGAATATCTTACCGTACGATGCCCAAGCTGCATCTGAAAAGGATACTGAAATTTCAAAAGAGATATTATCTAAGCAAGATTTATTAGACAAAGTTGACAAAGCAATTCGTCAAATTGAGCAATTAAAACAGTTATCGGCTTCATCTAAAGCACATTATAAAGCACAACTAAATGAAGCGAAAACAGCATCGCAAATAGATGAAATCATAAAACGAGCTAATGAGTTGGATAGCAAAGACAATAAAAGTTCTCACAGTGAAATGAACGGTCAAAGTGATATAGACAGTAAATTAGATCAATTGCTTAAAGATTTAAATGAGGTTTCTTCAAATGTTGATAGGGGTCAACAAAGTGGCGAGGACGACCTTAATGCAATGAAAAATGATATGTCACAAACGGCTACAACAAAACATGGAGAAAAAGATGATAAAAATGATGAAGCAATGGTAAATAAGGCGTTAGAAGACCTAGACCATTTGAATCAGCAAATACACAAATCGAAAGATGCATCGAAAGATACATCGGAAGATCCAGCAGTGTCTACAACAGATAATAATCATGAAGTAGCTAAAACGCCAAATAATGATGGTTCTGGACATGTTGTGTTAAATAAATTTCTTTCAAATGAAGAGAATCAAAGCCATAGTAATCGACTCACTGATAAATTACAAGGAAGCGATAAAATTAATCATGCTATGATTGAAAAATTGGCTAAAAGTAATGCCTCAACGCAACATTACACATATTATAAACTGAATACGTTACAATCTTTAGATCAACGTATTGCAAATACGCAACTTCCTAAAAATCAAAAATCAGACTTAATGAGCGAAGTAAATAAGACGAAAGAGCGTATAAAAAGTCAACGAAATATTATTTTGGAAGAACTTGCACGTACTGATGATAAAAAGTATGCTACACAAAGCATTTTAGAAAGTATATTTAATAAAGACGAGGCAGATAAAATTCTAAAAGATATACGTGTTGATGGTAAAACGGATCAACAAATTGCAGATCAAATTACTCGTCATATTGATCAACTATCTCTGACAACGAGTGATGATTTATTAACGTCATTGATTGATCAATCACAAGATAAGTCGCTATTGATTTCTCAAATTTTACAAACGAAATTAGGAAAAGCTGAAGCAGATAAATTGGCTAAAGATTGGACGAATAAAGGATTATCAAATCGCCAAATCGTTGACCAATTGAAGAAACATTTTGCATCAACTGGCGACACGTCTTCAGATGATATATTAAAAGAAATTTTGAATAATGCGAAAGATAAAAAACAAGCAATTGAAACGATTTTAGCAACACGTATAGAAAGACAAAAGGCAAAATTACTGGCAGATTTAATTACTAAAATAGAAACAGATCAAAATAAAATTTTTAATTTAGTTAAATCGGCATTGAATGGTAAAGCGGATGATTTATTGAATTTACAAAAGAGACTCAATCAAACGAAAAAAGATATAGACTATATTTTATCACCAATAGTAAATCGTCCAAGTTTACTAGATCGATTGAATAAAAATGGGAAAACAACGGATTTAAATAAGTTGGCAAATTTAATGAATCAAGGATCAAATTTATTAGACAGTATTCCAGATATACCCACACCAAGGCCAGAAAAGACGTTAACACTTGGTAAAGGTAATGGATTGTTAAGTGGATTATTAAATGCTGATGGTAATGTATCTTTGCCTAAAGCGGGGGAAACGATAAAAGAACATTGGTTGCCGATATCTGTAATTGTTGGTGCAATGGGTGTACTAATGATTTGGTTATCACGACGCAATAAGTTGAAAAATAAAGCATAATTATATTGGGGGAAGAGCATCTATATATTTTTTTTAAGTATATAAGACGTCTTATTTCCCCCTTAAATTATTGTGAAGTATATGCAAAATGCAATGAATAGATTGTCCATCATTTTAACGTTATAATGAATTTAACGACTTAGAACTACAGAAGTAAAGGAGAATGAAGATGTCTCGAAAAACGGCGCTATTAGTTTTGGATATGCAAGAAGGTATAGCGAGTAGTGTACCTAGAATAAAAAATATTATTAAAGCGAATCAGAGAGCAATTGAAGCAGCAAGACAACATCGAATACCAGTCATTTTCATACGTTTGGTGTTAGATAAGCATTTTAATGATGTCTCCTCGAGTAATAAAGTGTTTTCAACAATTAAAGCTCAAGGATATGCGATTACTGAAGCAGATGCATCTACACGAATACTTGAAGATTTAGCACCACTAGAAGATGAGCCGATTATTTCTAAGCGACGCTTTAGCGCATTTACAGGTAGTTACTTGGAAGTTTATTTACGTGCAAATGATATTAATCATTTAGTATTAACGGGTGTCTCTACGAGTGGAGCTGTATTGAGCACGGCATTAGAAAGTGTAGATAAAGACTATTATATTACTGTTTTAGAAGATGCTGTTGGTGATAGATCAGATGATAAACATGACTTTATTATTGAACAAATTTTATCACGCTCATGTGACATTGAATCCGTAGAGTCATGGAAAAGTAGTTTATAGTTAATATAACGTCAATTAAAGTTCGGCAGTAATGTTTGAAAATAAGTACATTTGCTCATATTTATAAAATGTGTGAGATGACAATTGAAACGGATATGATGAGGAACATTTGAACATAAAATAATATATTTATATAAAATGACCCGAGGCGTTCGAACTGAATGCCTCGGGTTTAATTGAATAAGAAATCGGACCTATGAACAGAAATATGTTTAAGTCCGAACTCCTTGTTTATACTTATAAATTTTACGGGTTTAATATAATACTTATTTACCTGTAATATATGATAATTCTTCAGCGGCAGCTGCATTGATAGTTCTATGAGAAATGATACCTAATCCTTTAACATTGGATTCTGAAATAACGATAGAACCATCACTGTTAACTTTTTCAACAAATGCTACATGACCGTAATGTTGATCTGCACCAAATTGTCCAGCCTCAAATACAACAGCAGCATGACGTTTTGGTGTATGACTTACTTGATAATCACGGTATTGAGCTCGATTATTCCAATTATGTGCATCACCTAAATCACCTGAGATAGATGTACCAAATTGTTTCATACGGTTATATACGTACCAAGTACATTGACCATGTGGATATGGCATACTATCAGATACCTCACGGAAAGGTTTGAATTCATCTGATGAATCATCATAATCCTTGATAGAACGTTCATATTTATCTAAATCTGGCATGCGTTCATCGTCAAACTGAGTTAATTGATAGTGTTTAATAATACTGTTTAATTTCTTAGCATAGTTTGGATCTGTAGCATATGTTTTAGATAAGTGTGATGTTGCATCTTTATAAGAATCGGCTTCCGATTTCCATGTTGGTTTATAAATTGTTCGATTGCCATCAATACCATTTTTAATAAGGTCAGAGTAATCTTTTAGTGATTCTTTCGTGCTTGGATATTTTCGGAATCCAGCATTAATACTATACAATTGATTACCATCAGCTTCTAATGTGTTAAAAGGAACAGAATTCCCTTCAAAAGCACCTTTGATACCGAATAAATTATGGTTTGGTGACTTAGCTAAAGCACTACGACCTGAGTCAGATTCTAAGATTGCTTGGGCAATCATGACAGACGCATAAATATCGTTATCTTGACCAATGCGATGTGCATCTTTAGCAATTGATTTGACAAATTGACGTGTATCTTTTGAGTCAACAACGTTAAATTGTCCGCTATCATCATTGTTAGATATACTAGGATCTGTTTCGAATAATGATGTTGCACGTGTATCCTTTTGATTAACATCGTTATTGAATGATTGAGCAGGTTTAGATTTATGTTTCAATTCATCTTGTGTTGGTAACTGTGGATTCTTTGTATTAGATTTTTCATTTTTGTCTTTTTTAGATTGAGATGCATAATCTTTTTGTGTTTTCTTTGCATCTTCACTGTATTGATCCAAAATAGAGTCTAAAGCCGAATCTGACATTGATTGATTATCTTTCGATGAAGATTTTTGATTTGCTTTATCGTCACTTGCTGGTTGACTATTTGATTGATTAGGTTGTGTTGGCTTTGGCGAATTTGGTTGCTTATTAGATGTACTTGGTTTTGTATTGTTTGATTTAGGTGCTTTTTGATTGTCTGCTTTATCTTGTTTAGATGATTGCGTATCAGTGTCATTTTTGATGCTATTGTCACTGTTTTTATTCGAATCATTTGTTGACTTTTCACCATTACGAGGTTGTTCGTAATCAGAAATATCCGAATTTAAATTGAATAAGTTTTGGATTAAAGTTGTTAATGAGTAATTATCATCGTATTTATTTTTGGTTAGCAATTGGTTTATATTGGTTTGTGGTAAATTCTTATAAATAAAATCAATGATATTGTTAGAGTCTAAAGTGCTGTCGTCTATAGTTTTAAATTTTTTGTCGTTATTGTCTTGGTTACTTGTATTATTGCTGTCTGCTTTATCAATATCTTTACTTGTAGTATCCTTAGAAGTTTCATCGTCATTAGATTTTTTTGAATCATGAGATGTTGTCTTAGCTGTAGTATCTTTTTGAGGTGTATCAGCATAAGCGGTAGGTGAAACTAAAGTAGGTAATACGAGCGTAGTTGATAGCAAATAAATTATAATTTTATTTTTAGGCATATTTCGTATTCTCCCTTGAAAAATATAATAATTAAGTGTGATAATAAACTATGATTTGTTATAATTTATCGTATGCTGAAAATAGTTGATAGGTATCAATCGACTAAATATCTTCCAGTAAATTGATTATACTAATTCACAACGCAAAAATAAATTAATTTACAAAAAATATATAAAAAATATGAATAATTCCTACATAGGAGTGTGACAATGAAGAACGCATTTAAATTATTTAAAATGGATCTGAAGAAAGTAGCTAAGACGCCAGCTGTGTGGATTATCTTAGCAGGCTTAGCTATTTTGCCATCGTTCTACGCTTGGTTTAACTTATGGGCAATGTGGGATCCATATGGCAACACGGGACACATCAAGGTCGCAGTCGTTAATGAAGATAAAGGCGACACAATCAGAGGGAAAAAAGTTAATGTCGGTAATACGATGGTTAATACACTCAAGAAAAATAAAAGTTTTGATTGGCAGTTTGTAAGTAGAGAGAAAGCTGATCATGAGATAAAAATGGGTAAATATTTTGCAGGTATTTACATCCCATCTAAGTTTACACATGAAATTACAGGGACACTACGTAAGCAGCCTCAAAAAGCAGATGTAGAATTTAAGGTGAATCAGAAGATTAACGCTGTTGCGTCTAAGCTAACAGATACTGGTTCGTCAGTTGTCGTTGAAAAAGCGAATGAACAATTTAATAAAACAGTAACTCGAGCATTATTAGAAGAAGCTAACAAAGCAGGTTTAACTATTGAAGAAAATGTGCCGACAATTAACAAGATAAAAAATGCGGTATATTCAGCAGATAAAGCTTTACCTAAGATTAATGACTTTGCGAATAAAATTGTATATTTGAATAACCACCAAGCGGATTTAGATAAATATGCCAATGATTTTAGAAAACTAGGAAATTATAAAGGTGATATTTTAGATGCTCAGAAAAAATTAAACGAAGTCAATGGTGCTATTCCGCAACTTAATGAAAAGGCTAAGTTGATATTAGCTTTAAATAATTATATGCCGAAAATTGAAAAAGCGTTAAATTTTGCAGCTGATGACGTGCCAGCGCAGTTCCCTAAAATTAATCAAGGACTTAACATTGCGAGTCAAGGTATTGATCAAGCTAATGGACAGTTAAATGATGCCAAAGGCTTCGTCACACAAGTTAGAAGTAGAGTCGGTGATTATCAAGATGCAATTCGACGCGCGCAAGATTTAAATCGAAGAAACCAGCAACAGATTCCTCAAAATAGCGCGGCGAACAACGAAACATCAAATAGTGCACCTGCAGCTGGTAATGGTGTAGCATCAACGCCACCAAGTGGCGATACTGCACCAAATAATAATGTTACGCAAAATACCGCACCAAATAGTAATAATGCGCCTGTATCGACTACACCACAAAGTACAAGCGGGAAAAAAGATGGTCAAAGTTTTGCAGATATAACAACAACACAAGTCAGCACAGCTAACGAGAACACACAAAACATTACAGATAAAGATGTTAAATCAATGGAAGCGGCATTAACGGGCTCTTTATTATCATTATCAAATAATTTAGATACCCAAGCGAAAGCCGCACAAAAAGATAGTCAGGCATTACGTAATATTTCGTATGGCATTTTAGCATCGGACAAGCCTTCTGATTTTAGAGAGTCTTTAGATAATGTTAAGTCCGGTTTAGAATACACAACGCAATATAATCAACAATTTATCGATACATTAAAAGAGATTGAGAAGAATGAAAATGTTGATTTATCAAAAGAAATTGATAAGGTAAAAGCAGCTAATAATCGAATTAATGAATCATTAAGGTTAGTTAATCAATTAAGCAATGCATTAAAGAATGGTAGTTCAGGAACTGCTGAAGCTACTAAATTACTAGATCAACTTTCAAAACTAGATTCATCATTATCATCATTTAGAGATTATGTTAAAAAAGATCTTAACAGCTCTTTAGTATCAATATCACAACGTATTATGGATGAATTGAACAAAGGGCAAACTGCATTATCCAATGTTCAGTCTAAATTAAATACAATTGATCAAGTCATTAACAGTGGACAAGCTATTTTAAAAAATGGTAAAACACGTATTGATCGCTTACAAACAGTATTACCAAGTATTGAACAACAATACATTAGTGCTGTTAAAAATGCTCAAGCAAACTTCCCGAAAGTGAAAAGTGATGTAGCTAAAGCTGCTAACTTTGTGCGCAATGACTTACCACAGTTGGAACAGCGATTAACTAATGCGACAGCAAGTGTGAATAAAAATTTACCAACGTTATTAAATGGTTATGATCAAGCGGTAGGATTACTAAATAAAAATCAGCCACAAGCGAAAAAGGCTTTATCAGATTTAGCTGATTTTTCTCAAAATAAATTGCCTGATGTTGAAAAAGATTTGAAAAAAGCGAATAAAATTTTCAAGAAATTAGACAAAGATGATGCAGTCGACAAATTAATCGACACACTTAAGAATGATTTGAAAAAGCAAGCGGGTATTATTGCAAATCCTATTAATAAGAAGACTGTTGATGTTTTCCCAGTTAAGGATTATGGTTCAGGTATGACACCATTCTATACTGCACTGTCAGTATGGGTAGGTGCACTCTTGATGGTAAGTTTATTAACGGTTGATAATAAACATAAGAGTCTAGAGTCAGTCTTAACGACAAGACAAGTGTTCTTAGGTAAGGCAGGATTCTTTATAATGCTTGGTATGTTGCAAGCACTCATTGTATCGGTTGGAGATTTGTTAATCCTAAAAGCAGGAGTTGAGTCACCTGTATTATTTGTACTTATAACGATTTTCTGTTCGATTATTTTCAACTCAATCGTATATACGTGCGTATCATTACTTGGTAACCCAGGTAAAGCAATTGCAATCGTATTGCTTGTATTACAAATTGCAGGTGGTGGAGGAACATTCCCAATTCAAACTACGCCACAATTTTTCCAAAACATTTCGCCATACTTACCATTTACGTATGCAATTGATTCATTACGTGAAACAGTAGGCGGTATTGTTCCGGAAATCCTAATTACAAAATTAATTATATTAACGTTATTTGGCATAGGATTCTTCGTTGTAGGTTTAATTTTAAAACCTGTAACAGATCCATTGATGAAGCGCGTATCTGAAAAAGTTGACCAAAGTAACGTTACAGAATAAAAATTAAATCCACACATTAGGGTTATAGCTCCTTAATGTGTGGATTTTTATGTTTTTAGACAGAAGAGATAGTAATTTTTGTCTTTTATGGGACGGGTGTTATCATTGCTATTATCCAGGATGACTTACTATAGCACTAATATTACCGACAAAGTGAATATCCTCGTCTTCCGTAGTTAAAATAAAGCTAGAACCTTTTTGGATGTCATAGTGCTTATCGTTTACTGTTAAAGTACCAGTACCATCGATAATAGTAACTAAGCAATAAGCATGTGGTTTATTGAATTTTAAATCTCCATGAATATCCCATTTATATACTGCAAAATATTGATTATCTACAAATTGAGTTACAGTGTGTGTGTCGATGTGAGTTGTTATAGGAGTAGTATTTGGTTCATGATTGCCTAATTCAATCACATCTTTACTTTGCTCTAAGTGCAAATCACGCAATTGACCATTTTGATCTCGTCTATCATAGTCATAAATACGGTATGTCGTATCGGATGATTGTTGTGTCTCTAAAATTAAAATACCCGATCCAATGGCATGGACAGTGCCAGCAGGCACATAATAAAAGTCACCGGGCTTAACAGGTATACGTTTGAAAAGGTTGTCAAATTCATGATTATCAATCATGTCGATTAACGTCTGTTTATTATGTGCATGTACGCCATATATAATTTCAGCACCTGGGGCTGCATCTAAAATATACCAACATTCTGTTTTACCTAGTTCGCCTTCGTGTTTTAAAGCGTAGTCATCATCTGGATGAACTTGAACAGATAATTTATCATTGGCATCTAATACTTTAGTTAGCAGAGGGAAACTATCTCGTGAATCATTATCGAATAATTCACGATGTTGTGACCAAAGTTGATCTAGGGTCATATCCTTGTATGGACCATTGATAATTGTATTAGGACCATTTGGATGTGCAGAAATTGCCCAGCATTCACCAGTTGTTTCATTAGGGATATCATAGTTAAATGCTTTTAATGCATGACCGCCCCAAATTCTGTTTTTAAAAACGGGTTGTAAAAATAATGCCATAGTTAAAACTCCTCTATATTTTCATTAATAAGTTATAAATTTCTGTAGTACTGTTTGCATTAATTAGTGATTGGCGTGTCTCATCATTCATTAACGCTTTAGATAAGCGCTGAAGTATTTTTAAATGTGTATCCTGACTGTTGTTTGGTACGGCAATTAAGAATATCAATTGAGGTAGACTACCATCTAGACTCTCCCATTTAACACCATGATTATTTTTCATAACAGCTACAATCGGTTGTTTTACAACATCAGACTTTGCATGTGGAATGGCCACGTTCATGCCAATAGCTGTCGTAGACTCCATTTCACGTTCTAGGATTGCATTTTTTAAATGCGATGTGTGTTCTACATAACGGCAAATTTTAAGTTTATGAATCAACATATCAATTGCTTCGTTTCGAGACATGTCGTGATCAGTAATTATCATAGTTTGTTGATCAAAAACATGAGAAGGTTTATTGAGATGTGAATGTTTCGCGGTGTTATCTACATTGTCAACCTCTGTATCATGTTGTGTAATATCTGTATCATGAAGTTGCGTGTGTTGCGCTGGTGCATCTACTGCTATAACTGGTGTATTGCGTTTTAATAATAGTACAGTAGTCATTGTGACAAGACTACCTACTATCACTGCAAAGATAAACCATAATACATGATCAATACCACCTAATACAGCCACGATTGGACCTCCATGTGCGACTCTATCGCCGACACCACCAATGGCTGCAATGACTGATGCAATCATTGCACCAATGATGTTTGCAGGTATAATGCGCAATGGATCTTGGGCTGCGAAAGGAATAGCACCTTCAGTAATACCAAATAGTCCCATAGTGAAGGAAGCCTTACCCATTTCTCTTTCGGAATGATTGAATTTATACTTTTGAACAAACGTTGCTAAACCTAAACCGATTGGTGGTGTACATACAGCAACTGCGACCATACCCATAACGGCGTAATTACCTTCAGCAATAAGTGCTGAGCCAAATAAAAATGCTACTTTGTTTACTGGACCGCCCATATCGAAGGCAATCATCGCACCTATAATCATCGCAAGTATAATAATATTAGCACCTTGCATACTTTTTAACCAGGTTGTTAATGCCTCAAAAATATTAGAAATTGGTGCACCGATTAAAAATATAAATATCAATCCTACAACGACCGATGAAATAATGGGAATAATAATGATAGGCATAATTGGTGCCATTGCTTTTGGAACTTTAATATCTTTAATCCACTTTGCGATATAACCTGCTAAGAAACCAGCAACAATACCACCTAAAAATCCTGCGCCTGCATCACTGCCATAAAAACTACCGTCAGCAGCGATAGCGCCGCCAATCATACCAGGAACAAGACCGGGCTTGTCAGCGATACTAACAGCGATATATCCAGCTAGTATTGGAACCATAAATTTAAAGGCTAAACTACCAATGTTTTCAATGGATTTCCAAAATGAATCATCTGGGATGACTAATCCTTTTGATGTCGTTTCACCGCCTAGAGTCAGCGCGATGGCGATAAGGAGTCCACCAACTACGATAAAAGGAACCATAAACGATACACCGTTCATTAAATGTTGATACACCATTTGAATACCACTTTTAGACTTACCGCGATCTTTCGAATGATAATTTGTTTCAGATTGATAAATAGGCGCATCTTGATTAATGATACGTTGAATTAGACCTCTCGGATTATGAATCCCTTCGCGAACATTTTCATTAATCAACCGTTTACCAACAAATCGGGACAGATCAACTTGTTTATCAGCTGCAATTATGACACCGTCAGCTTCTTCGATGTCTTGCGTAGTTAAAACATTTTCAGCACCAACACCGCCCTGTGTCTCTACTTTAATATCCACACCCATTTCTTTTGCTACCTGCTCAAGCTTTTCTTGAGCCATATATGTATGTGCAATGCCATTTGGGCATGAGGTAATAGCTACAATTTTCATAAAATCATCTCCTTTTCTATATTGTAAGCGTATTCTCGATACTAAAAAAAGAATAATTACCGTTACTAGTGGCAATTATTCTTGTAAGTATTCAAATAACTGTTGCTTTAAACTATGATCATCTAAACTACATAAATGGTTCACTGAATCATCATCCAAGTTAGCAATTAATTGCATCATTTGTTTTGTAAAAGCTTTGTCTTTATGCGAAATCGCTAAGAAAAAGACAAGTTTGACATCGTGTTGTCGCCAAGGAAAAACATCTTTTGTGCGAAAAATAAGCACATGTGATTGTAAAACTTTTTCAGGATCTCCATGAGGAATCGCCATAAAATTACCTATGTATGTAGAAGATGATTTCTCACGCTCTAAAGCTGATTCGATATATCCTTCTACAATCGCATGATGTGCTTGTAATATTTTTTGAGCTTCTTCAAAAATTTGCACAGTATGCCGTGATTTTTGTTCAGTATTTACGACAAGGAAATTGACAGTGTCCATATGATGATGTGCTTGAACCGGATTTTGCTTTTGCTTCACAACGTGTCTGATTTTGTGACGATCATCTTCAGAAAATAATGGTGCAACCTTGATAGTCGTCAGGTGCTTAGGAAGTATGTTTAGCGTTTGTTTTGGAATATCATGGGTCGTTATTAATAAATCTACATTGTCAAAGTGATAGTGTGTTATATTTTCTAGTTTAATCGTATTTATCACTGACAACTCTTCGGATAAGTTATTTATTTTAGTTTCTAAAAAATTCGACACACCTAGACCATAATAACAAGCAATGACTACATTTAATTGTGTTTTGGTACGACGCTCGATGGCAGCTTGAAAATGAATTGTTAAAAATGCAATTTCATCTTCGCTCATCTCTATATCAGTATCAATTGCTAATTTATCAATCGCTTCAAAAAGTGTGTTAAACACAAAGGGATAGAGTTTTTTAATCTCTATAACTAAAGGATTGTTTAAATAAATGTTTTGAGTGATACGTAAATATGCTTTACTAAAATGATTATATAAATTTTGTTGTAAAATCGAATCTTCATTGAAAGGTACATGAATACGTTGCTGCATCAATTCGATTAAGCGATCAATATAACTTTGTATAAATATACGTTCTATGCCAATATCGAGTTTATTAAAATGATAAGCAATAAAGAATGAAAACATATTGATTACTTTTTCGTTCAAGTCATAACCTAATCTTTCGTTGATTTGCTTAATGCAAGATTGAGATATCAATTTTGCATCATGGTTTAACGTGTCTAGCTCACTTAAAGATTGCTTACGTTTAATGATTAAAATGAGATGAATTAAAAGCTGTTGTATTTGAATATCAGTTGTTTCAATACTATGTTGTTGAAGTGTCTCTTGTATAATATGCGAAATCATCCTTTGGTGTGAATCAGGTAATTCATTTAAAATTAGGTCTTCAACATGTACATGCCCTGATGATAATTGATTTAAATGGATGATGGCATTAGTGATATCATTATCTGTTCCATCGACCACAATACCTTGTTTTTTCTTGATTGTTAAAGCGATATTAAATTTTTGACACCATTGTTGAATTCGAACGAAATAGTCGTTGAGCACAGTTTTAGATAATAGATAATCTTGCTCTAGTTGTTGCAATGTCTGCGATTTATTGTGCATTAGCAGTTGATACGCCATAGATAATAATAGTTTTTCTTTATATGATTGAATATGCGTGTAACGTTCAGTTATCGTTTCTAAGGTATACTGCGATGTATTTAATTGATATCCTTTAGATTTAATACTTACGATGATATCATCCATAAAATTGCTATTGATAACATGGATATCATTGCGAACTGTGCGGTTTGAAACATTGACATGTTCAGCAATTTCATTAGAACTAATGTGCTTTGATGGATTTTTAATAAAAAACTGGAGTAGTTTTAAGTGTCTATCAAGCATTTAACATGTACCTCCTTTCTAAAATTTTCGTGTAAGCGTTTTTAAAGGTGTATTAATATTATTAAACATGAGAGCTTATACATACGTCAATGACATTAAAGCGAACTTTTATATGAATTTAACAGAGTGCGAATTATGCAAATAAAGAACAGCAGTAAGATATTTCAAATAGAAAAATATCTCACTGCTGTTTTTCTGAATTTATGTACCTGATACTTGTGGACGTATCAGGTAAATGATTAATTTTTAGGTGATTGTGCTTGAGGTGTTTGTTTAGAAGACGTATTGGTATTATTTGATTTATTAGCAGGTGGTGTGTTCTGTTGTTGATTATTTTGGTTGTTTGTTGACGATTGACTACCACCATCGTGAGTATTATTTTTATTTGAATTTGAGTCTTTTGGCTGAGCTGGTTGCGTATTCGATGGTGCTGTTGAATGGTTGTTAGGAACATTTGACGGTGAAGATGGTTGATTGTCATTAGTATCGTTATTGCCATTATTTTGATTTTTATCTGCTTTGTCTGCACTATCATCTTGTTGATCATTTTCTTCGGTTTCTGTCTTTTTATGCGTAGCTTTATTTTCTTGTTCTTGGTTATTACTTGATGATGTAGAATGATTTATTGCAGCATAAATTGCGAACCCAAGTGCTCCGATTAATACGATAATTACGATGGTAATAAGAAGTTTTTTCAAATATAACGCCTCCATGTTAATGAAAAGTAGTTGATACGTGAAGCTAAATAATTTATTTCAATATTGCCATAATCATTTTAAAAAATAAATATTAGAAAAGTAGGCGATATTAATATTTTCATTGTTTTTTGTGTACTTCAATTAGTATAACAAAACTGTTATGTATTTATAAATATAATCATTAGTATTTTTATGGCTGAAAAAGTTATAATAAAAGTGTAAGGAATAAAATATTTGTATGGAAAAGAGAGATAATTATGAATAAAACCAGTAAAGTTTGTGTAGCAGCAACATTAGCATTGGGCACACTGATTGGAGTAACAGTTGTTGAAAATTCGGCGCCAACAAGTAAACAGGCACAGGCAGCAATAACCCCATATTATACTTATAATGGTTATATTGGTAATAATGCTAATTTTATTCTGGATAAGAATTTTATTAACGCGATTAAGTATGATAATGTGAAATTCAATGGTATTAAATTAGCTAAAACGAATACGATAAAAAAAGTAGAGAAATATGATCAAACTTTTAAAGGTGTTTCTGCAAAAGGAAACGAAGCAAGTCAATTGCAATTTGTAGTTAAAAATAATATTTCATTAAAAGATATCCAAAAAGCTTATGGCAAGGACTTGAAAAAAGAAAATGGTAAAACAAAGGAAGCTGATAGCGGTATTTTTTACTATCAAAATGCTAAAAAGACATTAGGCATCTGGTTTGTCGTTGATCATAATAGAGTTGTCGAAGTAACAGTTGGACATACACCATACAAAACAAGTAAATAAAATAATGGCATATTAAGGCTAGAGTGTGAGGGGAGATACCGCATTCTAGTCTTTTTTATTAAATAATAACGATTATTGCGTCTTACATAGTTGTTTGAAATTGATAAAAATGTTTATTTGATCATGATTATTTAAATAGTTATCTCACATATTTCAAGCATTGATTAAGTGTATAGAGCACTATTTTGTATTTGTTAATATTTTCACAAAAATAAAGCCTTGATAAATTTTAAAATATAATTAAGCTCAATTTTTAAAATTTTATTTAGTTACAGATAACATTTTTAAAAAAGAAAAGAATCAATAAATAAAATCAACGAACAAAAAGTATCGAAATAAATAGAAATAATCATTTACTTTTATGAAAAATTAAATTAATATTTTATTTATAAGCTGTTTTTAAGATTTCAGGAGGAATGAAATGTGAGGAAATTTTCAAGATATGCATTTACAAGTATGGCAGCAGTAACCTTGTTGAGCACTTTATCACCAGCAGCATTAGCGATTGATTCAAACAATAAACCAGCTAATTCTGATATTAAATTTGAGGTGACTCAAAAGAGTGATGCGGTCAAAGCATTAAAAGAATTACCTAAATCCGAAAATGTAAAAAATATTTATCAAGATTACGCTGTTACTGATGTAAAAACTGATAAAAAGGGATTTACGCATTACACATTGCAACCGAGTGTTGATGGTGTTCATGCACCTGACAAAGAAGTGAAAGTACACGCAGACAAATCAGGAAAAGTCGTTTTAATCAATGGGGATACTGATGCGAAGAAAGTAAAGCCAACGAATAAAGTGACATTAAGTAAAGATGACGCAGCCGACAAAGCATTTAAAGCAGTTAAGATTGATAAGCATAAAGCGAAAAATCTTAAAGATAAAGTCATTAAAGAAAACAAAGTTGAAATCGATGGTGACAGTAATAAATACGTTTATAATGTTGAGTTAATTACAGTGACACCAGAAATTTCACATTGGAAAGTTAAAATTGATGCTCAAACTGGCGAAATTTTAGAAAAAATGAACTTAGTTAAAGAAGCTGCAGAAACTGGTAAAGGAAAAGGTGTACTTGGCGATACAAAAGATATCAATATCAATAGTATTGACGGTGGATTTAGCCTAGAAGATTTAACGCATCAAGGTAAATTATCAGCATTTAGCTTTAATGATCAAACAGGTCAAGCAACATTGATTACTAATGAAGATGAAAACTTCGTAAAAGATGAGCAACGTGCTGGCGTAGATGCAAATTATTACGCTAAACAAACATATGATTATTACAAAGACACATTTGGTCGTGAATCATATGACAACCAAGGTAGTCCAATTGTTTCATTAACGCATGTTAATAACTACGGTGGTCAAGATAACAGAAATAATGCCGCATGGATTGGTGACAAAATGATCTATGGTGATGGTGATGGTCGCACATTCACAAGTTTATCGGGTGCAAATGACGTAGTAGCACACGAATTAACACACGGTGTGACACAAGAGACTGCAAACTTAGAATATAAGGACCAGTCAGGCGCTCTAAATGAAAGCTTTTCAGATGTTTTTGGATACTTTGTAGATGACGAGGATTTCTTAATGGGTGAAGATGTCTACACACCTGGAAAAGAGGGAGACGCTTTACGCAGCATGTCAAACCCAGAACAATTTGGTCAACCAGCTCATATGAAAGACTATGTATTCACTGAAAAAGATAATGGTGGCGTACATACGAATTCTGGAATTCCAAATAAAGCAGCTTATAACGTGATTCAAGCAATAGGGAAATCTAAATCAGAACAAATTTACTACCGAGCATTAACGGAATACTTAACAAGTAATTCAAACTTCAAAGATTGTAAAGATGCATTATACCAAGCGGCCAAAGATTTATATGACGAGCAAACAGCTGAACAGGTGTATGAAGCATGGAATGAAGTAGGCGTGGAGTAAAAATATATAAACAAGAAGAAGTAATGTTAAACACTTATAAATAATTAAATTTTAAATACAGCTTATATATGGGGTATACCTACATTGATAATTGACTTTGTAGGTATACCCTCTCTTTGTAATTAGATGAGAGGAGTGTGAGGGTTGTCTGCCGAAAGACTACTCGGCAGTCTAAAATCATTACAAGTAGTAGATATGTGATAATTAAATGCTGACTTAGAATACAAAATTCATTTTAAAAGTTGTCACAAAAAATTTACATGTATTTTTATTATCTTTTGCAAAACAAAGTGTTAAATTATAAATGAAACATGCATGAATTTATTTTTTAATACAAGAAACGTAACTACCAAAGGAGTTTACAATATGAAGAAAAGTAAACGATTAGAAATTGTTTCTACAATAGTTAAAAAGCATAAGATTTATAAAAAAGAACAAATCATTTCATATATTGAAGAATATTTTGGTGTAAGATATAGTGCAACAACAATTGCTAAAGACTTGAAGGAACTAAATATATATCGTGTCCCTATCGATTGTGAGACATGGATTTATAAAGCTATTAATAATCAAACAGAACAAGAGATGAGAGAAAAGTTTAGACACTATTGTGAACATGAAGTTCTAAGTTCAATCATCAATGGTTCATACATTATCGTCAAAACCTCACCTGGTTTCGCCCAAGGCATAAACTATTTTATCGATCAGCTAAATATAGAAGAGATATTAGGTACGGTGAGTGGAAATGACACTACATTAATCTTAACTGCCTCAAATGATATGGCAGAATACGTATATGCAAAATTATTTAAATAGACATGTATCAAATGAATAATAAAAATTTGTTTCGTATCACGTGTACTCAAGTTAGTTACCAAATATTAACTTGTGTACGCGTTTTTTTATGGAAAGAAAGAATTCATAGTCATTCAATTGACTGTATAAAAAACTTTATACAACATGTTTTTATGGGTATTTTTGAATAAAAAATGTATATTTTGACCCAAAATACCTTTATTTATGTATAAAAATCCATTATTATGTATTGTATAACAAAAAGATATGAAATTTTCGACTTTCTTTATGTGAATATAATCACATGTAAGCGTTTGAAGATTGTCTATACTCTAAATGAATTCAAAGATAAAAGGAGGAAATAGACATGACAGATGGTCCAATTAAAGTAAATAGCGAAATTGGAGCTTTAAAAACTGTGTTACTTAAGCGTCCTGGAAAAGAATTAGAAAATTTAGTACCTGATTATTTAGATGGATTACTATTTGATGATATTCCATATTTAGAAGTAGCTCAAAAAGAGCATGACCATTTTGCGCAGGTGCTAAGAGAAGAGGGTGTTGAAGTACTTTACCTTGAGAAGTTAGCAGCTGAAAGTATTGAAAATCCTCAAGTAAGAAGTGAATTTATTGATGATGTATTAGCAGAGTCTAAAAAAACAATATTAGGTCATGAAGAAGAAATTAAGGCATTATTTGCGACACTTTCTAATCAAGAACTTGTAGATAAAATAATGTCAGGGGTACGTAAGGAAGAAATTAATCCGAAATGTACACATCTAGTAGAGTATATGGATGATAAGTATCCATTCTATTTAGATCCAATGCCAAACCTTTATTTTACTAGAGATCCACAAGCCTCAATAGGACACGGTATAACAATCAATCGGATGTTCTGGAGAGCACGACGACGAGAATCAATATTTATTCAATATATTGTAAAGCATCATCCTAGATTTAAAGATGCGAATATTCCAATCTGGTTAGATCGAGATTGCCCATTCAATATTGAAGGCGGCGATGAACTTGTTTTATCTAAAGATGTCTTGGCTATAGGCGTTTCAGAACGTACATCTGCACAAGCTATTGAAAAGTTAGCGCGACGTATTTTTGAAAATCCGCAGGCGACGTTTAAAAAAGTAGTAGCAATTGAAATTCCAACTAGTCGAACTTTTATGCACTTAGATACAGTATTTACAATGATAGATTATGACAAATTTACAATGCATTCAGCCATTTTAAAGGCAGAAGGCAATATGAATATATTTATTATTGAATATGATGACGTAAATAAAGATATTGCCATCAAACAATCTAGTCATTTAAAAGATACTTTAGAAGACGTACTAGGTATAGATGATATCCAATTCATTCCAACAGGAAATGGTGATGTCATTGATGGTGCTAGAGAGCAATGGAATGATGGCTCAAATACATTATGTATAAGACCAGGCGTTGTAGTGACTTACGATAGAAACTATGTATCGAATGATTTATTGAGACAAAAAGGCATAAAAGTCATTGAAATATCTGGTAGCGAGCTGGTACGTGGACGTGGGGGCCCTAGATGTATGAGTCAACCACTATTCAGAGAAGACATTTAACGTAATAAATTATAGAAGCGAGGGTGAAAATAATGACAGAAATTCAAAAACCGTATGATTTAAAAGGCAGATCATTATTAAAAGAAAGTGATTTTACCAAAGCAGAATTCGAAGGACTTATTGATTTTGCAATTACATTAAAAGAGTATAAGAAAAACGGTATTAAGCATCACTACTTATCTGGAAAAAATATTGCACTACTATTCGAAAAGAATTCGACGAGAACGCGTGCAGCGTTTACAGTTGCGTCTATTGATTTAGGTGCGCATCCAGAATTTTTAGGGAAAAATGATATTCAATTAGGCAAAAAAGAATCTGTAGAGGATACTGCGAAAGTATTAGGTAGAATGTTCGATGGTATTGAATTCCGTGGTTTTTCACAACAAGCTGTTGAAGATTTAGCGAAGTTCTCTGGTGTGCCGGTGTGGAATGGATTAACAGACGATTGGCATCCTACGCAAATGTTAGCTGATTTTATGACAATAAAAGAGAATTTTGGATATCTAGAAGGAATAAACTTAACTTACGTTGGAGATGGACGTAATAATATTGCGCATTCATTAATGGTAGCAGGTGCTATGTTAGGTGTTAATGTAAGAATTTGTACACCTAAATCATTAAATCCAAAAGAGGCATATGTTGATATTGCAAAAGAAAAAGCGAGTCAATATGGTGGTTCAGTCATGATTACGGATAATATTGCAGAAGCAGTTGAAAATACAGATGCTATATATACAGATGTTTGGGTATCGATGGGTGAAGAAAGTGAATTTGAACAACGTATTAATTTATTAAAAGACTATCAAGTGAATCAACAGATGTTTGATTTAACAGGTAAAGATTCAACGATATTCTTACATTGTTTACCAGCATTCCATGATACAAATACACTTTATGGACAAGAAATTTATGAAAAATATGGATTAGCTGAAATGGAAGTTACAGACCAAATCTTTAGAAGTGAACATTCAAAAGTGTTTGATCAAGCTGAAAATAGAATGCATACAATTAAGGCAGTAATGGCAGCAACATTGGGGAGTTAATCACTAAATGGAACGATATGAATATGATGTGTCTGATGATATAAGTGTCATGTACAGACACCTCATATTGGTATTAAAGGAGAAATGAATATGAACGAATCAGGAGATAACAAACTCAGTAAATCTTCTTTAATTGGACTAGTTATAGGATCCATGATTGGTGGCGGTGCGTTCAATATAATGTCTGATATGGGCGGTAAAGCCGGTGGATTAGCCATTATTATTGGTTGGATTATTACAGCTATAGGAATGATTTCATTAGCGTTCGTATTTCAAAATTTAACCAATGAACGGCCGGAGCTAGACGGTGGTATTTATAGTTATGCTCAAGCAGGATTTGGCGATTTTGTAGGATTTATCAGTGCTTGGGGATATTGGTTCTCAGCGTTTTTAGGCAATGTTGCCTATGCAACACTATTGATGTCAGCAGTAGGTAACTTTTTCCCGATTTTTAAAGGAGGCAACACATTACCAAGTATTATTGTCGCCTCGTTACTACTCTGGGGTGTCCATTTCTTGATTTTAAAAGGCGTTGAAACAGCAGCATTTATCAATAGTATTGTTACTGTTGCAAAGTTAATACCGATTTTACTTGTAATCATATGCATGATAATTGCATTCAATTTTGACACTTTTAAAACAGGCTTTTTCGGTATGACGTCAGAGGGTGTATTGCCATTTAGTTGGGCGAGCACAATGAGCCAAGTTAAAAGTACGATGCTAGTGACAGTTTGGGTGTTTATCGGTATCGAGGGTGCAGTAATTTTTTCTAGTAGAGCTAAAAATAAAAAAGATGTAGGTAGTGCCACGGTTATAGGACTTATATCAGTTTTAATTATCTATTTCTTATTAACTGTATTAGCTCAAGGCGTGATTTTGCAAAATCATATTTCTCAATTAGATTCGCCAAGTATGGCACAGGTGCTTGCAACTATTGTAGGTGGTTGGGGATCTACACTTGTAAATATTGGTTTAATTATTTCGGTACTAGGTGCATGGTTAGGATGGACATTGCTTGCTGGTGAATTACCTTTCATTGTTGCAAAAGATGGATTATTTCCAAAGTGGTTTGCTAAAGAAAATAAAAATGGAGCACCTGTAAATGCACTGCTTATTACCAATATATTAGTACAATTATTTTTAATAAGTATGCTATTTACACAGAGTGCGTATCAATTTGCATTTTCACTAGCATCAAGTGCTATTTTATACCCTTACATGTTCAGTGCATTTTACCAAGTTAAATACACTTTAGAGCATCGACAGCAAGCAACTACTAAGCAATGGACGATTGGCATCATAGCCTCAATTTATGCTATATGGCTTATATATGCAGCAGGTATCAATTACTTATTATTGACGATGTTACTTTATATTCCAGCTCTTCTTGTTTATTCAATCGTTCAAAAGAATAATCAGACACGTTTGATTAAATCAGACTATATTCTTTTTATGATTATTATCGTACTTGCAGTTATCGGATTAATTAAGTTATTGATGGGAACGATAAATGTTTTTTAAAAGGAGCGACAAAAATATGAAAGAGAAAATTGTCATTGCATTAGGCGGTAATGCGATACAGACAAAAGAAGCAACAGCTGAAGCACAACAAACAGCTATTAGACGTGCGATGCAAAACCTTAAACCTTTATTTGATTCACCAGCGCGTATTGTCATTTCACATGGTAATGGCCCACAAATTGGAAGTTTATTAATCCAACAAGCTAAATCGAACAGTGACACAACGCCGGCAATGCCATTGGATACTTGTGGTGCAATGTCACAGGGTATGATAGGCTATTGGTTGGAAACTGAAATCAATCGCATTTTAACTGAAATGAATAGTGATAGAACTGTAGGCACAATCGTTACACGTGTGGAAGTAGATAAAGATGATCCACGATTCAATAACCCAACCAAACCAATTGGTCCTTTTTATACGAAAGAAGAAGTTGAAGAATTACAAAAAGAACAGCCAGACTCAGTCTTTAAAGAAGATGCAGGACGTGGTTATAGAAAAGTAGTTGCGTCACCACTACCTCAATCTATACTAGAACACCAGTTAATTCGAACTTTAGCAGACGGTAAAAATATTGTCATTGCATGCGGTGGTGGCGGTATTCCAGTTATAAAAAAAGAAAATACCTATGAAGGTGTTGAAGCGGTTATAGATAAAGATTTTGCTAGTGAGAAATTAGCAACGCTGATTGAAGCAGATACCTTAATGATTCTTACGAATGTAGAAAATGTATTTATTAACTTTAATGAACCTAATCAACAACAAATCGATGATATTGATGTAGCAACACTGAAAAAATACGCGGCACAAGGTAAGTTTGCGGAAGGATCGATGTTGCCAAAAATAGAAGCTGCGATACGATTTGTTGAAAGTGGGGAAAACAAAAAAGTTATCATTACCAATTTAGAGCAGGCATACGAAGCTTTGATTGGTAATAAAGGTACACACATTCACATGTAGCACTTTATCACGCGACAAAACATTAAATATGTTTCTCCGTTGATTCAAATGAAAAAGTTGTCTGCTGACACTTTGCAAGGTTTGAAGGAGTTTAACTTATGACAGAAAACTTTATTTTGGGTAGAAATAATAAATTAGAACATGAACTAAAGGCATTAGCAGATTACATTAATATCCCATATAGTATATTACAACCATATCAAAGTGAATGTTTTGTCAGACATTATACGAAAGGCCAAGTTATTTATTTTTCGCCACAAGAAAGTAGCAATATTTACTTTTTAATTGAAGGTAACATTATTAGAGAACATTACAATCAAAATGGAGATGTATATCGTTATTTTAATAAAGAGCAAGTATTATTTCCAATCAGTAACTTATTTCATCCGAAAGAGGTTAACGAATTGTGTACAGCATTAACCGATTGTACAGTTCTTGGATTGCCTAGAGAATTGATGGCCTTTTTGTGCAAAGCTAATGATGATATATTTTTGACACTTTTTGCATTAATAAATGATAATGAGCAGCAACACATGAACTATAACATGGCATTAACAAGTAAATTTGCTAAAGATCGAATTATTAAATTGTTATGTCATCTATGTCAGACAGTAGGGTACGATCAAGATGAATTTTATGAAATCAAACAGTTTTTAACTATTCAACTCATGAGTGATATGGCTGGGATTTCCCGGGAAACAGCTGGTCATATTATTCATGAACTTAAAGATGAAAAACTTGTTGTTAAAGATCATAAAAATTGGTTAGTAAGCAAACATTTATTCAATGATGTATGTGTTTAATATACAATGTAAAATGAATAAGTTGAACATGAGGTCTAACGTACATTTATACGTTAGGCCTTTTTTGCTAGCATGATGAATAATTTAAAATGTTAGTTAAATTTGATTGTTGAAATTACAGTAAAATTTAAGGTGATGAAAAATTTAGAACTTCTAAGTTTTTGAAAAGTAAAACATTTGCAATAGTGTAAAAATGGTATATTGATTTTTGCTAGTTAACAGAAAATTTTAAGTTATATAAATAGGAAGAAAACAAATTTTACGTAATTTTTTTCGAAAAGCAATTGATATAATTCTTATTTCATTATACAATTTAGACTAATCTAGAAATTGAAATGGAGTAATATTTTTGAAAAAAAGAATTGATTATTTGTCGAATAAGCAGAATAAGTATTCGATTAGACGTTTTACAGTAGGTACCACATCAGTAATAGTAGGGGCAACTATACTATTTGGGATAGGCAATCATCAAGCACAAGCTTCAGAACAATCGAACGATACAACGCAATCTTCGAAAAATAATGCAAGTGCAGATTCCGAAAAAAACAATATGATAGAAACACCTCAATTAAATACAACGGCTAATGATACATCTGATATTAGTGCAAACACAAACAGTGCGAATGTAGATAGCACAGCAAAACCAATGTCTACACAAACGAGCAATACCACTACAACAGAGCCAGCTTCAACAAATGAAACACCTCAACTGACGGCAATTAAAGATCAAGCAACTGCTGCAAAAATGCAAGATCAAACTGTTCCTCAAGAAGCAAATTCTCAAGTAGATAATAAAACAACGAATGATGCTAATAGCATAGCGACAAACAGTGAGCTTAAAAATCCTCAAACATTAGATTTACCACAATCATCACCACAAACAATTTCCAATGCGCAAGGAACTAGTAAACCAAGTGTTAGAACGAGAGCTGTACGTAGTCTTGCAGTTGCTGAACCTGTAGTAAATGCTGCTGATGCTAAAGGTACAAATGTAAATGATAAAGTTACGGCAAAAGATTTTCAATTAGAAAAGACTACATTTGACCCTAACCAAAGTGGTAATACTTTTATGGCGGCAAACTTTACAGTGACTGGACAAGTGAAATCAGGGGATTATTTTACAGCGAAGTTACCAGATAGTGTAACTGGTAATGGAGACGTGGATTACTCTAATTCGAATAATACGATGCCAATTGCAGATATTAAAAGCACGAATGGTGATGTTGTAGCTAAAGCAACATATGATATCTTGACTAAGACATATACATTTGTCTTTACAGATTATGTAAATGAAAAAGAAAATATTAACGGACAATTTTCATTACCTTTATTTACAGACAGAGCAAAGGCACCTAAATCAGGAACATACGATGCAAATATTAATATTGCGGATGAAATGTTTGATAATAAAATTACTTATAACTATAGTTCGCCTATTGCAGGAATTGATAAACCAAATGGCGCAAATATTTCTTCTCAAATTATTGGTGTAGATACAGCTTCAGGTCAAAACACATACAAGCAAACAGTATTTGTTAACCCTAAGCAACGAGTTTTAGGTAATACGTGGGTGTATATTAAAGGTTACCAAGATAAAATCGAAGAAAGTAGCGGTAAAGTAAGTGCTACAGATACAAAACTGAGAATTTTTGAAGTGAATGATACATCTAAATTATCAGATAGCTACTATGCGGACCCAAATGACTCTAACCTTAAAGAAGTAACGAATGAATTTAAGGATAAAATCACTTATAAATACCAAAATGTAGCAAGTATTAATTTTGGCGATATTACTAAAACGTATGTTGTATTAGTGGAAGGTCACTATGATAATACTGGTAAAAACTTGAAAACACAGGTTATTCAAGAAAATATTGACCCAGCGACAGGTAAAGACTACAGTATTTTCGGTTGGAATAATGAGAATGTTGTACGTTATGGTGGTGGAAGTGCTGATGGTGATTCAGCAGTAAATCCGAAAGACCCAACTCCAGGGCCGCCGGTTGACCCAGAACCAAGTCCAGACCCAGAACCAGAACCAACGCCAGATCCAGAACCAAGTCCAGACCCGGATCCGGATTCGGATTCAGACAGTGACTCAGAATCAGACAGTGATTCGGATTCAGACAGCGATTCAGACTCAGACAGCGACTCAGGTTCAGATAGCGATTCGGATTCAGACAGCGACTCAGACTCAGATAGCGATTCAGAATCAGATAGTGAGTCAGATTCAGACAGTGACTCGGACTCAGACAGTGATTCAGACTCAGATAGCGATTCAGACTCAGATAGCGATTCAGACTCAGACAGCGATTCAGATTCAGACAGCGACTCAGATTCAGACAGCGACTCAGACTCAGATAGCGACTCAGACTCAGACAGCGACTCAGATTCAGATAGCGATTCAGACTCAGACAGCGA